>Ga0209777_10000348_pt1 | contig 77512 bp, 59 predicted proteins | sample FrelakmetHBP12HB_FD_187147 | JGI IMG/M metagenome (GOLD analysis project Ga0209777, IMG submission 187147) | Freshwater lake sediment microbial communities from the University of Notre Dame, USA, for methane emissions studies -HBP12 HB (SPAdes)... | ecosystem: Environmental > Aquatic >...
CGATCGGGTCTCCCTGATCCCACCACCATCCGTAGCCGTCGCGCGAGAAGACCGTGGCGCGGGCCGCCGGCGCGGCCACGCACGCGGCGAGGATGAGGAGCCCGACCCGGACGAGTCCACGCATCATCTGGCGCCCTCCTCGAGCCGCGCGGCGGGCGGCCTCACGTAGAACACGTTCAGTGTCGGATGGTGCGACGGATCGGGATCCTCCCGCGTGTAGAACTGGATGCCGAGCGGCGCGAACGTCTCGTCCGAGAGTCGCACGGACAGTCCGTCGTTCGCCGTGCCGTTGATCCATCGTTGCGCGATGGCTCCCATCTCGATCTGCACGTCGGTCGATTCCGGACTGGAAAAATCGCTATACGGAACCAGCGTCGTCACGACCAAGATCGCCGTCGTGTCGGGGGGAGGGGTCTCGCTCCATGTTCCCGAGAGCTGGTAGGCGAGGAATCGTAGCGGCTGTTTGCTCGATACCTGGCCGGCCGGAAGGGGCAGACGCAAGGTCGCGCGCACGACCGACGCATCGCGGGGAATCACGGACAGGTCGAATCGCACGAGCAGCCGCGACGCGGGACCGGCGCCGATCCGCACGACCGGAGCATCGCCGCTCACCGCCGGGGCGAGATTGTCGATCACGTACGCGTCGGCGGTCGAGATGACCGTGCGCGTGACGGTCTTCGTCGTGTCGGTGGCAAGGATCAGGAGCGGGCTCGTGCGGATTAGGGTCGTTGTGTCGAGGATCGCATCGTTGTGCGAGATGATCCGCGCGATCCCGTCGCCGCCCGTCCACAAGAGCTCGAGCCCCGCGTTCGTCGTCGGCTCCTCAACCCACTTTCGAACGAGGTCGATCGGGATCTCGACGTCATCTAGCAGGAACGGACCCGTCAGGGAAGCCGCCCCGGTGCTCACGTCGTGCCAGGCGCCCAGGACCGTGTCCGACACGGCAGGCTGGTTCCACCATCGCAGGCTGTCCGCCGACGTCCACACCGTGCTCCCGCCGAGCACCCGCCGCACCTCGAACCCGATCGGATCCCCCGCGCCGCGCAGGATGTGGAGCCGCAGGTAGGCGTGCCGCATAGACGTCGTGTCGGGGAGGGAGCCAAAGAGGATCAGCCCGCGCGACTCCGCCTGCACCGGGGCGGGGGTGGACTTCCCGACAAGGATCGAGAGCGCGTTACCGGTCGAACGGTTCGGGCGGAACTCGACGTCCGCGCTGTCGTAGGCGAGGAACGAGCCCGGAGCCGGAGTCGCGCTCCCGCGCGGGCCCTTGTCGAAGCCGATCGGGTTCTTCTGTTCCGAGCATCCGTAGGAGAGGGAGAGGAGGGCCGACCCGATGGCGAGGATCCTGATCCAGGAACCTCGCCGCTTTCCAGATTCCATTGAGCCTCCGAGCAAATCGCTGCTCCTGTCGCAGCCTAGCATCCCGTATCAAACGGCCGCCACACGGCAAAGATCCACGAAATGGCCGTTCTCCGCCAGGAACCCCGAAGCGGGCCTGTTTCAAACAAATACGTATGACGCGCGGGCCGCGGTCCGCGTGGATTCCGGGGACCATCTCCCTGTGACGTCAGGATTCGATTCGTCATGCCCATCGAATATAAGGAGTTCGAGAACTGGCATCCCCCTTGCCCCTATGGACGGCGACACCCTCTTGCGAAGGAGGTCTCGGATGAAAAGGTCGATTCTGCTCCTCGGCGCGTCGCTCCTCGTTCTGGCGCTGGCGGCTTCGTGCGCCAACGACACCCTCGTGCCGACCGGGCCATCCCAGGACGGCGGCGCTGGGCTGACTCCGAACCTCCCTGCGTGCATCGCGTCCGACATCGGGAGCGACCGCGGCATCGAAGTTCCGCAGCCCCTGACCGGCAAGGCCATCGTCAACATCAAGGCGGCGAACGGCGGCGTGGTCTCGATCGGCCGGTACTCGGTGATCGTTCCCCCGAGGGCCCTTGCCAATGACACGGCGATCACGCTGACCATCAAGGAGCGGACCGGATTCGTCGAGTGCGAGCTTCTGCCGCATGGGCTCAAGTTCAACACGCCGGTCAAGCTAGTGATGAATCTGAACGGAACTTCTGCGTCCCTGACGGACAAGCTGACCGTCTTCTGGTTCGACGACAAGGCGGGCAAGTGGGTCGACATCGGCGGCGCATACGATACCAAGTCACTCCTCCTGTCGGTCGACCTGCCCCACTTCTCTGATTACGCCGCGGGAAGAGCGGGCTGGTAGCCCACCCGAGCCTCCTCCCTCCCGCACGCCCGGCCGAGCCCCCCCTCGGCCGGGCGCAGTGCTACTATGTCCGCATGTCCAATACCCGATTGTTCTCCCCCCTCACGATCCGAGGTCTCACGCTCGCCAACCGGATCGTCCTCTCACCGATGTGCATGTACTCGGCCGCGGAGGACGGAAAGGCGACCGACTGGCACCTCGCGCACCTCGGCGCGCGCGCGGTCGGGCGCTGCGGGCTCGTCCTTAGCGAAGCGACCTCCGTCGAGGCGCGCGGGCGGATCAGCGTGAACGATCTCGGCCTGTGGGACGATGCGCAGATCGAACCGCTCGCGCGGATCGCGCGATTCGCGCACAACGAGGGCGTCCCGATGGGCGTGCAGCTCGCGCACGCCGGGCGCAAATCGTGGTCGGCGGAAAAGGGACACGGCCCGGAGACGCCGGTCGCGCCGAGCGCGATCCCGTTCGCGGACGGGTGGGCGACTCCGCGCGCCCTGACGATCGGCGAGATCGACCTCCAGGTCACCGCGTGGCGCGACGCGGCGCGGCGTGCCCACCATGCCGGCTGCGACGTGATCGAGATCCATCACGCGCACGGGTACCTTCTCCACCAGTTCCTGTCGCCCCTGTCGAACCGGCGGAACGACGCATACGGAGGATCCCTCGAGAACCGCTCCCGGCTCCTCTTCCGCGTCGTCGATGCGGTCCGCGAGGCGTGGCCCGCGGAGAAGCCGCTTTTCCTGCGTGTCAGCGCGACGGATTGGGTCGATGGGGGGCTCACCCCCGATGTCTTCGTCGCGCTCGCGCCGCAGCTCAGCGCGCACGGCGTCGACGTGATCGATTGCTCTTCCGGCGGGAATCTCCCGGTGCCGCCCCCTGCCGGCGTGATCAAGCCGGGGTATCAGGCGCCCTTTGCCGAGCGGATCCGCAAGGAGGGCGGGATCGCGACGATGGCAGTCGGATTGATCACGGAGCCGGCGCAAGCCGAGCGGATCATCGCCGAAGGTCAGGCCGACCTGGTCGCGCTCGCCCGCGAGATGCTGCGCGATCCGTACTGGCCGCTCCACGCGGCGGCCGCGCTCGGCGTCGACGTCGAATGGCCGAATCAGTATCTGCGGGGGAAGAGATGAGTGCCGCTGGGCGTCTGAAGAGGGCTTTCGTCGTGGGCGCGGCGGCCGCGATCGCCGTCGCCGCCTGGACGCCGGCGGCGCATGCGGGCATCGATGACCTCCGCACGCCCGAGTACGACCTGATCTTCGGGACCGCGCAGAAAGCGCGGGCGACCGCGTCGCCTGATGTGCCGGCGGCACTGGAGGCACCCGTCGATCCGCACGCCTATGTCATGGTCCCCGGGGATCTCGTGCTGCTCGAGGTCGGCGGCGAGACCGATCGCTCCTGGCGGCTCGCGGTCAGCGCCGAAGGAGAGTTGCTCGTGCCGGGAGGAACGCCCGTGCGCGCGTCGGGCAAGACCCTCGAGGTCGTGATCGGCCTCGTGCGCGACGGACTCGCTCACCGCTATCCGGGACAGCCGGTCAACCTGCACTTGATGCAGCTCGGCGCATTCCGCGTGCCCGTCACGGGACAGGTCTTGAACCCGGGGGTCGTCGTCCTGCACGCGTACGATCGGTTGTCCGCGGCGATCGCGGCAAGCGGCGGGCCGGTTCCCGGCGCCAGCCTGCGCAGGATCGCCGTCACGCGGGCGGACGGATCGCGCCGCGAATGCGATCTCGTCCGCTTCGCGGTCGAGGGCAAGCTCGACGAGAACCCGGCAATCGCGCCCGGCTCGATCGTGCAGGTCCCGCCCGCGCGTGAATACGTCCGCGTGACCGGCGCCGTGCGCGGCCTGCCGGGGCCGGACCGCGCGTTTGTCCCGAACGCGGGGTCGCGGATCCCCGAGAATCCGAACCTGCTCCTCGAATGGAAGGACGGCGACACAGCCGGGTTCGCGCTCACGCGCGCCGGCGGGCTGTCCGAAGATGCGAGCGATGAGATCCTGTTCGTGCGCGGGTCCGCGCGGCGGCTGATCCGCGGGGCGGATGCAGACACGATCGCGCTCGATCCCGGCGACCTGCTGGAAGCTGCGATGCGCGAGCGATGGGTCTACGTGAACGGCGCGGTCCGCTTCCCGGGACCGTATCCGCACCTCCCGTCCCTCGCCGCGGCCGACTACGTGCGCATCGCGGGCGGCCCGACCGAGATCGGGCGCGGCAACGGCTGGAACATGCGCCTTCCCGGGAGTGACGAGAAGATCGCGATCGGGAAGGAATCGTTCGTGCCGCCCGGGGCGACGATTCTGGTGCCGGAGCGCTGGACCTACCGCACCTCGACGCTGCTGGCGCCGATCAGCGGGATCACGGCTCTCGTGATCTCCCTTGTGGCGCTCAGGCGATAGAAGCCGCCACAACCTCGGCAAGGATCGTTTCGATCCCCGCCGCGGCGTGATCCCACGTGTGCCCCGCTTCGACGTAGGCGCGGCCCGGACCCGGCGCCATCCACGGCCAGTCGCACAACGGAGCACCGGCATCGCGCCAGCGCGCGTGCCACGCGGCGATCCGCTCGGCGAGCGCCGCGGCGTCCCCCGATGAGAAGGACTCCCCCGCGCCGATCCGCGCGATCCAGTCGTAGTACGGGATGTCGGAGATAAGGACGGGACGGTCGCTCGCGAGGTACGTCAGGACCTTCGTCGAGATCGGCCCGCCGGCGATGCGGTCATAGTCCTCGCGAATGTACGGTGCGACAAGGATCTGTGAAGACGCCAGGAGCCGGTCGGCGTCCTCGCGAGGCAGGCCGCCGAAGAAGCGGATCGGCCCGCGCCCGATCGCGCTCGCGCGCCGGCGCAGGATCGCGTCATGCACCCCGGTCCCGATGATCCAGAGCTCCGCGTCGGAGAGGTCGAGCCGCGCGAACGCGTCGAGCAGAACGGACACTCCCTGCACGGGCCAGAGGTTCCCCGCGAACCCGATTACGAACGTCGACGGCGCGACCTTGAGTTCCGCGCGCACGGCCGCCGGATCGCACGGCGCCGGGAGATGCGTCGCGATCGGCGTGATGGAGATCCTGTCGCGATCGATCTCGGTCCGCCGGCAAACTTGTTGTGCGATCCGCTCCCCGAGGACGAGGACCGCCGCCGCGCTCCGCATCGTGAAGCGCTCGGCCGCGGCAACGAGGCGGCGGGCGAGCGCGTTCGTCCCCGCGATCGCGAGCTCCTCGCCGATCTCGGAGCTCACCTCGACCACGAGCGGGATGCGCAGCCACCGCGCGACGAGCGCCGGCGAGATCGTATAGAGGTCCTGGCGCGCATAGATCACGTCGGGGCGGCGCCCGCTGCGCAGGCAGTGGATCATGAGCGCCCATCCGCCGAGCTTCTCGAAGCTCCACGGACCGAGGACGCCGAGGCGCACGATCGGCACCGTGATCCTCCGGAAGCGCGCCGGCGGCGCCGGGCCCCGCGGTCGCGGCGTGATAAGGACGACCTCGTGTCCGCGCACGGCAAGCGCGTCGAACAGCCCGCGCAAGTGGAGCGCGTGACCCTGCGGCAGCGAGAGATCGATCGCCGAGAAGGCGGCGATTCTCATCTCGCGCGCCCCGCCATGATCCCCGCGAAGAGCCAGATCCACTCGTTCGACGTGATGTCGCCGCTCACCTGTGCGTTCGCGAGGGCGAAGAAGAACGCGAGAAGCAGGATGAGCATTCGCGGATCGGCGCGGTGGCGCATGCCGCGCGCGACCGCGGCAACGAGGAACCCGCCGAGCGCGATCAGCCCGGCGATCCCATTCTCGATCCCGATCTCCGCGAAGATGTTGTGCGGATACATCCGCACGTCGCCCATCCGCAGGATGTCGCTGAAGCCGCCGGTCCCGATCCCCGCGCCGAAGACGTGGGAGAGCGCCTTCCAGACGACACGGAGAAGCTGCAGGCGGATGGACCCCGAGAGATCGCGCGACACGGGATTCAGGAACCGCTCGCGATACGCCTCCGGCATCGCCGCGAACAGAAGCGCGGCCGCGACGCACGTCCCGGCGAGGAGCCACGCGCGCCGCGCCGGGGTCGTCCGGTGGAACACCAGTGCCCATAAAGCGGTGACGCAGACGAGCGCGATGATCGGTCCGCGCGAGCCTGAAAGCGCGAGCACCGCGACGATCGGCGCCGCCGCGAGGAGCAGGACCTGCGGCCGCGCGCGGCGATACGCCGAGAGCGCGAACATCGCCAGGATCGCGAGCCCCATCGTCCGCGCGAGCCAGATCGCGTTGATCCCGAGGACGAGGAGCCGGTACTCGTACCGGTAGAACTTGAGCTGCCAGTTCGCCAGGCCGACGAGCGCGATCAGCACCGCGCACACGATCGCCGCGATCAGGAAGCGATCGATCCTGCCGTCGCGCACGGCCGCGTCTTCCGGATCGTGCGGCAGCGCCATCACCATCCCGCCGCCCAGCAGGGCGAGGTTCGTCATGAGGTAGGCCATCACCTTCAGATGGCCGTACCAGGGGGACGGGGTCCAGAGCAGTCCTGCGGCGAGGACCGCGCCGAAGACGAGCGCCCACAGGACGATCGGATCGCGCAGGCACCGCTTGACGATCCAGCCGGGGCGCTCGGTCCGTGCAACGAGCGTCAGCAGGAGCGCCACGACGAGGATCGCCCGCGTCGCGTAGAACGCGGGCCAGTCCTCGCGCGTCGCAAGGTAGATCGGGTCGAGCAATGGATACCCGACCGCGACGAGCGCGAGCGCCCGCGGGAGGTTCCACGCGGCGAGGACGGCGGCGACGACCACCGCGACGCCGAGCAGCACGAGATGTTCCTTCGAGAGGAACGCGATGAGGATCAGGTCGAGCGCGAGAAGGAGGAGCAGGCCGAGCCGGACGGCCGCCCGGTCGGGCCGATCGCGCGTGGGGACAAAGCTCTCGAGGACGCTCATCGCGTTCCGGCCCGTCGGCTACGGGGCGGGAAGGTCGCTCTGCGTGGAGAACCAGCGGCGCGGATGGAGGTGCGCCGCGACGGCGGCAAACGTCCGCCACCGCTCCGGGTCGATTCTGCGCATCCGTTCGATATCGTCGAGGACGAAGGCGAGGCCGCTCGAGAACACGAACGCGAGCAGCGTCGCGATCGAGCAGATCAGCCAGCGAATCGGCCGCCATCGCTTCTGCGGCGGCTCGGGAGCATCGAGGACCTGGATCGTCGGCGTGTCGCGCTTCTCCATGATCTTGTACTGCTCGAGCTGCTCGACGAGAAGCTCGTAGAGCCCCTCCTGGATCTTCATCTGCCTGAGCGCGCGCCCGTATTCCGCGGTTCGCGCGGGGATCTCGCTCAGCGGCACCTGGTACGGCGTTCCCCCGGACCCCTCGCCGGGCGTCGCCGCGCCGCGATCGATGTCCTGGAGCTGGCGCCGGTAGAGGCCGATCTCGCGCTCGAGGCGCGTGCGGTCCGGGTCGTCCGGGCCGACCTGCGCGCGGAGCATCCCCAGCTCGACCTCGCGCATCTTGCGGCCCAGCTCGATCTGGACCGCGCCGTTCACGAGCGCGCGGGTCTGATCGTCGGGCGCGAGGATCCCCGTCTCCTCCTGGATCCGCTGCAGCGCGGCCTCGGCGAGCGCGAGCGAGTCGCGGCATTCGGCAACGCGTTTCCCGAGAAACTCCCGGACGGCGCCCGCGCTGCTCCGCCGCCGTTCGCGCGTCCTCGCATCGAGGATGCCGAGGTAGTCACCCGCCATCGCGGCCGCCTTGACCGGGTCCTTGTCGATCACCATCAGCGATACGATCCCCTCGGTCCCGACACGGATCTTCGTCCGCGACTTGAGCTTCTTCAGCGCGTCCTCGATCGTCTTCGCCTTGTAAACCGTCATCAGGTCGTGCTTGCGGATGATTTCCTCGCGGACGGACCGGCTCTTCAGGATCGCGGCGTAGACGTCCGACGGGGTCGCGAGGAGCGGCAGCGATGGGTTCGTGTTCGTGTGCCCGGCGCTCCCGGCTCCGGTCGCCGCGGCCAGGATCATCGACAGCGAGCGCATCGACATCCCCTCATCTTCGGGCGGATACACGCTCGCGTCCGAGCGGTACCATTTGGGGAGAAGGAGGCTCACGACGACGGCGGCCGCCGCGACCAGGAGGGTGTTCGTGAGGATCAGCCGCCTCCAACGGGCAAGCGACACAAGACGCCGGAGAACCAGGGACCGATCATCGTTCGCCATGAGGCCCAAGGATAGCAGAATGAACAGGAGGTTGGCATGTTGCGAATCGGCCAGAAGGCGCCGGACTTCACCGTCTCCGCCCACGACGGTACGACCGTCCGTCTCGCGGACTATCGGGGCAAGGGTGTGGTGCTGTGGTTCTACCCCAGGGCCTCGACCGGAGGCTGAACGAACGAGGGGCGCGGGTTCCGCGACCACATCAAGGAGTTCCAGACCCGAGGGATCGCGATCCTGGGGGTCAGCAACGATCCCGTCAGCCGGAACGCGAAGTTCGCCGAGAAGGAGGGTTTCCCGTTCCTCCTGCTCTGCGACACGGACGGGAAGATCGGCCGGGCTTACCATGCGATGGAGGGGCCCGACGCGACGTCCGAGTCGCGGATCTCATACGTGATCGGCCCCGACGGGATGATCATCGAGACGTTCGAGAAGGTGAAATCGGCGACCCACGCCGAGGACGTCCTGGCGACTCTCGATGCGAGGAAACCCTAGCGCGCGGAAGCGGCGGCCGGGTCGGACCGCGGCGTCAAGGTTCGCAGATGATCCCGATCGGCCGGCGCAGGATCGGCCGTCCGCCGCGACGGATGCGATAGGCGACCTGCAGAAGCAGGGGGCTGCGCTCGAGCGCGATCTGCGCCGCGAGCGGGATCCGGGAGATCGCGCGGAAGCGGCGAAAGCCATGCCCGCGCAGGGCCGCGATCGCCTCGCGGTTCGTCATCTCGTTCAGGTGGCTTCCCATCGCGGGGATGCGGTTCGAGTACGTGAAATCCACGATTCGCGTGACGTCGCTCGGGCCGAAGAGGCGGTTCGGCGCGAGCAGGATCAGTCGCCCGGGGTCGGCGAGCGCGCGGCGGATCGAGCGCAAGTGCGCCTCAAGGTCCGCGGGCGCGATGTGCTCGATCACGTTCTCTGAGAACACGACGTCAAAGCGCCGGCCGAGATCGAAGTCGATGATGTCGGCCGGGATGAAGCGGACGCTTTCGATGGCGCGCCCCGCGGGCGGCAGCACCGCCTGAGAGACGTCGATCCCGACGAGCGCCCCGTGCGGAATCGTGCGCGCGACCGCGCACAGGAAATCGCTCTCCCCGCAGCCCACGTCGAGGATCGACCGCCCCTCGATCCATGGCCGGAGCCGGCGTACGAGCGGTTCCTTCGCGTCGGCGCGAATCGCCTCCGCCCGTTCCACGCCCTTCCCGTACAAGGGATGCACGCGCTCGTAGACTTCGCGGACCAGCTCCCGCCGCCGCGCGGGATCCGTCTCGGCCAGGACCGCGTCGTGGAACGCCCGCTCGATCTCAAAGGCGGCGACGAGCCGGTCCTCCGGGATGCCCGATTCACGGGAGAAATCGGCGAGGAACGGGTATCGCGAGCTCTCGGTCACCTGAACCTCCCGATCTTCGGGACAACGGTGGATTTCTGATCCCCTGGTCTCGACCGGCGCCGACCCCTCATCGGACCACGAACTTACGCGATTGCCCCGCTCCGCGAACGTCGAGGCGGATCGTGTAGACGCCGCGTGCCAGGCGATTCCCGGCATCTCCGGACGGACCCCAGGAGAGATCGTGCAGGCCGGCCGGAAGCTTGTCGTCCATCAGCGTCGCGACAAGGCGGCCCCCGGTGTCGTGGATGCGAACTAGGGCATGAGCGGCCACTCGCATGTCGCTCGCGCAATGGAAGGCGCCCGTGACGGGATTCGGGACCACGGGACCCAGGATCGCAGGCGGATCTGTTCCGAGCCACACCGGAGCCTGCACCGCACTGGGGTCGAGGAACGTCCCGAGCGATGTCGTGATCAGGTTGGCGACATGTTCCCCTTGCCCCGGTGCCGGGGACGTGAAGAGGGGCATGCACCCGTTTGGATGGCCATACATCGCGCGGGGCGGAATGCAGGTGATGTCCGCCTGGATGCGTAGCGGCGTCTGGTTATACACCGGGGCGGGCCCCCCTCTGATCTCGAAGAACAGATCGAAGAAACTGTTGGCGATGCTCGGATCCGTGGGGCTTTCCGCAACCACGCCGAGGCTCGGCGCGAGTCGGAGATCACCCAGGCCCGCTCCGGCGATGAGCGTCCAGCCGTCCACGCTCACGCTCAGCGAGGTGACCTCGGTGTCGATCACGTCGAGGTGCCCATCGATGGGGCGGGTGCCGAGATAGTTCGCGGAGTCGTCCCTTGGGGGGCTGCGGAGAATGCTGGCCGGGCCGAACATCGGCAAGGTGCCGCCGTCGACCCCGCAATCGAAGTCGAGGTCGGTCCCGATCAGGAACTCCGACTGCGTGGTCGCCGTCCCTTGTGGGCATCCGGGCTGATGGATCCAGTGAGCCCCCGGACCGCAGACCTCGCACGGGACCGTCGCCAGCAGGTGAAGCTGCCCTCGGATCTCGTCGCGCGGATAATCCCGGCCGCGCGCCTCCACGTAGAGAGACCCCGAGTAGAGATCGGAGACGTCTTGAGCGGTCGGGCGCCATTCGACCATCTTGGCGCCGTCGAGAGTCCCGACATCGAAGACGACCGGTCCGTTCTGCCCCGGCTGGCCGAAATGGATGCGACAATCCCCCACCGGCCCGCTCAGGTTACGGATCGAGACCATGAGGCGCAGGAGCGTCGAATCCTGCTCCTCGAACTGAATGTCCATGTGTCCTGTCCCAAGGCTCTCGGTCGGTGGAATCACGTGGTGGGCGTCCAGATCCGCGATGAAGAGGTCGATCGGCGCCGATTGTACAAGCCCCGGGACGAGCGAAAAGAAAGACACGATCGAGGCGGCGGTCAAGCCACTTCTCATGGTCCGGCTCCCCTTCCTGTGACTCATGTCACCTAAGCTGCCTGTGATGGGGATACGGCCACTGGAAAGGATTCTATCAGCGCCCGAACCAACGGTCTGCATCTCGGTCCATCGCGAGCCTGCGCGCACGAAATCGTCACCGATCCGACAACTTCTTGTCACTTGAGCCTTTCTGACCCCGATCCTAGTCTTGAGAGTTTGGGGCCCGAAGCCCGACCGCTTCCGGGCAATGGCCCGCAACTCCGTTCCGCGCCCAAGGAGCCGCAAGGTGAACGAAAAAGGCGTTTCGACCGATTTTCTCGATTCTCGCGAGATCTTCCTCAATCGAGAGCTGAGCTGGCTGGCTTTCGCCCGCCGCGTGCTGGATCTGACCCTCGATCCCGAGCTGTCCCTGCTCGAGCGCGTGAAGTTCGTCGGAATCATGGGGATGCTTCACGACGAGTTCTTCATGAAGCGGATCGGTGGGCTCAAGCATCAGATCCGCCAGGGGATCGTGAAGAGATCCCTGGATGGGAGACTCCCGCCGGAGGAGCTCGCGGCCTGCCGCGATGAGATCCGGCGGCAGATGGACACCCTTTCCCAGGTCATGCGGGATGAGATCCGGCCGATGATGCGCGCCGCGGGGATTCCCATTCTCGACCACGCGGAACTGAGTGCCGAGCAGGTCGCGCGGCTGCGAGAGGACTTCATCAGCTCGGTGCTTCCCCTCCTGACGCCGCTTGCGGTCGACGCGGAGCACCCCTTTCCCTTCATCAGCGGCCAGGGCCTGAATCTGGCAATCACCGGGCGGGATGAGCGGGAAACACGGGAGTGGTTCGTGCGCCTCAAGGTTCCGACCAACAGGCCCCGCTGGCTGCGGGTTCCGGGGAGTGACGGGTTCGTTCCCCTGGAACAGGTAATCGCGGCCAATCTCGACCTGTTGCTGCCCGGGGAGCAGCCGACCGGAGCGTACCTCTTCCGCCTCACGCGGGGCGCCGAAGGGGACGCGGAGGCCGTCGTCGAGCCCACGGACGAGGACGCGCTCATGCCGGGAGTGATTGTTCGCCAGGTGAGCCGCGACCTCAAGGCGCGGCGCTTCGCCGGCGTCGTGAGGCTCAAGGTCGGCGCCGACATGCCCGCGACGCTGCGCAACTGGCTGGCGGAACAGATGCAGGTTCCCTCCGAGGACGTCTATCCTACGGACACGTTTCTCGGCTTGAACGATCTTCTCGCCCTGCGCGTCGCCGGCCACGAGGATCTTCTGGCCCCCGCGCACGAGCCGGTCACCCATCCGAGGCTGCGCGCCCTGGACACGGACGACCGCGGAGCGATCTTCGAAGAGATCGCACACGGGGACATCCTGCTCCACCATCCCTATACCAGTTTCGACACGTCCGTCCTTCGTTTCATCTCCTCGGCGGCCCAGGATCCCGGGGTTCTTGCCATCAAGCTCACCATCTACCGCACCAGCGCCGACTCTCCGATCATGAAAGCCCTGACCGATGCGGCGCGAAACGGAAAGCAGGTCGCCGTGCTGGTGGAGATCACCGCGCGCTTCGATGAGGCCCCGAACATCGCCTGGGGGAAGCTGCTGGAGAAGGAAGGGGTCCACGTGGCTTACGGGGTGGAGAAACTGAAAACCCATGTCAAGCTGGCCCTGGTCATCCGGGAGGAACGGGGGAGGATCCGCAGCTACGTGCATGTCGGCACCGGCAACTATCACACAGTTACGGCGCGGATCTACGAGGACTTGGGCATTCTGACCTGCGACCCGGAGATCTCCCGGGACGTGGCCTCGCTCTTCAATCAGCTCACCGGAGCCCTACCCATGCAGGGAAGTCAGAAGCTCATCGTGGCGCCGCACGGGATGCGGGCGCGGTTCACCGACCTCATCCGCCGCGAGGCGGACCACGCCAAGGCCGGCAAGCCCGCACGCATCCGCGCCAAGATGAATCAGCTCCAGGATCCCGACATCATCCGCGAGTTGTACAAGGCGAGCCGGGCCGGGGTCCGGATCGACCTGAACGTCCGCGGACTCTGTTGCCTGCGTCCGGAGCTCCCGGGGTTGTCGGAGAACATCAGGGTATTCAGCGTGGTCGGCCGCTTCCTCGAGCACGGACGGATCTACGAATTCGCCAACGGCGGCCGGCCGGACTACTTCATCGGCTCGGCCGACTGGATGAAGCGCAATCTCGACCGGCGCGTGGAAAGCATCAGCCCGGTAACGGACGATGGCATCAAGACGGAGCTGGGCCGTATCCTGGACGTCTATGAGCAGGACAACGCTTCCCGCTGGGACTGCGGGCCCGACGGCGTCTATCAGCGCCGGCGACCCAAGGACGGCGAGTCGAAGCGGGCGTCCCAGGAGGTCTTCATGGAGATGGCCCGTAAGGATGCGACCGGCCCGCCCGCGATGAAGAAGGTGAGAGGGCCTCGCAAGGATTGATGCGCGCCGGCGGCCAGAGCGGCGTCCGCCGCAGGGCGCGAGCGTGAATCCTGCCCCCATCGCCGTCATCGACCTGGGGTCGAACACCGCCCGGGTGGTCGTCTTCCGGATCGAGCCGGAGGGAACGTTCCAGGCGGTGGCCGACGCCAAAGTCCCCCTCCGACTCATCCGCCAGATCGATTCCCGCAGTCGGCTGCGGGCGGAGGCGTGTGAGAGTACCCTGCGGGTCCTTGCCGATTTCCGCCAGATCGCACTCGGCGCGGGGGCCAGACGGATCATTACCGTGGCCACCGCCGCGTTGCGCGAGGCGAGTAACGGCCTCGACCTCATCTCCCGTGTGAAGCAGACGACCGGCATCTCGATTCGCCTGCTTCCTCCCGAGGCGGAGGCGCGGTGTGCCTTTCTGGGAGCGGTCTACGGCATGGCCGCGGAGAACGGACTCGTGCTCGACATCGGAGGCGGCAGCCTGCAGATCGGCCATTTCCGCAATCGCCGGCTTCTCGCCACGTGGAGCCTGCCTCTGGGAGCGCTCCGATTGAGCGACCGGTTCCTGAGGAGCGACCCTCCCGGGAAGCAAGAGATTCGCCGCTTGAGAGACTTCGCCGCGAAGGTTCTCGCGCGCGCGGAGATCCCCGAGCTGCGCGAGGACGAGATCCTGATCGGCACCGGCGGGACCATCCGCAACCTCGGAAAGATCGACACGCGTCTTCGCGGCTATCCGATCACGCGACTGCACGGCTACATCCTGACGGCCGGTCAAACCCGCGGTCTTAGCGCGTTGTTCTGCGATCGGCGCGGGAGCGCACGGGCTGCGATTCCGGGCTTGAACGCCTCCCGCGCCGATTCCATCACCGGAGGATCCTTGCTGGCAGAGCTCGTGATGGAACATATCGGCGCGGGGAGGATGCTCGTGGCCGGGCTCGGACTGCGCGAGGGGCTGATTCTCGAGGCGCTCGGGGTCGAACTTCCCGAACCCCGATTGGTGCGCGCGAGCGCGGTGCGTGCCCTTGTCTCGCGGTTCACAAGCTGGGATGAGCGCCGGGCCGGGCGCCGGAAGAAGATCGCGGAGACGCTATCTTCGGTGCTTTCCCCCCCCGACAGCCGGTTTCAGAGCGAAATGCTCGTCCACGCGGCCGTGATTCTGGATATAGGCCGGAGCGTCGAGTACTACCGCCGCCACGAGCACGCATCCATGATCCTGCGCTCCGCCGGGCTGAACGGCTTCGGTCATCGGGAGATCCTTTACCTATCCCTCATCATCGAAGTGGCGGAGCATTTCGAATGGAAGGAGCGGAGCTTCAAGCCTATTCTCCGGAACGGAGATCTCGATGAGATCACCCGCTCGGCCGTTCTGCTTTCCCTCGCGGATGAGATCGAACACCGTGTACCCCTGCACCGCGCGCCACGGTTGGGTTGCCGAATTGCAGGAAACTCGGTCGTCCTGAGCGAGCCCGCGCTCGCCGCCTGGGATCCCGGCAGCATCGCTGAGGCTTTCGTCCGGTCATTCGGAAGGAATCTCCGGGTCTCGGGCAGAGCGCGATCCAGCTGAGACTCGCATCCGGTTCGGCGCCGGGCGTGCGGTGCGGACGAGGCCGGCGCGATCAGTCCCGGGCTACGGCGAGCAGTACGCGCGGGGGCAGCAACCAGAGAAGGCTCGCGGTTCCGGCGCGAATGGCAGCGTCGAAGCGGACGAGCGCCGCACCCCCCTTCTTCACTTCCAGCGAGACGCTGTCGGCAGACCCGCCCAGAAAGAAGGAGAGGATCTCGTGCATCGAGGGTTCATGACCCACGAGAACGATATGCTCGGCGCCGGCGCGCTTCTTCAATGCGGTGATGGTCTCGGCCGGTCTCCGCCCTGGCTCGAGGCTGAGGAATTCCTCCGGCGCCGGCCAACTGCAGACCTCTTCGAGAATCTGCGCCGTTTGCCAGGCGCGCGCGAGCGGACTGGAGAGCACGAGGTCAGGCGTTTCCCATGCTGTCGAGAGAACCCGGGCGACGGATCGAAACTTGCGCGCGCCCTCGCGCGTCAGAGGGCGGCCGCGATCGTCGGGCCATTTTTCGGGATCCCGTTCCTCGGCGATGGCGTGTCGAACAAGCAGGAGTTCCATCGATTGCTCCGATCAATGACTAGTGGTGTTCCCTCAGGAAATCCTGGGACGGGAAGTCGAGGACCTGGTTTGAGGAGGGCTCGCTCCTCCCCCCGGGGCTCTTCGTCTCGCTCGCGCCGTTGCCTCCACCCGGGCGCTCCGTCTCGCTACCGGCTTCCTTCGCCTTTCCACCGTGGTCATCACCTACCTTTTCAGGCTTTTCTTCCTCCGCGGACATGTTCTTCATGGCGCGCCTGAGAGTCCGCCAGCGCCCTCGCTCAAGCCGTCGGAGAAAGCGGGGAAGCCCGCGGCGAAGCATCTCCGCGCGTGAGTGGTAGACCTGGGCGAGCTCACCCATCGCTACCCAGGCTTCCGGCGTGAATCCGGCGGGTTTCTCGAACGCGATCGTGCGAAGCTTATCGGCCGATACCTGCGCATCCTGGTGAAGACCGAGTAGATCCTGGACTTCGACCAGGACCGCGATCAGTTCCTTCGCCGCCGCGCCGTAGATGTCTGCGAGGAACTCGAGGGTATAGCGCAGGCGCTTCCCCCGGATCCGCAGCTTGTGGTACTCGGCCGCCGGCGAGTCGAGGGTGAGCTTCCGGCCGAGGCGCGTCGCCTTGCGATGCGCGCCGCGGATCACCCGGGGTCCGAAATGAAGAATGGAGGCATCCGCCTCCGGCAGGCCGGCCGGCGGACCCGAATGAAGCAGCCGGGCGAGGTCCTGCTTCAGGGCAGCGAAGGCCGGAGAATCCAGCGACTCCCTCATCCGCTCACGGGCCCGCTCCCTCTCCCGCGCGAGATGGAAGAGCAGGGGATCGCATGCGTCGGAATCCACCGAAAGGAGCCCGCCACAGAGCCTCCCGATCTCTTCGATGAAGACGTCGAGGTCGCGAACCTCCCCCAGGTGGCGCCCGAAATCGCCGAGTCGGCGGCGAAGCCCGTCCGCCTCTCCCTCGGGATAGGCCCGGCCGAACAGTTTCAAGGCGGCCCTCATGCGACGGCCCGCCACACGCATGTCGTGGAGATGTTCCGGATCGTCGCCCAGGAGGGTTCCCGGTTCGTGCCAGAGGAATGACGCGAGGTGCCTGCGGAGGACCGCGTCCGCGACCTGTCCCACGGACATCGAGGGCTTGATCTCCACGATTCCGAAGGACATCGTCCTGTCCACCCGGATGCCGTTCGCCCGGATCGCCCACTCGAATTTCGAATGCTCCGCTCCCCTCAGGCCGCATTCGTCGCAAAGGCGGTCGGCAAGAGCGCGAAAGGTCTGGACGTCTTCGTGCGAAACCTCGATCTCCAGGCGCGAGAGCCGATGGGTACGGCCGTGACGATCGATCAGGAAGCTGTGGTCGAGGGCGACCTCCGCGGTAGGGAGCCGTGATTCGCCGGACCGGGCCGGCTCTTCCGCGCCGATGCCGTCCTCCGAAACGACCGGAACTCCGCTTCCCGGTTCCACGGCATAGGTGATCCGAAAGACCTGCCGCTCGGTCCGGATCGGCGCCAGAGGCTCCATCTCCTCTTCCCGGCAGAGCAGTCGCAGCCGGTCGGTGACCAATCCCTTCCCCTTGAAGAGCGTCCCCTTGCGGGCCGACACTAGTGGCTGCGTGATCTCACGGCGAACGGAGAGGCTTCCGTCCCGCGGAGCCAGCTCCTTGAGCGACGCTTCCACCGAGCCCGCCGTCCGGCGGATTCGGAGGGCGTATCCGGCACGCAGGATCCTCAAGTCCGAAGTGTCGAGGTAGACGTCGTGGATTCTCCGGGGTTTGCCCGGAAGGATCCTGAGCGGTCCGGACCGAGTGTTTTCGGAGAGCCACTCTTCCAGCGCGCCGAGGTCCGGAGCGTCATATTGCCATTCGGTCTCGAGGATCTCCCAGGAGGACACCGCCGCGGCGTTCTTCCGGCTCGCGCTGCTGGACTGCTCTCCGGGTTGGGACCGGGCATCGTGCATTGCTTTCCTCGGCGGCGTATCGGTCTATTGCATGGATCCTAAGTTTACCACAATCGCCTCTACGGCAATGGCCTCGCCGCCATTCACTTCGCGAGAAGGCACTCCTCCGGCTTCACCGATCCCTTGGGGATGAGATTCAGCTCCTCCATCGTGTCGACCAGCGTCTTCCATCGTTCCAGGGTCATCGAGCCGATCCCCTGTTTCGCCGCGGGATCAATCCAAGTCATCGATTGCATCTCGTTCACGCCGTATTCAAGTATCTCCGCGCTCATTTCCGGATTGAGGGAACGGATGTATTCATTCGTCTTCTTCGGATCGCGAAGATAGGCCTCCCACCCCCGGCGGGACGCTTCGGCCATCCGGCGCGCCAGATCCGGGCTCTTCCGCACGAGCTTGTCGCTGGCGACGAGACAACTCGTATAGGGGTTGTATCCGACGTCGGCCAGCATCAGGACCTGGGGATCCCCACCGGCCTGCCGTGCGATGAACGGCTCGCTGATGTTGTACGCCTGCTGGCCGAACCGCTTGTCGTTCATGAATGGTGCAATGCTCCCCGGGTACGGCACGATCTTCACATTGCGCAAAGGATAGTGGCGCCTCACGAACTCGGCGAACGCGTCCTTCGGCGAGATGGCGAGGGTCATGTCGTTCAGGTCGGCAAAGCCGTTGATCCCCTGATTCTCGTGGACCATGATGCAGCGGGGACTCTTCTGGAGCGGCGCAAGGAGCGCCACGACGTTGGCCCCGGCCGCCCGCGCGAAAACCACCTGATCGGCATTGGCGACGCCGAACTCGACCTGTCCCGAGGCGAGCCTGGGGGTGACTTGCACGTCAACCCCTCCGGGCTGGATCTCGACGTCGAGCCCAGAGTCCGCGTAGTAACCATTGACGAGTGCCGCATAGAAGCCGCCGTGCTCCATCTCGGGGAACCAGTTGAGAAGAAGGCGAACCTTCTCGGGCTTCACTTCGGGCGCGTCCGCGCCTCCGGCCGCGCCGGCAATGCCGCACAGCGTGATCGCCAGAACGAATGCAGGATACGCCGGGAGCCTGCGGAACCACCCTCCGCGACTCGATCGCATGCGTGAGAGAAGCGAGATTGTCATTTCCACTCCTTCAAGGATCTATCCGGCGCGCCACCGCGCTGTGATTCGATTTCCGATCAGACTCACGATTCCGAACGCGATCCACCCGAGCATCGTCGATGAGATGATCGCCGCGAACAGGTCCGCGGTCTTCAGTTGCGCGCTCGTCTGGAATATGTAGTACCCGAGGCCGAAGCGATCGGACCCGTATCCCGCGAAGAACTCCCCCACGATACCGCCGATCACCGATAGCCCGCTCGCTGTTTTCGCTCCGGTGATCAGGTGCGGGACGGAGTTCGGCAGGCGCAGCCTCCAGAGGAGCTGCCATCGGGACGCGTTGTTCACCTCGAAGAGCTCGACCGCGTTCCGGTCGAGCGAGGTCAGTCCCGCCGTTCCGTTCGTGACGATCGGGAACAGGCTCACGATGAACGCCGTCACGGCGATTCCCGCGAAACCATGCCCCACCCAGAGGATGATGAGCGGTGCGATGGCCACGATCGGCACGGTCTGCAGGAAAATCGCGTATGGATACGCCGCGCGCTGGATCAGAACCGACTGCGAGAACAGAAACGCAATCAGGGTCCCGAGGACGAGGCTGAGCGCGAAGCCGGCAAGCGAGCCCGAGGCCGTGAGGAGAGTCGCCGAGACGAGCGTCCCCAGATTCGACAGCGCGGCCTGTCCGACGGCGATCGGTTGCGGGATCAGATATGGAGGCTGGGATTTCAGGATCTCCTTCCCCATGACGTGAATTCCCGCGGCGTACAGATGCCATGCCGCGAGGAACGCGATGAAGAGCAGCGCAGGGGGGAGAATGAGTCGGGCGACTCCCGGCGCGAGTCGGGTAATCCCCGTACCCGACCGATCCATTCCCGAGCGCGATCCGGCCATCACCGGAACTCCTCGCGGAGCAATCGCCCGATCTCGCCCGTCAGGCGGGCGAACTCCGGTTCCCCGCGAAGCGCGGGCGAACGGGGATGATCGAACGGCACCTCGATCTCATGGCGGATCGTGCCCGGGCGGCGGCTCATGATGAGGACCCGCTCCCCGAGGAAGACCGCTTCTCCGACGTTGTGCGTGACGAAGAGCGCGGTCAGGCCGTCGCGTCGCCACAGCAAGAGGAGTTCCTCGTTCAACCGCTGGCGGGTGATGTCGTCGAGCGCGGCGAAGGGTTCGTCGAGCAGGAGCAGCCGCGGGCGCGTGACGAGCGCGCGGGCGAGCGAGACGCGCATCTGCATCCCGCCGGAGAGTTCGTGCGAATGAGCGCGGCGGAAGTCCTCGAGCCCCACGAGCGAGAGGAGTTCATCGACACGCGCTCGGCCGTCCCGGGCCGCCGATCCCCCGCGGAGTTCGAGCGGAAGGCGGATATTCTCCTCCACGTTTCGCCAGGGGAGTAATGTGGGCGACTGAAAAACGAAGGCGAGCTCGTTCCCGCGACGCCGAGCGGAGAGCGGATCCAGTCCATCGACCGTGAGCGCCCCCTGACCTCCGGGGAGAAGTCCCGCCACGAGGCGCAGCCAGGTCGACTTCCCGCAGCCCGACGGCCCCACGATCGAGACGAACTCCCTCGCCCGGACGCGCAGGGTCACATCACGAAGCGCCTGCACTCCGCCTGGAAAGGTAAAGCTGAGATTCCGGGCATCGAGGCACGTTCGTTCCGAACCTGTGTGTTTTGGCTGTGATCGTTCGGACACCGTCCTCGGATCCCTCCTCGCTATGGACAAGAGTATACCCTTGGAAACAACGAACCCGGCCGCCCGCGAAGGCGGTCCGGGTTCGCAGTGGAACCCCGGCGCCGGCGGCGGGCGGCCGCCCCGGCGTCCGGTCGGACGTTCTCTAGCGGTACATGCTCTTCACCCGTCCCCAGGTGCTGTTCTGCACAGGAGTCGGACTACATTGCACATCCACGCACGACACGCCGTCGTGGAAGGTGCCGTTCTGCTGGGCGCAGTCCGGCCGCGTCAGCATCTGGCACGAACCGTCCGGCAGACAGCAGGCGAACTGCGGTTCGCCGGCGCAGGTCACACGGTAGAGCCTCCGGGCGAAGGTCTGGGAATCCGCGTCCCCACCACTCGGATCCATGTAGCCGCACGGATCCGTCAGGGCGTTCTGATCGCCGATCCCGACGATGCACGGGATGTTGGTGCCGTTGCTGACGATCCACGGGCCCGGCGCCGACGGATCCTCCGGGTACTCCAGGGGCACGCCATAGGAAGTGTTCCAGGTGGGGGTCAGTCCGTAGCAGACGTGGTTGAGACCCTGCGTGAGCGGGTCAGGCGACCCCATCGGACCGGCGCAGTGCCCGCAGCCGGAATCGTAGGCGCCCGGCACGAACACGATCGGGTTCCCGATCGCGGCCAGAAGGTCGTTCATCACGTCCTGGCCCTGGTAGAAGCCGTCCCAGTCGCCGACCATGACGACCCGGTGGCTGCCCAGCGTTAGCCAGGTGTTCAGCCGCGACTTTTCGTCCGCACTGAAGAAGTCGCTCGGATTCGTGAATCCGGGCATGACGATGAAGATCAAGGTGTATCCGCTCAGCGTGGGCAGCGGAGTCGTCGTGACGACGTCGATGGATGCACCCTCGGTCCCCTGCAACAGCGAAACGAACTGGGTGTGGCCCTCGTCGTATCCGCTGTGGCCAAGGAACCAGAGGACGTCCCCAGCCATCGCCGGAGCAGCCGCGATCATCGTGAGAGACGCCAGGGCGAGAAGGATCAAGATTCGGCTCTTGTTCATGGCCTACTTTCCTCCCCGCCAGGTCATGGTTCCAACCTGGGCGATATCGATCACCGCGGGAATCTGGCCTAGCTGATAGAAGTGATTCAGGCGCTGGCCGTTGATCTCGATCCAGACTCCCTGGCCCCGCCCGACCGGGATGCTCACGCGTCCGTCGGCGTTCGTTGTACCCTGCTCGCTCCCGTAGGAGAGGTAGAGCACGACGGTGGCGGAGCTCATCACCTGATTCTGGTTCTTGAGCTGGACGCTGACGGTCGTGCTTGCGACCGCAGCATTCACCATGAGCAGCGCCAGAAGCGCGCCGCCGATGATGGCGCTCGTAATCCGTAGCATTCTCATCATTCTGGAGATTCCTTTCGTCGATTGAACGTAGCTGTCTCCCCTTGCATCGCACTTGCGGACCATCGCGGGGATGTCCTCCACGCCGGGCCACCGCCCAAGGACAGAGCCTGCGCGGGCGAACCTTATATCGTACGGCGCGCCTGGACCGCAATCAAGGATCAAGAAGGAAGACGCTGCTTTCAGGTCGATTCGTTGCGGTCGAAAGTTAAAACTTTCTCAAATGTCTCGGAGGCGGAATTTGGGGCCAATCGCGATTCCCCGGGAGCCAGACGTGGGTCTTGTGTATGATCCTCGGTTCCCTGCAAATCAACCATTCCCGATCAATTGAATTTGGAGGTCATTGTGAGATACAGAAGACTCCTCATTGCCTTGCCGTTCCTGTTCATGGCCAGCGCCGTCGCTCTCGCCGCCCCGGGCCGAGAGTTCAAGGTCTTCAAGGGGACCTGGATGTGCCCGGAGTGCGCCGCCATGAAACAGCCGGACACCCCCGAGAATTGCGAGGCAAAGGGTCACAAGCATGCCCTGAAGCTGGACGGCGGGCGGATGATTACATTCGTCGAGAGCCCTCGCGCGGCTGCCCTGATCCACGGAGGCGGCCGGGACAAGGCCAAGATCCAGGTCTGCGGTCTGTATGACGCGAAGAACCACACGCTTGATGTGGATGCATACGAGATCGACGGTGCGTGGTCGTCTTGGTGCGACGCCCATGGCCGGATGGACTTCTGCCGCTCGACCGGCGAGCCGGACGCACCCCGGGGAAGCGGCGGCACGGGCAAGTAGCCGCGGTTTCGGCCAGGCGCCTGCCCGCTGTCTTGTTCACGAAGAGCGGACGGACCTCGAAGGATCGTCCGCTCTTCCTCTGAACCGGACCGAAACTCAATTCCCGATCCAGGGGGCGGCCCCGTGAACGCGTGGCGGAAGCGTCCGCGAACGGCCACGGTCGGCATCCCGCCGAGTTCGCTGCCGAGCACCGCGTCGATGTCGAATTCCACCGCACCCGACCCAGGACACGGCAACCGGCGGAACACGATGTAACCACTCGCGTCCTCCTGGCTCGTCGAGAGCTCGTTCGGCGGATCGAGGAGGAAAATGTCAGCGCTGTCGGGTTGATCCCAGATGAACGAGTTGGGAAACCGCAGCGTATCGCCCGCGGCAAAGTCGCCGTAGACGGCCTTGAGAATCCGTCCGGGCGCCTCGGCACCGTCCGTGCTGCCGAAGAAGATGCAGAGCGCCGGGGTCAAGACGTCGTCTTCCTCCCAGGGTCCGCACCAGACATAGGCGCGGGCGGAGCGCCATGAGCCCTCCCTTCACCGGATTCACAACCATTCCGACCAGGGAAGCCACGTCGACTTCCAGAGTACCGTCGAGAGCGTCACCATGTACACTCCGGACGGGGCCGCTCGCCCCACGCCGTCGCGGGCACGTTGGAATGGTCACTTGCAGGGTCCCTGCTCTCTGAAGAAGCGCCGGCCCTCCGGATTGTACAATCCGAGTCTGTAGAATCGCTCGACCTCGTCCGCCGCACGTTCGAAATCGAAGTCCTTCTTGACCGCGCAGATCTTCCGATACTCATCGGCCGCCGCCTTCTTACGCCCGAATGCGTAATAGGCGGCGGAAAGGATGAGATGCCCGAGTATCCGCTGATCGGACTCGATGACCGCCGTGGTATCGGCGAGCTGCGCGCCAAAGTACCGCGTCGCCTCCAGAAGATCTCCACCTTTCCAGTACTGGAGCCCGGGCCCAAACCGCGCACGCACCTTTGTTACGCGGATGCTGTCGGCATACAATCGACGATCCTCGGGCCTGTCCTCGGGTATGTGATCCGCGTAGCGAGAAAGGAAGGCACACGCTGCCACCGTGTCCTGAGCAGCGAGTCGAGCTTCGAAGACGCGCAGTGTGAGCGCGATCAGCGTGGAGTCGGACAGGTCAGCAGCGGGCTCTCGGTCCGCCGCAAGAGCGAGAAGGGAGTTACTGGCATCCACGGGCCGGCTTTTGGCGAGGTACGCCTGTGCAAGCACGCGGTGTACAATCGAGCGACATTGGGCCGGTGCGGTTGGCTCCACTTGGGGAGCTAGCCCGACAAGTGAATCTGAATCCGAGCGATCGGCGGCTTCAAGGAACAGAATGAGATCGAGGTACGATCGTCCGGACGAGTCGGCGCGGGCAGTCTTCTCCTCATCGAGCTGCCGGATTGCTTCCCTGGCGAAACGCGCCGCTTCAGCGAGATGCCCGTCGCGCTGGGCCTGGAGCGCAACCAAGCCCGGCAGCCTCACCTGCGATCCGGCCTCTCCCGCGAAACCCGAATTGCCCACCGGCGCAACCATCACGCCGAGCGGTACGACCGTGCCGGCATCGCCCACGTGAAACTCGTATTCCGGCTTCCGAGTTCGCGTGATTATGCGGAACGTGCCGTCGGGATCCTGACCGTGCAACTCGTATCCATGAATCAACCGATCATCGGCCTCGGGCCAACGTAAGAGGACGCCGGCCGATCCGTATAGGATATCGAACGTGCGCGGCGCCGGAGCCCAAGTCGACCAGTGGTAGACGTAGGTGCGCATCCTCCCCCGGTCGGGGATGTAGATATTTCCCTTGTTGTCCGCAAGAATCGCGCCGGGCTCCTCGAACACCCCAGATGGGCCGAAAGAGATGAGGGATTCCCTGCAGTTCCGATCGATGATCGATATCTGCTGGGTCAGCTTGTTCAATGCCAGCCAGTTGCCGAAAGGATCGCGAACCAGCCCCGCGATGCGCGGGGGGAAGCACCTAAGGTCCATCTTCTGAGGGGCAAGATCTTCCGCGGAATAGGCGGCAAGCCAATCGCCGTCTTCAGGCCAGGTGAGGACGCTTTCCCCGCCCCCATTGGTTACCATAAGAGGGCGACCATCCATTCGAATTTCCTTCACGGAGGTGCGGTCGGGACTGAGAACGAACAGACGCTTGCTCCCCGGATCCGCGACGACGGTCCGCCCACCCGATGTCAACGCGATCCCGCTCGGCTTCTTCATGCGGAGGTCACCGCGGTTCCTGCGGCTAAAGGTGCCCCTCACCCCTCCCGTTCTCTTATCGATCTCCGTAATGCTCCTCTCGAGCGGATCGGTGACCACGAGAATGGACTCGTTCGCGGCCGCCCATCCGAGCGAGGACGATTCATGCGGGTACTTGGCCGGCACGGTCGTGACGTCAGGCGCGAATCCGATGGCGGGGTCACCAGCCGCCGTCCTGTACGGTGTGCCGAGAGCCTTGCATGTAAAGAGCTTCCCTTCGTCTTGCTCGAAGTAGAACCGTTCGACGCCGGTGGAATCCAGGTCGAGCGCCACGAGCAGACCTTCCATGTCGGTCGGCGATCCAAAGCACACGCGAAATGGAACGTCAAGCAGTGGGAGGTCCTTTAGCGCCTTCTCGGCCGGCATGGCAACCACGGACACCCTGCGCGACTTCGCATCCAGCACGACGATCCTGTCCGACCCATCAAACGCCGCTCCGACCGGCGCCCGGTACGGACCTCCACCCTTGCCGAATGGCCCGTGGACTGGGCCTTCGGCCACCAGTTCGGATGTTCGGCGCTGCCACACCCACCCGTTGTCAGGATCAACCAGCAGGACCGACCCCTTGGAGTTCACCGCAATCCGGCTGATCCGCTGGAGAATCTTGGCTTCGATCGGAACAATGTGCACGATCGAGTCCCCCTGCCCCCAGGTCCAGGAGCCGGCACGGCTCGAAGGGAGGCGGATGAACTGCGTCGGCCGATCGTCTTCCACAACATAGACACCCCCATCGGGCGCCGCAGCCATCGCGGTCACCGCCCCGTAGGATGCCAGTGGGATCTCATGCATGAAGAGCCCGTCTGCGGAAAAGACCTGGATGCTCCGATGATCCGCGTCGAGTACCAAGATCTCGCCACCAGGACCCTCGGCGATGTCGATCGGATCGCCCAGTTCGCCCGGCAGTGAGCCTTCTCGCCCGAAGGAAAGAGACGCTTGCCAATTCGGTTGAAAGACGCTGATCTGCTTCGCGCTGGAGTCGAGGACCAGGATCGACCCGTTCCGACTGGAGATGATCCGCGTCGGATGCCGATTCGGGCCGTTGGGGCCGAACAGGGACGAAGGTTGCCTCGTGTGACGGGAGCCCGGGAGCGCCGGGTATCGATTCACTCCGAATGGAGAGGAGGTCGAAGCCATCGTGTGGAACACATCGGCGCCGTACTCACCCTTGTACGCACCGCTCGCGGAAAAAACCACGACACGGCCATCTCTATCAAGAACATGGATAAGCCCATGAATATCGATGGCAAGATCGACGGGATCGTGAACCGTGCGTTCCGAATCCTTGTCGGGCAAGTAGAATGACAGGGAATCGATGAGCTGCGAACGGGCGTTGCCCGAGGCCAGGGTCGCTAGGAGTAGAAGGATCCAGAGCCTCTGCAATACATCCTCCTTCATCCTACGACGTCAATCTCCAGAGGGAGGCATGCTGAACGAATACGGGCCAAGTATGTACTTGAAATTCCAATCCGGCAGATCGAAATCCCGGATGATCGGTTTGTAGGCATGTTCCTCATCGCCGACGGGGTCGATGCGTAGATGGTGTCGACCCGATCGAAGCAGCCACCCCGCAAGCGGCGTCATCCGGTTCGTGTCGATCCCGTCGATGAACACATGACCGGAGGGAACACATGTAACGGTCACCGATCCGAATGGGGGGATCTCTTCCTTGAACTCCTTCCGCCCGCCGCCCGTAACCGTGATCGATTCTTCCAGGAGAATCACATCGAACCCGCTCGCCGGATGCGTTCCGCGAAATATCAGTTGATGGGGCTTGCCTGCTTCCACCTTGATCCCTCGCACCGGAGGGACACCGAAGGGCCGCCCGTCCAGTTCGATCTCAACGTGCGCCCTTTCTGTATTCGAGAGAACGTCGAGGATGCCGGTCGTAGGTTGATCGACCTTGGGTCTGGCCGGGGTGGAAAGGGTGGCAGCCAATGCAGGAGGAGATGAGATTGGAGGCGGAGGTTTGGTGGTCTCAAAGGGCATCGAGGCACCTTCCCGATCGGAGCCCATGGCCGTCACGATGGGTTCTCGAGTGGAGCTCCGCAGTGCAGGATCGATTACCAGCCTGTAGACGGATCCGGCAGCCAGATCCCGTGCGGGCCTGATCTCCAACCGATTGCCTTCAGAACGCACATCGATCGCGACCGGCGATCCGGTCGAGTCGACCAGGTGGACGATCCGGGTGGTTGCGGTCAGAGGATCGACCGGCTCGCTTAGCCTCACGCTGATTGCCGCTTGAGCGCGCCCTTCCACCGACCCCAATGTTTCGGACACAAAGAAACCGCCCTTCGGTGGCTTGTGGACTACATGGATCAGGGACGCGCGGAGCCCGGGGCTCGCGGTCAGCAGGACAGCAGCGAACGCAACACCGGCCCCGACTCCCATCAGGAGCCGCTTCTTGCCTCTGAAACGAAACGGCAGGGCCGGCGTGAGCTTCGTCGGACCATATCCGTCGAGGGGAGGGCGCATCCGCTCGATCTCCTCGATCAGGCGATCCATCTCTCGATCGAAGCGTGGGCCGGGCTGGATGGTCATCGCGTTCCGATAGGATAGGTCCCGCAGGCTGGACGGCAGGTCCGCCGGGAGAGGCATAGAAGCGGACCCGACGAGCAGAGGTATGATCGGGATCCCGCCGCGAAACGCCGCTTCGATCTCAAGACGGGGGTAGTCATCTTCCTTGTCGAGCCGCCGAACGCCCGCGCTGTCACGGCAGTCGAGCCAGTCATCTCCGATCAGAACGAGCAGAACATCAGATCGCACGACCGCGCGGTTGATCACGTCCCGGAAGTTGACACCAACTGGGATATTGTCCACATCCTTGAATATGGATTGCTTCCCGAAGCGTTCGCAGAGTCGCTGATACACCCGTCCGCTGATCGGACCGATGTCGCGATCCGCGCGTCGATACGATATGAAGACTCTGGCCATCCCCGTCATCCGTCCACAGTTGAGTCGGCAGCGACGCCGCATCTGCCCCGACGGGGCTCACATCCGGCGGTTCGCGCTGTGCGGCCGGATACTATGTCGGCGGGCTGGCCTTGTCCAGCCGGAACATGCGGGTCTGTGGCTGCAACATGACTATAGCCTTTGACATCGAGGCGTAGCTCCCACTCGGAGCGGATCGCCGCGGCAGGGTCGGCGGCGCCTCGGTCGGCAGGCGCGGGTGGTCGGACGAATCGGCTACCGCTCCCTCGCGACCTTGATCCGGTTCCTCGCCCGCTCGAGGGCGATCTGCGCGCGCGCGACGTCGATGCTCGCCTTGAGGTCCGCGAGGCGCTCCTGCGCCCGCTGCCGCGCGCGCTCCGCCCGCTCGAGGTCGATCCCGTCGGACGTCTCGATCGCGTCGGCCAGGATCGTCGCCTTGTTGCCCGAGACCTCGAGGAACCCGCCCGAGATCGCGTAGGTCTGGACGATCCCTTCGGGCTCGCGCACCGTGAGCTTCCCCGGCACGAGCGGCGTGATCAGCGGGGCGTGATGGGCGAGAACGCCCAGGTAGCCCAGCGCGCCCGGCGCGATGATGGAGACTGCGTCCGCCTCGAGGACCGGGCGCTCCGGCGTGAACACGCTCAGGTGGAATGTCTCGGCCATCGGGGGCGGCTATCCCTGCGCCCGCATCTTCTCGGCCTTCTCGAGCGCTTCGTCGATCGTGCCGACCATGAAGAACGCCTGCTCCGTGACGTCGTCGTGCTTCCCCTGGACAATCTGGCGGAACCCTTCAATCGTGTCGGCGACCTTCACGTATCGCCCGGCCTGCCCCGTGAACGTCTCGGCGACGAAGAACGGCTGGCTCAGGAAACGCTGGATCTTCCGCGCCCGCTGGACGATCAACTTGTCCTCGTCGGACAGTTCGTCCATCCCGAGGATCGCGATGATGTCCTGCAGGTCCTTGTAGCGCTGCAGGATCTTCTGCACCGCGCGGGCGATATTGTAGTGGTCCGCGCCGACGATCAGCGGGTCGAGCATCCGCGAGGTCGAGTCGAGCGGGTCGACCGCCGGATAGATCCCAAGCTCCGAGATCGCGCGCGAGAGGACCGTCGTCGCGTCGAGGTGCGCGAATGCGGTCGCGGGCGCGGGGTCGGTCAGGTCGTCCGCGGGGACGTAGATCGCCTGCACGGACGTGATCGACCCCTTGCGCGTCGAGCAGATGCGCTCCTGAAGCTCACCCATCTCGGTCGCGAGCGTCGGCTGGTAGCCGACCGCGCTCGGCATTCGCCCGAGGAGCGCCGACACCTCGGATCCCGCCTGCGTGAACCGGAAGATGTTGTCGATGAAGAGGAGGACGTCCTGTCCCGCTTCATCGCGGAAGTACTCGGCCACGGTCACGGCCGCGAGTCCGACCCGCAGCCTCGCGCCCGGCGGCTCGTTCATCTGCCCAAAGACAAGGGCGGTCTTGGAGATGACCCCCGATTCGTTCATCTCGAGCCAGAGGTCGTTCCCCTCGCGGGTCCGCTCGCCGACCCCGCCGAACACCGAGTAGCCTCCGTGCTCGGTCGCGATATTGCGGATCAGCTCCTGGATGATGACCGTCTTGCCGACGCCCGCGCCCCCGAATAGGCCGACCTTTCCCCCCTTGGGATAGGGCTCGAGGAGATCGATGACCTTGATCCCCGTCTCGAGGATCTCGGACTTCGTCGACTGCTCGGTCAGGCTGGGCGCATGCCGGTGGATCGGGTAGCGCTTCGTCGGGTCCGGAAGCGGGCCTTTCTCGTCGATCGGCTCTCCAAGAATGTTCAACACTCGTCCGAGGTCCTGCTCGCCGACCGGGACCGTGATCGGTCCTTCGGTGTCGAGCGCGCGCATCCCGCGCACGAGTCCATCCGTTGCGCCCATCGCGACGCAGCGGACCACGTTGTCGCCGATGTGCAGCGCCGCCTCGACCGTCAGATGGGTCCCCCGCTCTTCGTCGTCGATTTTGATCGCGTTCATGATCCGGGGGAGCCGCTCGGAGTGGAACTCGACGTCGACCGTCGGCCCGATCACCTGCAGCACCTTTCCGTAGTTGGGCTCGTTGGGCATTCGCTTCTCCTACCTTGAGCGCTTCGGCTTTATCGCCGCTCGAGCGCTTCCGACCTCTTCTACTTCTGCGCCTCCGCGCCTCCGACCAGCTCTGAGATCTCCTTCGTGATCGCCGCCTGCCGCAGCTTGTTCCGGATCAACGTCAACGACTGGATCATCTCGCCCGCGTTCTTCGTCGCCGCGCTCATCGAGACGAGGCGGGCGGCCTGCTCGCTCGCGAGCGACTCCCCCATCGCCGCGAGCACGCGCGTCCGCACGTACCGCGGGAGGAGATCGTCGAAGATCGTCTCCGGCGACGGCTCGAAGATGTAGTCCTTCGCCGGTCCCTGGCGCTCCCCGGCCGCCGGGACGATCGGCAGAAACGTCTCGTGAACGATCTTGCGGCTCCCGACCGAGATGAAGCGCGTGTACAGGAAGTCGACCCGGTCGGTTTTGCCCTCCACGTAACTCGTGATCAGATGCCGCGCGAGCGCCTGCGCCTTCGCGATGTCGAGCGTGTCTCCCAGTTCGGAGATTCCGTACGTGCCGCGCCATCCGCGGCGGCCCAAGGTATTCGCCGCACGCTTCCCGACCGGGACCAGGTCGACCTCGCGCCGGTCGGCCCCCTTCAAGTCCGCCTCGGCTGCCCGGAAGATGCTTGCGTTGAACGCCCCGCACAACCCCTTGTCCGATGCGATCACGACCAGCGTGCGCCGTCTGACCGGCCGGACCTCGAAGAGCAGGTTCTTGACCTCGCTGCCCGCCGTTGCGGCGGCCAGGTTCTCAAGCACTTCCGTCATCTTCGCGGCGTACGGCCGCGCCGACACAACCCGCTCTTGCGCGCGCCTGAGCTTCGCCGCCGCGACCATCTCCATCGCGCGGGTGATCTGCTGCGTGCTCGCAACCGAGCGGATCCTGCGGCGGATGTCCTTGATGGTCGCCATCGTCCTATTACGCCGTCGCCTTCGCGTCGAACTGGGTCTTCATGCGCGCGAGCGCTTCGGCAAGCTTCTTCTCCGTCGCTTCATCGAGGAGCTTCGTCGTGGCGATGTTGTGGAAGATCTCGGGGTATTCCTTCTCGATGAACGCGTAGAGGCCGATCTCGAACCGCCCAAGGCTCTCGGTCGGCAGATCGTCCAGGTACCCGTTCACCGCGGCGAAGATGATCGAGACCTGTCTCTCGAGCTGGAGAGGGTCGTACTGCCCCTGCTTCAGGATCTCGACCGTCTTCTCGCCGCGCGTGAGCTGCGAGCGCGTCGCCTTGTCGAGGTCGCTTCCGAACTGCGCGAACGCCGCGAGCTCGCGGTACTGCGCCAGATCGAGGCGCAGCCGCCCCGCGACGCGCCGCATCGCCTTCGTCTGCGCCTTGCCGCCAACGCGCGAAACCGAGATCCCGACGTTGATCGCGGGGCGGACGCCGGAGTAGAAGAGGTCTCCCTCGAGGAAGATCTGCCCGTCGGTGATCGAGATCACGTTCGTCGGGATGTAGGCGGACACGTCGCCGGCCTGAGTCTCGATGATCGGCAGCGCCGTCAGGGACCCGGCCCCCAGCTCGTTCGAGAGCTTCGCCGCGCGCTCGAGGAGGCGGCTGTGGAGATAGAAGACGTCGCCCGGGTACGCCTCGCGTCCCGGCGGACGCCGCAGCAGCAGAGAGAGCTGCCGATAGGCGACCGCGTGCTTCGAGAGGTCGTCGTAGACGCAAAGGGCGTGCTGCTTGCGATCCCGGAAGTACTCGCCCATCGCGGCGCCCGCGTACGGGGCGATGTACTGGAGCGGCGCGGGGGTCGACGCGGTCGCCGACACGACGATCGTGTACTCCATCGCACCGTGCTTCTCGAGGACGTCGACCACGCGCGCGACCGACGATTCCTTCTGGCCGATCGCGACGTAGATGCAGAAGAGGTTCTTCCCCTTCTGGTTGATGATCGTGTCGATCGCGATCGCGGTCTTCCCCGTCTGCCGGTCGCCGATGATGAGCTCGCGCTGGCCGCGCCCGATCGGGATCATCGAGTCGATCGCCTTCAAGCCCGTCTGGACAGGCTCGTTCACCGGCTGGCGCTGGATGATGTTCGGGACCTTCCCCTCGAGGGGATAGAACGTGTCGGTCGCGATCGGGCCCTTCCCGTCGATCGGCTCGCCGAGCGGGTTCACGACGCGGCCGACCAGCGCGGGTCCGACGGGGACGCGGGAGACGTTGCCGGTCCGGTGGACCGGGTCCCCTTCCTTGACCAGCTCCTCGCTCCCGAAGAGGACGACGCCGACGTTGTCCTCCTCGAGGTTCAGGACGAGACCGGTCACGTCGTTCGGGAACTTGACGAGTTCCCCGGCCATCGCGTCCTCGAGTCCCCAGACGCGGGCGATCCCGTCGCCGACCTGGAGGACCGAGCCGACCGATTCCATGTCGGACTTGGCCTTGAACCCCTCGAGCTCCTTCTGGAGGATCGCGCTGACTTCTTCGGGTCGAAACGGCATCCTGCTCTTCCTCTCCGCTACGGAATCTGTACTCCGAGCATCTCCTCGCGCAGCTTCTCAATGTCGCTGCGGACGCTCCTGTCGATGATCTTCCCCTCGATGATCACGAACAGGCCCCCGATGACCCTCGGGTCGATCCTTGGGATGATCTTCACCTTCTTGTCGAACAGCCGCTCGAGCTGCGCGCGGAGGCGATCCGCGAGCTCCGCCGGGAGCGGGACGGCCGTCGTCACGCGCGCTTCGGTGACCCCCCGCGATTCCTCAACGATCGTCCGATAGCCGCGGACGACGTCGAGCAGGTGGGGGATCCTCTTCTTCGCCATCAGGAGCGCGATCAGGCGCATGAAAAGATCTGTCGTCCGGCCGCCGAAGACCTTCGCGATCAGGTCCCGCTTCGCCTCGTCCGGCTCCTGCGGGGATTCGAGAAAGCGGACCAGCTCGGGATGAGCCGCGACGACCTTCTCGAGCCCGTCCAGGTCCGCCAGCAGCGGATCGACTGCGCCCTCCTGCTGCGCCGCGCCGAGCAAGGCCTGCGCGTAACGCTTCGCGACCCCCTTGTCGATCACGGCGTCTCGAATCCCTTCCCGTGGATCACGGCGTCTGCAACCTCTCCATCTCGTCGATCGCTTCCGAGATCAGCCGGCGATGGGCCGCGGAGTCGAGCCTTTCGCGGATCACCTTCTCGGCGGCCGTCAAGGCCATGCGTACCATGTCGTCCTTCAGCGCCACCTCGGCCTTCCGCTTCTCGAGCTCGATTTCCTCCCGCGCGCGGGTGACCAGATCCCGGGCCTCGTGGCGCGCCTGGTCCTTCATCTCGGAGGCGACTTTCTGTCCCTCGCCGACCGCTTCCTGGAGCTTCACGCGGGCCTGCGCGTCGATCGTCTTCAGCTGCGCCTCGTAGTCGGCGTGCAGCTTGCCCACGATCCCCTTCTCGCGGTCGATTGCGTCGAACTCCCCCCGGATCCTCGCGCGGCGCTCGTCAAGGAGGCCGAGGATCGGCCGCCATGCGAACTTACGCAGGACCACGACGGCCAAGGTGAACGCAACCGCGTGGGTCGCGACCTCGCGCCAGTGGGGGCTCAGTACGTTGACTTCGCCGGCCATCTCGGCTCTAGAGCTTTCCCTGCAGCACGAAAACCGTGACCAGCGCGTAGATCGTGAGGGCCTCGATGAACGCGCAGCCGATCACCATTCCAACCTGGATCTTGCCGGCGGCTTCCGGCTGGCGGCCCATCGCTTCCATCGCGCGGCCGACGGCGCTGCCTAGGCCCAGGGCCGAGCCGAACGCGGCGATCCCGAGGCCGAGCGGGAGCGCGAGACGGAGAAGGTCGACGGCTGTCTTCGGGGGCATGCGAAACTACCTCCTGTTGAATGTTAAAGTGGCGGATTCCAGCACATCAGTGCTCGTGCGCCCCCTCGTGGGGGAGCATCTGCGAAATGTATATCGTCGTCAGAAGCGTGAACACCAGGGCCTGGATCGTCGACAGGAGCAGCCCCAGGAATATGAACGGGAACTCGAGCGGGATCCCGATCGGCGAATGGATCGCCGCCAGACTCGCGACCCCGAGCCACGTGAAGACCGCGATCAGGACGTCTTCACCCATGATGTTGCCGAAGAGTCGCAGCGAGAGGCTCACCGGGCGGGCGATCTCCTCGATCACGTGGAGCGGGAGCATCAGCGGGACCATGGCCCAGCCGATCACGTCGCGCGGCGCGCCGATCAAGTGGTGCAGGTAGCCCACGAAGCCGAGCCGGCGCATCCCGACCGACTGGACGTAGACGAAGACGACGAGCGCGAGCGCGAGCGTCGTCTCGAAGAGCGAGGTCGGCGCCTTCCAGAGAGGGACGAGGCCCGACAGGTTCATCATCCAGATGTAAAGGAACAGCGTCCCGAGGAACGGGACGAAGTCACGCGCGTTCTCGCCGAGGATCCCGCGGATGAAGTTGTAGAAGGACTCGACGACGTACTCGACCCCGTTCTGAAACGGCCCCGGGATCATCTCGCGCCGGGCCGCCCCGCGCAGGAGGACGATCGAGATCCCGATCAGGATCACGAGCGCGAAGATGTTTCCGCGCCACGCGTAGAGGAAGTCGATCACGTTCGTCGGTCGCGCCGACTCCTCCGGCCCGCCGAAGTAGACCTTCAGGGTGTGCAGGATGTCCGGCAGCTCGAGCGCGGGGGCGTTCCCCTCCGGCGCGCCGTGGGCCTCGGCGGACTTCAGCGTGTCGGTCGCCGCGGGCGAAGTCGGCTCCTCCGCGGCGGCGCACATTCGCGGGCCGGCGCCGAGGATCCCGGCCAGCAGGAGAAAGGTCAGGACGAGGCGCCTCACGGCCGGCTCTCCTTCTGCGCGGCCCCGGGGGCTTGGCGCAGGAACACCCCGCCGGGGCCCTTCCGCTCCCGGGTGAGCGGCGGCGCCGACAGCACGACGCGACCAAGCACCTTCATGATCGCGATCGCAAGGAACAGGGTAAACCCGATAAGCAGGGGCCATGGGGCGAGCCGGGCTTTGAACAAGATCAATGCGCCCGTCGCGTAGATCGCCCCGAACTTGAGGATCCCGTAGATGACGAGCGCCTTCGTCCGCCGGCGACCCATCGCCTCGCGCAGGAGGGCGTCCAGCAGGGCGAGATCGGCCATCCCGAGCGCCACGCCGATACCCCAGGAGGCGGCCGGCCGCAGGCCGACGTACACGGCCACGCACAGAAAGCTGATCGCCCCGACCCACAGGGTCGTGATCAGGACGCGGCGGATGAAGGTGGGACCCAGGTCGAGCATGCCTGCCGCCGATTCCCCTGCCACCGCCCTAGTGCCTCCCCACAGCGCGCCGCCCGCGCGTCGCTATCGCTCGTCCAGTTCTTTCGACACGCGCCGCACCAGGAAGACCGTATGCCGGACCCCGGCTCCGATCCCGAGGGCGATGCCGAGCGCCTGAAAAACCCACTCGGTATGAAGCCTGCGATCCGCCCAGCGCCCGAGCCACCAGCCGATCACCACGGCGACGCCGAGCATCAAGGGGATCGATGCCAACTCCGCCACGTTGCGGTAGTAGTGACGTGAATCTCCCCCGCCGTTTCCCTTGCGGCCTTCCGGCATGGCGTACCTGCGATTCGCTCGGGAGTCCAAGAGGAGTTTCCGCCGTGGTCGACGGGCAAGCCATTACCCCTGAACGCGGCAGTATGTCCAGGCATTAGAAGAGATGTCAATATCCAAGTTCAGAAAGGCACAAGCGTTTGACACCTTGCCGGCCCGCGGCGGACAATCCTTTGGCTAATGGCGTCCCATGGAGGAGCGATGGAGCCGTCAACCCACAAGCCCCCGCATCCCGATCCCGACAGCGCCGCAGGCGACTTCCGATCCCTGGCGGACAACGCCAACGACGGAATCGTGGTCCTCTCCAAGGAGGGGACCGTGCTTTACGCCAACCGGAGCGCCTGCCTGTCCACCGGCTTCGAGCTGAGCGCGATCGTGGGGGTATCGATGTTCCGGTTCATCGCGCCGGAGGATCTCGAACGGGTGGCGGCCATCCGGAAGGCACGACAGATCGGAGCCCCGGCGACGAGGCGTTACGAGGCGCGGCTCCTGGACCCTGACGGTCGGGCCGTCCCCGTCGAGGTCAGCGTGGGACCCACGACATGGCGGGGCGCCCCCGCGGATATCGTCCTTCTTCGGGACCTGAGCGAACGGAAGCGGGCGGAGCAGGAGCTGGACCGGCGCGCCGCCGTCCTCGAGGCCGTGAACTTCGCGACGGAGCGGTTCCTGCAGCCGATCCTCTGGGAAGAGTGGATCGGAGAAGCGATCGAGCGCCTCGGACGCGCGATGCAGGTGACCCGGATCTTTCTCTATGAGTTCAGGAAGACACCGGGCGGGGCGCTGGGCGCTTCCCGACGTTCGAGGTGGGAGAATCCTGCGTTCAAGCAGGACCCCGATCCGGCGGTGGCGGACTTCCCGCTCGATGCGGCGGACATCCTCCCGTGGATCGAGCGACTCCGCAGGGGGGAGACGGTCCAGGACTCTCCGCGAGTCTGGCCGGCCGGTCCCCGAGTGGTTCTCGAGAATCAGCGGACCCGCTCGATCCTGATCGTACCGGTCCTTCTCGAGAAGGAGCTGTGGGGGTTCCTCGGGCTCGCCGATTCCCTCGTCGAGCACGAGTGGACGCCGATCGACGTCGACACCCTCCGCGTCGCGGCAAACATCCTCGGAGCCCTCCTGCACCGCGAGATGATGGAGGGTGCGCTCCGCGAGAGCGAGGAGAAGTACCGCGGCGTCGTCGAGGGCTCGAAGCAGCCGATCGTGATCCTCGACAGGGAGGGGATCTTCCGATTCGCGAACGCGCGTTCCGCCGAGGACTTCGGCCGTCCGCAAGAGGAAATCGTCGGCAAGTCGATGATGGAGCTCTTCCCCTCTCCGTATGCGAAAGCGCTGATGCAGACCCTCCGGGCTGCACTCGACAGCGGCGAGCTGCTCGTGACCGAGTGGCGGTTCACCATTCTCGGCGAAGCGCGCTGGTACGAAGTCCGGATCCAACCCCTGGTCGGCCCCGACGGCCGGGCGGACCGCGTGATCGTGGTCGCGAACGACATCAGCGAGCGCAAGGAGGTGGAGGAGCAGATCCTGTCCTACCAGACGCGCCTGCGGTCCCTGACATCGGAGCTGGCGCTGACCGAGCAGCGCGAGCGAAGGCGGATCGCCGGTGAGATCCACGATCGGATCGGCCAGACACTGGCGATCTCGAGGATCAGGCTCGGTCTCGCCCGCGAGTCGCCGGGGGCGCCTCCCCGGATGACCGAGCAGATCGACGAGATACGCGGCATGATCGAACGGATCATTCAGGACACGCGGTCTCTGACGTTCGAGCTGTCGCCGCCGATCCTCTACGAGATCGGCTTCGAGCCGGCGGTCGAGTGGTTGGTCGAGAGGTTCCAGGGGCAGCACGGCATTCACGCGTCGTTCCGGGACGACGGCGCGGGTAAGCCCCTCGGAGACGACCTACGCGTCGTTCTCTTCCAGGCGGTGCAGGAGGTCCTGGTCAACGTGGTGAAGCACGCGCACGCGCGGCGCGTCGAGGTCGCCGTCCGGAAGGCGGAGGGCCACGCGATCGCCGTGGAGGTGAAGGACGATGGCGTGGGGTTCGATCCCGCGCTGCATGCGTTGCCCGGATCGCGCCCGCAGGGCTTCGGGTTCTTCAGCATCCGCGAGAGGCTCGGCCACCTCGGCGGCTCTCTCGAGATCGATTCCGCTCCGGGGAAGGGAACGCGGATCATCCTCCGCGCCCCGCTTCGAGAAACCCGCAACTCGGGTGAGGAGAGCGGAACATGAGCACGAGGATCCTGATCGCCGACGACCATCAGATCATGCGGCAGGGGCTGCGCGCGCTTCTTGAAGCGCAACCGGGCCTCTCCGTCGTGGGCGAGGCGGAGAACGGGCGCAAGGCCGTCCAGCTCGTGCGCGAGGCCCGGCCCGACGTGGTGATCATGGACGTGATGATGCCGGACATGAATGGGATGGAGGCGACGCGTCGCATCAAGTCGATGCACCCCGAGGTCCAGATTGTCGCCCTCTCGATCCACTCCGATCGGCGATTCGTCCTCCAAATGTTCAAGGCAGGCGCGACCGGCTATCTCCTCAAGGACTGCGCATTCGAGGAGTTGACGCGCGCGATCCGCACGGTCACGGACGGCCAGGCTTACCTGAGTCCTGCGATCGCGGGGGTCGTAGTCGGCGAGTTCCTGCGGAACCTGACGACGGATGCCCAGGGAGGGCTGCCGTCCCTGTCGCCGAGAGAGCGGGAGGTCCTCCAGATGATGGCGGAGGGGAAGACGACGAAGGAGATCGCCTCCGCGCTCGCCGTGAGCGTGAAGACGGTAGAGACCCACCGCCGCCAGATCATGGGGAAGCTCGGGATCAACAGCATCGCGGAGTTGACGAAGTACGCGATTCGCGAGGGGCTGACGTCGCTCTGATTCCGGCCGCCTGCCGCGGCGTCCGTCATGCCGGAGCGACACCTCGATCAGGGATTTCGACGTTCTTTCTCAGGGACTCCCCGATTGCTTCCCCTATGGTGCAGGACGATGCTGTTTATCGCAGACAGAGGGGATTGCGGTGCTGCGGCCCGGGCGCGCAGCCGCGGTGGGTGGCCCGATCGGTTTCGGACCTCAGGTCTACCGCCCGATCGTCCCCCGTGGCGAATGTAACCAGGTTCGACCGTGCGGGGCTGTGGCGAGATCGGGTGATTGGCGGGGGATGTCGACCGTCGCGTACGGGTCCGTCAAGACACCGGCGAGCGGCTCGGGCCGCAGCCCGCGACCCATTGATCCAGGCCAGGCCGATCAGGCGCTGGCCTTGATCTTTGCCCGCAGCAACCGGATATGGTCCGGCGTCGTTCCACAGCACCCCCCGATGATCGAAGCGCCGGCATGGACCAGATCGCGCGCCCGCTCCGCGAACACCTCCGGGGTTTCGCGGTAGACGAGTCGGTCGTCCTCGACCGAGGGGAGCCCCGCGTTCGGCTGGAACAGCAGGGGCAGCTCGGTCACGGCGCGAAACTCGCGCGCTACTTCGATCATCTCCTCGATCCCCTTTCCGCAGTTCGAGCCGATGACCTCTGCGCCGGCCGCGGCCAGACCCGCGGCCGCCGCACCGATGTCGTTCCCCATGATCGTGAAGTATCCGCGGCGTGTGCGCTCGAACGTCATCGTTGCGACGACCGGGATCGCGCCCCGCGTCGCTTCGACAGCGGCTTGGACGGCGAGGACCGCCTCCCTCAGGTCCGTCATCGTCTCGACGCCGATGAGATCGACGCCCGCGCCGACGAGGATGCGCATCTGCACCAGGAACCCCGCGCGGACGCGGTCGGGGTCCGCGTCGCCGTAGGGCTCGAGCAGTCGCCCGCACGGACCGCACGAACCGAAGATGAACGCGCCCGTCCCGACGGCCCGGCGCACCGCCGCGACCGCGCTCGCGTTCAGCTCCTCCATCCGCGCGTCGAGCCCGTAGGCGGCCAGTTTCATCGGGGACGCGCCGAAGGTGTTCGTCGCGATCAACTCCGCGCCGGCCTCGAGGTACTGCCGCGCGATCTCCTCGAGGACCTCGGGGTGCGAGAGGTTCCACGTCTCCGGGGCCTCGCCAGCGGGGAGACCGCGGGCCATGAGCTCAGTCCCCAGCGCGCCGTCCGAGATCAGGATCTCGCCCGCGCGCAGCCGGTCGCGGATCGATCGCCCGTTGGCGGCGGGGCCGCCTCCGCCGTTCACCCGATCATCTCCTTGACGCGCTGGATCGCGTTCGCCGCGTCGTAGGCGTACGCGTCCGCGCCGATCTCGCGTGCGTACTCCGCGGAGACCGGCGCGCCGCCGATGATCGTGCGGACCTTCCCCTTGAGTCCTTCTTCGGCGAGCAGCGCGGTAACCTTGCGCATCGCCGTCATCGTCGTCGTGAGCAGCGCGGACATCCCGATCAGGGAGGCCCCGCTGTCCTTGGCCGCCGCGACGAAACGCGCGGGCGCGACGTCGTTGCCGAGATCGATCACCTCGAACCCCGCCCCGCGGAGCATGATCGCGACCAAGTTCTTGCCGATGTCGTGCAGGTCGCCCTGGACCGTCCCGATCACGATTTTCCCGCGCGACGGCGTTCCGTCGCGCACGAGGAGCGGCTTGAGCTCGTCCATCCCCGCGTACATCGCTTTTGCCGCCATCAGGACGTCCGGGAGGAAGATCTCGTGTTCGCGGAACTTGTCCCCGACGACATTCATCCCCGCGATCAGGCCGCGATCGAGGATCTCCTTCGGCGCGAGCCCGGCCGCGATCGCCTCGCGGGTCAGAGACCCGACGCTGTCGACTTCCCCGAGCTCCAGTTCCTGGGCGATCCGCTGCAGGATCTCCATCGCGCCCCCCTCCTCTCGTTCAGACTTTGGCGCCGGCCGTCGCGTGCCGGATCCGATCGCGGCATCCGTGCGTCGCGCAGGCGGCGCAGAACGGATACGAATCGTCGAAGACATGGATCTCGGGGGATCCTGCGACGATCACCCCCGAGACCGATTTCAGCGGCTGCATCAGGCAACTCTCGTTCAAGAAGATCCCGATCTCCTGTGGCCGGAGCGCGGCGAAGAGCGCCCGCTGCCCGCTCACGTCCCAGCCGCAGTATCCGGGGGAGTACGCGAGCGCGGCCGGCCGCGGCGCGGATCGAGCCCTCGCGCACAACCGGTCGACGAAGAGATCGCGGAGGATCTCCCCGGTTCGCTCCGCCGCGTGGGATGCGGCCGCGTCGAGGGATGCCGCGAGGGCGAAGTCCCTCGAGTCGAAGAGCCCCGCGATGCGGGCGCTCACCGCCTCCCCCGCCGTCCCCGCGAACAGGCCGAGATCCGTCGCGCGCGGATGGATCCGATCGAGCGGCGTTTCCGACGCGTTGCGGCCCTCGCCGCGGTAGATCGCCTCGAACTCCTCTCGGGAGATCTCCTCGAAAACCCCTTTTGGCGCGGCCTCCGCGGCAAGGATCCCGATCGCTTCGCGAACGAGCCGGTCCGAGCGTCCCCCGTTCATCGCGCCGGCGGGGACGTCCAAGCTCTCCAGAACGGCGGCCGCATCCGGGAGGACATCCTCGGTCCGGATCGCGACCAACTCCCTCACCGGCCGGTCCCCGTCGACCTGCGGTCCGTCATGGCGCCTCGCGCCGCGGGAGTGTGTCCATCCCGTGGCGGCGCGCCTCCGCCTCCATCAACCGGACGATCTCGCGCTTGACGCCGTCGTCGATCCGCGAGGGGACCGCCTCACGGATCCGGCGCTCGACCTCGCGGCGCGCGCGCTCCCCGAGCGAGAGGCCGCCCTCCTCCAGCCAGCGCGAGCGGTTCGCGCGATCGATCACGGGACCGGGCATGTGGTGTTCGGCGCGCAGGTGGCGGCGCGTGTGCTTGGAGATGAGCAGGTGCCCTTCCGCGAGGAGTTCCTCGAAGATCGGGCGCGCCGGAAAATCGTCGCGCGGGGTGATCCCCTGCACGAGGCGCAGGACCATCCCGCACACCTCGTCATCGACGACGAGCTTCTCGAGCGACTGACAGCTCTCGAAGTCGAGCATCCCCGGTCCCGAGATGCTGTTGATCCCGGAGAGGGCCGCGAGGGTCGCCCCGATCGACGTCTCGATTCCTGCCTGGGCGTCGAGCCTCTTCGCATCGCTCAGGGCGATGTATGCCTGCGTCGGGAGGCCGAGGCGCTTGCCGATCTCGCTCGCGGCGCAATCGATCATCATCGTCTCGATCGCCCCCATCGGCGTCGTTTCGTAGCGGACGTCGAAGATCGCCGGCGACCCGCCCCACAGGACCGGCGCGCCGGGGCTCGCGATCTGGCTGATCACGAGGCCGCTCAGGGTCTCCGCCGTGTGCTGGACGAGCGATCCGACGAGGGTCACCGGCGCCATGAACCCGGCGAGCGGCATCGAGATGTACTCGACGGGGATGCCGGCCCGCGCGCAGTCGATCAGGTTCTGGGACGTGACCTCGCTCCACTTGAGCGGCGCCGTCGGGCAGACGGAGAAGATCGTGAGGGGCTTCGCCCGCAACGCGCCCGCCGATCCGCGCACGACGATCTGCAGATCCCGCATGAGGTCGAACGACTCGATCGTGAACGCCCCCGTCACGACCGGCTTCTCGCAGTAGAGGAGACTCAAAGCAAGTCGATAGCTGTCCTGGATCGGCTCCGGGACGTCCGCCGGAATGAGGGCCGTGCTTTGCGCGGCGATCCGATCGCATCGCCCGACGAGCTTCGCATAGCGGACGTAATCGGGCGTCGCGGGCTCGCGAATCTCGCCGGTCGCGGAATCGAGGACTCGGATTGCGGCGGACCCGGGCGTGAAGTAGACATTGTTGTGGGAAAAATCGTGCGTTTGATTCCCGAGCGCGTCGTACAACTTGAACGAACGCGGCGCCTCTGCCAGCGCACGGTCCACCATCCCGCCGCCGATCCGGACGCGCCCCGGCCCCGCGACGACTTCGGCGCCGCGGTCCGCAAGCAGCGTCGTGACCGCCGGGTTGTGGACCTCGACCCCCAGCGTGGCGAGGAGGTCGCGCGCCTCGGACACGATGCGCGTGATCAGATCATCATCCAGGAACCTGACGCTCGGTCTCATCCGCCCTCCCTTTCCCCGATCGACCAACGGCCCGGATACTACCATCCCGGCTGTGAAGCCGCGTAACACGATGGGGGGGGGGGGGCCGGGGATCCGGGGCCCACGGCCGCATCCCGCCCCCGCAAAGTTCACGTTGAGCGCCGGACGCGGATCCGCAAAGATGGAGCGGATTCCATTGCGGGAAAGCCCGACTACCTGGAGGTGACCGAGATGCGGATTCCACGTTCCGTCCTGATTCTCATGATCCTTGCGTCCATGACCGGGGGCCTGTGCGCCGCGGCGCCGCCCAGGGATCGGGCGCTCCCCGCCGTGACGGCCCTCGATACCACATCGGTGGTCGACGTGAACCAGATCCGGATGCTCGTGACGAATGCCGGATCCTTCGCGCACAGCTTCCGCGGGTTGGGGGGCGCGGGGATGTTCTTCCCGAGCGAGACCAACCAATCGCCGGTCTATGCGGCCGGCCTCTGGGTCGGCGCGAGGGTCGGCGGGCAGACACGCGTCGCCCTCGCCGAGTACAGCGTCGAATACCAGCCCGGCAAGATCGCCGGAGGCGGCTGGGACGATCCGGAAGACCCCAGATTCCATGTCTACAAGATCGCGGCCGGAGACACGCTCGGCAGCGACTATCTCAACTGGCCCGTGGCCGACGGGGCCCCCGTCGACACTCTCGGGCGCCCCGCGTTCCTCGGCGATCAGACCCTATGGAGCGTCTACAACGACGCGGACCCGGCAAAGCACACGAACTTTTCCGGGTCCACGGCACCGCTGGGAATCGAGGTCCAGCAGACGACGTGGGCGTTCCACAGGCCCGACATCTCCGACAACCTGATTCGCCTCCGCTTCAAGATCCTGAACAAGGGCCCGAGCACGCTCGACAGCACCCACATCACCTGCTGGGTCGACCCCGATATCGGCGGGCGGAGGGATGATCTGGTCGGTTGCGACACCACCCTGGCCCTCGGCTTCAGCTACAACTCGACGGACGCCGACAGCATCTACGGATCGAACCCGCCGGCGGTCGGCTTCTGGCTGGAACAAGGTCCGATCGTCGCCTCTCTGGGCGACACGGCGCTCGTCGATGGCCGGCGCGTTCCGGGCTATCGCAATCTCAAGGTCTATTCGTTCAACGAGTATATGAACAGCGCGGATCCGGGTGATGCCGCGGAGACGTTTCACTACATGGACGGGCTGACGAGGGAAGGCCAACCTCTCGTCGACCCGACGACCGGGTACCTTACGACCTTCGCCTACACCGGGGATCCGGTCGCGGGCACCGGCTGGCTCGATCCCAACCCGGGCGATCAGCGCATGATGCTCACGACCGGGCCGATCACGATCGCCCCGGGTGACTCGCAGATCGTGACCTTCGCCCTCGCAGCGGCTCAAGGGTCCGATCGACTCGACAGCATCAGGCTGCTGAAGCACTACGTCAGCGAGACGGATTTCCCGACCCCGGTCCTCCTCGCCGGACTCTCGGCCGAGAGGCGGGGCGGGTCGATCGTCGTGCAGTGGGACGTGAGTCGCGACGTGACCGGCGCGACCTTCACGGTCTACCGCGAGATCCCCGGCGGGGAGCGTGAGCAGGTGAGCGACGCGCCGCTCTCCGGCGGACCCACGTTCGCATTCGTCGATCACGACCCGCCAAGCGGCGAGGTCTTCTACTGGCTGCGCGCCGGCGCGCCCGACGGGTCCGCGGAATGGCTCGGCCCCGTGCGCGTCGCGGCCGGATCGCCTGCAGGCGCGCGACTCGCCCTCGCGATCGATGGACGCAATCCATTCCGCGCGAACTGCACGCTGAGCTACGTTATCCCCAGGGCGGGGGACGTCCGACTCACGATCCACGATCTTCGGGGCGCCGTCGTGCGGACCCTGGTCGGCGCCGTCGAAAGTGAAGGAGCGCACGTCGCGACGTGGGACGGCAGGGACGATGCGGGACGGGCGATGCCAGCGGGAATCTACCTGGCCCGGATCGAGTCGCAGCGGGAGACGAGAACGGCGAAGCTGCTCCGGATGCGTTAGTGAGCCACGCGGCCAATCCCGCCCGCGGCGACCTGAACCCGCGCGACGAGTACGGCCGGCGTCTCGAGTTCCGGCGGGCTCTGGTCGCGCGCGAGGCGCGACTGGAGCGCTGGATCGCCGAATCACGTCTCGTCGTCTTCATCGCCGGGGGGATCTGCGCGTGGCTCGCGTTCGTGAGCCGGATCTGCCCACCGGTTCTGATCGCCCTGCCGGTCGTCCTGTTCATTGTTCTGGCCGTCCTTCACGACCGCGTGATCCGGGCGCGGCAGCGCGCCGAGCGCGCGGCGGTCTTCTACGAGCACGGGCTTGCGCGACTCGACGATGCGTGGAGCGGCAACGGCGATCCCGGCGCCGATCTCATCGACTCCCGCCACCCATACACGGATGATCTCGACATCTTCGGCCCCGGGTCCTTGTTCGAACTCCTCTGCCGGGCGCGAACGCGGGACGGCCGAACGACGCTGGCCGCGTGGCTCCGTGCTCCGGCGAACGTCGAGACCGCCCGTGCGCGCCAGGCGGCGGTCGCGGAGTTGCGGACCTCGCTGGACCTTCGTGAAGACCTCGCCGTCGTGGGCGGGGGGATGGCGACCCTCGATCCGGCAGCGCTTCGGGCATGGACGGCGCGGAGGGAAGCGTCGTTCTCGGCGGCCGTGCTCGTCATGGCGATCGCTCTCCCGATCGCGGCCATCGCCGCCCTCGGCGCATGGGTCTTCTTCGGCACGGGCGCCCTTCCCTTCATCGGAGTCGCCGTCCTCCAAGCCTTCGTCGCATGGCGACTCCGCGGACCGATCCGGCGCATCGTCGGCGGCATGGAGCGTCCGGCCAAGGACTTGAACCTTCTTGCGGGCATCCTCGCGCGCTTCGAATCCCAGTCATTCACGTCCCCCCACCTGCGCGGGCTTCACTCGCAGATCACGGCGGCAGGACGCCCTCCGTCGCGCCGGATCGCCGAGCTGGCCCGCCTGAACGACCGCCTCGAATGGGCGCGCAACGCCGTCTTCGCGCCCGTGGCGTTCTTCCTCCTGTGGGAGGCGCACCACGCGATCGCGATCCATCGTTGGCGGTTGCGGTTCGGCGGCGTCGTCGCAGGATGGTGCGCCGCGGTCGGCGAGATGGAGGCGCTCTCGTCCCTCGCCTGCCACGCCTTCGAGCACCCGGACGACCCATTCCCCGACATCACGACGGACGGTCCCCGCTTCGAGGCCGACGGGCTCGGCCATCCGCTGATCCCCGACCGGCGTTGCGTGCGAAACGACGTGCGTCTCGGCGGGGACCTTCGGCTCCTCGTCGTGAGCGGATCGAACATGTCGGGAAAGAGCACGCTGCTGCGATCGGTCGGCGTGAACGCGGTCCTCGCCTTCGCCGGGGCGCCGGTCCGGGCGCGACGGCTGGCGATCTCCCCGCTCGTCTCCGGGGCATCCATCCGCCGCAATGACTCCCTTCAGGAGGGGGTCTCCCGCTTCTACGCCGAGATCACCCGCCTGCACCAGCTCCTCGAGATGACCGAGAGCCCTCCACCGCTCCTGTTCCTGATCGACGAGCTGTTAAACGGAACGAACTCGCACGACCGCCGCATCGGCGCCGAAGGGGTGCTGCGAAGCCTGATCCATCGCGGCGCGATCGGCCTGATCACGACCCACGACCTCGCGCTGACGCAGATTGCGGAGCTTCTCGCCCCACGCGCGGCGAACGTGCATTTCGAGGACTTCATCGACGAGGGGAGGATCGCCTTCGACTACCGGCTGCGGCCGGGGGTCGTCGAGAAGAGCAACGCGCTCGAGCTGATGCGGGCGGTGGGGCTGGACGTCGGCGCGAGGGAACCCGCCTAGAACGCATCGCACATCGATTCGTCGTAGGTCGCGATCGTCCAGACGGACGACCGGCGTCATCGGACCCGTCACCTCACATCACTTGGCCGGGGCGGGAGGGATCGGGGCGGGGACCACGTTTTTGATCGGCGGAATGGTCGTCAAATACGCGTAGATCGACTTCAGATCCGCGTCGGTCATCTGGCCGATCCCCTGCCACGGCATCGGCGGCAGGATCGGGCGTCCGGTCGACATGTGCTTGCCCGACCTCATGGCGCCGATGAACGCCTGCTCCGTCCATGCTCCGATCCCCGTCTCCACGTCGGGGGTCAGGTTCATCGCGAAGCTCAGGCCCCAGGGGCCGGCGAATGCGGTCATCGAATTGCTGCCCGCCCATCCCCATGGATCATCGAGCTTCGGGGCCGCCGTGATGACGAGCGAGGCAGGATGGCCGGAGAGCATGCGCGACATGTCCGGCTCGGGGCCATTCGCCCCCATCTTCAACGGGGTGTGACAGTCGTTGCAGCCGCCGATCGTGGTGACCAGGTACTTCCCGTGCGCCACCAACGTCTCGGTCTTGGGGCTCTTCGTCGCCTTCGCGGGCTTCGCATCGGCTGCGCGGCCAACGGACGCGAACATCGCGACTGCCAGAAGCGCAATCGCGAAACACTTCACAACGGCGGAAGTCACCATTGGCTGAACCCTCCTAAATATGATGCGGCACTCGGCCTGACCCAGGATCCTACCCCGTGGGGCCGGCCCTCAATCAATCGTTTCATGTTGCAGCCCAGCAGCCGGTGCGCGGCATCCATCATGATTCCGCCATCGGGATCCGCGATCCGATTCATTCCACTAATGTGCTCTTACAAGGTAAGGGAAATCGGCATCCCGCCCGGTATCATGTAAGAGGCGTCTCCAATCGCGATGCCATTTGACTTGCTCATGTCTAGATCGAAGGAGGCCGAAATGACCCGAAAGCTAGTGTTTGCAGCCGCCATGATCGTGCTCACCATCGCAGCCGCGCCCGTGCTCGCGACGGTGCATCAGGTAAATGTCTCCAGTTTCTTCTTCACCCCCAGAATCGTGACGATTACCGCCGGAGACACCGTCCGATGGGTGTGGGTTGGAGGGACGCACACGGCCACGTCCGGTGACACGACCAACTGCACGCCCGATGGGCTCTTCGACGGACCCGTGGATTCAGGGCATCACACGTACCAATTCGCCCTTTCCTCGCCGGGAACGGTCGAGTATTTCTGCCGCTTCCATTGCGGGATGCTGATGATGCACGGGGCGGTTGTCGTACAGCCCAACACCACCGGGGTTTCGAACCCGATCGCCGGACCCGAGCGCGCGGCCCTCGAGGCTCGACCGAATCCGCTCCGCACGGGGGGCGTCCTCGTATTCCGGATCGACCAGCCCGCGCAGGTCCGCCTGGAGATCTTCGACGCGGCCGGGCGGCTCGTCTCGACCCTTGCCGACCGCGCCTTCGGCGCCGGCGAGCACACGGTCTCGTGGGACGGTCGCGCGGCGGACGGCAGCCGTGTCCCCAGCGGGACCTACTTCGCAAAGCGAACGATCGGGAGCGACGTCGCGACCGCGGCGGTGATGTTGATTCGATAGGCGGACATGGTCCGCTGACCAGGTTGCCCCTTCATGCAGGATCCTGCAGTATCCCTGCATGGAACCGAATCAGATGAGCTGGGAAACCGTTCCGCCCTCCCCGGGCGGGACGGACGCCCTCGCGCTCCACGAGGCGAATCGCGCCGCGTGGAACGAAGGGGCGGTCCGCTACGCTGAAGAGCTTGCCGATACGATCGCCTTCCTGCGCGCCGGCGGCAGCAACCTGCACCCGATCGAGCGCGCGATGCTGGGGCCCCTACGCGAATGGTGCCGGACGGCGATCCACCTGCAGTGCGCCTCGGGCCGGGACACACTGTCTCTCGTGAACGAAGGGGTCGAGCAGGTCGTCGGCCTCGACATCTCGGATCGGATGATCGAGAACGCGATCCGCACCTCGGAGGCCCTCGGCATTCCCGCCCGGTGGTTCCGGTGCGACGTCCTCGAGGCCCCGTCCGAACTGGACGGCGGTTTCGACCTGGTCTATACCGGTCGCGGCGCGATCTGCTGGATGCATGACATCACGGCGTGGGCCGGGGTCGTCGCGCGCCTGCTGAAGCCGGGCGGGGTCGTGAGCCTGTTCGACGACCACCCCGTGACGTATCTGTTCAACCAGGAGACCGAGACGATCGAGCCGACCGGGCTCGACTACTTCCGGCACGCGGAGATCTCGCGCGGGTGGTCGGAAAGCTACCTGGGCGAGATCGGGATTCCCGTCGATCGGCAATCGGTGAAGCACGAACGGCTCTGGACGGTCGGCGCGATCGTGGGAGCGTTGATCGGGGCGGGACTGCGGATCGAGCGCCTCGGCGAACATCCCGAGGGGTACTACGACTCGTTCCTCCGCCTCCGGCCCGAGTTTCGTGGCCGCCTGCCGATGACCGTGTCGATCCTCGCGCGGAAGCCGCGCTGAACGCCCCCACGCGCCGGGCCCTCGCGCCTTTCGATCAGAGGCGGGCGAGCGCGTTCTTCCTGCGCAACTGCAGTACCCGCGCGTCCGGATCGACCGTGATCCGCTCCGGCTTGAACGCGCACGGGATCGTCGCGTCGGTCTCCTCCCCGGCGCCGAGCGTCACCGTCGCGCGGGCGTCCTTGTAGAGCGGCGAAGGCTTGCCGTCCTTCTCGAACCGATCCCCCTTCTCGGCCGCGATCTCGACCGGCATCGTGCCGGTTCCGATGTTCTTCACGTGGACGGTCGCGACCCACCCCGAGTCCCGCTCCGCCGGAACGCTCTTCGCTCCGCTCAACCGGTACTCGGGGACAACGACCGAGAAGAACCACTGCTTCACGAAATCGTCGTACGACGTCGAGTCGGGCGCGAACGGGCGCATCGTCGCGACGAAGTCCTGCAGGACCGGGTAGTCCGGACCGTCCTTCCATTGCCGGATGAACGCGCGCAATCCCGCGAGATCGTTCTCGCGCCCCATCCGGTTGAGGAGCATCCAGAAGACCCATCCCCCCTTGTCGTACTGGACCGACTCGTCCCCGGCGCGCGAGCCGTCGATCTTGACGAGCGGCCGTTCCGAGTCGACCTGTCGCCTGTCGCCGTACTGCTCCTCGATCCTCTTGCAGAACTCGATCCGCGCGCGCTCGCCCTTCACCTGGTCCATCAGGAGGATCGTCGAGAAGTGCGCCATCCCCTCGGCAAGGATGTTCCCGCCCGGGCCCTCGCCGGGCGTGAGGATGTTCCCCCACCACTGGTGCGCCGATTCGTGCGCGGTGACCATGAACGCGACGTTGGTCTTGGGATCGCTCTTGGTGAGGAAGCCGATCCCTTCCGAGAACGTGATGTTGGTCGGGAAGCCCTGCGCGTAGAACGCATTGGCGGGGAACTCGGAGATCTTGAGCTCCTTCCATGGATACGGCATGAACCACTCGGAATACCAGTGCCGCGCGGCCTGCAGCGCTTCGCTGATCTCGTCGACGTTGTACCGGTGTCCGGGGTGGTAGTAGACGGCCGTCTCGTCGGTCGCCTTCACGCTCCACTTGCCCGCGACGACGTTCAGGAAACGGACGGGCTCGTCGCTGTCCCAGACGACCGTGCGCAGTCCGCCCGCCTTCAGCGAATCGGCGGTCTTCGTGCCGACGGAGTTCAGGGTGAAGTCGGCCGGCCCGGTGATCCGGACGCGCGTCGTGAACGGCGCGCCGGTGCCGATCATGGGCTTCAGCTTCTCCTTGTAGAAGTCGTCGGGGTAGATGCGAGGCTCGTACTTGTTGTCCTTGTCGATCCCGATCTCCTCCATGTACCCGGGGACCGGGACGAAGCTCGGCTCGAAGCTCGTCAGCACGACCCCGGACGGGAGGATGAACTCCATGTTCCCGCCGCCGTTCTTCGTGATCCCCTTCGGGTAGGCGCCGTGAAAGCGGAACCCGATGCGGAGGCTGTCGCCCGGCTGAAGCGGCGCGGGCGGCGTGAAGACGTAGAGGCGGTTGCGATCCTCGGGCTTGGCCTCCGCCCCGTTCATCGTCCATGCGACGTCCTGCCAGTGCGTCCCCCCGGTCAGGGGGACCTGCGCGAGAGGCTTGTCGTTCTGGTTCACGAAGTCGTACCGGCCCCGCGTCTGGAAGGATCGGTGCGCCGGATCGAGGACGACATCGAGATCGACGTGCGTGATCGCCGGCAGCGGCGCGTTCTTCCAGGTCGCGAGGTTCTGTCGCCAGTAGTCCTTCGTGTGCTTCTTCTGCGCATCTCCCTGGAACCCCTGCTGCACCGAGACCCAGAGCGCGATCAGGAGGACGAGCGGCGGAAGCGCGAAGGGCGCGAGGCGGAGCGCGCCGCGCGCGACGGCGCTCGGGGCGAGGCGCAGGACCGTGCGGGTCGCGTCCCGGTCGTGCCGCGGGAAGAACCGCACGGCGGCAACGGTGAAGAAGACGCTCAGGGACAGCACGAGCAGGCGGTTCATCCAGAGCGCGGTTCGATTGAGCTCGAAGGTCCCCATGTCGCTCCACTGGAGCGCTTCCCACAGGTCCCAGTTGCCGACCCAGCTCATCTTGCCGATCGCCTGCAAATAACCGGTCAGGCAGAGTGCGGCGAGCCCGACGGCGTAGGTCGTGTAGCGGTTCACCGTGATCGAGTAGACGAGCGTGACGAACGCGGTCCACGCGAGGAATGTGGGAAGGAGGCAGAGGCCCCATACGACCAGCATCGGCCGGAGGTCGATCGCGACCTTCCCCTGGATCAGGATCGTGATCAACCCGCCCAGCGCCGTGGCCGCGATGATCACGATCCCCACGAAACTGTTTGCGAGCGCCTTGCCCGCGAGGATCGACTCCGTGCGCGCCGGGGTCGTGTAGTAGATCGAGGCGATCCCTGTGTTCCGCTCCCGGCGGAGCGACTCGACCGTGTAGAACAGGGCGAGCAGACAGACCAGGACCGTGAGCGCGCCCATCGTCCGGACGGCGAACGTCCCCGGCGTCAGGAGCACCGGCGTGTCGAACGCGCCGACCGCGACGAGCGAGGTGCCGAGCGTCTGCAGCAGGATCATCGGGACGAAGAGATACAGTCCCGGTTGGCTGCGGATTTCCTTCATCTCGAAGCAGAATACGTCCCACGTCGCACGGACGAGCCCGGGAGGCGAGGCCCGCATCCCGAGCTGCGCAAGGCTCGGCAGCGTGGCCGGGCGCTTGACGGCTTCGACCTGGTCGGGCTCCGCGGCCGCGCTTTTCGCCGCCCACACGCGAACGCCACCGCCGCGCAGGGTCAGGGCGAATCGCCGCTCGCCCCACGCAACCGCGCCGATCCCGATCGCCGCGAACGCGACGCGGCTCAGCAGGAATCCGGCATCGAAGCCGACCGGCGACTTGTTGTAGAAATCCACCCCGCGATCGACCTTGATCCACGTCTCCGACAGCCACCGCACGCCCGCCGGGTCGATCAGCATCAAGATGCGGTTGATCCGCGGGTCGAGCCAGGACGGGGTCCAGTTCCACAGGAAGAACGCGCTCACGAGGATCGCGGCGACAGGCAGCACGAAGACCAGGATCGGCTTGCGCGTCCGCTCGCCGATCGCAAACGACGTCCCCGCGATGAAGAGCAGGGACGGCAGCCCGAAGATGAGCGCCGGGCGGAGGTAGTTCAGCAGCCCGAATGGCCCGCGCATCTCGATCGCCTTCGCGTTGGGCACGATGTGGTTGAACAAGATCGTCAGGACGATGTGCGCGCCCATCGCCACAAGGAGGGCGGTCATGATCGCGAGGAACTTGCCGCGGATGTACTCCTCTGGCTTGAGCGGGGTCGCGTGCAGGATCTCGCCGATCTTCATCTCTTCGTCCTGCATGACCGACATTCCCATCAGGATCGCCGCGAAGAAGGAATAGAAGCAGAAGATCGTCAGGCCGAACATCTTCGCGTTCGCGAACTCCGATGTGATCCACGCTTTCGTCCCGCCAACCGCGCTGTTCCCGGATGAGATCTGCATCCCGCCCGAGGAGAGCCCCCACGCCGTGAGCCCGAGAATCGCGATCAGGACCCAGAAGAGAGGGCGTGCGAGCGTGCGCGCGAACTCGTTGCGATAGATCAGCCCGAGGCGAGCTGCGGACGCGCTCATCACTTCGCTCCGCCGGGGGCGGCTTGCACCATGCCGCCGCGCACCCGATCGTTCCCGTCACGCATCATCACGAGGTAGGCGTCCTCAAGGGTCGCCGCGACCGGGACGAAGCCGGGAGGCGGGCTCCCCGCCGGCTCGTGGACGCGCACGCGGTTGCGCCCCTCGACCAGAATCGCCTCCGTCACACGGCGCGTGCGGCGCAGATCGTCAAGCTCACCCGCGGTCACCTCACCTTCGAAGATCATCCCCTCGATCGCGGCGCGCGCCTTGCTTGGGGACGTGTCCGCGATCAGCTTCCCATCGCGGATCACGGCGAAGCGCGAGCAGAGGACTGCGACGTCCTCGACGATGTGGGTCGAGAGCAGGACGATCCGTTCGGCCGCAAGCTCGGCAAGCAGGCGATAGAGGCGCAGGCGCTCCTCGGGATCGAGCCCGGCCGTCGGCTCGTCGACGATGATCAGGCGCGGATTCCCGGCGATCGCCTGCGCGACGCCGAGGCGCTGCCGCATCCCGCCCGAGTACGAGCGCACCTTGCGGCGCGCCGCGAAGCGGAGGTTCACCTGGTCGAGGAGCGCCGCGCAGAGATCGCGCGTCTCGCGGCGGTTCGGCCCCTCGATCCCCTTCATCTTGAGGAGGTACGCGAGCATCTGCTCGCCGGTGAGGTGCGGATAGAACCCGAACTCCTGGGGAAGATACCCGAGGCGCGGCCAGACGAGGTCGGGGCATTTCGTGATCTCCATTCCGTCGAGCGTGACCGTCCCCGAGGTCGGCTCGAGCAGGCCGGCGACGATGCGCATCAGCGTCGTCTTTCCCGCGCCGTTGGGCCCGAGCAGACCGAACATGCCGTTCTCGATCGCGAGATCGATCCCCTGGAGCGCGGAGACCGGGCCCGGATAGACCTTCACGAGACCTTGGATCGCGAGCATGAAACCTCCCACGGCGCGCGTCCGCCGTCGCGCCGCAGCGATTATACGGCTCGGGCGGCCCAAATGTTGCCTCCCCACCGACGCCCCCACATCTGCTATAATTGAGTGGGTTTGTTCTGGGGTGGCATCCCGCAAGATCCTAAAAGGGGGACCAATCATGCGCATCAGGGCCGTTGCTCTAACACTGTTCCCGATCATCGCGATCCTCATGGTCGCGAGCGCCGTCGCGCCGCGCGCCGACGCGCGCACGATCCGGCTGAGCCTGTCGTTCGAGCAGCCGACGATCCAGCCTGCGCCCATCGATGGAAACGAGATCATCGTCACGGCGCCCGGCTGCGAGACGTTCAACGACCCGGGACTCCCGATGCTGCCGGCCCGACGCGCGGTGGTCCTGATCCCGCCGGGAGAGGAAGTCCGCGCCGTGCGCGCGATCCCGTCGCCTGCGCGCGCTCTTGAAGGATCATGGCGCGTGGCCTGCGCGCCGACCCCGCAGCCGATCAGCCTGGTCGGTCCGGCTCCGGCGATTCCCCCCGACGCGGCGATCTACGGGAGCGACGCGCCTTATCCCGCGTCCGCATCCCGGCTCGTGACGGAGCAGATCGCGTGGGGCCATAGCATCGCCTTCTTGCAGGTTAGGCCGGTCATCTACCGCCCGCAGAGCGGTGCGCTCGAGTGGAGCGATCACATCACGCTCGAAGTTGATACGGCGCCGATCCCCGGGGCCGATCCGTCGCGCATCGAGAACCTGCGTACGGATGCCGACGTTGAGACGCGCCTGGCATCGCTCGTCGACAACCCGCAGGACCTCGGCCTTTACGCCGGTGCGTTTGCCGCGCGCTCGCGCGACTCCCGCCTCACGCCGGAAAACTACCCGTACGTGATCGTCACCGTCCCGGAGCTCGCCTCCGGCTACATGGATCTTGCGCGGTTCGAGTCGAGCCGCGGCCTGCGCGCGAAGCTCGTCCTCCTCGGCGACGTTCTGCCCCTCTATCCCGGACGCGATGACCCCGAGAAGCTCCGCAACTTCATCAAGGACGCCTACCAGAGTTGGGGTACCCGATACGTGATGCTCGGCGGGGATTCCGACGTGGTCCCGATTCGCAACTTGTACGATGACGCGAACGGCACGATCGATGCATTCCCCGGCGACTGTTACTACGAGGCCCTCGACGGGGATTGGAACGGTGACGGCGACGACGTGTGGGGCGAGTGGAACGACGACGGCGTCGACCTGGCAGGCGAGCTTGCGGTCGGCCGGATCACCGCGCGCGACCTGACCGAGCTCGGTCACGTGATCCACAAGGTCGAGATGTACACCGATCACCCGGTCGTGAGCGAGGTCCGAAAGGCGCTCTTCATGGGCGAGAAGATGGACGACAACCCGACCTACTCCGGATGCTACATGGATCGCGTGAAGGACTACTCTTGCGACTTCGGTTACTGCACCTCGGGGTACCCGCTCTCATTCCTCAAGAGGACCCTCTACGACAGCCCGATCTACACGTGGACCGCCTCCGACGCGATTGCCCTATTCAACTCCGGCTACCCGACGAGCCACCACCTCGGTCACGCGAATACCACCTACGGGATGAAGATGGTGAACTCCGACGTGCAGTACTTCACGAACGACGGCGTCACCCATAGCTACTTGTTCGTCTACACGCAGGGGTGCGACTCTGGGAACTTCGACAACCCGTCCACCCAGTCCATCTCGGAGGTCTTCGAGAACGACGAACACTGCTGCGCGGCATTCATCGGCAACAGCCGCTACGGCTGGTACTGCCCGGGCTGGTGCACGGGGCCATCGCAGCACTACGATCGCCAGATCGTCAACGCCCGCTACGGTCACGGACTCCCGCGCATCGGCGACATGAACGTCCAATCCAAGATCGACAACATCTGGCAGGAGGACGTGTACAACATCTGGTGCCACTACGAGCTCAACATCCTCGGCGATCCCGCGATGCCCCAGTGGAAGGAGGTCGATGGCGCGCTCGCCGTCAGCCACTCCGGCACGTACGTGATCGGACAGGGCGACTACGCGGTCACGGTCACGTCGAGCGGCTCCCCGGTCGCGGGCGCGACGGTTTCGATCTGGAGCGACGACCTCGAGTCGTCGGTGAGCGCCGTCACGAACGCGCAGGGCGTCGCGATGCTGAACCCGAACCCGAGCGATCCCTCGGCGCTCCACGTCAAAGCGATCAAGGAGAACTACCTGCCGGCGTCCGCCGACATCTACGTCGATCCGGGCCAGCAGCCCTGGCTCTACTGGAGCGCGACGACGCTCGATGACGACATGAACGCGCCGAGCATCGGGGACGGCGACGGGATGGCGGACATGGGCGAGACGATCCAGTACGTGATCCGCCTGCGCAACATCGGCCACGTCCCGGCCGGTAACGTGGCAGCGGTTCTCTCTTGCGCGGACCCGCGCGTCTCGATCGCCGATTCGACCGCGTCCTACGGGACGATCGACGGCCTATCCGAGGGTGTGAACGAGGACGATTTCATCGTGCGGGTCACGAACAGCATGAACGACGGCGACGTCGTCCACTTCTCTATCTTCATGGCATGCGATGGGCCGCGTCAGTATTCGGACCACTTCGACATCACGCTCCACGCGCCGGTCATATCGCTCTCCGAATGGCGGATCGACGACTCGCAATACGGCGACGGTAGAGGCGACATGGATCCGGGCGAGCAGTTCAAGCTGCGCGTGACGCTCGCGAACACGGGTAGCGACGGCGCCCGCGCGATCACGGCGACCCTGACCCCCGACAACGCGTACGCGCAGACTCTGACCGGCGCATCCGGAATCACGGTCATCCCGGCGGCGGGCGCGGCCGAGTTCGACCCGTCGTTCGAATACGCGCTCAACGTCCGCATGCCGACCGAGGCGTTCATCCGGTACACGCTCCACGCGACGACCTGGTGCGGCCTCGCCTATGACACGGCATTCGACGTCCGCGTGCACTCGTATTTCGAGGATATCCTCGAGACCGAATCGGGCTGGCGCGTCGGCGCGCCGGACGACAACGCGACCGCCGGCGTCTGGACGAGGGTGACCCCGATCGGAACCTGGCGCGTCGGTCGTCCCGTGAAGCCCGGCGAGGACCACACACCCGACCCCGAGGGGACGATGTGCTTCGTCACCGGTCAAGGCGGACAGGGTTCGGCGGTCAACTACGACCTGGACGGCGGCAAGACGACCCTGACATCACCGATGATCGATCTGCGCACCGCGAACGATCCTCACCTGGTTTACTGGCGCTGGTACACGAACAATCAGGGCAACTTCCCCAACGAGGACCACTGGCAGGCCGACGTCAGCGACGACAACGGCGCAACGTGGCATCCCCTCGAGTACACGACCCAGAGCAACGACGCCTGGCAGCGAATGGACTTCCGCCTGCTCGACTACGTCCTGCAGACGGCGAACGTCCGGATCCGCTTCATCGCGAGCGACCTCTACCACGAGAGCCTCGTCGAGGCGGCGGTCGATGACATCTCGATCGAAAGCTCGCCCGGAAGCTTGAGCGGCGTCGAGGAGAACGGCCCCGCGCGCGCGATCGCGTTCGGGATCCACAATCTCTCACCGAACCCGGCGCAACTCCGTTCCGACGGACTCGGCGCGTCCGCCATTTCGATCGACTACGCGGTCCCGCGCTCGGGACCGGCCCATCTCCAGATCTACGACGTGCGCGGGCGCCTCGTCCGCACGCTCGTCGATGGAACGGCCCCCGCGGGCGAGTACCACGCCGGCTGGAACGGACGCGATTCCGCGGGTCATCCTGCCGCCGGTGGGATTTACTTCTGCCGCCTGCGCGCGAGCGGCAGGGAAGCGGTACGGAAGGTCGTCCTGATCGACTCGAGGTAGAGTTTCGTCTTGGAAATCCAACAAACGGAGGCCCCACCATGAAGATCGCTGTTCGCGCCATCGCCCTTCTCGCGCTCGGAGCGACTCTCATCGCCCTCGTCCCTCAGGCTCTCGCGACCCCGTACTGGGGCCCGCGCGAGGTCGAGGACTGGATGCACCGCGCGCATAGCACCGGACCGGCGCCGGCCGGGCCGTACGCGACCGGCCCGATGCGGACGGCCTGGGCGGACGAGTTCGCGCTCGAGGCCTCGTTCCTGAACACCTGGCAGGTCAGCAATCCCGCCAGTCCCGACTACGGCGGCGTGATCGAAGGGGAAGCCCTCCAGACGACCATCCAGACCGACAATACGTCGGAGTCGATCTGGGTCTGGGCCCGGTACTACGAGCTGACCGGCGATAACCGGTACCATCAGAATATCCTGAACGCCTTCACATACAGCCTGCGCAACCCCGCGTACAACGAGGAGGGGGGCAACACCCCGACCCTGGGATACTACCGAATGTATAATTGTGGATGGGCCGTGCGCGCCGAGCAGAAGTACCGTGACATCTATCACGATCTCACGTACAAGACCTACGGCGATTCCTGCGCTTCATACATCGCCCACCACACCCTGAACCGATTCGGCAACACCTTCTACGACAGCCTGAACACCCACGTCCTGGCGTGGGCGAACGGCAACCTGTATCTGGCCGGCGTGCACGAGAACAATCAGACATGGAAGGACCATGCTGTCGCCGAAGGCCGCGACAAGCTGAAGGCGTGGGTCCAGCAGGGACCGCGGGTCCTCGGCAACCAGACCTGGGCGATGGCGGGGGGCGCGACGATGTGGGGGCTTCTGAACTCCTATTTCCGCGCGGTCCCCGAGAGCGTCGCGACGTGGGTCCCCCGCTACAAGGGATACATGGATTACTTCTCCGACCCCGGCGATTTCACGAACGCATGGGACGGCTGGTATGCCTACGGGCATCGCGCCGTCGGCCTCGCCCTGCGCGACCCGGATCAGCTCGCGATGCACATCGCGCTCACGAACTACTTGGTCGGCGAGGACGGCGACAGTGACGGCGGGATCCCGGCCAAGCCCCAGGACACCGATCAGATGGACCAGACCTGGGTCTCGAACTACATGTCGGTGTTCGGTCTGAGCGACGCCTTCGGGCCGCTCAGCGCCGCAGACGATGTTTCGCCCGGTGCGATGCCGGCCGTCTCGGTCTCCCCGAATCCGTTCACGGGGACGACGCGCCTTTCGCTGGTTCTGCCGGCCGCGGAGGACCTGTCGGTCGCAATCCACGACGTCGCGGGACGACGCATCGCCCTGCTCGCCCAAGGCACCCACGCGGCAGGTCCGCACGTCCTCGAGTGGAATGCCGATCGCGTTCCCGCGGGCGTGTATTTCGCGCGGATCCGGACGCGCGACGGGCAGAGTTCGCAGCGCCTTCTCCTGGTCCGTTGATGGTCTATAATCGCCTCGGCCGGGCCCCTTGGCCGGGCCACCGGCCGCTCTGCGGGCCGCACGGACGGGACATGGGAGATGGGAAGGGAGGAGACCGATATGCCGAGCCTCAAGGGGACGAAAACCGAGAAGAACCTCCTCGCCGCGTTCGCCGGCGAGTCGCAGGCGCGTAACCGCTACACCTACGCCTCGAGCGTCGCGCGCAAGGAGGGTTTCCTCCAGATCGCGCAGATCTTCCTGGAGACGGCCGAGAACGAGAAGGAGCACGCGAAGCGTTTCTTCTCGTTCCTCGAGGGGGGGATGGTCGAGATCACGGCTTCCTATCCCGCCGGCAAGACTCTGACAACGGCGGACAACCTCCTCGCCGCCGCCGAGGGCGAGAAGGAAGAGTGGACGGAGCTCTATCCGAAGTTCGCCGAGGTTGCGAAGTCGGAGGGCTTCCCCGAGGTCGCGACCGTCTTCACGATGGTCGCCCGGGCCGAAAAGGCGCACGAGACGCGGTACCGCAAGCTCTTAGGAAACGTCGAGCAGGGGAAGGTCTTCAAGAAGGACGCCCCGGTGCGCTGGAAGTGCGCCAACTGCGGGTACATCCACGATGGGCCCGAGGCGCCTGCGAAGTGCCCGGCCTGCCTGCACCTGCGCGACTACTTCGAGGTCTTCGCGGAGACCTACTAGGCCTAGACCTACTAGGTCCTACCGGGCGATGACCAGCTTCCGGACGGCCGGAACGCGATCGCCGAGACGCATCTCGAGGAAGTAGACCCCGGAGGGGAGGCCCCGCAACAGCGGGATCTCCCCTTCCTCGTGCGACGGGATGAAGCCGCTCCGCACGCGCCGGCCGATCGGGTCATGCAGGGCGAATCGAAGATCCCCGGGCGCAGGGAGCCGATACCGAACGGCATCGCCGCCGGCGAACCAGCACTTCAAGGGAGCCTCCGGGCCGGGTTCGCCCGGCGCGCCGGCCGGGTCGAAGAGGATCGCGTAGCGGTGATCCCCATCGCCGCCGATCGTGAGGACCCGCCCGGCGTCGTCCCAGGCCCATTGCGCGTACGGAAGGTCGTCGCGCATCACGGCGCTCGGGCATCTCGGGACCCCGGCGAACGCGAGCTCGGCGCTCCCCCCCTCGGCCACGTTCCAGTCGCACTCGAAGCGGTCCCCGTCCAGCGGAAAGCCCAGCGGCGCGAGATCGAGGCGAGAGGACCGCACGTTGCGCAGCATCGTGAAACGCACCCGCCTCCCGGCGACGTCGACTTCCCCCTGGAACCGCGCGAAAGCGTCGGGCTCCCGCATCGAGATCGTCGCCCAGTACCAGCGCCCCTCTTCGTCCGCGTTGACCGAGATCCGCGCCGGCGCGCGGCCTACACGATACCTCTCGAGGAAATCGCAGATCCGCCCGGCTTCGGCGCATTCCCATCCGTGTCCCGCGAATCCTGACTCGCGAATCACGATGGTGTCGGCGCATCCGGCCATCACCGCGTAGAGATCCTCCGCGTGGGCGCGCCAGATCGAGTCCGACTGCCCGGACCCGAACGTGAGAAACAGCGGGAGATGACTCGCGTTCACGTGCATGCTCCGCGTCGAGTCGGCGAAGAAGATCGCGGAGTTGCGGTGGTAGGTGAACGGGACCTCCTCCGGCGTCCCGCCGAATGCGGCGATCATCGAGTGGTTGATCCCCTGTTCATGGAAGCGCCTCTCGCAGTCCTGGATCCCGGAGATCGATGCCGCCGCGGCGATCATCGGCCCCTCGGGATCGAGATGGTTGTTCGAGAAGACCATCCCCGCGGCGCCCCCCATCGACGCGCCGACCATGTAGATCCGGGATTCGTCGACGTCGTAGCGCTCCTCGATCCACCGGATGACATCGACCACGTGCGACTGCGTCGCATGGTTCGTCCAGTTCGTCCGGCTCGATCCGAGGGGGGCGGCGGCGATCCAGACCCGGGCGTTCGCGATGGAATCGAAATCGCTCGCCCGGCGCATGTCCCACTCGTCGCCGCCCATCTGATGCCAGCCGATCAGGAGGGGCGAGGCCTGGTCCGGACGGTAACCGTCGGGGATCTGCAGCCAGAAGGTCTCCGTCGTGTCCCCCAGGGTCGTGGGGATCGTGACGGCCAGCTCGAGATGGGCCGAGGCGGGCGACACGAGCCCGGTCGCGGCCAGCATCAGGACCGCTGCAAGAAACAGTCTCATGGCCAACCAATTATACCGGATCGGCGACGGGACGCGAAAAACTCTTGCATCCCCCGCCCGCTGTTTCTTACGTTTTCGGTACACGAGAAAGGAGGTGGTCCAAGATATGAAACACAAGACCCGTGAGGTGCCTGAACGCTAGGCGATCCAGTCGCGGTTGGTTATCCCGGGCCGGATCGCCTGCGGAAACCCAACAGGTAACCGGACCCAGGGGCCCTCGGATTTGTCGTCCGGGGCAGGAACCCAAAAGGAACCTGAAGAGCCCCTGGGTCTTTCTTCGCCTTACTTAAGCCCCACCACGTACGCGACCCATCCCGCCATCTCCTCGGCGTCGATCGCCTTGCGGAACTTCCCGTCCGGCTGGTTCTTCTTCTCGTCCCAACCTTCGAAGTAGACCTCGACCGACCGGAATCCGGCTTCCAGCATCAACTCCTGCAGCTCCGGCAGGGTCCAGTACCGCCAGTCATAGGAGAACGCGTTCCGGATCTGTGATCTGTCCGAGAATCGAAAGTGGATCTTGCAGACGATGTTGAAGTCGACGGGATTGAAATGCTGCTGGTCCCAGATGTAGGTGAAGGACGGGATTCTCTGCCCGTCCGGCCCGAGATGCGCGGCGATCCTGCGGGGCTCTTCCCCCTCTTCGGTCGCGGACGTCCCGCCGAACGTGTCCAGGACGAAGATCCCGCCCGGCCGCAGGGATTCGAGCGCGTTCCGGAGATACCCCCGCAAGACGTCACGCGTCTTGAACACCCCGTACGAGTAGTTGAATGCGACGGCCACGTCGACCTTCGGCTCGCGCACGTCGAGGACGTTCTCCTCCAGCAGGATCACGCGCTCCGCGGCCTTGTTGAGCCGCGCGACGTGGTTCCGGAGCCCCCAATCGAGCGTCGGGCCGTGAAGGTCAATTCCGATCGCGCGGTTCTCGCGATTGCGACGCACCCACTCGCACGCAAGCTTGGCGGTCCCGCAGAAATCCTCGCGGAGAAGGCGGAACGGCCGCCCCCTCTTCTTCCGGTACAGTTTCTGCAGGAAATCCGCCTCAAAATCGACCGACTGGACCGAGGCTTCATAGAGGACATGCCGATCCGCGTTGAGCGCGTTCATGCACGCTCTCCCTGGACCCGAACGGACTCGCTTCGCGCGTGGTTTGCCCATCGTTTCCCCTCCAGGGCAAACCCTAGCGTGGGCCCCCTTCGGATTGCCAGAGGGGATCGATCGAGGTTCGGAGATGGAGGCGCGGAGATGCAGGCGCGGATTAGATGCGGGCGGGCTCTCCCGCCTGCGTGATCCAGGTCCCCGCTTTCCCTTCCAGGGCCTCGCGGATCTTCTCGGGGCTCGTGATGCAGACCTCTTGTCCGCCTTCCTTCAAGAACCAGATCGCCGCCTCGATCTTCGGGCCCATGCTCCCGGGCGGGAACTGCCCCTCGACGAAGTTGCGCGAGGCCTCGGCCAGGCTCATTCGATCGATCCATCGCCGCGTGGGCTTGCCGAAATCGAGCGCGACGCGATCGACCGCGGTCACGATGAGCAAGGTCCGGGCGCCGAGCTCGAGACCAAGGACGACCGACGCGAGGTCCTTGTCGATGACGGCCTCAACGCCGCGGAACTCCCCGCTGGGCTCCTCGATGACGGGGATCCCGCCGCCGCCCGCCGCGATGACGACCTGTCCCGCCTCATAGAGCGCCCGGATCGCCGCCATCTCAACGATCCTCTTCGGCTTCGGCGATGGGACAACCCGCCTCCACCCGCGTCCAGAGTCCTGGACGAGCCGCCACCCCTTCGTACGCTCGAACTCGCGCGCCTGCGCTTCCCCGTAGAAGGGACCGATCGGCTTCGTCGGATTGCGGAATCCCGGGTCGTTCGCGTCGACGACGACCTGCGTGATCACGGTCGTCACGTTGCGCTGGATCCCTTCGGCGCGCAGCAGGTTCTGAAGGGTCTGCTGCAGCATGTACCCGAGCCCGCCCTGTGAATCAGCGCCACAGACGTCGAGCGGCATCGGCGGGACCTGATCGCGGGCCGCCTCATTGCGGATCAGGATGTTTCCGACGATCGGGCCGTTGCCGTGCGTGATCACGACCCGCCGGGCCCGCACGAGATCCACCACTTGACGCATCGTCTGGCGCGTGACGGAGAGCTGATCCTCGATCGTCCCGGACTTGTCCGCCGGGAGCAACGCGTTGCCCCCAAGGGAGACAACGATCAAGCGATCCATGGACCTCCCGGAAAATGCCGATCCTACCCGGGAGGGTAGGATGGCATGGGAAAGGATCCGCTTTCGGGCTCTATGAAGGAGACGGGCGGATCGACCCGCCTCCAACCTTAATTTCGTCCGCCTGGCGTCGCGGCTTGAGATCTTCGTGCGATTTCGAGGTGCCTCCGGCCATCTCGGATTCTAGCATGCGGGTCCCGCGCCTACAAAGGATCCGCCGGGCCGCGCAGGCGCCACGGCTCCCACGCGGGGCGTTCGCGCGCGGCAAGCTCGGCCAACGCCGCGGCCATCCCCTCGCCGTCCGCGAAATCTTCGCGCCGCATCCAGTCGATGCGATCGCGATGGATCTTCAGGAAACGCAGAACGATCGCCCCCGCGGCGGCATCGAGGAAGTGCAGCCGGCACCCGGGATCGCGGCGTCCCTCGATCCATGCGACCGCGACTTCGCGCGCCCGCGCGAGCCCGGCTTCCCCGGAGGCGCGAGGCAGTCTCGCGCGCGCCCACGGCATCCGGTCGCGTAGCAGGAATGCCGAGACCTCGTCCGGATCCCCTTCGCATAGAACGAACGCGAGATCGCCGTCCGTGACCGCCGGGGCCTCTCCCTCGCAATGGATCTCGATCTGCTGGTTGAACAGCGGACGGCCGGCGCGAATCGCCTCGGATTCGAGGAGAAGCGCTTCGAGCTCCGAGGGGACCGTTTCCCATTCAAGGCTCCGGATCGCTTCGAGAAGACTCGCGCGACGCCGGTGATCCGGCGCCAGCGGTCGGAAGTAGCTCGTGACGCGTCTTCGCAGATCGCGCGACTTACCGACGTAGAGAAGATCCCCGCTTTCCCCGAGGAAGCGATAGATCCCCGGCCGCGGTGGGATCCGATCCAGATCCTCGCGGGAGAACCGATAGGAGGAGAATTCGATTTCCTCGCCCCTGAAGCCGGATTCAAGCAGGGCCTCGACCTCCTCCAGGGTTTGCGCGCCGCCACGATCGAGAAGGTCGTCCAAGGCCGCGCGCGCGGCGTGCATCCGCTCCTCGATCCCTTCGTCGCCCCCGCGCGCGAACGGCGCGCGAGCAGGGACATCCATCGCCCGCTGCCACGCGGTCAGGTCCAGAAGCCGCTCGGAGGTCGCCGGGATGGCGTACAGCCGCTCGAGGCGGTGAAGACCCCGCCGGGCCGCGGGGGCAACGAAGCTCGCGAGGAGGCGGTCTTCGAAGGAAGCAACCAGCCGAATGAGACCGGAGCCGTCCGGTTGAACCGTGATCAGCTCCCCCGCCCGCCCATGTCGCGGGTCGTAGGATTGTAGAAACACGGGCGCGGCATCGGCGGGAAACGATCGAGGGACATCGACCAGGAGGAAGGAAAGATCGGCGAGCGCCGGAGCGGGGCGAGCCAGAGCCTGCCAGGTCGATTCGCCCCGCCGCAGAAACCGCGGATCGCTCCCGAGAATCGCGATGACGAGCCGTTCGGCGCGGGCCACATCGGAGACAATCTTGAGCGTCTCGCGCGCGATCTCATCGGCCGGCCAGGGACGATTCGAGTCGATCATCCGCCGATACAGCCTGTCCCGAAGATCCACGCTCATTCGTTCTGCGCTGCTCCCTGTCCCCTGCTCCCCGTTCTCGCTCGCCTTGCCTCCAACCCCGCGATCCCCGGCTTTCCGGTTGATCCTGTCGCCGGGGCGGCCTAGGCTCCTTCCAAGTGTTTCCGATCGGTTCCGAAAGAGATCCGGTCGCGAATACGATAACAGGCCGCGTGCGGCAAATCCCGTCGATCCCTCGAAGCGAAAACGCGGAGCGAAGCGAAGCGAGGGAATGATCGAAACGGGCACGGATGCCCGGGGGATGGTGGGAGGCCCTCCGAACCTGGAAGGATAGCCTGCATTTCGACGAATGGGGGACGCCCTCGGGGCGGTCCCCATTCCCATTTCACGACGGCTTCGACAATGCGCCGGTCAGCCTCCCTGCGGTCCCCGATAGGCTCGACTGCCGCTCTGTTCAACACCGAGTCGCCACGAGACCCCCGAAGTTGCGATGGCTCCGCTCGGGCGCGATCCGAGGAGCGGCGCCCCGCACTCGAATCGGAGGGGCCCCCGGAGAACCGCGGCCGTGATGCGAAGGACGGGCGATGCACGGCCGGCGTTGCTCCCGCCGAAACTCCCGAGGCCCGCGAACTGGAGGATCGTCCCATTGGACTGCGGGAACGAGCGCTCGATGCGGGCGCTCCCGGACGCCCGTCGGTTCCACGAGGTGGAGGCGGATGCAAAGAATCCGCCGATCGCGCGGGACGCCACGATCCCCCCCTGCGATGCCGGGCGTCCGCGCCGCACCGGCGCCAGGACAGAGGCGGACGCGCTCCAGCGGAGCGCTGCGACGCGCCCCGATGCCGTCCCCTCCGCACGCGCCTGCAGACCATCCTCGCGCGAGCCGAGGGACCAGACCATCCGCACCCGCCCGCGGCTTCTCTGCCGCGCGGCGGTCTCGATGACCAGAGCGGGCGGAAGACCTCGGGGGACGTGAATCTCGCACCGGAGCAGGGACCTACCGGCCGACAGTCGAATTGCGCTCCCCCACCCACCGCGTTCGCAGAACCCGCCCGCGATCATGGTCCCCGCTGCGCCGCCGTTCGAGACGGCGATCCCGCGACCATCGGCGGGATCCCGCCAGATGGTGGCGCCGGCGCCGTCACGTTCGATGAGAAAGCCGCGTGCGCCGACCCGCTCGCGCGCATCGAGCTCGGGCGCGAGGACCGTTGTCGATCGCGGCCCGCGATGCGCGAGTGGATCCTCCCAGGGGTCTCCACCCCATACGCCGCACCCGATCGCGCCCGCCGTGAGACGGGCGAACCGAGTCGACTGCTCGACCCAACCGGCGAAGCTCGGATGCGCGGACGCGGAACGATAATCGTACGTGCACGCGCCGCACAGATCCCCGCGATCGATCCGGGCGCGGACCTGCGATGCAAACGCGGCCGACGCGCTTCCACGGGCGACGGCATGAACCATCCACGAATCCGCCCCATGGGCAGGGCCGGGAAGGCCGAGATACGGCGCCCAGTCGCGGAGTCGCTCCCGCGGGATCCCCGTGGCCGCCAGGCGCTCCTCGAGATCGCCCCGGCCGGGCCCGGCAACGAGAGCGAGCGCGGCCGCCTCGGATTCCAGGATGCCGGGGAGGCTCTCGATTCCGGATGGATCCGAGTCGCTCAAGTCGATCACAAGTGGATCGGCGCGCGCGATCCGCGCGGGCGCGAGCGCGTTCGCCGTTGCGAGCGTCGCGAGGGCGATCGCAGCGGATGCTAGTTGAACGCGCACGTCATCCCGATCCTGGGCCCGAGCGCGATCGAGGGTTCGCACCAGAGCCCCACGGTTGCCCGCCCCGCGCGGAACTCGATGCCCGTCTGCATCTCGTTTCGAGGAAGGCGAAACTCCTGCTCGAACGCGATCTCCGGGATCGGGGCCCAGCTCAAGCGCATGACCGAATCCGCGGACGACGCATCGCGGTGATAGGCAGCCCCGATCTCGAGGACGTGGGACGCGCGGTAGCTTGCGCCCGCCCCGACGGCGAACGCGGGCGCCGCCGGATCCCGGACGCCGACCGCGAGATCCTGCGCGGCGAGAACGAGATCGAGCGAGTGAACCCGGGTCCTCGCGCGCGCGGAGAAGGTCCATCCGCCGCGCCGCGTGTCGTCCATCCATGCGGCGTTCCATCTGCGGACGCCGACCATCCACGCGCGGCGCCCGACCCACGCGCCGCAAGTCAACTCACGGTAGACGTCCTCCATGCAGAGGACATAGCCGTCACCCTCGAGACGCCAGCCGCCTCCCACGGAGACGCAGGCGCGCGCGTACGACCACCCGAGCCCGGCAACGACGGCAGGCGCACCGATGGCAAGCCGCGCCCGGGGACCACGATCCTCCCGGACCTCACGCGCGGGAGAAGACGAATCCCATGCCCAACCGCCGCGGGCGCCGGGCGCGGGTCCCGGCAGGAGCTCGAACGAGCCGTGCGCGTCCGGTGCGACCGCGCACGCGCAGAGAAGGAGGATCGAGGCGGCGCGACCGCAACCCGCCCTCACGGCCCCGTCCCCGGCGCGACGGCGAGTGCCGCGCGCCGCCTCTTGATCGCCATCCCCTTGCGTGCGATCTCGAGAATGGCGACATACACCCCCGGCGCGACGTCACGACCCGATTCGTCGCGTCCGTCCCATGCGGCCGCGACGCGCCCGGACGCCCAGATCCCGCGCAAGAGACACCGAACCTCCCGCCCGTTCAGATCCCACAGGCTTAGCTTCACCTCGCCGGGCGCGCTACCGACGCTCCCTTCGAGGAGGCAGGCGGTCGACCCGGGATGGACGACTCGCGGGCGGATCGAGATCGGCGCGTCCGCAAGCGACCCGGCCGCCGCCGGCCCGCCGATCCGCGTCGGCGTCGATCCGCCGGGATCCGCGCATGGGACCCAGGCCGAAGGCCCCTCGGGGAGATCTGCGTCCACCCGCTCGAGGGAGACACCCTGCGCGGGGGCCGGCCCGGGCAGCGCGATCTCCTCGCACGTCCCGTCCGCCGCGCGAATCCGAAGCGAATCGGAGACCGCTCCGTTCCGTTCCCCGTCGCGCAGGCGCTGCCATCGCCCCGCGTACGACCAGATCTCGGACGCGCGGATCGCGGGATAGGAGAGGCGCATCTGGAGCGAATCCTCCGCGACGACGGCGACGCGCGTTGATTCGCCGATCACGCGCGGCGCGAGGCGCATCGCATGCCCGCGCACGACGAGGCCGTAGCCTTCAAGCGTGCGCCCGTCGGGCCCGTTCGCGCGCACCTCGATCCACTCGGGAGAGTTCTCGCGTGGACGCGCGAGGATCTCCGTGATCCGGATCGGGCCGATGCCGATGCGCATGCTGCATGAGTCGGCGTCGTTCTCGGGAACCTCGTCTTGCGAGAGGACGCGGGCGCGCAGCAGGTTCCGCCCGGTGTCCGGCGGCGCGTCGATCATGATCATCTGCTCCGCCGTGCCGCCCGCCGCAAGTGCCCCCTCCCATCCCACGGTGATCGCGCGCCCGCCATCCCACACCTCCGCCGAAGGAGGGAATCCCTCGACGGTCCCGCGGTTGGATTCGCTCAAGCGCACGAGCACGCGATCGCCGGGGCGCGGGCGCTCCGGCGTGACCGAGACGATTTCGAGTCCCCAGTCGACGCGCGGACGGTTCGGGCGTCCGGGAGTCGGCGCCCCCTCCTCGAAATCCGCCGCGTTATCGTCCGTGTCCATGCCATCCGCCTTGCGCGCGAGCGAATGCCCGGACCGAACCGCCGGGGCGGGGTGTCCCTCGAAGTATTCGGGATGGGCGAGGTTGCCCCACCCCAGGCGGTCCAGTTCAAATCCGTGTTTCAGGAGGCGGACGCCATCCGGTCCGTTCTGCAGCTCGAGATCCGGCGCCGGGTCGCCCGGACCGGGTCCCGTAAGCCCGACTCGATAGAGCCCCCCGGGCGGGATCGCGGCGCCGGTGGGTCCGGTCCAGACCGTCTTCCAGTCGTCGGGGCGCGATCCGTTCCCGCGCTCGAGGGTGAGCCCCTCGCACGCCGCCGCGAACGGCCCGTTGTTCGCGATCTCGACGAACTCGCGTCCCGCGTCCGGGCCCTCGGGATCATAGAGGACCTCGTTGAGCACGAGGGCCGACCGCGCATCGTCGCACGCGAGAATGTTAAAGATCGCCGCGACGACGACGAGGAATGTTAAAGGTCCGGGCCCTTTCCACTGGGTCGACAACCGACCTCCTCCCGTGCGCGGCGAAGCGCGGACGCCGTTCGCACGGACAGAAGGACGGAAGCAAGATGGGTGCCGGTAAAGGCGAGAGCTCTACGCGAGCCCGCTGCGGCGGCGAAGCCACCACTCGATCGACAGGATGGCGACAAACGATAGGAAGAGAATCAGGTGGTTCCAGAGATCGATCTCGCGCACGCGGCCGACGCGACGTACGACGCTCGGGATCCGATCGAGGAGCGCCTCCAGGCCGGCGCGATCCGTCGCCTCGCCGCCGCTCGCGCGCGCGATCTGGTCCGAGGTTCCGGCATCGGGACGAAGCCTCACGTACTCGGGCCCGTTGCGATCGACCCAGAAGCTCGATTCGACCCGCCCGAGCGCGCCGCCGCCCGAGGCTCGAGCCTCCGCGACGAAACGGTAAGCGCCCGGAGCCAAGGGATCGGTCTGCGCGGCATACGTGCCGTCCGCGCCGTGCGCCCGAAGATCGAATTCGCGAATCGGCGTGGCGGGCGGAGTTCCCGCACCGCCCGCGCCCTCACCGGCGCCCGCCCGGGTCTCACCGCTGTCCGCGGAAAAGATCGAAAGATGGACCTGCGCATCGAGGACCGGCGCATACGATTCATTCCAGACCCGACCCGTGAACTCCGGCCGTTCGCCGTTCTCGAAGACCCCGTGCGTCGGCTCGGCCGCGAAGCGCTCGCGCGCCGCGGGCTCGGCGAGCCACCGGACCGTGCGCAACGCGAACTCCGGGAACGGATCGATCCCGCCGGTCGCCGTGCGCGGGAAGAAATCCCACCGCCAGAAATCGTGCGCCGCGAGCGCGACGACCTTTCCATCGCCCGAGAACCCGCACACGAGCGCGGGCTCGGTCCCTCCCGGCACGGTGAACCCGAGGAGAACCGCGCTCCCCGGCCGAGGGCGCAACCGATCGGGACTCGGCCAGACCGGCGGCAGCGCCGCCCAGTCGGATTCGCTCCGGCCCGGGCTGTCCTCGATCGCGGTCAGAGGGTGCGTGAGTCCCTGGGCCTCGAGGCGCACGCCGATCGGCCGGTCCTTCCCCGGTCCCGTCGGGATCGCCTCGGCGGGCAGCGCCGCCTCGATCCCTGTCGAGCGCAGGCGCGAGAGCCCCGCGCGCCCCCCGAGGACGAGCAACCCGCCCCCCTGGCTGACGTAGCGCGCCAGCTCGCCGTAGAAGCCGGCCGGCAACGCCGCGGGAGGGACCTCGCCCAGGATCACCGCCGCGTAATCGCGCAGGTCCCCCGGTCCCGACACGGGCCCGCCCGCGCGATCCGGCAGCCAGTGCCCCGTCCGATCGGCCACGAGGAATCGATAGCTGAACGTGCTGTCCGCGGCGAACGTCCGCCGCAGGAATGCGAAGTCCCAGTCGAGCCGCCCCTCCAGATAGAGGACGCGCGTCTTGCGCTCGAGGACGCGCACCGCGACCGAGCGCGCGTCGTTCTCGGGGATCGCGTCCTTCGTGTCCGCGAGCCGGACGTCCCAGCGCCGCAGACCCACGCCGACCGGTCGCACATCGAGCCGCACCGCCTGCTCGATCTCGTCCCCGCCGCCGATGAGCACGGGCCGGGATGCCAGGAGCCGTCCCTGGTCCTCGACGCGCAGCTCGAGCGACCGGCCCGCGAGCCCCGAGCTTGCGACATCCACCTCGACCGACGCCGGTTCTCCCGAGTACGCGACGGGATTGGCTCGCACCTCGAGGATGCGCGCGTCCGGCGGCGGGAGCGCCGGGCCGATCCGAACGGGAAACACGGGGATGCCGAGGTCGCGCGCCGCGCCGACGGGATCCGATCCGACCGTGCTCGTACCGTCGCTCAGAAGAATGACCCCTCCGACCGGCCGCGAGCCCTGGCGCGAGGCAAGCGCCTCGAGCGCGTCTCCGATTGCCGTGTTTCCGTCCGGCTGCAACGCCGCGGCGCCGGGGGTCGCGCCGGGATCTCCTTCCTCGCGATCGAGCCCCGTTGCGAACCTGAATCGATCCAGCCGGAAGCGCGTGTGCAGCCGGTCGATGATCGAACGCTCGATCGACGCCCCTTCGTCCGCGCGCGTCCCCGTCCCCGCGTCGTCGCCCGGCAGGCGCATGCTCGCCGAGCGATCCACCAGAACCGCGAGTCCCGGCTTGCCCGGCTCGGGGAGGACAAGGGTGAGGACGGGCTCCGCAAGGGCGAACAGGACGACCAGGAACGCGAGCGCGCGCAGCGCCCTTAGAATCGTCCGGGTCGGGCGTTCCAGCGGGGCGATCGTGCCGTAGTAGACCCAGATCGCGAGAGCGATCGCGAGCGGGGCTAGAAGGAGCCAGAGGCCGCGATGCGACGACAGGAAATCGAGAGATACGCGATCCATCCGCGACTACACCCCCCCGCGCGCCGCGGGTTCCTCGAGCCGTTCGAGCTCGGCCACGAAGTCCGGAAGGACCCCGGCCGCCGACCCACGCAGGACAATCTCACAGACCGGCGTGATCGGCGTCTCCTCGGTATCCACCTCGATGACGAGCCAGCGCCGCGCGGCGCGAAGCCGCGCGGCTTGTGCCGTTGGGATCAGGCGGTCCTCGTTTCCGCGGCTCCCCGGGCCCGCAGGGTCGATTGCGCCGCCGCGAGGCGCGCGATCGGTACGCGGAACGGCGAGCAGCTCACGTAGTCGAGCCCGGTGCGGAAGCAGAAGTCGATCGATGAAGGATCCCCTCCGTGCTCGCCGCAGATCCCGACCTTCAAGTTCGCGCGCGCCGCGCGGCCGTTCTTCACCGACATCGCCACGAGCTGCCCGACCCCTGTCTGGTCGAGGCTGACGAACGGATCATGATCGAGGATCCCGATGTCGACGTACTCGCGAAGGAACTTCCCCGCGTCGTCGCGAGAGAATCCGTACGTCATCTGCGTGAGGTCGTTCGTCCCGAACGAGAAGAACTCGGCGCGCGAGGCGATCGCGTGCGCCGTGAGCGCCGCCCGCGGAACCTCGATCATCGTCCCGACGAGGTACGGCACTTTCACGTTCTGCTCCGCCTGCACCTTCTCCGCCTCGCCGCGCACGACCGATTCCTGGTTCACGAATTCGTTCACCTCGCCGACGAGCGGGATCATGATTTCGGGGAGGACCTCGATCCCCTCCTTCTTCAGGCGGCATGCGGCTTCCATGATCGCCCGGGTCTGCATCGCCGTGATCTCGGGATAGCTGATCCCGAGCCGGCATCCGCGGTGTCCGAGCATCGGGTTGAACTCGTGCAGCTCCTCGACGCGCTTCAAGAGGGTCCGCTTCTCCTCGTATTCTTTCGTCGCCGTCTGCTTCCGCTCCTCCAGCCGCGCGATCTCGACGAGCAGGTCCTCGCGCTTCGGCAGGAACTCGTGGAGCGGCGGGTCGAGCGTGCGGATCGTGACGGGCAGTCCCGCCATCGCCTTGAGCAGTCCGTAGAAATCCTCGCGCTGGAACGGGAGGATCTTCCCCATCGCCTCTTCCAGCTTCGCCTGCGGCTCGGCCAGCTCGGCGCGCTTGGCCGCGATCTTCGACGCGAGATCGCGCGACGGCCTCTCGCCCGCCTCGGCTTCGAGGCGCTTCAGCTCGGCGGACATCCTCTTCGCGATCGGCGCGAACAGGATCATCTGCTGCACCCAGGGGATCCGCTCCTCGGCGAAGAACATGTGCTCGGTGCGGCAGAGGCCGATCCCCTGGGCGCCGAACTTCCGCGCCTGGATGGCGTCGCGCGGTATGTCGGCGTTCGCGCGCACCTTCAGCGCGCGGACCTCGTCGGCCCAGTCCATGAAGATCCGGAACTCGTCGGCCACCTCGGGCTCGAGGGTCGCGACGGCCCCCTCGATCACCTCGCCGGTCGACCCGTTCAGGCTGATCGTCTCGCCCTTCTGGATCTTCTTCCCCGCGACCTCGAAGTACCCGTCCTTCTCGTGGACGACGATCGTGCTCACCCCGGCCACGCAGCACTTCCCCATCCCGCGCGCGACGACGGCCGCGTGGCTCGTCATCCCGCCCGTCGCCGTGAGGATGCCCTGCGCCGCGTCCATCCCGTGGATGTCGTCCGGGCTCGTCTCCGACCGCACGAGGATCACGCGTTCGCCGCGTCCGGCCCAATCGACCGCCTCGTCGGGATCGAACACGACCTTGCCGACCGCCGCCCCCGGCGACGCGGCGAGCCCGCGCGCGAGCACGTTCGGCTTCGCCGACGGATCGATCCTGGGATGGAGGAGCTGGTTCAGCTGCTCCGGCTCGACGCGCATCAGCGCCTCTTCCTTTGCGATCAACCCCTCGTTCACCATGTCGACCGCGATCCCCACCGCCGCCTGCGCGGTCCGCTGACCGCGGCGCGTCTGGAGCATGTAGAGACGCCCCTCCTCGATCGTGAACTCGAAGTCCTGCACGTCGCGATAGTGGCGCTCGAGGCGGTCGGTGAAATCACGCAGCTCCTGGTACGCCTCGGGCAGACGGTCCTTCAGGTGCGTGATCGGCTCGGGGGTGCGGATGCCCGCGACGACGTCCTCCCCCTGCGCGTTCATCAGGTACTCGCCGTAGAACTCCTTGACGCCGGTGGACGGGTTGCGCGTGAAGCCGACGCCGGTCGCCGAGCGCGTCCCCTTGTTCCCGAAGACCATCGCCTGGACGTTCACCGCGGTCCCGATGTCGTCGGGAATCCCCTTCTGCCGGCGGTAGTAGATCGCGCGATCGTTGTTCCAGGATCGGAAGACGCCGTCGCGCGCCATCGCGAGCTGCTCGCGGGGGTCCTGCGGGAAGTCGCGCCCGGTCTTCTCGCGGATCACTTCCTTGAACGCGCCGACGACCTTCTTGAGGTCGTCCTCCGTCAGGTCGAGGTCGCTCTTGGCGCCCCGCGCCGTCTTGGCCGCGCGCAGACGCTGCTCGAACTCCTCCTTCTCGATCCCAAGGACCACGTTGCCGAACATCTGGAGGAACCGGCGATACGAGTCGAACGCGAACCGCGGATTGTTCGTGGTGCGTGCGAGTCCCGCGACGGAGTCGTCGTTCAGGCCCAGGTTCAGGATCGTGTCCATCATCCCGGGCATCGAGAACTTCGCCCCGGAGCGGACCGAGACGAGCAGCGGATCCTTGGGGTCGCCGAGCTCGCGGCCGACGCTCTTCTCGAGCCGGTTCAGGGCCTTCTCCTGCTCGTCCGAGACCTCCTTGGGGAGCGTTCCGCCCGAGCTCAGATAGAGGTTGCACGCCTGCGTGATGATCGTGAATCCCGGCGGGACGGGAAGCCCGGCGTTCGTCATCTCGGCCAGGCCCGATCCCTTGCCCCCGAGCAGATCGCGCATTTCGCCGGTCCCCTCGGCTTTGCCGTCCCCAAAGTAATAGACGTACTTCGTCGACATCCGCAGCCTCCCTCTCCCTGGTTCCCCTGGATTCCCGATTCCGCGAGAGCATGATAATGCCGGCATTCTACGAACCGCCACGCGCAACGGTCAAGGCGGGCGGATCGGCGGGGCGGATGGCCCGGAAACCCGGGCTTCCGGTTCGCTCCGCCGTTTCACCGTTGCGTTCTGCCGTTGCTTGAGACCCGCGGCCCTCGTGCCGTAGGCTGGGACGGCCGTTCTGCCGACAGCAACTCATATCGAGGGAGAATGCGAACCGATCGGACCGAGAGACGCGCAAGGAAAGGCTCTGCCACCGCTCACGACCGCTCCCGCTCGACGCCGCGCGCTCCATCCCCGCGTCTCCTCGATCTCCCGAGAACGGTCTTCCTCGTCGCGAGCTTCCTCTCGGGCGCCGCCGCGCTGAACTACGAGCTCCTGTGGATGCGGGACCTGAGCCTTCTCGCGGGCAGCACGCAGGCCGCCATCAGCACGGTCCTGTCCGTCTATTTCCTCGGGCTTGCGATCGGGAGCTTCGTTGCGGGCCGCTTCGTGCGCCGCCTCGCGCGGCCGCTGCTCTTCTATGTCGGCGTCGAGATCCTGATCGGTCTCTGGGCGCTCCTCTTTCGGCCGCTGCTGGGCGGGATGGGCGGGTTCTACGGCTCTCTTTACGCCACGCTCCCCGTTGGATCCCCGGTGATCTTCCTGCTTCGGCTCACGAGCGCGGCAGGACTGCTCCTCATTCCGGCGACGTGCATGGGCGCGACGTTGCCCCTGCTCGTCCATTCGGGCGCAAGGGACCTCCCCGAAGGCTCTCGCTGGTCCGGCCTTCTGTACGGAGTCAAGACGCTCGGCGCGATGACCGGCACGTTCCTGACCGGGTTCATCCTGATCGAGCGTCTCGGCGTCGGCGCGCCCCTGCATCTGACGGCCGTCCTGAATCTCGCGTGCGCCGCCGCCGTCTTTCCATGGGCTCGAAGACGGATCTTCGATGCGCGCGCGGATGCAATCGAGGGCTCGGCGGCGACACCGGCGCCCGCGCGCACTCCGGCGCTAGAGCCGGGGCCGGCCCCGCGTCTCGAGTGGACGGTCCTCCTTTCCTTCGGGGTGCTGGGGTTCTCGAACATCGCGGTCGAGGTCCTGTGGACGCGCTTCTACGCCTTGATCTACCCGAATGACACCTACGTTTTCACGACCCTCCTCCTGATGTCTTGTTTGGCGTCGGCGCCGGTTCCCTGATCGGGCAGCGCTTTCTCACGCGGATGCGGAACCCGCTGTTCGTCCTCGGGCTCCTGCAGATGATCTCCGCGGCGGCATCGATTGCGATGATCCTGATCGTCCCCTCCGTCGTGACGTCGCTGGCCGCCCGGCCGTCCGGCTTCGGATCTCAACTGACCGGCTATTTCATCGGAATCGGCGTGGGGACGATCGTGCCGACGTTGTGCATGGGGGCATCCTTCCCCTTGCTGGTCCGGATCCTGGGGCCGCGCCCGGACCAGACGGGCGACATCGTCGGCAGGGCCCTCGCGTGGAACACCCTAGGCGGCGTGATCGGCGCGCCGGCCGGGAGCTTCCTCCTCCTCGATCGCCTCGGGCTCGCGCCGGGTCTCTTCATCGTCGCTGCACTGACCGCCCTCGTCGGCGCATCCCTCATCGCGTTCGACGCGAAGGGCCGGCGGGTCGTGTGGATACCGGCCGCGGTGCTGGGCATCCCGCTCCTGATGGGTCTGCTGATCTCGCCCGTACATCTACCGGACGACCTTCTGGCGATGCACTTCCCCGACGGGGCCGGGATGCGAATCCTGGAGTCGCGCGATTCCGTGCACGGGACGGTCGCGATCACCGACGAACAGACCGGCATCCGCAGGGTGTGGATCAACAGCACCTGGGTCGCGAACGAGCGTTCACATCTCGCGTTCGGCTATGCTCCCTGGCTGCTGCACCCGGGCGAGGTGCGCTCGGCGCTTGGGATCTGCTGCGGGACGGGGCGCACGTTCGGCGCCCTCATGAACGCGGGGATTCCCGATCTCGATCTGGTCGACATCAACGCCGCGGTGATCTCGCTCAGCAGCAAGTGGCTCGCGCGATCGAACCACGGCGTCCTGACCGACCCCCGCGCGCACATCGTGATCGACGACGGCCGGAACTTCGTCCGCTACGGGACGAAGAAGTACGACCTCATCACGCTCGAGCCGCTCCAGATGTATCAGAAAGGGGTCGCCTACTTCTACACGGAGGAGTTCTACCGGCAAGCCCGATCCCGGATGGCGCCAGGAGGCGTCATCTGCCAGTGGGTCCCGCTGTATCTGATGGATCAGATGCAGTTCCAGTCGATCGTGAAGACGTTCGTGCGCGCCTTCCCGAACAGCCTCCTCTGGGGACGCCGGGGCGGCACGATGGTCCTTCTCGGGTACAACTCGGACGCGCGGGATCCGGATTTCCGCGTGAACGAGATCTACGCGCGGATGGCACAGCCCGAACTGAGGACCGACCTCGCCCAGGAAGGGATGGTGGGCCGCTACGACCCCCTGGCATACACGCTCGTCGACGGTGACGGCCTTCGAGATCTGAGCGCCGCGGGCGAGGTCTACACGGACGATCGGCCGGCCCTCGAATTCACGGCCGCGCGAACGATCGGTCACTATACGCCGGACGATAACCTCGCGCTCGTGAGGCGGCATCTCGTCCCCATCGGTGCGCTCTTCCATCTAACCGATCCCCGGCTGGCCGGGAAGCTCGAAGATCTGCGCATGCTCACCCTCGAGATCTCCGGGACGGGGGCGGATCGCGCATCGTTGCTTAAGAGGATGGAGGACGCCCGACGCTCGATCTACCCGGACTCGTTACCCGGGCAGCCGCAGAGGATCCCTTCCGGATCGAGTTCGGACTAGGTCCTGGCGGTGGGCGAGGATGAACTTCTTATGCGCCTTGGGCTTTCCGTCCCGCGGCATTGAAGCTCCGCGCAGTTTAAGGTTTTCTCCTGGCCGGATCACCGGGTTCCATCGCGCTGCAAGGCTCTGAACGGACCGTGTCACCGGGCTCCATGGTACTTCAAAGCTCTGAGCAGGCTGTTTTGCCGGATTCCATCGTACTTCTACGCTCTGAACGGACCGTGCCACCCGATTCCATCGTACACTAATGCTCCGAACAGACCGGTTCAGCGGGTTCCATCGTGCTGCAGCGCAATAGACAGACCGTTCTACCGGGTTCCCTCGTAGTGCAATGCTCTGGACAGACCGTTCTACCCGGTTTCATTACGGTGAAACTCAGTAGTCCCGTCGGGACTGGTTCCTTCCATTCCGCGGGAAGTCAGCCGTCCATCGGGACTGCTTCATGGATCCGAAGTGGAAGGACGTA
>Ga0209777_10000349_pt1 | contig 77511 bp, 68 predicted proteins | sample FrelakmetHBP12HB_FD_187147 | JGI IMG/M metagenome (GOLD analysis project Ga0209777, IMG submission 187147) | Freshwater lake sediment microbial communities from the University of Notre Dame, USA, for methane emissions studies -HBP12 HB (SPAdes)... | ecosystem: Environmental > Aquatic >...
CCAAGCGCAAGGCGATCTACAGGCCGTTCCCACAGGCGATCCCGAACAGCTATGTCATCGACAAGATCGGCGACGGCAAACGACGCTGCGTGGAGTGCGGCCGTTGCGACAAGGAATGCAAATCCGGCGCTATTGACCATAGCCAGCAGCCGAAGACGTTGTCGCTGCATGTCGGCGCGGTGATCCTCGCCGCGGGATCCCAGCCGTTTGACCCAGTGGTCAAACCGGAGTTCGGGTACCGGCGCTACAAGAACGTTTTGACCAGCGTGGAGTTTGAACGGGTCTTGTCCGCCTCCGGTCCAACCCAGGGAAAGATTCTGCGGCCCAGCGACCAACATCATCCGAAGAAGATCGCCTGGGTGCACTGCGTCGGCTCCCGTGACGCATCCGTGAACCATGAGTTCTGCTCCGCGATGTGCTGCATGTACACCGCTAAGGAGGCGGTGATCGCCAAGGAACACGCCTCGGATATCGAGCCGACGGTGTTCTTCATCGACGTCCGGTCGTACGGGAAGGATTTCGATAAGTACATCAACCGAGCGCGCCAGGAACATGGCCTGCGGTACGTCCGGTCACGGATCTCCGACATCATCGAGGACCCGACGAATCAGGACTTGACGATCACCTACGAGGATGACTGCAGCGAGCTGCAGAAAGAACGCTTCGAACTCGTCGTCCTGTCTGTAGGCCTGTGTGGCGTGAAGGAACATCAGAATGAGCTGCTGGTGAAGCTAGGTATTGATGCCAATGAATATGGGTTCGTGAAGACGAACCCTGATACTCCTGTGGTCGTGAAACCTGGAGTGTTTGCGGTCGGCTCGCTGCTTGAGCCGCAGGCGATCCCTGAGTCCGTGATGCAGGCGTCCGCGGCGGCGGCGAACGCAGCCGCGCTCCTGCGCGATGCCAAAGGAACATTGGTCAAGGAGCGGGTATATCCCGCGGAACGTGACGTCTCCAAGGAGGAGCCGAGGGTCGGGGTGTTCATCTGCCACTGCGGCATCAACATCGGCGGGTACCTGGATGTCCCCCGGTTGGTGAAGTACGTCTCCGGTCTTCCGAATGTCGGGTTCGTGGACGCGAACCTGTACACATGCTCAGAGGATACGCAGAAGAAGATCGTGGATGCCATCAAGACGCATCGGTTGAATCGTGTGGTGGTCGCGGCGTGCACACCGCGGACGCATGAGCCGCTGTTCCAGAAGAGCCTGCGGGATGCACAGCTGAACCCGTATCTGCTGGAGATGACGAACATCCGGGAGCAGTGTTCCTGGGTGCATATGGATCAGCCGGAGAGGGCGACGGAGAAAGCGGAACAGTTGTTGCGTATGAACGTGGCGAAGGCCCGTCTTCTACAGTCTATTTCTGAGGCGAAGATCCCGGTGACGCAGCGTGCCCTCATCCTGGGTGGTGGTGTCGCCGGTATGACCGCGGCGCTATCCCTGGCGGACCAGGGGTACGAGACCGTGCTCGTGGAGAAAGAGGCGCGGCTTGGCGGTTTCCTGCATTCGATTTATCATACCGTGGATGGCTTGGATATCCCGAAGGTCACGAAGACGTTGACCGAGGCGGTCAGTAAACATCCGTTGGTGAAGGTGTATACGTCGGCGCAGCTGGCGAGCTTGAAAGGCTATGTCGGCAACTACGAGTCTGTGATTCAGGTTGGGACGGAGAAGGTGTCGTTCCAGCATGGGGTCGTGGTGGTCACGGTCGGCGCGTCGGAGTACAAACCACGGTCGTATCACTACGGGAAGGATTCCCGGGTGTTGACGCAGACGGAGTTGGAACGCAAGCTTGCCATGAGTAGTCCTGCGGATGTGCCGACTGGTCAGAGTTACGTGATGATACAGTGTGTGGAGAACCGTGATGAGACGCGGCCGTACTGCAGCCGAATCTGCTGCATGCATGCGGTGAAGAACGCCCTGAGGATTAAGGAGTTGAACCCGAAAGCCGAAGTCTATATCTTGTATCGCGACCTGATGACGTACGGGTTCAAGGAACGGTATTACAAGGAGGCACGGGAGAAAGGCGTCGTGTTCCTGCAGTACACCACGGAGAAGAAGCCGGAGGTGGAGAACAAGAACGGTCTTGCGGTGAAGGTCTGGGAGCCGATGCTGCGTCAGACAATCAAGATCCCCGCAGACTTCCTAGTGCTTTCGACGGGTCTGGTGCCGAACACGGACAACAAGGACATCGGCAAGCTGCTAAAAGTCCCGGTGAACGATGACGGGTTCTTCCTGGAGGCGCATGTGAAGCTGCGTCCCGTGGATTTTTCGACGCGCGGCGTGTTCCTGGCAGGCAGCTGCCACACCCCCAAGTTCATTAGCGAGTCGATTTATCAGGCGCAGGCAGCGGCCGCCCGCGCCGCGACGATCCTGGCGCAGCCGACGCTCCTGGCAGAGCCGAACACCGCGGTCGTCACCAAGGAACTGTGCAGCGGCTGCAAGATCTGCATCCCGACCTGCCCGTACAAGGCCATCGAATCAATCGAAGAGACCGTGGACGGCAAGACCACGATCACCGCCAAAGTCAACGAAGGCCTCTGCCAAGGCTGCGGCACCTGCGTCAGCGCCTGCCCCTCAGGAGCGATGCAGCAACGCGGCTTCAAAGACTCCCAGATCCTGGCAATGATCCAGGAAATCACCTAAACCACGACCCACAAACATCCCAACATACCCAACCCACGCCCCCCTAGGGACGTAAAATAAAACCTCTGGAGAAAATAAAAAACGATTTTAATAAGGTATATATAATAGAAAAACTATGATTTTATAAAAAGAACCAAACCAAGGTCGATTCCCATGAAACACCCTTTCTCAAGTAGGCTCGTAGGCATCCTCATAGCCGTACTCTTCTGCATCCCAGCCACCCCCGTACTCGCAGACCATCCCACCCCACACATCACCAACCCGGTCCCACACGCCACCGGCAACCCTCTCAACATCACCATCACCACGACCACCATCCGCTCCCTAGATAAAAACCTCAAGAACCCCAGCTTCCAAGTCACCGTCCTCATCAACGGCGAATCCTACCAAAGCCCCATCTGGAAAAACACGCCCTACGTCTACGAACCCTGGACTACCACCTACCATGCCACCACCGCCGACAAATGGATCAACATCACCATGCTCCTCACCGACACCAACACCGGCAAACTCTGCGACCTCAGCCCCTGCCACGAACAATCCGACAAATACAACGACACCGTCGCCAACCTCAACTACAACACCTGGGTCGGCCACTGGGTCGGCGACGACTACGCCTTCTGGTGGGACGAAGGACACGACGGCAACAGCTACGACATCTACCCCAGCGAAGACCCCAGCGGCTACGGCCACCTCAACGGCTGCGACGACGGCAGCATCAACCAACACGACAACGACGCCGAACTCTACTTCACCATCACCCAGGACACCCCAGCCCCCGACGGCATCCCCTACTGGGTCAAAACCGCCATCTACCACCTCAACGCCACCACCGACTACACCGGCTACGACCCCAACGGCGACGGCATCCCCCTCACCTACGACTGGCTCTGGGGAACCGACCCCTTCGGCGCATCCAACGCGGCCGCAGACCCGGACAACGACGGACTCAACACCACCAAAGAGCTGCGAGTCTCCCAATGGGGATCCGACCCCTACCACCCAGACATCTATGTCGAACTCGACCACATGGCAGACAGCCCCCGCGGCGAAAAAAGCAACCTGCCCCAAGAGTCTAAGGAAATGATCCGCACTAGTTTCGCCCAACATAACTATGAACTCCACATCGACGACGGCAGCATGGGCGGAGGAGAAGTCATTCCCTTCCAAGAAAATCTCTCATGGGACACCATGGGTAGCGTCTACCTGAACTACTTCCTCCACGGCAACCTCAGCAACTGGCGCCGCGGCATCTTCCGTTACGGCGTCGTCGTCTACGAAGCAGGCTACGCCGGCTACAACTTCTGGAACGGCGTCGTCCCCTACTTCGACTGCTTCCAAATCTCCAGCAAACGCGTCGACAAAAAAGTCATCCCCTCCACCCTACACAAGCAAGCGCTCGCCTACGGCAGCGTCTACATGCACGAGCTGGGGCACAATATCGGGTTGAACGACTTCGCCGGCATCGACAACCAACAGAACGCTTTCCCCTGGATGAAAGACTGGTGGAAATTCCTCCCCTATAAAAGCTGCATGAACTACGCGTACACCTACAATTTAATCGGCTACTCAGATGGCCGCCATGGGAAAAACGACTACGACGACTGGGGCCACTTCAACCTGCCTCGCTTCCAGGAAGTACTACAATTTCACCACCACCCCTAAGACGAACAAGACAGGTTTAAATAACCGCACTATGATAAGAACAACAAGGGATAATATGAAGAGATTCGTACCTCTCATCTTAGTAGCTGTGCTATTACTTAACAGCCTGCTGGCTGTCAGCGTCTTTGGAACCAGGACTACGACCCCGCTTTCGACAACCTCGACCGGCAGTTACATCGAACAATGGAAACAGGAATACGGCTCTGACCCACGGACCGGCGCCCGCTACCAAGGACCACAGCCAATCGGCGACGCGGACAATGACGGGAAAAACGAACTGCTCATCAGCGGCCGAGACTGCACCATACGAGTCATGAAATGGAATGACGCCCTCCAGACCTACCAGCAGGTCAACGCCATCCACCCGCCGTTATATCCCCTCACCCACTGCGATGCGGGCGGCATGGCCATCGGCGACGTCACCAACGACGGGAAGAACGAGATTGCCGCCACCTGGTGGGATGCCATCTATCACTACAACCTTGGACACTACTGGATGATTGGATGGAACAACTGGATCTTCAGGAATCACGGGGGCAGCCCGGACTGCCTCATCGGCGACTTCGACAACGACGGGAAAAACGAGCTCATCATCAGCGGCGGCTCCGGCTGGCAACAACAAGGCAAAGTCGGAGAAATCGTAGTACTCCGCTGGAATGGCTTGTACCTGCAGCGTGTCGCGATGTGGAACGACAGCCAGACCTCAGGATATGTGTACATGGCTGGGCTTGGTGACCTCAATGGCGACGGTAAGAACGAGATCGCCTGCGCCTATTCAGGTAAAATAGTCGTACTCAACTGGAATACGCAGACAAAAACCTTCACCTCGACGCTGGTCAAACAATTCAACCCAAACGTGAATGATCCCTTCGGCTGCGTCTGTAAGGACTGTGACGGCGACGGGAAGGCCGAGCTACTCGTCAGCTTTTACGAGCCTCACATCATGATTTTCAAATGGAACGGCACCGGATATACCACCCAGTTCGACAAGACCTGGCCGGGCGCTAATCCGGTCATCGAGGGTATAGACGTCGGAGACACCGATGGCGATGGCATCCCGAACGTGTGCGCAGGCTCGGGTGTGACTCACATCCTGCAGTGGAACGGGACAACGTATGCCGAGACAGGGCAGCTGCCGACATTCGGCTGGATGGCCGTCGTCTGCATCGGTGACACGGATAACGACGGGAAGAACGAGATCAACTGCGGCAACGTTGACGTCCCGAACGGGGCGAACTTCACGGAATGGGTCTTCAAGTACCAACCTTAAAGAACCACTCTTTTTTTCCTTTTTTTCTTCTTCTTTTGTAGAGGCTGAACGGTAACTTTGATAACCTGAAGGCTGATGTCCCTTGGTTCCTATAATGACCTTGTGGTATACCGGGAGGCGACGATAAAATTATGGAGATGAATGTGACGTTTCCGAAAGGGAAACAAGTGAAGGCGTCGTTTGAGGGGTTTTCTGTGTTGACGGACCAGCCGCGTCCTGAGGGAGACGATGCGGCTCCGACGCCGTTTAACCTGTTCCTTGCTTCTATTGGGACGTGTGTCGGTTATTTTGTCCTCAGTTATTGTGAACATCACGGTGTTCCATCAGAAAAGTTACGAGTGACGATGCATACGGATAGGAACACCAGCAGTCATCTCGTGGAGGATATCATCATCACGGTGCATGTCCCTCAGGATTTCCCGGAAAAGTACGAGGCGGGGGTTATCCGGGCCGCTGGATCGTGTCTGGTGAAGAGGCATATGGAACACCCGCCGAAGTTTTCGGTTAATATTATAAAGACCATGTAAGGAGAATAGAAACATGCCTGCGACGCTTGTGATTGGGACCCAATGGGGTGACGAGGGGAAGGGGAAGGTTGTTGATTATTATGCGAAATCCGCGGAGTATGTCGTCCGGTTCCAGGGCGGGAACAACGCGGGTCATACGATAAAAGTCGGTGAAGACGTCTTCAAGCTGCATGTGACGCCCTCCGGAGTGATTCAGGGGAAGATCGGGGTGATCGGCAATGGTGTCGTCATCGACCCTGAGGTGTTGTTGCATGAGATTGAGGATTTGACGAAGCGAGGGAAGAAGCCCCAGCTTCGGATCAGTGACCGGGCGAACATCATCATGCCGTATCATAAGATCCTGGATGGCGCGGAGGAGCGGGTCCTGGGTGATAAGAAGATTGGGACGACAGGCCGTGGGATCGGTCCGTGTTATAGTGATAAGGTCGCGCGCTACGGGATCCGTGCGGGTGATTTGACGGATATGCAGCGGTTGAAGCGGCGGCTTGAGCGTGTGCTGCCGTTGAAGCAGAAATTGTTTGGGTTATATGGGATTGAGCAGCGGATGGACCTCGATCAGATTCTGACCGCGTATGCGTCGTATGGGAACCGGCTGCGTGGGTATATCGGTCCGACACATGTGGAGTTGAACCAAGCGCTCAAGGAAGGCAAGCAGGTTTTACTTGAGGGCGCGCAGGGGACGATGCTGGATGTGGACTACGGGACGTATCCGTATACGACGTCGTCGAACACAGTCGCTGGCGGTGCGTGCACGGGCGCGGGGATCGGCCCGCAGCATATCACGCATATCGTCGGTATTGTGAAGGCGTATACGACGCGGGTAGGCGGTGGGCCGTTCCCTACAGAGCTTTCTGAGAAGGTTGGCACGTATCTGCAGGAGAAGGGTCATGAGTTTGGGACGACGACGAACCGACCGCGGCGCTGCGGGTGGTTGGACCTGGTGGTGGTGCGTCATTCGTGTCTGCTGTCGGGGATCAACGCTTTGGCGGTGACGAAACTGGATGTACTCAGCGGCCTGGACGAGGTGAAGGTGTGTACGCGGTACAGGATCCGTGGGGAAGAGACGGACGTCTTCCCGTCGGGTATCGATGATGTGTCTGAGTGTACGCCGGTGTACGAGTCGTTCAAAGGTTGGGCGGAGTTCTCATCTGCTGTGAAGAAGTTCTCTGGTCTGCCGAAGGAAGCGCAGGCGTATCTGAAGTTCGTGGAGAAGCAGACGGGTGTGCGCATTTCGCTGGTGTCGACGGGTCCTGGCCGAGATGAGACTATCGAGCGGTAGAAAAGGGCGTCCGACGGTGGTTCGTTGGGTGTTCTTTTTATGGTTTATGGGTTAACGCTATAACGGGAGAGGGTGCTTGCTTTAGGGATGATTCGCGGGGGTTGTATCTGCGTCGTCGTCTTTGTTCTTCTCAGCCCGGTGTCGATGCTGGTTTCTGCGAGGACTGTGGAGGATTTTGACCCGTTGGTCAATATCGTCGTCTTTGTGGATATCCTTGAGATCCGGGCGTTGTCGACGATTGATGTGGGGTCTGCTCCTGATTTTTTTGTCATGGCATTCATCAACGGCCAGGAGTTCCGAAGCCCCACGTGGCTGAACATGACTGAGGTGGCTCCTGGGCCGTGGACCTGCTCTCTCGACGTCCCTGATGACCAGGCCTTGGTGAATGTGACGCTTTCCTTGTGGGATGCGTCCCCCGATGGCGATCGAATCTGTGATATCAGTGGCAGTCCTGGCCCCGCCCCGGACGCTTCTATGCTGTATCTTCAGTATGACATCCGTACAGGAAAGTGGAATGGCAGCGACTCGATCGGCGATCCGAGTGGGTATGGCCGGGCGAACGGGTGGGATGACGGCAATGGGTCAGAGCGGGATTGTGAGCTGTTTTTTAGGGTCAGGCAGACGGATTTCGACGGTGACGGCATCCCGTACTGGGCTGAGGTGCATCTCGTAGGCACGGACCCGACACAGAACGACTCCTCGTTGGACCCGGATAGAGATGGTGTGCCGACGGCATGGGAGTACGCCTGGGGGTACGATCCATTCATCTGGGATGATCACGAGCATTTGGATCCTGACGGCGACGGCCTTTCGAATGCACTTGAGTATCGTATGGCGCCGTGGAGGGCGGATCCCTTCCGGCGGGATGTCTTCGTGGAAGTCGATACGATGCAGACGGGGCCGGCAGGAGAGAATAGTTCCATTCCTTCTGGTGCCTTCGAGTTGGTGCGCACCCCGTATGCCATCCATAACATCGTCCTTCAGTTCGATAGGGGCTCGATGGGCGGCGGGGGAGACATCCTTCCGTTTCAAAACACCACGGACCGCGTCGACATGAAACACCTTTACGAGACGTATTTCCTGCATGGGAACTTTTCGACGTGGCGGCGGTCTGTGTTCCGCTGGTGTGCCTTGGTGAACCATCATCCTGCTATCGGCGTGGCGTTCGTCGGGGAACGTGCTTTTCTCAACGCATGGCATTCGAAGGGGTCAAACTGCTTTGAACTCTCGCGGTACCAGGTGTCGCAACGGTGTGCAAACCAGTCAGCGGCCGGTGTGAATTTCACGTGCGCTAGCGTCGTGATGCATGAGCTTGGGCATACCTTCGGTAGGGATCGGCTCTTCCCGTTCGGCTGCGACAGCATCCTGGCCTACTATCCACATACCATCGCTCATTTCCTCTGTAAAAACTACAAGAGTTGCTTGAATTATGAGTACATCTATAAGATTCTTGATTACTCTGACGGCAGTCATGGGTTCGGTGACCATGACGACTGGGGGTCTCTTGATTTTCGGTTCTTCTTACCCCCTGCTTAAATAAAATGGGATGGTTGTTCTGTTTCAGACGAGGTTGCTGACGTTAATAGCGGTCTGGATCCATCGTAAGTAGGAGTTGCAGGCTGCACGCAGCGATGAGACGTCTTCTGCGCCAATCTTCAGTGTTAGAAGAGTGCCGTTAACCGTGATATTAACAGAGGATTTTGGTATCTTCTGCGACGCCTCAGGGGCCAGCGTCTGAGCGATGATCTGGGCGTCCCGCGACGTTGGAAAAGGAAAAACGATGGAGACGGTATGTGTCATGCGGATTTGATACGTTTGGCGACCGTCGGGCGTTCCTTGTAGAAGACCTTGCTGCCGCAGTATGGGCACTGCATGCCGATGTTCTTGACATCGAACTGCACGGATTTCTTGCACAAGCCGCACTTATACCGCGTCATAGATTTACTTCTCCTTCGCTTCTTTAGCGGCGACTTCGACGGCGATGCCCTTGAGGACATGCTCAGCGCTTGTGCCAGCCGGTGTCGTTGGCATATACGCGCCCCCAGCGAACGTGTAACAGCATTTCCTGCACTGCCAGATGCCGGTGCTGGTGCGGTGGACGTTGATGGTGCCGCAGCTCGGACAAGGGTGCTTTTTACGCTGCTGGGCCTCGATTTCCCGGACGATCGTGCGTGATTTCACGCCGTACCGGGATGCGAAACGGCCGGAGGTTCCGACTTTCTTAGTCCTTCGTGACATAGATAAATCCCCACGAGTATAGTGACGCTGAAACAGCGTGCGAGCGTGTTCCTCCCTCCATAACGACAAGTAGTATTTGTATCTTTCTCCGACAACCGAGGCTTCCTGGACAGAAGGAAAACCCGGGTCTAGCGGTGAGGGATGAGGCTGAGAATCTTCTGAAGCTGCTGAAACAGCCAAAGCCACAGATGTCGCAGGGGCGGCGTAGAGGGATAGGGTATCTTGACTTTTAAGGAACCCCAGTCGCTCTCTGCTCCCTGGCTGTCACGCGCCTTAGCCTGGACGGTGAACGTGGCTTTCGTGGCCCAGGTGTGATTCAGATGCAGCTCCTGGCCTGAGGCTAAAGGCTCGGTCCAATTGCTTTGGCTTCCATCGCCCCAGTCCACAAGATAGGAAAGGGTGGATCCTTCTGGGTCGGTGGCGACGATTATGTAGCTGTACTCTGTTCCCGGTTTGCCTCGGGTCTGGCCTGAGATCGTCGGTTTCGTCGGCGGCTGGTTCGGGCCACCGGTCGTAAACCTCCAGGTGTCTGACTGGTTTGAGTGGTTGCCGTCACTGGCGTTGGTATACCAATGATACAGAGTGTTCGGGGACAGCCCACTCCAGAAGACCTGTGCTCGGCTCGCACTGGGAACGTTAGTCGCGGTGCCGATTAACTGCTGGGTGTCGGCATTGTAGAATGAGACCTGCATGGCGTCGCCGTCTGGGTCAAAGACGTAGACGGAGAGGGTGAGGCTGACGGGCACGGCCGTGGCACCATCCTGCGGGTCAGGGACGGATGGTTTCGCTGGCGGTGAGCTCACCGGGTCCATGAACGGGTAGTGGTCTTTGTTGGACCCACCGGCGATAGAGTACGGGGTGTCTCCGATGCCGTCGTGGTTGTTGTCATGGCCTGTGTAGTCGTCCCAGTAGTTCCCGCCGCTGGGGTATCCGTTGTCCCAGGTGTCGGTGCAGGCGTCGTAGGCGTTGTCTTGATCGCTGGCGTAGAAGTTGTTGTGGTAGATGCTGTTGCCGGTGGAGGATTCGCGAATCTCGACGCCGCGGCTGTTGCCTCGGAAGGTGTTGTGGGTGATGACGCTGGCGGTCGTCTCGGTCATGGAGATGCCTTGTAGGTTGTTCTTGATGATGTTTTGTGAGATGGTCGTGTCCGTGGTTTGTACGGTGTTGATGCCTTCGAAGCCGTTGCCGACGATGGTGTTGCCGAGAATCGAGCAGGATGTGCAGGATTTCAGGCCGATGCCTTCCCAGTTGTCGGTGATGATGGTATCGGTGATGGAGGCGCTCTGGGCGGAGACGAGGTACGCGCCGATGCCGCCCTTGGTGAGGGTGAACTGGGAGACGACGGCGCTTGTCGCTGAGACTTTGACGACGTTGCCGCTGTTATCCGCGTCGATGATGGTCGTGGAGGCGGACTCACCGGTGAGAGTGATGGAGGTGGTGATGAGGACGTTCTCGAAGTACGTCCCAGAGTAGACGTAGACCGTGTCACCAGCACTGGCGTTGTTGACGGCATCCTGGATGCTGGTGTAGTTGTTCGGGCCCGATCCGCCGACGTAGAGCGTGCCACGGGACAGGGTCTGGGGCGAATTCACGGTGGCCGAGGCTGGCAGTGAGACACAGGACATGCTGGTGACGAACAGGCAAACGAGAAGGCTGAGTGTTGGTATTGTCTTTTTAATATGGAATCCCCCTTGGCAGTGGAATGGAGTCATGCGGTATTTATATTTATTCTCGAGGAGATAAAAGAAGAAAAAAAGGGAAGGCGAGAGACGTGCCTTCTTTACACGTCGCCCATGGCGTAGCGGACGACGTAGTTGTCCTGGGTGAAGATGACGCAGACAGCGACGAAGGAGTTGTCGGTTTCGTTGACGCGGTTGAGGCCGACGAAATAGCTGGAGTTCCCGGTGGTGGAGTTCAGCTGGCCGAGGAAGATATGGTCCCAGACGTAACCGATCATGGTGCCGGAGTCGTTGCCGCTGTCCAGGCTCCAGACGCCTTCAAAGGTCCCGTACGAGTTGCTGACGCTGTAGGTGCCACTCATGGTCCCCAGGGGGATGTACCCGGTGTCGTTCTTCATCGCGAAGATTCCGGAGAAGTTCCCGTCGGTCATAACGCGGTGCGGTCGGAGGTGATGGCTGGGTTTTGCAGTATAACTTGAGCTTGCGATGGGCGATAACAAAAGCAGGCTTATTGCTAGGATAAGTAAGACTTTCTTCATAGGATTCATACTCCCTTGGAGGCCGATATAGACTTTTACCTATTTAAACAGGCATGCTCCTAGCAAGGGAAGACTATTAAAAAAAAGAGGGGAAAAAAGGAGGAAAAAGGGAGAAAGGCTACCGGATACTGTTGGACAGCTTTTCTCGGATCTTGCGGCCGTTTTCCAGGGCGCCTTGGATGACGCTTTGGATCTCATCCTTCGTGAAGCTGCCGGCGAGCCCCTTCTGCATCGCACGGATGTCGCCTTTATGGTCGGTGGCGACGGTCAGGCGCGCGTCTGCGAGCTCCTCTTCATCCAGGCTTGGGTCGAAGAACACGAAGTTGCTGATCTTCACCGCGGTGCATGAGATGGGTGGCTCGGTCATGGGCAGTTTGTAGTTCTCCGGATGTTGTGCCTTGAACTCCTCAGGAAGTTCGGCTTCGAAGCGCTTCACCGGCACGGTCGTGGTGCCTAGCGCTGCTAACGCCGCAAGGCTTGCGGCATCGAAGAGATTGCCGTCATAGTCCAGGATATGGATGTCGATGAAGTTGATCCAGACCTTTTCGCCAGGGATGACTACGAGCTTGTCGAGCTGCACGACCTGGGATTCACGGACGCCTCGGTCCACGACCCTGGCGAGCTCGATTGCATTCCGCTGGGGAGGTCCGGCCTCAAAATCAGGGGACGCCAGCGGGATAAGTTCCGCGGCGGTGCTCAGGACACCGCTGTTCGGGGTGTCCGGGTACGGCTCCCCGAGGTCCATCTTGATGCCGACAATCACCTGGGTGTTGCCGATCTTGACACGGGCGCTGCCTTCTGCCTTGTTGACGCAGTTCGTTTCAATGGAGATTTCACGGAACTGGTCAAAGGCGCGGCCATCGACGCGCTTGCCTTCCTCCGCAAGCTTCGTCACATACTCCTTCTTCAGAATCGGGATGACGGTCATTCGATCACCTCGTTCACCGCATGATAGCGCTGCATGATCGCCTTCTTCTGGATCTCTGAGACCTTATTGCAGCCTTCCACGGCCATGTCAAAGGCCTTGTTGAACTCCTCGACCGTGAGATGTCCATCCATCTGTAGGAGCAAGACTTCTCCTGTCCGAGGTGCGATGGCGATCGGCAGGTCTGCGTCGCCGAAGTTGTCCTCTTCTTTGCCGAGGTCGACGACAACATGACCATCGATCTTCCCCGCTGCACAGGCCACAGGGATATCCCGCATCGGGATGCCTGCGTCCACGAGCGCGACGGCAGCCGCAGTCAGCCCGGCACAGCGCGTCCCCGCCTCCGCATCCAGGACTTCGATACTGACGTCCACGGAGGCACGAGGGAACTGCTCCGTCAGGATACAGCGCTCCAACGCCTCGGAGATGACCTTGGAGATCTCGACGCTGCGACGATCCGGGCCGGGACGCTTGCGGTCCTCGACGCTGAACGCGGCCATGTTGTAGCGGGCGTTCACGATCGCCCGTAGGGGGTTCTGAGTGTGTCGGGGCACGGCCTCACGAGGCCCGTACACCGCGGCGAAGACTTTATTGCCGCCCCATTCCAGGTAGCAGGATCCGTCCGCTCGATGCAGGACGCCTGCCTCGATTTTGATTTTTCGTAGATCGCTAGGGCCTCGGCCATCGAGCCGTCGGCCGTCTACGATGAGTTTGTCTGGCTTCATTATCTTACATCCTTTGCATGTTCTTTCAAGAGTTCTTCAACTCTGTCGGTAAGCCCATATGTTATGGCTTCACTCTCAATCTTGTTGATGGCAAGAAGGACCAGGTCGATACCATCCACCGGTCCATCGATCCAGATGCGCCCGTTCTGTCCGACGAAGATGCGGCAGCGGGAGTATTTCTTGATGTTCGCAATCATCGAGCCTTTCTTGCCGATGATCCGAGGGACGATAGAAGCGTCCACTTCGAGGATGTTACCACCCTTGATTTTATAGAGATTGCGGTCTTTCAGCGTCACCTGCAGTTTCTTGGATTCATCGACGGAAAGGACCCTGGCCAGGATCGAATCACCAGCATTCAGGTACCTGGATGTGTCCCCGAACTCCACCTCCCAAGGGGCCTCATTGACATGCAAGACTGCCGGGTACGGCGCGTTGATGTCCACGAGCCAGCTGGACTGCATAGCCTCCAGGACGATGCCGATGATGAAGTCACCGGGAATGGGGATGTAGCGGCCTTTGAGCGGCACTACCTCCATGACGTTGCCTTGCTGGTTGAGGATGCCGAGATGTTCACTGTAGATCTTCCCGGCTTCGGCAAAGGTGCCTCGGCCGGCTTTGAACGGGCCGGCGTCGCCGAGATATTGACTGGGGATTACGACCCGTCGCATTTTTTGGTCCATAAGTTTGCCTTCCCTTTCGTTGTTTATCTGAGAATCCTGGTTTCTACGTTGCCTTTGGTCAATGTGTTGAGTTTATCGAAGAGCTCGCCTTGCATGCCGGCGGGCAGTTTGACGATGCCGATCCAGGTGCCGTCGGATTGCCAGTCTTCACGTTCGATGGTGCCGATGCTGCGTACCGCGCCGTACGCCGGACCGACATATTGCGCTGGGATCTTGACAGACACCCGCGATGCCTCCATGGAGAGCGGCAGCAGCGGCCGGAGAGCCTCAATTACGGTTTTCATTTGCTGGTTGACGGATTTGAACGGGTCGATGTGCACCCGTGCCTCGTCCATAGCCAGTTCGATGCGCATCCGTGGGTGCGGCATCTTCGTCTTGGGGTCCATGGCGTTCTTGACAATCATGTCGACGATGCGTTTACGTTTCTGCTCCAGCAGGTTCTTCCGTTGTTCGGTGGTGAGCTGGATCTCGCCTTTGAGGATGATTTCCTTGGCGATGGGCTCGATGGTGGTGGTGTTAAAATATTTTTGGAGATTCTCTGCGGAGGCATGGGTGCCTTTCTTGGAGTCGCTGAAGATCGCGTCGATGGCGAGCGCTTTGAGGACCGCGTCGGATTTCCCCTCGATGATATGTTCAGCTTCGTAGGGATCGACGAGGATCTCAAAATGTTCAGTGCCTTTCTTCAGTCGCGCGACGACAGCGTCTTCAAGGCTAACCACAGGTGGTCTTACCTCCCGATGGCCTTGGTCACATAGGACTTGGTTTCAGAGGGCGACAGGATGTGGAACTTCATGCCTTTGCGCACCGCCCCGATCTCGATAGCCTCAGGGTTGAGTTTGCCTTCGGTGCCCTTATGCAAGGCCTTGACGCCCATATCGATGGCCTCGTCCATAGACATGTTCTCCTTATACTGCTCTTCGAAGTAGGCCATGGCTCCGGTGCGTCCGGCGCCTTCGCTGGCTGCCTTGTACTCCATGAGCGCCCCGGAGGGGTCTGTGGAGAACAGGCGTGCCCCGGTCTCGTCGACACCGGCGATGAGTAGTGCAGTCCCGAAGGGGCGTACGCCGCCGTACTGGGTGTACGTCTGTTTGAAGTCGCAGATGCGTTTCACCAGGGTCTGGACAGGGATTTTCTCGCTGTAGGTGATCTCGTTGATCTGGGCGTCGAGCCGGGCTTTGTCGATGAGAGCCCTGGCGTCTGCCACAAGCCCTGAGGTCGCGCAGCCGATGTGGTCGTCAATCACGAAGATCTTCTCGATGGAATCTGGCTCGATGAGCCGGGAGGAGATGCGTTTGTCGACGATGAGGATGACGCCATCCTTGAATTTGACACCGACGGTGGTCGTCCCGCGTTTCACTGCCTCTCGTGCGTATTCGACTTGGAAGAGGCGACCATCCGGGGAGAACACGGTTATCGCTCTGTCATACGCCATATTGGACGGTTGCATGTGCTATTTCACCTCAAACTCCTATATATAAGGTTGGTTTATTTTCTTGGTCGGAATTCAAGAGTGAATGCGCTTTCGGTGTATATACTTTGTGTTCATCAAAGAGGGATTTTATTAGGAGGAAACTCATTTGCCTCGTTGGGTGCCCCACAGGTATTTTTGCAGCTGGATGCCGAGGCGTACGTGCAGACCGTCGGACAGGATCCAGCCCGCCAGCTTCGTGGTGTCGGTGCCCCAGACCGGCTGGAAAAAAATCTCGCAACGGGGACGATGCTGCAGCAGGAGGTCTTTGGCGTAGTCGTAGTCCTGACGATCGCTGATGATGAACTTCAGCTGGTCGATGTCGCGCAGAAGCCTGAGGTTGCCAAGGTCCATGCGTTCCTGCATACCGGAAGACGGACATTTAATGTCCAAGGAGACCATCACGTCCTCTGTCTGTGTGAACGGTTGAATAGGCAGGCTGCCATTGGTCTCGATGCTGACGCGGTAGCCGTTGACGACGAGCGCTGAGACCATGGTCTGAAGGTCAGGCTGCTGGAGAGGTTCGCCGCCGGTGACACAACAATAATGCGTAGGATAGTGCTCCAGTTCTCGAAGGATTTCATCGATGGTCATCGCCTTGCCACCGGTGTAGGCGTAGGTCGTGTCGCAGTAGCTGCAGCGCAGGTTGCAGCCCGTGATCCGGATGAAGATGGTCGGCAGCCCGCTGAGCAGGCCTTCACCTTGGAGTGAGTAGAAGATCTCCGTAACCTTCATAATTGGGTCCTACATTCTGAAGGCCTGGTAAAAAGGTTCGGTCGGCAATTCCCGAAGGAAAATTGATAAAAGTATTTATAGGGGAAGTTGTATTACGGGTAAGCCGTCCGACAGCTACTATCAGCTAGAGTGTAATATATTAAGGCAACGGGCAGTGGGCCCTCAAATTATGGGCCTGTAGCTCAGTTAGGTAGAGCATCTGGCTTTTAACCAGGTGGCCAAGGGTTCGAATCCCTTCAGGCCCGCCTATTCCTCGAAAAAAGCCCGGGAGGAAAAAACCATCGCCGCAACCCCATCGAAGAAGCATTACGACATCCTCGGCCATAAACTTGTACCAGACCATATGATACTGTCAGAGAAAGAGCGTAAAGAGCTGCTGGTCCGTTTTAAGATACGGGCTGAGCAGCTTCCCCGCATCCAGGTCAACGACCCGGCGGCGGTGGCGGTGGACGCGAAGCCCGGGAATATCCTAAAAGTCAAGAGGAAGAGTCCTACTGCCAAGTATACGACCGCGTATCGGCTGGTCGTGGAAAGTGAAGCGAGCGAATCATCCATCTTCACCGAGCCAAGTGAAGATTTTTCCATTTCAAGCGAAGAGATGTAAAAAGGGAGAAAGCGAAAAGGGGTCCGTTATGAGAGAGTTAGTTGATGCTTTTTATCGAGAGCGCAGCATAGTGAACCACCAAATCGCCTCGTACGACGATTTCCTCACCCATCGGCTGCAGCGCATCGTCGACAGCACCGTGATTGGGCAAGAGGAAGAGGGGATGGACAAGGGTTTTATTTATCCAGAGATCGAGGGGTATAAGATTAAGTTCGGCAAACTCAAGGTCGGCCTGCCGCAGGTTAAAGAGGCGGACGGCACCGAGCGGCCGCTTACACCTATGGAGGCACGCCTCCGTGATCTCACCTACGAGGCTCCTATCGAGTTGGAGTTCATCCCGGTGAAAAACGAAGTCGAGTATGAGCCGGAGACGGTCCGCATCGGCGAGTTGCCCATCATGGTCAAATCCATGCGCTGCAACATCAGCCGCCACGTTTTAGAAGAACGGCTCGAACACCCGCTCACCGATAACGAATACATCGCTGAGCTCCAACAACTCCAAGAGGACCCCCTGGACCCCGGCGGGTACTTTATCAGCAACGGCACCGAACGTGTGTTGATTACTGTGGAAGACCTCGCGCCCAACCGAGTCCTGGTGGAGCGCAGCAGCCGCTACGGCACTGACGTCGAAGTCGCCAAGGTCTTCTCCCAGCGGGAAGGCTACCGGGCGCTCACCGTCGTCGAGAAACGCAAAGACGGTATGCTCATGGTCAGCTTACCCACCACCTACGGGCAGATCCCACTCATCGTATTGCTCCGTGCCCTGGGAATGGAGAACGACAAGGAGATTGTCGACGTCATCTGCTCCGACCCCAAGATGGAGCCGTACGTGTTCGCTAACATCGAGGAGTGTGCCAAGGAATACGGCATCACCACCAAAGAGGAAGCCGTCGCGTACCTCGGCAAGAAGTTCGCTGGTGGCCAGGCCAAGGAATACCGGGTGAAGCGCGTCGAGACCATCATGGACCGCCACCTGCTCGCCCACCTCGGCAACGAACCCGATGACCGACTCACCAAGGCTATCTTCATGGCCCGCATGGGCATGGCCGTCCTTGAGCTCGCCTTAGGGAAACGTGAGCCGGACGACAAAGACCACTACGCCAACAAGCGCCTCAAACTCGCCGGCGATCTCATGGAAGACTTGTTCCGTGTCGCCTTCACCGCGCTGTGCAAAGACCTCAAGTACCAGATCGAGCGCATCAACGCCAAAGGAAAGGAAATCAAGATCTCCAGCAGCCTGCGCTCTGATGTCCTCAGCCAACGCATCCATCACGCGCTCGCCACCGGCAACTGGGTCGGCGGCCGCGCTGGCGTCTCCCAACTCCTCGACCGGACCAGCAACCTCGCCGTCCTCAGCCACCTCCGACGTGTCACCTCACCACTCACCCGCTCGCAGCCTCACTTCGAAGCACGAGACTTACATTCCACCCAATGGGGCCGACTCTGCCCCAACGAGACCCCTGAGGGGCCAAACTGCGGCCTGGTCAAGAACCTCGCCCTCACCGTCGAAATCAGTGAAGGCTTCAACGAAAAAGACGTCGAGACCGTCCTACGAGAGTTCGGCATCAAGGAGATCTCCAAACACGTCACCGGCGCCCGCGTCTACCTCAACGGAGACCTTATCGGCATGCATCCCAACGGCGCAGATTTAGTTAAAAAACTCCGAGACCGTCGCCGCAAAGGACTGCTCTCCAACGAGATCAACATCTGCTACGACGTCGAAGGCAACGACGTCATCGTCAACTGCGACTGCGGCAGGCTCCGCAGGCCCCTGCTCGTCACCGACAACGGCAAAATGAGCCTCGCCCCCAAGTACCTCGAGGAACTCAACGCCGGCAAGAAACGCTGGAGCGACCTCATCAACGACGGCATCGTCGAATACATCGACGCCGAAGAAGAGGAGAACGCCCTCATAGCGCTTACCAAGGAAGCCCTCACACCGGACCATACTCACATGGAGTTGGACCCGATGTGCATCCTCGGCATAGGCTCCTCCCTCGTCCCATACCCAGAGCATAACTCCTCACCACGTATCACCATGGGCGCAGGCATGGGCAAGCAATCCCTGGGGTTCGGCGCCGCCAACTACCGCATCAGACCAGACACCCGCGGCCACCTCCTGCATTATCCTCAAGTCCCTCTCGTCCAGACCCACGCCATCCGGTACATCAAGTTCCGTGAACGTCCCGCCGGACAGAACTTCATCGTCGCGGTCGCCAGCTTCCAAGGCTACAACATGGAAGACGCCCTCGTCATGAGCAAATCCTCCATCGAGCGCGGACTGGCCCGCAGCACCTTCCTCCGCACCTACAGCAGCGAAGAAAAACGATATCCTGGCGGCCAAGAAGACCACTTCGAAATCCCCAACCCGGACTGCCGCGGCGTACGCAGCGAAGACGCCTACAACAACCTCGGCGAAGACGGCCTCATCTCACCTGAGAGCGGCGTCAACGGCGGCGACGTGCTCATCGGCAAGACCTCACCACCCCGGTTCCTTGAGGAACCCACCGATTTCCTCACCCCACAGAAACGCCGCGAGACCTCCGTCACCGTCCAACACGGCGAAGGCGGCATCGTCGACAAGGTCATGCTCTCCGAGTCCGTCAACGGCTCCCGCATGGTCAAGATCAAGGTCCGCGAGCTACGCGTCCCAGAGCTTGGTGACAAGTTCGCCAGCAAACACGGCCAGAAAGGCGTCATCGGCTACATCGTCCCCGCCGAGAACATGCCGTTCACCGAATCCGGCATGAGCCCGGACCTCATCATCAACCCCCATGCAATCCCCTCGCGTATGACCGTCGCCCACGTCCTTGAGATGATCGGCGGCAAAGTCGGATCCTTAGAAGGCCGCACCGTCGACGGCACCGCGTTCAGCGGCGAATCCGAAGACATCCTGCGCTCAGCACTCATCAAGAACGGCTTCAAACACAACGGCAAAGAAATCGTCTACGACGGCATGACCGGTAAACCACTTCAATACGACATCTTCATCGGCTGCATCTACTACCAAAAACTCCACCACATGGTCGCTGGGAAGATCCACGCTCGGTCCCGCGGACCGGTCCAAATCCTTACCCGGCAGCCCACTGAAGGACGCGCCCGAGAAGGCGGCTTGCGGTTCGGTGAGATGGAGCGTGACTGCCTCATCGGGCATGGCGCCTCCATGGTCATCAAAGACCGCCTCCTGGATGAATCCGATATCACGATGAAATACGTGTGTAACACCTGCGGGCACATCGCCATGATCGACCGCCATGGCCGCCTCCACTGCACCGTCTGCGGGGACAAGGCGGACATCCACCCGGTCGAGATGAGCTACGCCTTCAAGCTGCTCATCGACGAGCTCAACTCGCTCGTGGTCGTGCCACGGATAAAATTAGAATCATTGGTGTGAGGAGACTATGGCAGAAGGACGAAGTATCACCAAGAAGATCGGGGCGCTGGAATTCGCAGTGCTCTCCCCCAATGAACTGCGTAAGATGAGCGCCACCAAGGTCATCACCGCCGACACTTACGACGACGACGGGTTCCCGATCACAATGGGTCTCATGGACCAACGTCTCAGCGTCATCGAACCGGGTCTGCGTTGCAAGACCTGCGGCCTGAAGGTCGGCAAGGACAAATGCCCCGGACATTTCGGCCACATCGACCTCGCCATGCCGGTCGTCCACGTCGGGTTCGTCAAGACCATCCGCAACAGCCTGCGTGCGACTTGTCGACGCTGCGGACGCGTCTTACTCCCTGAGAAGGAAGCCAAGAAACAGCTTGAGACGATCCGTAAAAATATCTTGGATGGACGTGACAACGGCTACATCTACAAAAGCATCATCAGCCAGGCGACCAAACTTGACGCCTGCCCACGCTGCGCCAACCCCATCGGCAAGATTGACCTCGACAAGCCCACCTCGTTCCGTGAGAACGGCAAGAAACTCACGCCGACCGAGATCCGCGAATGGCTAGAGAAGGTCCCCGATGAGGACCTCGAACTCATCGACATCAACGTCAAAGCCGCACGACCTGAATGGATGATCCTCACCGTCCTCCCCGTTCCCCCCGTCACAGTCCGACCATCCGTCACCCTGGAATCCGGAGAACGCTCCGAAGACGACCTCACCCACAAACTCGTCGACGTCATCCGCATCAACCAACGACTCCAGGAGAACCGCGACGCCGGCGCACCCCAGCTCATCGTCGAAGACCTCTGGGAGCTCCTCCAATACCACGTCACCACCTATCTCGATAACCAAACCTCAGGCATCCCCCCAGCGCGTCACCGCAGCGGCAGACCACTCAAAACACTGGCGCAACGACTCAAGGGCAAAGAAGGCCGCTTCCGCAGCAACCTCTCCGGCAAGCGCGTCAACTTCTCCGCCCGCACCGTCATCTCACCCGACCCCAACCTCAGCATCAACGACCTCGGAGTACCCATCGAAATCGCACGAGAGCTCACCCTCCCGGTCCACGTCACACCCGCCAACCTAGAATGGTGCAAACAAATCGTCCGCCAGACCGAAGAAGGCGAAAAAGTCCCGGTCTACCGCCCCCACGTCAACTACGTGAAACGCTACCGCGAAGGCCTCGAACAACGCATCAAAGTCTCCGAGAAGAACGCGGTAGATACCGCAGAGAAACTCGAAGTCGGCTACGTCATCGAACGCCAACTCATGGACGGCGACATCGCCTTATTCAACCGACAACCCAGCCTACACCGCATGAGCATGATGGCCCACCGCGTCCGCGTCTTCCCCAACCGCAGCTTCCGCTTCAACCTCTCCGTCTGCCCACCCTACAACGCTGATTTCGACGGCGACGAGATGAACCTCCACCTCCTCCAAGGCGAAGAAGCCAAAGCCGAGGCGGAGATCCTCATGAAAGTCCAGGAGAACATCCTCTCACCACGCTTCGGCGGCGTCATCATCGGCGGCCTGCACGACCACATCAGCGGCTGCTTCCTCCTCACCTACCAAGATAAGAAATTCAACAAAGAAGAAGCCAGCGAGCTGCTCTCCAGCTTCAAATACAAAGGCAAAATCCCCGAACCGGACGACGACGGCAAGTTTTACGGCAAAGACATCTTCAGCGTCCTACTCCCCAAAGACATCAGCATGGAATACAAGTCCAAAACCTGCTTCCACTGCGAAACCTGCCAAGCCCCCGACTGCCCCAACGGCGCCTACGTCATCATCAAGAACGGCAAACTCAAACAAGGCATCGTCGACGAAAACAGCATCGGCAGCTTCAAAGGCCGCATCATCGAACGCATCATCCGCGACCACGGCACTAGCGCCGGCAGAGAATTCATCGACAACGTCACCAGACTCGGCATCAGCGTCGTCACCCTCGTCGGCTTCACCACCAGCATCGACGACGAAGACATCCCCCCTGAAGCCAAACGGCAAATCGAAGAAGCCATGCAGAAAGCCCAAAAGAAAATCAACAGCCTCGTCCAAGCCTACGAAAACAAAGAACTCGAATCCCTCCCCGGCCGCAGCCTTGAAGAAACCCTTGAGATGGAGATCATGCGCGTCACCGGCCGCGCCCGTGACATGGCCGGTGAAATCGCCGGAAAATACCTCGGAATGAGCAACAGCGCCGTCATCATGGCCAAATCAGGCGCCCGAGGCAGCATGCTCAACCTCTCCCAGATGAGCGGCTGCGTCGGCCAACAAGCTGTCCGAGGCGAACGCATCAGCCGCGGCTACAAATACCGCACCCTCCCCCACTTCAAGAAAGGAGACCTCGGCGCCAGCGCCAAAGGCTTCGTCGCCAACAGCTACAAAAGCGGCCTGAACCCCACCGAATACTTCTTCCACAGCATGGGCGGCAGAGAAGGCCTCGTCGACACCGCCGTCCGCACCTCACGCTCCGGCTACATGCAACGCAGATTAGTCAATGCCTTGGAAGACCTCAAAGTCGAAAGCGACGGCACCGTCCGCCACACCGGCGGCGAAATCATCCAATTCATGTACGGCGAAGACGGCATCGACCCCAGCCGCAGCATCAACGGCAAACCCATCGACCTCGACAGAATCATCTACGAAGTCAAACAGGAGGGCTAATCCCATGGCAACCAAGAAACCCGCACCCAAGAAAAAGGCCACACCCAAACCCTCCACACCAGTCAAAAAAGTCGTCGCACCGCCCAAGGCCAAACCTGAACCAGCAAAAACCAAGAAGATACCAGAAAAAACCGACAAGAAACTAAAACAGGTGAAACCTAAAGGCACCACCAAAGTACACGCCGAACCAGCCAAGAAAAAAACCGAGGCACCACCCGTCGAACGCAAGATGATCCCGCCCCCACCAAAACAAGAAGAACCCAAAGAATACACAGACCTCCGCGACGACATCCAAAAAATCCTCAAAGACCGCTTCCTCCCCGCCATGATCGTCGACGGCATCGTCGAATGGATCCTCAAAGACAAGAAACTGCAGTCCAAGATCAAGATCATCGTGGAAAAAGCCTTGGAGGACTTCACCCACAACCAAATCGACCCCACCGAAGCCTGCGGCATGGTCGCCGCCCAGAGCATCGGCGAACCCGGCACCCAAATGACCATGAGAACCTTCCACTACGCCGGCGTCGCAGAAATCAACGTCACCCTCGGACTCCCCCGCCTCATCGAAATCGTCGACGCACGCTCCACACCCTCCACCCCCATGATGAACATCTACCTCAGAGACGAATACCGCGTCAACCCCGACCTCGCCAAAGAAATCGCCAACAAAATCGAAATCACCAGACTCACCGACGTCGCCGACATCGAAATGGACCTCACCAACATCAACCTCACCATCAAACCCAACCCAAAAACCATGGAGAAAAAAAACATCACCCTCGAAGAACTCCTCGACAAAGTCTCCAACGTCAAAAAAGTCAGCGCCGCCCAAGAAAAAGACACCATCAAAGTCACCCTCGACGACCCCGGCTACAAAGCCCTCCAAAACATCAACGAATCCCTCAAAAACCTCAAAATTAAAGGAATCGACGGCATCAAAAGAGTCATCATCAGAAAAGAACCCAACGAAGGCTACGTCATCTACAGCGAAGGCAGCAACCTCAAAGAAGTCCTAGACATCGACGGCGTCGACCCCTACCGCACCACCACCAACGACATCCACGCCATCGCCCGAGAACTTGGCATCGAAGCCGCCCGTAACATGATCATCCAAGAAGCCTACAGCACCCTCAGCGAACAAGGACTCAACGTCGACATGCGCCACATCATGCTCGTCGCCGACGTCATGACCGCAGACGGCACCGTACGAGCCATCGGCCGACACGGCGTCAGCGGAGAAAAAAGCAGCGTTCTCTCCCGAGCAGCCTTCGAAATCACCGTCAACCACCTCCTCCTCGCCAGCCAACGAGGAGAATCCGACACACTCAACGGCGTCGCAGAAAACATCATCGTCGGCCAACCCGTCAACCTCGGCACCGGCGCCATCGAACTCGTCATGATCCACAAAAAACAAACCAAGAAGGGAAAATAAACTATGGTAGACATCAACAAAGCACTCAAAGACGTCGCTAAAAAAGGCACCATCACCATCGGCGAAAAACAAACCAAACAGGCCATCACCAAACAAACCGCCAAAGCAATCATCCTCGCAAAAAACTGCCCCTACGCCGCCACCATCACCCCACTCGCAGAAGAAAAACACATCCCCGTCTACGTCTACCACAGCAGTGGCGTCGACCTCGGACACAGCTGCGGCAAAAACTACGCGGTCGCAGCCTTCGCAGTCATCAACGAAGGCGAATCCAACATCCTCTCACTCATCAAACCCAGGAAATAACCGCCCATGACTGAGATCACCTTAAGCAACGACACCGTCCAATTCATCAACCTCGCCAGCAAAACAACAGGCGCAGGCATCCGCGACTGCGTCGTCGAAAGCGACCTCATCGTCTTCATCGTCGAAAAAGGACAACTCGGCATCGCCATCGGCACCAAAGCCAAAAACTTAGAAAAACTCCGCTACCTCACCAAAAAAATCGTCAAATTCGTTGAATACAGCGACGACCCCAAGACCTTCATCCACAACCTCTGCAAACCCTACCAAATCACCGACATCACCCTCGACGGCGAAGGCGACAACACCGTCGCCAAAATCGAAGTCAACCCCCGAGATAAATCCAAACTCATCGGCAAAGGCGGACGCAACATCAACATGATCCGCAAACTCGCCCACCGCCACCACCCCATCCGCGACGTCCAAGTCGTCTAACTACGCAAAGCTTTATCTCCTCCTGACCCGGGTAATACTTTTATAGGGCTGACTATTCCCTGTTACAATGAGGCCTTGGTTGTGCGAATCCGTCACCATCCCATCCTTGATTTTACAGCCCGGGAACCGCTCCCATTCACCTTCAACAACAAACCATTCACCGGCGAAGAAGGCGACACTATCGCCTCCGCTCTGCACGCAGCCGGCGTGAAAGAGCTGACCATTAGTCAGACGTATCATAGTCCTAGAGGCTTCTTCTGCGGCATCGGGAAATGCTCATCCTGCCTGATGCGCGTCAACGGCGTCCCGAACGTCCGCACCTGCATCGCACCGCTTCTAAAAGACATTCTAGTTGAGACACAAAAGGAACTCGCCGCACCGCCAACCGCGCCGTACATTGGCCCTGGCAAACGGATGATATCGACCGACGTCCTCATCGTCGGCGCAGGTCCGGCAGGCCTCTGTGCAGCACAACAAGCCGCAAGCCATGGGGCGAAAGTCCTTCTCGTCGATGAGAACCCACGTCTCGGCGGGCAGCTCATTAAACAAACCCATAAGTTCTTCGGATCACTGCAGGAGCGGGCTGGCACTCGAGGCATCGACATCGCTACCGAACTTGAGGCTGAGATTAGGAAGTACGAGCAAAAAGGATTACTGTCAATCATGGCCGAGTCGACGGTCATCGGCGCCTATGAGGCTGCTGAAGGCTATCGGTTCGGTCTCGTGAAGCGCATCAATTATCAGACCCAGCTCTTTGACGTGCGTTGTGGCGCCGCGATCCTGGCGTGTGGAGCCATGGAAAACATGTTGCTGTTCCCCGGGAACGATTTGCCCGGTGTCTACGGTGCAGGCGCGGTTCAGACGCTTATGAACGTTTATGGCGTCAAGCCCGGAGAGAAGGTCCTCATGGTGGGAGCGGGCAACGTCGGCCTTATCGTCTCGTATCAGCTGCTTCAGGCGGGGATTGCCGTCGATCGTATCGTCGAGGCGGCCCCGACCATTGGAGGCTACCATGTGCATGCGGCGAAACTGCGCCGATGTGGGGTTCCTATCAAGACATCGCATTCCATTAAGGAAGTCTATGGGAAATCCGCTGTGGAGGGAGCGGTCGTCATGCAATTGGATTCGAAGTGGAAACCGGTACCCGGGACTGAGGAGGCGGTTCCCTGTGATACGGTCTGCCTTGCGGTTGGTTTAACACCGTCGACGCGACTGTTGTCCCAGCTTGGTGTGATGCTGGAGTACATCCCTGAGGCTGGTGGGTTTGTTGCTATTCACGACGAGATGATGCAAACGCGGATACCGCGGGTCTTTGTCGCTGGTGATGCCTCTGGTATCGAGGAGGCGTCGACTGCGATGATTGAAGGGAAGATTGCGGGGTGTGCTGCGGCGAAAGCCCTGGGGTATCAGGTGAGGGCTGAGACGCTTGCTGTATTTATCGATGAGGTCGGAAAGCTGCGTGCGGGTCCGTTTGGTGAGAAGCCGCGGTTGGCGAAGGCGAAGATTGAGGCGTTGACGAGGGAGCAGCATGTCTGAGTATCAACGTACTGGTGTCTTGTCGCGTGGTGATCTGTTGCAGATGCCTTCGGAAGCCCAGTTAGAGAAGGGTGTGGCGTTTATCGAGTGTGTTCAGGAGATCCCGTGTAACCCATGTGTGGATGCCTGTCCGGTGCATGCGATTTCGATGAAGGACATCAATGCTCCTCCGTATGTTGATTTCGACCGATGTACGACCTGTATGAAATGTGTGGGGGTGTGTCCGGGTCTTGCGATTTTTGTCATCAAGGTGAAGGGTGAGAGAGCCTGGGTGACGCTTCCGTATGAGTTGCTGCCGGTCCCTGTGGTTGGATTGAGTGTCGAGGCGTTGGATCGTGAGGGGAAGTGTCGAGGGTGGGTGAAGGTGACCAGGGTGGTCAAAGCGAAGAAGACGCTCTTGGTTACTGTTGAGGTTGATCGGTCGTTGGCGATGGATGTCCGGAACATCAGGGTGCGAGCATGAAGCGTAGTATCGTGTGCCGGTGTGAGGATATCAGTGAGGAGGATGTGGTGAAGGCGATTCGGAGTGGGTATACGGATCTTGAGGAGTTGCGGAAGAAGCTTCGGATTGGGATGGGGCCGTGTCAGGGTCGTGTGTGCATTTTACTGGTTGCTCGTATTCTTGAATGTGAGACTGGCAGGAAGATGGGGACGATGCGGATGCCGACGGTGCGTCCGCCTCTGGTTCCGGTCTCGCTTGGGACGTTGGCGAGTGAGGATGATGAAAAGCAAGGCTGATGTGGTGGTGATTGGTGGTGGTGTGAACGGTTGTTCGCTTGCGTATCAGCTGGCGCGCCGTGGCCTTGATGTGGTGGTGGTGGAGAAGCGGTATTTGAGTTCTGGGGCGACGGGTGCGTGTGGTGCCGGTATTCGGCAGCAGTGGTCGACGAAGGAGAATGCGTTGCTGGCGATTCAGAGTGTGAAGATTTTTGAGACGTTGAGTCAGGAGCTGGGGCAGGATATCGAACTGCGTCAGGGAGGGTATTTGATTGCTGTGCATGACCGTACGGAGCTTGCGCAGGCGGAGAAGAATGTGGAGATGCAGCGGAGTCTGGGGTTGAAGGTGGATGTGATTGCTCCTGAGGAGATTCCGCGTATTGCGCCGCTTCTTGATGTGCAGGGGATGCGTGTGGTGGCTGCGACGTTTTGTCCGACGGATGGTCATGCGAATCCGTTTCGGACGACGTTTGCGTATGCGGATGCGGCGAAGCGGCTTGGTGCGACGTTTGTGACGCATACGGAGGTGATGAAGTTTTCTGTCAAGCATAAGGAGGTGTCGTCTGTAATGACAACCGCTGGTGAGATTACTGCGCCGGTGGTGGTGAATGCTGCGGGTATCGCGTCGAAGCAGATTGCGGAGATGGTGGGTGTTCGTCTTCCGTTGACGCCTTTTCGTAAGGAGATTATGGCGACGGAGCGTTTGGAGCCGTTGTTTGAGGCGATGGTGATTTCTTTTAAGGATGGTATCTATTTTAGTCAGCAGCGTGAGGGTCAGATTGTCGGTGGGATTCCGATTCCTGAGGAGCGGAGTGGGTTTCGGACGATGCCGACGTTTGCGTTTTTACAGCATATGTCGCGGACGTTGGTTCGGTATGCGCCGGTGTTGCGTCATGTGAATATGTTGCGTCATTGGACGAATTTTTATGATGTGACGCCTGATGCGCGGCCGATTCTTGGTGAGACTCCGGGTGTGAAGGGGTTCATTCAGTGTAATGGGTTTAGTGGTCATGGGTTTATGATCTCGCCGATGGTCACGAAGTTGTTGATAGAGTATATCGTTGATGGGAAGTCGGCTGAGGTGTTGGAGAATCTGCGGTTGGATCGGTTCACCGGGGATTCGATGGATAAGGAGCTCTCGGTGGTTGGGTGAGCCTCGAAGCCGTGTTTTTATACCAAATATGATAATATCATATTTGATATTTAATCTCCATTATCAATGGGATTGTAATGAGGGGTTTTACCAGAAAAATACGAGATGTCAGTGATGGGGGTTGACTCGTTTGACGAAGAGGAATCGGAGGTTCTTGATGCCGTCTTTGAAGCTTTCGAGTTTGACTTGGCCTTCGCGAGTGTAGAGGGCTGACGGGATTTCCATCACCTTGATATGTTTGTTGGTGAACATGGCAATCTTGATTTCTTCGGAGAAGGGCATACCGTCGTTGAAGGTCTCATAGGGGTCGATCTTGTGCAGTGCGTCGGTACGGAAGATCCACATCCCAGACTGGGAGTCACGGATGTGGGTGAGGAACAGGACGTCCAAGGTGAGGTTAAGGGCGAGGTTGCCGAAGCGGTGTTTGAGGGTCATGGCACCGTGTTTGAGGTTGGCGAAGCGATCGGTAGTGATGAAGTCCAGGTGTTCGTCAAGGAGCAAGGAAACGTAGGTGTGGAGCTTTTCGAAGGGGTAGGTGGCGTCTCCATCACCGGTGACGATGACGTCACCAGTGGCGTGGGCGAAGCCTGTCTTGTAGGCACGTCCGTAGCCTTTGTGTTGCTCTATGATGACGGTGGCGCCTTTCTGGGCTGCGATGTCACGGGTGTGGTCTGTGGAGTTACCGTCGACGATGATAATCTCGAAGTCCCAGTCGTTATGTTTAAAAGCCTGCGCGGGGATGGCGTCGATAGTTTTTCCGATGCCGGTTTCTTCGTTGATGGCAGGGATGACGATGCTGATTTTCAGGATGTGTTCCTCCGAGTCTGACCCTTGATTGAGTAGGGGGCTTAAAAGGGTTGCGAGAAAAAAAGGGGGATAAAAAAAGGGTAGAGAAGGGGGAGAAATCCCCCTAAGGGCCTTCGTTTAGCGTCGGCGTCTGATCAGGATGAAGGCGATGCCAATGGCGACGATGAGCGTGATTAGCTCAAAGCCGGGGACGCCTCCACTGGGTCCGACGGTGATGCTCTGGGTGGCCTGGTCGTAGGTACCGAAGGTCGCGGTTAGGGTGTAGTCGCCCTGTGTGGTGGGTGCCTTCAGTGTCGCGACTCCGCCTGCGCCGGTCCGTGCGGTTGTGCCTTGCAGTGTGACGGTGGCTCCGATGATCGGTGCGCCAGAGTCATCTGCGACAGCGACTTGGAAGTCCTGTCCAGCCTTGATGGTGGTGGTGAGCACGGCGATGATCAGCTTGGGTACGTTGAGGACGGTGATTTGGGCTGAGGCATCGGCGTAGCCGACTGCGGTGGCGGCGATGGTGTAGGGGATGTTGGTCGTGACGGTCGGGGCTGTCAGGGTGACATGGCCGGTGGTTGTCGTGGTTGTGGCTCCTGCGTAGGTGATGGTGACGGTGACGCCGGTGACCAGTTGGCTTCCGCTCTTGATGTCAGCGGTGAACTGCTGTCCTTCGTTGACGGTGGGCGAGGCTAGGATGATGGCCATCGGTGAGCGGCCGCCTGCGACGATGACGAATTGGTTGTCAGGGTCGGTGACGTTTTCGATGTAGATGGTGACGTTGCCGCTTGCCTGGGCGTTGACCGCGAAGGTGGCTTTACCGGCTGCATCAGTCTTCTTGCCTGACGGCACTTTTGAGAGGACCGACGAGAAGTTGGTGGTTCCGTTCCTGTCCAAGCTGACCCAGACTCCGGCAATCGGGGCATTGGTCGCTGGGTGGGTGATGGTGATCACGACAGTGGTGGCCTCGTTGATGTAGATGTTGGCTGGTGATGGGGTCGCTGTGGCTGTGGTGACGCGTAGGAGTCCAATCGCGGGTTGTTCGCTGCCTTTCTCTGGTGTGAAGAAGAACGTGATGTTGCCGAGGTCTGTGGCGTTCACGCTTTCGAGGGTGCCGACGCCGTCGATGATGTCCACGGTGGTGTTCTCACCGAGGATCGCTCCTTTCGGGTTGCTGGACATGTTCTGGAGGCGCAGGGAGCCGTTTGCCGAGGGGTTGACCTGGAAGGTCATGTTGGTTTCGTTGTCTACTTTCCAGGCGAGGACGTTCGGTGAGCTGGTGACGGTGTAGTTGCTGATGACCAGGGTCGCGTTGTGTCCTGTGCTGTCATGGGTGTCGTTGAAGGCGAAGAGGGTGTAGGTGCCGCCAGGCAGGTTGATTTCCTGGGCAGAGGGGTTGTATTTCCCGGTGATAGGCCAACCGTCAGGGGTGAGTTGTGCGCCGGTGTTGTTGTAGATGGCGATGGTCAGGCCGCTGTTCTCGGGGTGTCCGCCGGCGGTCAAGCCGACTGAGGTGTCGTATTGGGTTCCGTCGCCTGCGTAGCCGGTGGTGGGTGTGAGGTTCATGACCATGTCATGGTTGCGTTCAACCATGATAGCAGCATAGCCCCAGAAGCCGCCGGAGGTCTGTGATCGGACCATGACGGTGAGGTTGTCGGGTGCGCTGTCTGGCATCCATTTGTGCTTGATCCAGAAGCTGTAGACGCCGTCTTTGCCCTTGCCGACCGCGTTGGTTCCCGTGGTACTGTTCTGTTGGGTCTCAGAGTTCCCCCATACCAGGGTGACGTTGGCGTATTTCAGTGGTAGGCCGTCGGGGTCAGTGGCAGTGACGGTGAAGTTCACGTCTTGTCCGATGGTGAAGTGGTTGATGGAGGTTGCGACGTTGGTTCCGTTGACGACGGTGACGGTCTTGGTGGCGGTTCCGTTGTCATCGCCTTGCCAGTCTATCTTGATGGTGATAATCGAATTTGGTTTCGTTGGTGTGACTGTGGCGGTCCAGTTGCCGCGGCTTCCGGAGTGGGTAAGTGTGTCTTCGCAAATGGGGAAGAGGATATCTCCAGTGACTGAGATGTTGTTCCAGTCTTCCCATGCTTGATCTCCGTAGTAGGCTCGATCACCGGTCAGGTTTCGGCCGAGGATGGAGAATACTATGTCTACGGTTGGGGTTTCGCCACCGAACAGATAGGCTGGGGTGTTGTCGATTTTTCCTTTGGATGGGTCGACGAGCTCGATGCGGACTGGCGGGTGTGCTCCACTGATGGTGAATGATTTGGAGGTGTTCCATTCGTAGGTGCCATCAGAGTTTTTATCCCAGCCGAAGACGACATACCAGGTTCCGTTGACGAGTGGGTCGCCCCAGATGCCGGGATTGGACTGGGTCCACGCTGGGAAGATGATGGAATAGTTGCCTGCGTTACCGAACGTGTCGATGTAGCTGGCGAATTCCGTGGTGTAGTAGGTGTTGCCTTTCCGGAGTATGACTGAGCTGACATCGTTGAGGCCCTTTCCAGTGGAGTTGGTGATGTTCATGTCGATGCGTGCGTAGTAGCCCCAATATAAGGTAGTGTTGGTGAGTGTCATGGCGGGAACGCCGGTTTCGACGGTGAAGGTCGTTGAGGAGGCATTTAACTCAGGCGGGTCCCAAGGACCGACAGATGCCCAGGTGTAGCCAGAGACGGGGAAGATGCCTGTCTTGCCGTAGCTGGCGTTGTAGGCATTTCCACCTTCATCTTGGTAGTAGTAAATGTTTTTATATGCGTCTTTGTCACTGTAGGCTAGGACGGTGTAGTCACCAGCGACTGGTAAATCGGTCTGGTCAAGCGTTGCTACTGCGCCTGCTGCACGATATGCGTTGTAGACTGTATTGTTGAGGGGGTCAAGGACGGCAATCATTGAGCCGACAGGGCTTCCGCCTTCGTTGACTGTGATGTCAATGGAATCGGTTGAACCGTAGGTGAGGGTGGTTTTACTCATGGCGATGGTGAAGTTCGTTGAGGTGTTGACCCAAATATAACCTATCTCTGTTACGTTATTCGGTCCGAAGATCCATTTCCCAGCGCGGTTAAAAGAGATAGCGTTTCCTCCAGCATCAACTGTGTCATAGTGGGTGGTGTCCATGACGCCGATTTGGGTGGGTTTGCAGCGGACTTGATAGCCGTTCACTGAGTAAGGTCCCATATAGGTAAAGTTCTGGGCGACACCGGTAGTTCCGCTCCAGTACTGGGGGTAATATAGGAAATAGGTCGTATCATTGGTTCCAGTCCACGTTGATGTGTTGACTTTGACGGTTGAGTAGGTGGTTCCGTACATGAGGTCCGTGGTTGCTGTGCCCCATTCGTCGACGCCGGGTTGGGCTTGAACTGATGGGACATTCAGGTGGTTCAGCACTACCATTGTCGAAAACAACATGGATAGGACGACAACAGCAGTAATTATCTTGCTCATTTTCATTTTTCATTTCCTCCTAAAGTCTATTGCATTTCATTCTTTTCCAATAAGGTGCCGGTAGAACGGTTCACACCGTGAACCACTATCAAATTGACCTACTTTACAGAAGTCAATTCTTATCTGGGTGTCTCACCGGACCTCACCGGAGGTTAATTATTACCTTCCTTATATAGGTTGCGCTTTTGCTTATCTTATAAACATGTTCTGGTACAAAATTTAGATTGTTATCAATTAGCATTCGACGATTCGGTGTGGTATTCAGAACATGATGCGCCACCGTAGGTTGGTTCATTAAGTATGGTTGAACCGGCTTCGCATATTAACGGTTCTGGTTTAGGGTTTGGATGATTCTTAAATGCTTGTGGTATAGTCTTTTGATTCTGAGGAAAAAACAAGCCTGCTGAGCAGAAAAGACCTGAATGAATAAATACATCTATTGTATTCTGGTCTCAATCCTTCCCCGCCTTAGCTCAGTCTGGCTGGAGCGGCCGGCTGTAGACCCTATCGGCCGTGACCGGCAGGTCCCCGGTTCAAATCCGGGAGGCGGGACTCTTCCTTTTTTTTCAGGATTCAATTGAAATACCGCGAGGGGATTCGTCTGTTTCATGGTGTTAGTCCGGTCAAAGGCGGTGTGCGTGCCGCTGCGGCAGGCGGAGCAGGCGCGACGGCTGCTGCATGAACAGGATGCGGGGAGGCATGATCTCGCTATCGCCAAGAACGAAACTTCGATTTTCTTCCCAGTGAAACCAGGGCTCATGACGTTTTCTCTGGGCAGGATCGTCGAACATTCCTTTTCAAAACGGCAGGAGAAGGTGAAATCATATCAGGATATCGTCGCAGTCCCGTCTGAGTTGAGGATGCTACTTCCCTCCTCGTTCGATGTTGTGGGCAGGATTGCTCTGGTGAAGATCCCAGCGGAGCTAGACTCATATGTATCTCAGATTGGTGCCGCGTTGTTGGCGGCGAATCCTCATCTCTCTACAGTTTGTCAAACTGAACCGGTTTCGGGTGAGCTGCGTGTGCGTGGCTGCCGTGTGATTGCAGGCGAGCAGACCACAGAGACGGTTTATCAGGAATATGGGGTGATGCTCGCTGTGGATGTCAACGCTGTGTATTTTTCCCCGCGGCTGTCGTCGGAGCGACGCCGGGTCGCTGGTCTGGTCTCTGAAGGGGAGCGGATCGCGGATCTTTTTGCGGGGGTGGCTCCGTTCAGCATCATGATTGCGAGGTTTGCGCATCCGAGGATTGTGTACGCGTTAGACAAGAACCCGGTGGCCGTGGAGTATGCGAAACGGAACGTCCGGGTCAATCAGGTTGCGGATCGCGTGGAGGTCCTCCAGGGTGATGCGCAGGAGACCCGCCGACTCATCCTTGAGAGGGTGGATCGTATCATCATGAACTTGCCGTTCTTGGCGTTTGAGTTCTTTGGTTCGGCGTTATCCATCGCGGCTGATCGCTGCGTCATCCATTATTATGATATCCTTCGGGAGGAGGAGGTGGAACCGCGGTGGCAGCAGCTTGTTGAAATCGCGAAAGGGTGTGGGTTTTCGGTTGTGCATGGTCCGGTGCGTCGGATTAAATCGTATTCTGCTAGAGAATTTTATATAGGTCTGGACATTACCGCTACGAGGCGTGCCGCCGTAGCTTAGCCCGGTAGAGCGGCTGATTTGTAATCAGCAGGTCAGGGGTCCAAATCCCTTCGGCGGCTTTCTTTATTTTTAAATATAATATTGACGTCTTAGATTGATTATTGAAAAAAAAAGAGATAGGTGGGCTCCTTGGGAGGAGCCCTGTGGGTGCCACTGATTTATTTCGTCAGGAGGATGAACGGTCCGAGCAGGAACCCTTTGGTGGTAACATCGATGGAGTTCCCGTACAAGGCGTTTGCTTCAATCCGCACCGTGATCTTGCCAAGTCCGAAGTAGCTACTCATCGCCTTGAACACATAGGGTTGGTTCACGGGGATGGATTGGATCATCCCGGAGTGTTGCTGGGTGATGACGCCAGAGATAGAGACTCTCCAGTGGACTTTGGCTGCGCCGTCACCGACATTAATGAAGGTGACCTTCAGGCTGAATCCGCCCTTGAGTTTCTGGACTTGGAGGATGGGGGCGCCCATGGTGATTGTTGTTGTGCCTGACCAGTCGGTGATGGCTTGGATGTTGTCCTTGGCTCTGACGCTGACGTTGAAGACTCCGCCGCTGGTCCACATGTGGTTGCCGCTACCGGTGGCACCGGAGGCGAAGGGTCCGACCCAGCCGCTGGTGGTGCCGTCACCCCAGTTGAACTCGTAGTATAAGGGGTCGTTGTCGGGGTCGGTGGTGCTTGTGGTAAAGGTGTAGTTGATTGCGACGGTGCCGCTGCTAGGACCGGTCGGGGTGGTAGGCGTGGCGGGCGGGTGGTTCTCTCGGGCTGGCTTGAGGCGTTGGGCGGGGTCTGCGAAGAGCAGGCAGCATTGGATGACGCCGCGGTAGCTGCCGGGTGCCGCGCTGTAGGTCCAGTTCACGGTTGGAGCTGCCTCGTCACGGGCGAACGCATGGGCTTTACCGAGCTGCCAGTTGCCGATGCTGACGGAGTTGTTCTGTAGATCGAAGAAGTAGTCCCAGAAGTTCTTCTGTTGGATGGCGCTGGAGGAGTTGGTGTCCTGGAAGCTTCCCCAGCCGTAGCCAGTGTTGTAGGTGCAGCCGAAGGCGAGGGTGGTGTTTGAATAGAACAGCATGGTGCTGAGTTGGTCGTTGGAGTCGTCGTAGTCGCCGCAGTGGCAGCCCCAGTCGGTGATGAAGAACGGGTTGGTGTTATGGTACTGTGACCTCCAGTCGCTGGAGCCGACATCAAGAGACATGTGAGGATCGGCGTGGGCGACGCCGCTGATCAAGGAGACTTGGTCGGCGTTGATGGCATCGCGCAGTCCTTGGATGGCTGCCCCTTGGTTGCCGCCCTTCCAGCCTGCATGCGGTGAGGATTCTGCGGTCCAACGGATGGAGAGGTTATAGGGGATGCCGGGGTAGGTGGCGTTCCAGGTTTCAAAACCGTATTGGAAGCCGAGCCAGGCGGGGTATTGGCCGTGGTCGTCAGGGTGGGGTCCGAGGTAGTCGTTGGTGCCCTTGATGGCGCAGTAGTCTTCGAATTCGTCGCCACCGACGGTCCAGCCCATTTCTCCGCCGTAGAAGGCGGTGTTGTCGAGAATGTTCGGGTCGCCTTGGGCCGCATATTTGAAGCTCTTGGTCATCCAGTTGGAGGCGTCCTGCGGGGTCTGAACGGTGAGGCGGCCAACGTACAGTTCGGAGTAGAGGTCGAAGCCGAGGTCTCCTTCCTCACCCCATTGGCTGTCCTGGTCTTTGTTAAAATTATTGTCGAGGTTGCTGAAGTAGATGTCGGATTCGACGTTTGCCTCATATTCATAGCTCATGAGGCGGCCGGGGATGGTGGTCCCGCCTGCGATGAGGATGTATTGGGTGCCCCAGTCCTGGTACGCGTCTTTGCAGAACTCACGCATGTGTGCTTGGTGGTCGTTGAAGAGTGGGGTGTCGTTTTGATAGTCGGTGCAGGCATCGATTTGCTGTACGGTGACAATGGTGCATTGCAGATCGCTGTGCTCAGCAATGAGGCTGTCCCAGTTGTATGGGATTTGGTCGCTGGTGTCCCAGTGGTCCAGGCCACCGGCTGTAGTGGTGATGATGACGTAGTCGAAGTGCTGGCTGGGGTCGCAGAGGCCGCCGGGGTACTCGGTGGTGCCGCGGCCAAGAATGGTGCGGTAGCTGGAGACGATCTCGGGGTTGTTGACGAGATGTGAGACCCAGAATTCATCGTCGGCGTTGTTGCGGTAGAGTGGGTTCGCGGGAGCGGATTTCAACGTAATGGAGACGGTGAGGCTGGGGTGGTAGGAGAGTGTGCCTTGGGCGGGGATGTATTGGACGGGCATGAGTGGTAGGGAGAGGATGGTGTAGCCGCGGCAGTAGCCGATCTGGTAGGAGCCGTCATATGCTGATGCGGGGTAGGGTGTCGACTGTTGGTAGAGTGTCGGGTTGTAGGCGATGGTTGTGGGTGCGTCGGAGCCGACGGGGAGTTCTTGTTGGAACGGGGCGATGGGTTGCTCGATGAGTTGGGAGCCTGTGTTAACTGTCTCGGTTGGTCCGTTCACGGTCAGGGTGTCGACGGTTGTCATGGGTGGTAAGGCGAGTTGGATGAAGGTGACTGGGATTTGTGGTCCGCCGATGTCTTTTCCCATGTTCATGGCGCCGGCGAGGTGGAGTTGGGTGTATGCCTGGCTGCCGAGTTGACAGGTGCTGAGTGCTGGTGCCTGGTAGGTGTAGGTGTAGGTGAGGCTCGTCGGGATGGAGGCGTCTTGGGCGCCGCGGGCGAGTGTGGCCGCAGCGGGAAGGCACATCGTGAGGGAGATGGCGAGCGCCAGCAGGGTGGTCAATGGCCTGTGGGTTGTCTGGTTGGGGGTGCTTTTCATAAGGTTTCTTCTCCGTTTTTTTGTTAGAGGGAAGCTGGATAGAGCTGCCTTTGATGTGTCTACTTTATCTTAATTCAATTATATATTAGTTGTTATAAGGCGCGAGTAGGATTTTGTGACATTTTCTCCTAATAGTGGGGTGCTGCGTCGGGTGAGGGTGCTGTTATTGTTGTCGGGGTGTGTGAGACAGAATCGGTGTGTCGGTGTGGTGGTATCGATGTCTTTATAAAGTTTTATTGGATTGGGGAGGGATGGATTGGGATGGGTAATGACGACTAAGAAGTTGTATAATTTTCGTTTGCCGATACCGTTGATGCAGCAGGTGGACCTGATCGCTGATAATCGCACGGAGTTTCTCATCAAGGCTGTGCAGGATGCGTTGGAGCGGGAGCAGCTGTCGTCTGGGGCGACTATGCGGCAGCCGTATCTGCAGGAGTATATCGAGCATTTGAAGAAGGAGGCGGAGGACTGGAAGTGTGCGGCGTTGCGCGTCTCTGGTCTGCCGCGGGATTGCAGTCTGCAGGATCCGCCGCAGCTGGCCGACGAGGTGATGTCGGAGCTGCCGGAGCTGCTGCCGGTTTCGGAGTTGTCGGTCGAGGAGCTGCATTCGGAGATTGACAGTACGCTGCGGTCTCTTGAGGAGAAGCAGCGTCTGGCCCACGACTAAGGGTCTCTTCCTTTTTTTTCCGCGCTTTTTTTTTAGTTGTTTTTTTTCTTCTGTTGGTTCTTCGAGTGGGTAGTTTGCTGTTTGGGGGATTCTGTCAGGGCAGCTTTAAGTACCATCACTGACACAGGCTAGCATGGAACAAGGAGAGAAGGAAGACCATGCCCTGGCCACTCAAGAAACCATCCTCGACGCGCTTCATCGAGCTGGACATCCTGCGCGGCTTCGCCCTCATCTTCATGATCACCTTGCACCTGATGTGGGACCTCGACTACTTCCATATCTTGAAGCTCAACACCGGTTTCTATCAGTCCAACGTCATCGTCCAAGTCCTCTTCTTCAGCATCGTCGGCGTCTGCCTCTCGCTGAAAAGCGACAAGGAACCACAGAATCTCCAGGAGCGCCGCCGGAAGACCTGGAAGATCATGAAACGCGGGTTGACAATCCTGGGCCTGGGGATGATTGTCTCCCTGGCCACTTTCCTGGTGATGCCGGACCGGCCGATCTTCTTCGGCGTCCTGCACTGCATCGGACTGTCCATGATCCTGAGCATCCCCCTCATATGCCTCAGAGAAAAAGCCGTGGTCATCGCGTTGCCCTGCATCGTCGCAGGCATCGTTCTTGGGCACATCACCGTCCCCAACCCGAGCTACCTGCAGCTCATCCTTGGCCTGCACCAGGCGGACATCACCAGCCACACCATCGACTATTTCCCATTACTCCCCTGGTTCGGTGTCACGATGCTCGGAGTCGCCCTTGGAAGCATCTTATATAAAAACAACACCCGGCAGTTCCGGCTCCCGGAGCCATCTTCGACAGGCCTTACTAAGTTCTGCTCCTGGTGTGGGCGACATACGTTGTCGATTTATCTCGTCCATCAACCGGTCATCGCCGGCGTGCTGTACTTACGGGTCTTCTTCTGAGCAAGCGCAGGAAGCATCAACGCGCCTACTGCGACCCCGGCACACCAGACGAACCCGGGTACCACGACGAGACTTTCTGGGATGGCAACCCCTGGAAGCAACACCACGAGGACAAGAGATGAGATGGCTAGCACTCCTAGCAGCAATCCACTCCAGCGAAGCCATGGAACAAGGGATTTCCTAAGCCCGCATCCGAAAAAACATCCTACGAAACAAATGAAGAAGCAGACAGACAACATCCAATGAGGAACGAAAATCGTCTCAGGAACCAACCCGATACCGATGAACGCGCCAGAAGCGGCCAGCAGGCTCAAACTAGTAAAACGAGGCAGCACCCTTCGCACCCCGAAGGCAAAGATGAAGAGGAAGACACCTGCCACTATCACACTGTTGTTGAACAACGCTGCCGACGGTGCTGACATCCCAAGGTCGCTTAACGCATTCGACGTCCAGGAAAACCATGAGGCCGTCTGAAGACTCAACCCGATACCGACAAAAACAACGATAGGTACAAGGGTTCCAGCGATACCAGCAATAAACGGGATAGCGAGATCAGCTTGTTGCCTCAGAGTCATCAGAGAAAAAGGCTGACCTCGGAGTTATAAATATCTTATGTTACGCTTCTTGCCTTTTCCTCAGAAGAACCATAGAGATGATGACTGCAGCCAAGACGCCGACCACCTCAAACCCAGGACTTTTCTTCGGAGGGGCAGTGATAAGGACCGAGGTCGCCGTCGAGTTCACGGCATCCGTATCATCCTTGACCTGGAGTCTAACCATGTAACTGCCCGCCTGCGAGTACACATACGAACTCGTCGCACTCGACGACCAGTTCGATTCATAGATGTTGTCTCCGTTGAAGTCCCAGCGATACGCCACGATGAGCCCATCGGCATCACTACTGCCGGTTGCATTGAAAATCACAAACGTATTCGTCCGCGTGCTAGGGATTGGTGTAATCACCGGCGTTGGAGGTATATTATCTGCCAAAGCGCCTGAGACCGTGACCGTCGTGCTCGTTAGATTACTACGCCCATCTCGATCGACGACCGTCAACACCACGGTGTAGGTGCCCGCGCTGGTGTAGTTATGGCGAGGGGTTTCCGCCAGAATCTCGCTGGTGCCGTCACCAAAGTTCCATCGATAAAAAAGTAGCGAGAGGTTCGAATCCGGGTCGTAGCTTTTACTGCCATTCAAGGAGAACGTCTGATCGACACGGACCCGGTAAGGCCCGCCGGCATCCGCAATCGGCTTTTTATTCAAAGGCGGTCGTTGCCGTGTGGTAAAGAACCAGATATTCGAACGGTTCTCCTGAAGTGAATCATTGGATATCGCGTACCATGCGAAGGTGGTGTCGAACGCAAGGGAGTATTGACAGGTGGCGTTCTTCGAAGGCCTCACACTGCGCGCAGTCCCAATCAGTTCATCATTCGCCGCATTAAAGAAATACACAGTTAAGAACTGGCTGTCGCTGTCGTTGACACGCACCCAGAAGTGCACCTTCAACCCCACGTTCTCTTTATCGTCGGCAGGGCTTGGCCAACAGGGTTTTTGCGGTGCTTTTAGGAAATCCCCGAGCGGATAGTTATCCCGTCCTCCAGGGAAATAATAGATCATCTCACCGATGCCGTCGTGATTTCGATCGATGTTCCGGTAATTACCCCAGTAGTTGCCTGAGCCATTATAATCCCAGGAGTTCGACCCGTAATCCTGTGCATTCGGCGAATTGTTCACCAGGTGATTTTTGATGATGATATTGCTTCGACTCCATGAGTCAGCCTTGATTCCGGCGGACTTGGATCTATAAACGACATTGCCTTGGACGAGATTCGAGGTCAAGGAAATAGAGATGCCGAACTGGTTATCGTAACACTTGTTGTCAATGACCTTGCCGTTAGCTGAGGAGAGCAACATGCCACCGCTGTTGTTCGATAAAGTGTTGTTCCGCAGGATACTGCCTTGGTCCTGATACAGGTAAATGCCGTCGATGAGCGCATGCGTAATCGTGTTGTTCGTCAGGTTCAGGTTCTGCGTCGTGCGGGCATAGATGCCATAGCTGCAGTTTTGAACCGTATTGTTGTAAAGGATGTTGTTGCGCACGTTGATCAAACTGACACCGTATTCAGTGCTATTTATAATCAAATTATTAGAAAACACATTGTTATCTGAAGCCTGTACGGAGATGCCGCGGGTCAGATTCATGGTGTTTCCGACAATCGTATTGTCGCCTCCGCTGTCAAGCCGGATGCCCCAGCAGCTCGCGTTCTGACAGGTGTTTTTCTGCACAATGACATTGTGAGCGCTCACCCGGATCAGCGCCCCATTGACCAACGTCACAAAATGCCCTGGGTCACGGACCGTAACATTCTCCAGTGAAGAGAAATTAGCGGCCATGTCCACCGTATAACCATGGTCCTCAATCTTCTCGATGTAGGTGATGCCATCATCGATACTGCCGATGATCGACACACGCTTCGTTACCAAGAGGGTCTCATTATAATTACCCCCGTACACGTAAATAGTGTCACCATCGTTGGCAACTGTCAACGCCTCATTAATGAGCCGTAACGGATGCTCCGCAGACCCATCCCGCGGGTAATGGAAGCTATCATCCACATAGATTTCACGACCTGACGCCTGCACCGGTCCAGAAAACAGGGAGACAAACCCTTGTGCGAGAAGAAGACCCAGCATTAGAACTACGACTAGCGTACCCTTTGAGCGCATGTTCCCATCCAGGGGAGACATCTCACACATAAATTAAATAGTTTTCTCAAAGGACTAGGTTAAAAAACCACAACCGACTACTAACTGAACACTATGCGCGTCTGTCTCGGCGGCACCTTCGACCCTCTGCACCAGGGACACAAAGCCCTGCTCACCACCGCGCTCCAGACAGCCGGCTTAGGAGGCAGCGTGCTCATCGGCGTCACCACCGGTGACTTCCCCCCCGGCAAACACACCCGGGCCTCCTTCGAAGCACGCGTCCAAACACTGCACCACTACCTAGACTCTCTGCACCCCACCGCCGATATCACCATCGTCCCACTCACTGACCCGTTCGGCCCCGCCGTCGACCTCGATCTTGACGCCATCATCGTCTCACCAGAAACACGACCGACAGCAGAACAAATCAACTCGCACCGGACCCACACAGGAAAACCACCACTCCGCATCATCGAAGTCCCCTTTGTCCTCGCCCAGGACGGATGCCCGATTAGCTCCACCCGCATCCGCGCAGGCGAAATCACCGCCGACGGCCGCCTCACCCACCATGGGTAGTTTTAAATAATACCACAGTATGCGAACAATCCAGTGACCCCTATGCCGTTCGTCATCTTCGAAGTCAAAACACCGGACATTGCGAAAATCCAAGACCTCCTCAAAGACGACATCACCAGCCGCCAAAGCATCGTCATCCGCGACGCCAAAGCGCTCGGCATCAAAGAAGACGTCACCTACGTCCAAATCGAAGGAAGCATTGAAGGTGTCAAACACGCAGAAGCCGTCGCTAAAGAACTCGGCTTCGCCACCGTCCCGGAAAAAAAGGCAAAAGAAATCAACGACAAAATCACACAGGAAGAAAAAGAAGCAGCCACCGGCATAGGCATGATCTTCGACTAAAACCGCCAATACGCCGACAACACCTTTTTCAACTCTTTCACCATCGACCGGATATCACCAGAGCCGACCGCCGCATCCTCAAAATGCTGCGGCTGACCCACAAGCACACCGAGCTGTGAGAGAAAACACCGCCCAATCCACGACAGGTTATACCCGCCTTCTAACGTGACCACCACCCGAGGCTGCACCTCCTGCAACCGCTGAACCATTTCTCCAAAGAAGTCCGCGGTCAATCGCAGGCCACCCAACGGATCCAAATGATGCGAATCATACCCCGCCGACACCAACACCACATCAGGCTTGAACTGACGCGCCACCGGGATGAACACCTCATCGAACAACCGCCGCACCACCTCATCACCCATCCCGAACCCCAGCGGCGCATTCACCGTATACCCTAAACCAGCGCCCTCACCAATCTCCGGCACCAACCCCGTCCCAGGATAATGCGGCGACAGGTGAAACGACATGTACATCACATCCCGACGACCATAGAAAATCTCCTGCGTCCCGTTCCCATGATGCACATCATGGTCAAAAATCAACACCCGCCGCCCCTGTTTCGACAACGCATGCGCCGCCAACGCAGCATTATTGAACAAACAAAACCCCATGGACCGCTCCGCGCTCGCATGATGACCCGGCGGACGCACCAACGCATACGCATTCGCAATCCGACCAGCGACGACAGCCTCAGACAACTGCAGGACCGCGCCCGCCGCTAACCGCGCCGTCTCATAATCATTCTTCGACACATACGTATCCAAATCAATCCAACAACCCTCAAGGCTCGCCTCTTTGACCCGCTCAATCATCTCAGCAGAATGCACCTCGTACAACAACCGCTCCGGCAAAATCTCAGGAGCAACCATAGTCACCGCCGAGAACAACGGCGACACCGACAACTCATCCAGCATCACCGCCGTCCGATCCGCATTCTCCGGATGATCCGGCGTATCATGCATATCAAACGCGGTCGAAAACGCCACCTGCGTCACCATAGCAATCACAGCACCCGTCCACAGCCACAAAACACAGCACCACCGCATTTATAAGCACTCCTTCGAAGGTTTAAGAACCGTACACCGATTACCCACCAGTACATCAAACTGGGTCGGAGGTACCAACCACTATCACCATGTCAGATCTTCTCCTAGGGGCATCACCCGACGCCCTCTATTACCAACACAAACCCCCCACGCCACTGCGCGACCTCCACCACCCCTACTTCCTCGCCTTCGCCCCAGACGGCCACACCGACAAAGCACGCACCACCCTGCACAAAGCCTGGACCGCCCAGCGCGATACCCACCCCAAACTCAGCAAAATCACCGACATCGGCCCAATCGAAACCTACCGCAGCTTCAGCGACTTTACCATAAAACGCGACGTCTTCCGCGTCTACACCCAAGAATCCTACCTCGTCCCCGAAATCAGCGACTACCTCTTCTTCGACCAACACCTCGCCACCGCCGAACACGACATTCCCTACCAACAACGTGCCCTCGCCGACCTCGCCGCCCAAGGAAAAGCCTGGGTCTTCGACACCCAACGCCAAACCAAAACCCTGCGCGTCATGGTCTACGACATCGAAACTACCCAATACCAAGAAGGACGCAACGACATCCCCATCGACATCATCGGCTACGCCCGCTTCGACCTCAACATCAACTCCGAACAACACCTCGACACCGAAGACTTCCACTTCGACATCCCCACACCCCCACCCCACTGGAACGACATCCCCATCACCCAAACCATGGCCACTAGCATCGACCAAGAAATCACCCACCTCGCCGCCTTCTGCAAACAACTCCAAACCTGCGACATCCTCTCCGGCCACAATATCTTGTCCTTCGACAACGTCCACCTCCACGGCCGCATCATCTGGCTCCTCCAACACGCCGCCGACCAACTCTCACCCCAAGAAAAAGATGCCTTCACCGCCTTCACCACCACCAACTGCCGACCCGACAAAAGCTTCCACTTCGGCGTCATGCGCGACAACCTCATCCAAATCTACCCCAGCTGCTTCGACACCTACGTCGCCGCCAGAAAATTCTACTTCTTCCTCGACGACTACCGCCTCAAAGCCCTCGCCCCCTTCCTCGGCATCAACATCCCCAACCGCATCTACCTCACCCCCGCCGAAATCAAACTCGACGACCGCACACTTGCCTACAACCGCCACGACATCCAAGAACAACTCGGCGTCACCATCAACCTCCTCGAACAATCCCTGCCACTCGCCTTCACCACAGGACTGCCCTTCGACATGGTCCTCCCCGCCGGCGCCGTTCACATGTGGGACCATATGGCACTCCTCCGCAGCGCGTACCTCAAAAAAATCATGCCACCCATCTGCCGCGTCAAATCCATAGCCCAAACCCTCGTCCACCACTTCCCTAAATGCCAGACCAAACAGGACATCGTCACCGAAGCACGCAGACAACGCGACCAACTCTCCAAAGACTTCATCCGCGTCATCAAATACAGCGACGAAATGCCCGACTGGGTCCAATACCCCTCCGTCATCTACAAAGAACAGTCCTCCGACGATGACGACGAGGTTGTCAATTATCACATGCCTGGTGGCATGACGCTCAAACCAGACACCGAAGCCAAATCCCACTTCATCCCCTGGTACGAGGTCGTGGTCGCTGATGTCGGCGCGATGTACCCCACGATCCTCAAAGCCATGAACATCGGCGCGGACACCGTCAAACTCGCCAAGAAAAACGAAAGTCCAGATGCATGGGTGTGGATGAAAAAAATCCCACAGACATTCCTTGACACCGTAGACGTCCGATGGCGACCCATTGGCCCAGAAGATCCTTACGCAGATACCGGGGTGATGATCGGCGTTCGTATCGACTCGACCCCTGGCGTCGTCAACCGATCCATGACCGGCATCATGAGCATCATCAAGGCAATCAAACAAGAGTTGAAGACCTCACAGGCTAAAGGAAAGACCACGGACCTCAGCCGATTGCAGATGATGTACCAAAGTATGAAAGGAGCACGTAATGCGGGCACCCACGGCATCCTTGCTGCTCCCTTGGTCAGCGGACGGCAATTCAACCTCTGGGGCGCAGCCGCCATCACGACCCGAGGACAGATGATCCTGGCGGACACGCTTGCGACTCTCAACGCACAGCATATCCGGGTGGTTTACGGAGACACGGATGGTATTTACCTCGGCTGTTCCAAGTCCGCTGCGAACGTCCCTGACCTTGCGAAAGCTCTTGAGATTACCACACCTCCCGATAAAAAGAAGTGGATCACCGACCCGGAGGTCGCGTTCAAGGCCATCAAGGACTGCAACGTGAAATGGCAGGCCTTATTACAGTACCCGGAGTTCGAGCTCGAAGCTGAGACGCATGATGCGATGATCTTCGTGAAGCACAAGAACTACCTCATCTTCGACGTCTTCAAAGACCAGTTAGAAATGGTCACCAAAGGAAATAACTTCAAGGGATCAGACAAGGCAAATATCGCACGGATCGCCCTTGAAGACATCATGTGTCGTGTCCTGCGGGAGAATCCGGAATGGGAAGATGAGGAGACCGCTCGCATGGCGGTGAAGAACAGTATCATGACGGCGACGAAGGATGTCGTCGCCTCCCTGGATTTCACGAACGTCGATATCAATGATCTCACGTTGATTCAGTCGGTGCAGCCTGAGCGGCAGTATAAGCCGACGAAGAACGGTTCGAGCTCAGTGTTCAGTGTGCGCTCAGAGGCTCTTGAGAAGTTGCTGGGTCAGCGAATCCGCGGTCGCATGAAACTGCGGTTCGTGGTGACGAAGAAGCCGCTTCCGGGCATCCCCAAGCCGTCGAAGAGCGGGGTGAAGCCTATTGATTACATGTATCCAGTTGATTTAATCAAGGACCGTCGAGAAATAGACTTGGAGTGGTACAAGAAGATGGTAGAGAATTACATTCAGGGTGCGTTTGGGTTGTCGAATCTTACGGCCACTGAGCAGACTGGCCTTGACTCATGGATGTAAGAGGATCTTTTTTCAGCGACGTAAGACTTGGTACGGACTGTACAATAAACCCTTTAATACATGAAGAGAACCGCTGGTGTAATGATGATAGTCGGCCAGGTGTCAAGTCAAGAAGAGGCGAATGAGATTACCTTCATCGCACGGTTGTTCATCGTGGGGCAACATGCACGGTCGCTGGCTCGCGAACAGAAAGATACCTAGCGTGGCGCGAGATGTTTCTCTCCCGTGATGAACGGGATGAGGTCTCTGAGGTCTGTGGTCTGCAAACGGGCATTGTCTCTAATTTCTGGTGCGGCGTTGAAGGCGACGCCGAGGCCTGCTTTTTCTATCATGCTGCGATCGATGGGCCCATCGCCGATTGCGATAACCTCTGATGGTGAGATGCCGAGGTCGTGGCAGAGTTGTTCCAGGATCGCTCCTTTGTTAATGGAGTAGATTTTTCCGCGGTACGGGATTTTTTCTTGATTGTGTATGTGGATCTCCCCGGTAGCGATTTCTTGGTCGAGAAGGAGGGTGTTTGAGAACCCATACGTGAGTCCAAGGGTGGTACGGAGGTGGCCGATGAGGAAATGGTAGCTGGCGCTGACGATGGCGGTCTTCATACCTGTCTGGTGTACGGCGTCGAGGATGAGGTCGAGGTGTGGTTGGGTGGGAAGTGTTTGGAACAAGGAGAGCATGGTTTTGCTGCTGTGGTTCTTGAGTAGTTTGGCGACGGCGATGCTGGTCTCATAGGGTTCGTTGCGTGGGGCGTTCATGATTTCGTTGAGGTGCTGGCGGAAGCCGTGGTGGTTGGCGTATGCGTAAATAAAGTGGTCTTGCAGCAGGGTGCCGTCCATGTCGAATAGGATGAGTTTGAAGGAGCTGTTCATTGGTGGTTCACCATTTCATTATATCAAATATGATATATTGTCGTGCGGAGATAGTGATGTGTCTTCTCTTTATTCTATCAAATGTGATATATTTACGCATGGTCTTCTCTGAGGATATCGTGGACGCAGTGTGTGACAAGGTCATCGATGGTTGCAGTCGCATCCAGGCGGGTGAACCGTGGGCCGGTGCAGAGGCGCAAGTAGTTGCGGTGGACGCGTTCTAGGAAGGCTTGGCGTTCAAAGGGGATGAGCTCGGTGCGTTGCTGGATGCGGGCGATGGCGACGGCAGGCGGCACGACGAGCAGGAAGGTCCGGTGGGGGACGAGGATCTTGTCTTTGGAGAGGTCCTGGAGCCATTTGATGGGGGTGCGGATTTGTCCTTGCAGTTGGGCGCCTTGGTATGCATAGGTCGACTCGGCGTAGCGGTCGCAGAGGACGATGTTGCCTTCTGCTAGCCATTGGCTGATCTGGGCGCAGTGTTGGATGCGGTCGGCGATGAAGGAGAACGCGGTGATATAGGGGTCTGCGCCGGTGCGGATGCAGGTGTTGACGAACTCCCCGATGGGCGTTTTGGTCGGCTCGGCGGTGAGCACGACCTGGTGGCCCTGGTGTTGGAGTTCGTCGGCGACGCGTCGGGCGATCGTGGATTTGCCGGAGCCGTCGATGCCTTCGAAGGTGACAAACAAGCTCATGGTTTCTTCGTCTGGCGCCATTTGGCGCTGTAGTAGTTGAGGGGATGGCGGGTGCGTTGGCAGAGGCCGTCCATTTTTTCGGTGGGGCAGATGCCGTAGGTGCGCATCTTGTCGCAGCCGGGGCATTTGTAGGATGTGGAGGAGGAGGCGCCGGTGATGTGGTCGACTTGGTAGCGGGTTTTTTCTTCTTCGTAGTCCGGGGCGGTGCTGAAGAGTCGCAGGATGTCCGTGGGTGAGAGTTTGAGGCTGTTGAGGAAGGCGACGAGGGCGAAGCGTCCCATGTGGGGGACGTTCTCTCCGGCTTGGGTGGCGGCGAGCAGGTCGGTCATGCAGGGGGGGAGGTGTTCGGGGTGGAGTTTGCCGACGGGGACGGCGTCCTGGCGGCTGTGGCGTTGTTGTAGGGTGGTCTTGAGGCGGTGGATGTCGTCGGTGAAGACGGTGGTGACGGTCTCGTCGCAGGCGCGGCCTTCGAGTTCGGTGTTGATGCGGGCGCGCAGGGTCTCTTGGATGACTCTGGCGAGGTCTTTGTGGGAGAGGGTGACGTAGCCGGTTTGGAGTTCGCGGTTGACCATCTTCCATTCTTTGTAGGTGGTGGGGGCGTAGCGGAGGTAGTCTTTGAAGAAGAGTTGGAGGCGGGTCTCCGGGGTGTAGGTGACGTCGAGGGTGAGTTCTTTGGCGACGGTGGCGAGGAAGGAGGTGGGTTCGGTGAGGAGGTATTTGTAGGCGTGGTAGGCTTCGCCGAGGGCGTAGCGGCGGGAGAAGAAGGGGTCGTTGATGCAGACGGAGATCATGCGGGCGAGGGGGTAGGAGAGGATTTCCATGATGCAGTCGGCTTCGGTGGCGAGGCTGCGTTCGCCGACGTCGCTGTCTTTGAGGGCGTGGTCGAGGCGTTCGATGCTGGTGACTCTGGCGCGTTCGTAGAGCAGGTCACGTAAAAGGTCGGGGACGGTGGGCCCGTGGTCTTTGATGTACTGCCGGGTGTCCGCTAGGAACGGGTACCGGGCCAGGGTGGTGAGCTCCCGCATGTGTACGGCGAGGTACCTGTGGCCGTCTAATAACCTTTGTTCCCCAGAGTGAAACTACCTGAAGGAATAAGGGGTCCTTGTCATTTGGACCATCTCGTTGCGTCTCACTCTGAGGGGGGTATCCTGGCGTATAGGGAGGTTGATTGGGGTCGTTTGTTGCCAAAGGAAGGATGCACCTGCGGTGCAAGGCTATTGTTTGCAAATTGCCCGTTGCAAGAGCGTATATTAGGAAAGAAAGTCGGCATCTGCCGATAAACCAGAGAAAAGTTTATTATATCACCAGCGTGTTTGGAAATGTAATGATAAGGGGAGGCAAGAATCATGCTATCACGTATTCATAGGCAAAAAGCAGTTGTAAGTATTCTTCTTTGCGGCATCTTGCTCTTCGCAGGAGTCTCGTTTGCCGCATGCACCCAAACCACACCCACACCCTCGAATTTAGGGTGGTACTGGAAACCCCCGTACCCCAACTACGCACCGCACACGCCGGGCGGCATGCCGGACTTCGACCAAAAACAGGACCAATGGAAGAAGATCACCGCCGGACCGAACGGCATCATCGACTCCGCGGTCGCCGGTGACGACGTCCTCAACGTCGCCGAGAACTGCATCGCACCCGGGCCCAACGCCCATCTGGATAGCGCCGTGGCCGGTGACGACGTCGCGAAATGGTGCTACTGCGGACCCGCCGCAGTCGCTAATTGTCTCTGGTGGTACGACAGCAAGTTCGAAGACCCGAACGGCACCGCAGGCGACGGGCAGAACGAGTTCGACCTCGTCAAGGACTACGGCGCAGGCGACGACCACGCCAAAGCCAACGCCCCTCTACTCATCCAAAAACTCGCGGTCGCCATGCAGACCACCAACAAAGGCACCACCTACGTCAGCGACATGCAGACCGGACTAGCCAACTGGTTCTCCACCTATGGTCTGTCCTCCATGTTCGTCGAACACACATACAACAACCCCACCTTCGCCAACGTCTGTGGCAACGTTACCGCCAGCCAAGACGTCATCCTGCTCCTCACCGACTACGTCTATAACCAAGGCGGCCTTCTCATCGACCAGCAGATGCCCGTAGTCCAAAGCAGCAACCACGCGCTAGGAACAATCACCTGGATGGACTACCAAAGCTTTGTCCCCTCGGTCACCCGATTGGACGCCATCGAAATCTGCCTCGTCAGCAACAGCTACGTCCCCTGCGACGTCACCATCAACCTCTACAACGCAGGCCCGCCATCCGCACCCATCGCCACCACCACGATTAACCCTGGATATCTTGCAGCACCCACATGGGTCCTGTTCCCCTTCCCCGCTGTGCCACTGATTGCGGGCAGTACGTACTACATTGGTGTCACGCAATCACTCCCCGACTTCCATTATGAATGGTTTTACGTCCAATCCGGAGGCGACCCCTACCCGCCAGGACAGGGATGGATCGACGGCGCACCGGGACCGACCTACTTCGACTGGACGTTCAAGACGGAGTACTACAACCCAAGCATCGAGGAATCGGAGGGTCACTTCGTCACCTGCGCCGGTGTCAACCAACAAGGTAACCAAATCGCCTTCTCTGACCCAGACGCAAATGTCGCCACCCCTGGAGCGACCGACCATAACGATGCGAAGAACGTCTCTCATGATACGTACAGCGTCGTAATCGGCTCACCAGACCCAGGCATCAACTGCACGTGGTACATCACCGGCTATCCCGGGACGGGGACGTACACGGTCGTCACATCCGCGATTGTCGTCTGCTCCACCAAGACGCTGAACCCGAACCTCGACACCGCCGGAACGCTAACGTGGCCGAGCGTCAAGAAAGGAGCGACGGTGACCGGGACCTTCACCGTCTCGAACATCGGTGATGCGAACTCCCGGTTGGACTGGAAGGTGCTGGAATGGCCGACGTGGGGCGTCTGGTCGTTTTCACCGGCGAACGGCGACAACTTGAAACCTGCGGATGGCGCTAAGACGATCACAGCGACCGTCATCGCGCCTGCCTCGTTCGCCATGAATGGTGGCAGCTACAGTGGCACCGTCAAGGTGGTCAACGCCGAGGATCATTCTGATTTCGGCACGATCACTGTCTCAATGACGACTCCCCTAGGAATCCCTTCGATATGGGAACGACTATGCGCACGCTTCCCCTTGCTCGCATATTTGTTCCATTGGGATGACTAGTTCATGGGAAGAGGGGTGAGCGGTGGCCTACCTGCTCACCCGCCTTTCTTTTTTTTTAATTCATTTTGCGCGGTGGTTGATGTAAAATTATTAATAGCATGACGAGGTGAGGGGATGTTGGTGTGATTGTCATGACGGCATCACCAGGGAAACTGGATTCCAGCAAGGTCATCGAAGAAGTCATCGCTGTGAGACGGACCATCCGTCGGTTCACCACGCAGACTCCCCCTCGAGAGCTCATCGAACGCATCATACGCGTCGGGCTGCTAGCACCGTACTCGGGGTTAGGGATCTCCCGTGAAGATTTCCGCCGGATCATTGTTATTCCGCGTGACAGCCCGGTCATGGCGCAGGCCACCGAGTTGCTTCGGCAGGGGATCCGGACGATGCGAGAAAGCCTTGAGCAGCAGATGCGAACTGACAGTCAGGCCAGAAGCCATGGGCAGGCGTATCTTCAGGTGCTGAAACGAGGGGAACAGCAGGATACTCCTTTCCTGAGCAAGGCTCCGTTTTATCTCGTGGTGGCGGAAGAGCGAACAATTCCGCATGTGGAGCATTGCTCGCTGGCGCACTGCCTGCAGAATATGTGGTTGGAGGCGACGGCGCTGGGACTTGGGTTTCAGTTGGTGACCGCGACGCAGCGGATGAGTGATACACCTCAGTTCACTCAATTGTTAGGCTTGCCTCCAGGCGTTTTTGAACTCGATGGGTGTCTGCTGGGGTATGCAGCGGAGTCGCCGGCGCCGGTGCGTCGTCCGGATCCGCAGAAGGTCGTGACCTGGCTGTGATGGTTAGGACGATAGTTTTAACTTTTAAGTAGTAGAAGACGGATTTAGGCTGTCCTCTTATCTCGGGCCCGTAGCTTAGACCGGTGGAGCGACTGGCTCATAACCAGTTGGTCGCAGGTTCAAATCCTGCCGGGCCCATACCCTTTATCAGGAAGAAACTGATAATGTATCTGCTGACTTGAGGCTTGAGGAAAATGGATTCTCAAAGAGTTTAAGACAACTTGGAAGATAATGCTCTTCGATGTCCAAGACACTTGCTTCCTGCCCGTTGTGCGCCAGCAACAACATTTCTCATCGCTATACAACAAAGGATGAGGAGTTTCATACTTCAAACAAAGAATTTCATTTGTACCTCTGCTCACATTGCAGCTCGTATTTTATAAATCCATTACCAGATGATGATGAAATTCCAAGTTTCTATCAGATGAACGCCTCAAGCTATGGCGCGTATCAACCACAAGACCCGAAGATTCAATACACGAGCCTGGATAGATTCTTTCTAAAGAACCGAACTATGAATATCATTGACAAGTTCCTTTTCCAAGCATTTAGTAAAGATGTTGACAACCGTCTTCTTGATCTGAAAAATTACTATGTTCATCATGAGAGAAGGTTTCAGCATGTTTTGGACGTCGGGTGTGGAGGCGGCGCGTTACTAAAAAATCTTAACAAATATTTTCAAATTCCTAAAAGTAACCTTGAAGGTATCGATATCTTTCCCGGCATTGAGAAGCTTGGCGAATCCGTGGGCATCTCAATGAGAAATCTTCAACTGCATGAACTACCAGCTAAAGAACAATACGATCTCATCGTCCTAAGTCATGTCCTAGAACATGTCCCTGATCCCAAGAAAATGGTTCAGGACGTAGCGGTCCGATTATCAGATGATGGAATCTTTTTGTTGTCAATCCCTAACAGTCAAAGCCTCCCGGCTCATCTGTTCGGAAAAAAATGGCGCTGTCATAGTGTCCCACGACATATTTTCAATTTTTCAAAGAAAGGGATCCTGGATATAACTCGTCCCTCTTTCCATATGGAGCATTACTCGTCAGGGGATTACGCCTCGAACATCTATCGGCTTTACTACCCAAAGGCAAGGAAGATTCTAGGCAACTTCAAGGTCGGAAAAGTCCTCGGCGCAAGCCTGCTACTAGTCAATCTCGGTGACAGCCAAAGTTTTATCCTATCAAAGAAAAAATAAAGGAAAGAGAGAAGAATCCGGTTAGGGTCCTTCTTCTGCTCCGACCATGACAAAGGCCGTGGGGTTGATAGAGTTGGTGTACTCGGTGGTCAGCCATCCTACATCTCGGGCGACTTTGGACAATCGGACTTCATCGATGAGACCATGGAATCCGAACTGGCCTTCGGAACATTGCCCAATCTTCGCATTTTTTGCAGGCTCATTCCGATTGTCGGTGCCGCTGGTTTTCGTAAAGACCTGGTCGTTAATCACGAAATGGCCATCGGAGTCTGTGCCGTCCCAGGTGCTCGCGCAGAAATACCATTGACCTGGCATGGCAGTTGTGATGCCGTCTTGACCGACCCATTTCGGTAGGTTCATCATCATGGTGCCAAATTGGCCGCCTTGGATATACCAATAGAACCCATAGGAGCGACTGGTTTCGCCACCATTACAGAACAGGTATTGGTCACTAGAGGTCGTCTCTGTCTTTCCCCAGACCTCAACGGTCGCAGGGGCTATGTTATAGATCGGCGAGGCGAAGGAAAGGGCTTCTGACCCGTGAAAACCAACGCAGTACCCGATTTTCCCTATTTGCTGATATGAGGGATTCCCGGTCTGAGAAATAATGTCGTTGTGATAATGCGTGGAGTCCTTGAAGTTCGCAACCGAATCCTGATGCATATGTTGAACAACCAAGTAATTATTATCCCATGTCTTTTCTTTCTCCTCAATGGTGAGGGCATCGGGATTGCCGTAATACATGTAGAAGGTGGTATCGGTATTTGGCGAAACAGTTGGTATGTTGACCCATGCGGTAAGCGTACCTGTCGACCCCTGATATTCCTCGATTTCAAAATATGATTTGTGGGTTACGCCGGTTGCGTTCATAAATAAAATATCACTGCCGTCGGCCTGCGCCTTCTGTTTTAAATCATTGTCAGAGATGCTCACGAGCACGGGGAAGTTGCTAAGGCTCTCATCAATCAGCTCATGATTAATCGTAAGCGCTTTTCTGTACTGCCAGCCGTAATCAAATGGATTGAATACTTCAGGATATGAGGTCTGGAACCTGTAAACCTTTCGATTCCAATGCGTCCCATCAGTGACATTGACATACCATCGATAGGCTGAAGCCAGGGCGAGGCCATGCACCGGGATGGTCACCGTTCCGTCATGGATGTTAGTCCCAGAACCGGATCCGATGTCAGGAGACGTCGTGACCGTATAGCTCATCGCATCCCCTTGATAGTCTTTTAAGTAGAACTGCAACTGCGAGAGATCGACGGGGACTGCGTTATCACCATCCTCTGGGAGGACGTTTGAAATAATCGGAGCCACTGGCTCAGTGATGAAGGACAGAGTCTTACTCACCGTATCTTTCCCATCAGTCACTGTAATCCGCCAGGTGTAATGCGTGAGGTCTTGGAGGCCTTGGATCGGGATAGAATAGACGCCATCAGGCTTTAACCCACCACTCCCAGAACCGATGTCCGGGCTGGTGGTGACGTTGTAACTCATGAGATCTCCGTCTTTATCTGAGATGCTGAATTGCAGTTTCGTCGTCGTCATCGGTACCATTTGCTGGCCATCAGCAGGATCGGTTTGGGTGATCTCCGGTGGACGGTTGGGTGGGTAGTATTCCATGTAGTCGGCGGAGACATGGGCGTAGAGGGCGTAGCCGATGAGTCCGTACATGTTTGCCATAGGGGGAAAGTGCACGGTAAAGCCGATGCCCCAGAAGCCGATAGCCGTGCCTTTTTGCGGGCCTTCGGCGGTGAATCCTTTTTCAGAGTTGAGGGCGCCGCAGGAGGTCACTGCATAATCGGTTGCCGTCCAGTGCATGTAAATGCGGGGGATGGGGAGTTCGATGATGGGGATGAGACGAGGGAGGATGATGATGGGGCCGGAGGTGCCTTCGCCCCAGGAGAGGAAGGTGCACATATATTCCGTGCCGTCAAAGTTATACTGGGCCAGGGGGTGTTTGACCGGTGGTTTATAGCTGTGAGTCGGCGGTTGGAGTAGTGTTTGGAGTTCTTGTCGTGTCACTCCGGCTGGAACGACGTTTTTTTCGTAGAGGATGTTGAGGAATTGTTGTTCAAGCTGTTGAGTTTTAATATCGTTTGGATGTTCGGTGTATTCGGTTCTGAGTTTTTGGAGCTGGGCTGCGATCGTTTCGGCATCAAGCACTGATATGGTGACTGTGTGTTTTTGGAGTCGTGTTTTTTCCGCTATGTAGATGGTGATTGTAGTTGTCTGTGATGAAGTTGGTGCGGTGAGTCCGTGGTTTATCGCTGGGTCTTGTGTTTGATGTCCGGAAAGTGCCGACACAACGCTGGTCGAAATCAGCAGAAATAAGATTCCAAAAATGAGTTCTTTTTTCATAAGGGTTCCTCTCATGTCTTTCCCCCGTTCCATCTTCTGCATTATTGTAAGACTCTTATTATATATAAAAGTTATGAACAGGCCCGCCACGGATTCCATCGTATAAGAATAAAAGAGTCTTGAAAACGTCAAAGCGCCACTCGTAGTGTTCCAACAGAAGGCGAAGCATTGGAAGGTATATGGATGCCGCGCAAGGTTGGCATCGGAGATATACTATATATCATCCCAAGGGATGGCATCAGGAAGGATAAATTTCCGCTCATGAATCCGGCTGTAATATGAAAGAATCTTTTGCTCTTTTTTACTATTTCAAGACCATGATAGGTCTTAAATAGCAAAAGGACCATTTCGATGTTATCCAGGGGGAATGATAACATGTCACACGAACCATTATTTCCGAAGGCTGCCAGCATCGCCACCGTCCTCGTCCTCGCCTGCCTAGTCCTCAGCATCGCAGGCAGCGCAGCCGGTCAAGGCACTACTCTAAAAATTGAAATCGCTAAAGGGATCAAGCTCTGGGTCACCGCCACCATCACAAACATCGGCAACGAAACCGCGACCAACCTCAGCAGTACAATCCATGTCCAAGGTGGAATACTCCATCGAATCAATGTGACCTCTACTTGCCATGGGGGTTGCGGATGCAACACCACGCTAAATCCGAATAAATCCGTGGAACGCAGCACCAGAATCCTCGGCTTCGGCCCTATCGACATCACCGCCTCAGCGCAGGCTGCTAACGCCCAAAAGGTCGAGGCGACCGCGACCGGCTTCGCCCTCGGTCCACTCGTCGTCATTAAGTAAAGAAAAAACAACTGAAGAGAGCCCACGTTTCTTGGGCTCTTCATACATTTTTTTTCTCGTGTAGTACTATTGTTCTAGCAAGAGGCGGAGTAGTGGGAACGCGTGAGGATGTCGCTCAAGGAACGCCAGCCAGGGTCGATACGCAAGAGACAACGGCATTTTTACCTGTAGACTGCCCCAGTCGCTCTCCGCGTTGAACGTGTCTTTTGCCTTGGCTTTGATCAGGTAAGTGCCCTTTGTCGCGTAGGTGTGGCTTGCGGTGAGGCTTGCCCCAGAGGAACCTGGACCCACCCATTGGGTCTTGTTATCGCCCCAGTCGACGAAATACATCAACTGGTCACCTTCTGCATCGGTGCTTCTCAGAGAGCAGGTATATTTCTCCCCGGTCTTGCCCATCGGTGGTCCGTTGATGGTCGGCGCTAGAGGCGGCGTGTTCAAGAGGGTCGTGAGCGTCTTGACACAATACCCGCTCAGGCTGTCTTTCTGACAGGTGACGATGACCCCGCTGGACCCAGTCTCTCTTCCTGAAGGGGTGTCGTCAAGGATCTTCGGAGCCGTGAACATCAGGGTGTAATGTCCGTTTGCATCCGTCGTCGTCGCCCATGAGTCGCCGCTGACCGGTATCGAGATGGTGACTGTTGCATCAGCGACCGGGGATCCTGAGGCGAGGCAAAGGCCGGAGACGGTGACCGCTGCACCCGGGCTCGTCATCGCCGGTGATAAATCCTCTGAGACGGAGAGCGGCTGAGTGGCACGGCTATATGATTGCAGGGTGAGGACGGCGTTGACTGTGCCGTTTTCATCGGATTGATCGACGGTGGATTTCACGAGGTTGCCGACGTCTTGGGAGTACCAGCCATCGGTGGTGGTGCGTGCGATCTCGTAACAGTTGAAGCTGCCGGCGGGCACCGTGATGGTCGCCTGCTGCAGGCAGGAGACGGTCTCGTCAACGGTCTGGTTGCCATCCAGGGATTGTTGGAGGATGCCGAGGATGTCGATGTTGCCTTGGGTCGTGCTTTGACATTGGATCTGCCAGTGGTCGCCGACGATGAGTGGGAAGTCGAAGAGCTCAAGTAAGGGTGTGGAGGAGATGGTGAGATCAGCAGTGTAAGGAATCGGTATTGGGGGGAAGTTCGGGGTAATAGTCCCGGAGGATGCCAGAATGGTAGGGCCTTGGGCGAGGTCGCAGCGTCGGGTCGTGGAGGTGCCGGTGAATGTGCCGCTGATGTCGCCGGAGATAGAGGAGCCGGTGAAGGTCCCACTGAGGTCTGCGGAGACCGTGAGGTCGTAGGTGTCGTCGTGGACGGCGACGACGGTCTGTTGGAAGTTGGTGACAGTGCCGGAGAAGGTGCCGTTAATATTGCTTGCATAGAGGGGATCGACAGTGTAGGTCCAGGTGTCGCCGGGGTACCAGGTGGGGATGTCCGCGGATGCTTGCAGGGGGCTAGATGTTGCATCAGTGACGGTAGCGGTGGCGTACGAGAGGCTTGTAGCCAGGAGGATGACGGTGAGTAGGATGGCGATGTTCTTCATAACACACTCCTCGGTGGTATATTATATATTGTAGAACTCCCTGGAGGCTTTTAAATGTTTGCTGATAGATAAAAAAAGATGGGGGTAATTGTAAGCTTCAAGACTAGGTGGCAGGAGGATAATATCCTCGGAGGTGGATAGATACGTTTATAAGGATAGACCTCCTGTCTTTTTTTGAACGAGAAAGGAGGAGCTTCTCTTATGAAGAAACAGATGTCGATTCTCATCTTGTGTATGCTGTTGATGACGCCGCTGGGACTCGCTCAGACGACGAAGCCTGTCCAGCCAAAGGCGACGAGTGCGGACGTGCCGGTCTGGTCGGTTGGTGACTTCTGGACGTATCGTATCGATAATCTCACGGTGAACATTAACCAGGAGAACTTCACGTTGTTCGTGTATCTGGCGATGGCGGACTTCACCATGAAGGTCATCGCGGAGACCGCGGACGCATACCAGGTACAGTTGAACCCGGCTGCTATCCAAGGCAACTTCAAGCTGTATACCGACCTCGGTGACGGCCCGATCAATGTCTCCGGGTCTCTGTCAAAGACGAACCTGCAGGGGACCATGTCGATTTCCAAGGCGGACATCGGCGTGAGCGCCATCAACCTGGTGTTGAAAGGAAAACTTATCGCTCATATCTACCAGCAGCCGTACATCCCTAATCTGCCGAACCGGTTCACGTTTGGGTTCACGATGAAGGTGGATCTCGCCTTCGACACCCCGTATACGACCTTGTCGTTCCCCATGGATATCGGCAACATCTGGGGTCTACCTGCCTCGAAGATCACGGTCAGTGGCACGATAGACTCGCCGTGGTTCAAGGTGATTAACTTCCTCAACAATTTCGCCCGCCGCTGGGGCCTCATCCCCATGATTGCTGACAAGCTGGGGATGACGGTGGAGGAGGCGCAGAACCTCTCTAACATCCTCGTCGACATCCTGCCAACCGTGGACATCGCCCATGTGCTCAACGAATACGGCGGTGGCAACTCGTTTAACATCACCGCAACCCAGGACCTCTTCGGCTGCGTCGGCCTTGAGAACGTGACGGTTCCAGCTGGGACGTATCAGGCCTATAACATCTCGGCGTTCGGCGGCCTGGGGTATGTGTACTATGCGCCACAGGCAGGTCACGTCATCAAGACAGAAGGGCAGTTTGCGAACCTCTCAGCGGACTTGTTCAGCAACATGAAGATGGAGCTGGTCCAGACCAACTACACGCCTTAGAAATATAAAAAATACTCATCGGTCAGGGTTGTGTCTAGCCCTGACCGGTCTTCGTTTTTTCCAACAGGATGTCGCAGTAGCTCTTCTTCTTTTTCACCGCCTCATGCAGGATGTCATCTTTGACCTGTTCCCAGTGTCGTCCGGTTGCGGTGCGGGCGAGGCCGCCGCGCGCGGTTTCCTTCAGGCGGGTGTCCATGCGGTCGCCGATCTCGTGCATGGCGCTAGCGACCTCGTCAAAAGGAATGTAAGAGGTGATGCCGGCGAGCGCGAGCTGCGCGCTGATGAACGCGGTGCCGACCGAGGTCGCATTGCGTTTGCGGCAGGGGACACTGACGACGCCTGCGACTGGGTCGCAGACGAGGCCAAGTGAGTTTTTCAAAGCGAGGGCTGCGGCCGCTTCGACCATGTCGGGGTTGGTGGAGGGATGGGGGTTGAGGAGTTGGACGATGGCGGCGGCGGCCATGGCTGAAGCGCTGCCGCATTCGGCCTGGCAGCCGTGGACGGCGCCGGAGATGGAGGCGTTCTTGACGATGGAGAGTTCGACGGCGGCTGCGGCGAGCAGGGCTTTGTATTGGTCCATGTCGGTGGTGCCGTAGTCGTGGCTGACGGCGAGGATGCAGGCGGGGACGATGCCGCTGGCGCCTGCGGTGGGGCAGGCGATGACTTGGCCCATGTTGAGGTTGTTTTCGGTGATGGCGAGGGCGTAGACGCAGGCGGTGTGCAGGGTGCCACCGAGAATGCGGTAGTGGGTTGTTTGGAGTCGGCGGGCGTCGTGGTGGAACATGAGGTTCGTGAACTCATAGTCGCCTGCAAGGCCGGTCTTGACTGCTTTATCGAAGATGGTGAAGGAGTCGTGGAGCCGTTCGATGATGTCTTGTTTTTTTCGGTGGAAGGTGTGTTCTTCGTAGTCGATGACGGTGTCGCCGATGGTTTTTTTGGTGGCTTTGGCGGTGTCGACGAAGCTGCGGAGGATGTAGTCGGTCATGGTGTCTCCGGGTGGGTGTGCTGGGTGGTGACTTTGTAGCGGCCGCCGCCGAGGCTGACGCCTTTGTAGTGGTGGAGTTTTCCGTGGGTGTCTTGGATGGTGGCTAGCAGGGTGTTGGGGTGCATGGTGGGGTCGCGTTTGTGGCTCCATTTGATTTGGAGGCCTTGGTCTTCGGCGTAGCGAAAGCTGAAGGGGATGCGGGGGTCGCTGTCGGTCCAGCCGAGGAGGCCGGCGACGAGGGCGCTTTTGGTCATGTGGGCGTCGCCGGTGTCGGCGAGGCTGTTGTAGAGGGTGATTTTGATGGGGCCGATGGGGCGTGTTTTTTGGGTGATGGTGCGTCCGATGCGCATGACGCCGGCGGTGTGGCTGCTGCTGGGTCCGACGATTTCTGAGGTTACGAGTTCGAGTGGGCTTTCTGTTTTTGGTTTGGTGGTGGTGTGTCCCATGGTGGTGGTCCCCTCGAGCGTTGGGTACTGGGTGAGTGCTCAAATAGTTTGTTGATTGTGGTGGTTTGGGCTAATGTTTATGTGGAGGGCTTGGTTGGGGGGAGAGCATGGATCATCTGACGGTCGGTGTGTTTCATGATGAGGCGTTGGCGCGCGAGCTTGGGAAGAAGGGTACTGCGAGTGATGTGTTGATGTTCAACCGCAAGACGGATGAACGGATTTTTACGTTCATTGCGCCGGCTATGGAGAAGATCGCGGTGAAGGCGCAGGTCGCGTCGATGGTGGATTGTGCGGTGGTGTCGGCGGCGATGATCTCCGCGGAGTTCGGGGAGACGGTGCTGCTGCTGGATGCGCTGGGGGTGACGGACGGTATTTTGGTGTTACCGATGTATGCGGACCGGGAGCATGTCGCTCGTATGGTGCAGGGGACGGTGCTGGCGAAGTACCATATATTGGAGAACAAACCGATGGAGGTCTTGCAGTGTCTGTCGTCGATGGCGGTGCAGCGGGATGCGACGTCGCCTGTGATGGTCTCGGTTGATCATTCGTTTAGTGTGAAGGGTGTCGGTGAGGTGATCCTGGGGTTTGTGCGTCAGGGTGTGGTGCGTCGTCATGATACGCTGCGTCTGTTGCCGGCGGACAAGGACGTGTTGGTGCGGTCGATTCAGATGCAGGATCAGGATTTCGCGGAGGCTGCTGCTGGGTCGCGTGTCGGGTTGCTCATCAAGGATGCGACGGTGGAGGAGATGAAGCGGGGGTCGTTGCTGTGTGCGCCTGGTGCTGCGGTGCTGTCGAAAGAGGTGGTACTGGGTTTCAGTAAGAATCCGTTTTACCCTGAGCTGCGGGAGGGGTTGTTTCACGTGGCGGTGGGGATGCAGGTTGTGCCGGCGATGGTGTCGCTTGGCGAGGCTGGGTTGGTGAAGGTCAGTTTGGAGAAGCCGGTGGGGTTTACGTCGAAGGAGACGTTCCTGCTGCTTGATTTGAATGCCAAGAAGATGCATCTTATAGGGAGAGGCGTGGTTGTGTCATCGTAGCCTTTAATACGGTTGTTCCTGTTGTTTCGTGTCTTTTGGTGTATTGTTTGGTTGGTGGATGTGGTGGTTGGGTCGTGCTGATAGTCTTTCTGGTGCTTGAGTTCGGGAGGGCAACTCTAAAATACCACCTCTTGAATTACACCCCCGGGGTCATTGTTATGGTCGTGAACTATGACCGACTGTTTTCGTCCCGGTCTAAGCTTCTGAAATCCTCAGAAATCAGAGAACTCCTGAAACTTACGCAGAGCGGGGATTTCATCTCACTTGCGGGCGGCCTGCCGAACCCTCAGGCGTTCCCCATCGAGGCAATCCACGAATGCATCGAAAAAGTGTTCAAGAACAACATCTACAACGCGTTGCAGTACGGGACGACCGAGGGCCTGCCGATGCTGCGCAGCGTGCTTTCCGATCGGATGCGCAAAGAGAAGAAGATCGACTGCACGCCCTACGATTTGTTGATTACCAGCGGGGCGCAACAGGCGATTAGTTTCGTGGCGTTCAATTTCCTTGATATGGGCGATACGTTCATTACGAGTGCACCGACGTATTTGGGCGCGTTGCAGGCGTTCCAGGCGTTCGGCGCGAACTGCGAATCGATCCCCATCAACCATTCGGGCATCAACCTCGACAGCCTCCGTAGAAACCTGAGCCGGTTGAACCGCACTGGGGTGATCCCGAAGTTCTTGTATACGGTGGCGACGTGCCAGAACCCTTCTGGTGAGTCGATTCCAGTGGAGCACCGCAAGGAGCTACTGGAGATCGCGTCGGAGTATGATTTCATCATTATCGAAGACGACCCGTACGGCGACTTAATCTTCGACGGAGAGCAGATCCCGCCGATCAAATCCTTTGACACGAAAGGCCGTGTCATTTACATCAGCACGTTTTCCAAGATCCTCGCCCCGGGCTTCCGTCTCGCCTGGGTCGTCGCCAGCGAAGACATCATCACGAAGTTCGCGCAGACAAAGCAGAGCATGGACCTCTGCAGTAACGTGTTCACCCAGTACGTCGCCTATGAGTACGTCAAAGGCGGGTACTTGGACAAACAGGTCGAAACCATCCGCACATTGTACAAACACAAGCGCGATGTCATGATCGAGGCGCTGCAGCAGTACTTCCCCAAAGAGGCGAAATGGACGGTGCCCAACGGCGGGATGTTCCTGTGGGTGACGCTACCCAAGAGCGTCAACACCCGGCACATGTTCAAGCGCGCGCTGGCCAGGAAGGTCGCGTACGTCATCGGGGACACGTTCTACCCGGACAGCAGCAACTACAACAGCATGCGGCTGAACTTCAGCTATTCCGACGATGACGTAATCCGCGAAGGCATCAAGCGGCTCGCCGAGGTCATCAAGGAAGAGATGACGGTCCCTAGCACCGACTACGACAGAAAGGCCTACTACGGTGCCTCCGGCGTGTAATCACACCAACAGGGCTATCACCCTGTTTTTTTCTCCCCTTTCTTCCTTTTTTCGGAGAAAATTAATAAGAAACCTACTTGTTTAAAAAAAAAATAGGATTCAAGGGAGGAAAGCATGCAGCACAACGGTACATATGCGCAGAAGGGGCTGACGATTTTCATTACCACGGTGGTTGTTGCACTCGGGCTTCAACCATGTCTCGTAGCACAGACACAGTCAATGACGAAATCCGGAGGAGGCAACGGTGGAGTGCCGGTGATCTGTCATCTCTGCACCACAGACGACGAGGAAGAACTCACGAAGACAATCTCCCTCGCAGACTTCCAACTCCTTGGTACCCTACTGCATGATAACCAGTCAGCGTTCCTCGTACAAGCAAGCAGATTAGGTCTTTGCAGTCCTCACCAGGCTGCGCAACTGGCGGCATTGATGAAGACACCATCGACGACTGATCCCATGAACGCACCAGGCCAGGATTCCGAAAACCAATGGTGCCGGTTCACAGTCAACGGCAGCCTGACCAGCCTGAATTACCTACCTCTCCCGTATGTCCTATACCAGTTCCTCCTCAAGTATGGGATCTACCTGAAAGCCTCCATTATTTTCCTGGTCATGATCCTCTACATGCTCATCATCGCAGCCCCGCAACTCATCACCTACTATCTGCTCGCTTCCTTCCCTATCTTGAAAACACTCTTCGATCATCTGTTAGAAAAGCTCCAGCCGCTCCACCAGCACCTCGTCGCCGTGATACAATACCTGGACTGGTGGATGCAAGAAAAGGCGAATCAAACCAAGAGCCTGCTGACAGCCACCTGGCAAACCCTGGGGCACCTCCACACCCTGACGCCAGTCAAAATACCCCTCATACCCATGATCGTGGCCAACGGCACCATGATGGTGAACACCACAGGGACCGACGGCGCCTGGAACCACACCGGACCAACCATGCTTACCCTCTGGGGCTTCTGCGGCCTGTGGCTCTCGTTTCCCAGCCAGGGACAACCGACCGGCACCCCGACCTGGTGCCTCGGCATCGCCCGATGCATTCGAGTAGAATAGGAACCACCCATCACCACTCGTGTCAGAGGACGTCCCGCATAGATTTAAATAACATAAGGACATACCACTCTCCCTACAAGGTGATACCCTGGGAAACATCAGATCGACTCACATCAAGACCGTCGCCATTGAACTCGTCAAGAAATACCCGGACCTGTTCAACACCGACTTCCAAAACAACAAACAAAGAGTCGCACAACTCACCAGCGGCACCACCATCCTTTTACGTAACCGCATCGCCGGCTACTGCACCCGCTGGGTCGTCTCACATAACAAGCCGAAGAACAACCCACCCATTTCTGAGTAACACCCCAACTTTTATCCCCTCCCGTCTTTTGCCATCACCGTAGGTGGAGTATCATTCTCACAACAGTACTACAACAAGCCTGTGACGACCTCCGAGCCGGCCGCTTCATCCAAATCTTCGACAGCGCCAGCAGAGAAGGAGAAACCGACCTCGTCATGGCAGCACAACACGCCACACCCGAAACCATCCGAACCATGCGCAAAGACGGCGGCGGCCTCATCATCCTCATGGTCGCCCCCAACACCGCCGCCCACCTCGGACTCCCCTTCCTCACCGACCTCTTCGCCACCAGCCAAAAAGACTACCCCATCCTCAGCCACCTCGTCGCCAACGACATCCCCTACGACACCAAATCCTCCTTCTCACTCTACATCAACCACCGCAAGACCTTCACCGGCATCACCGACAACGACCGCGCCCTCACCATCAAAGCCTTCGCCCAACTCGCCGACCAAGCCCAGAGGCTGAACCCCAAAGCCGCCCAACAACGCTTCGGCAGCCTCTTCCGCACACCCGGCCACGTCCCCATCTGCGCCGCCGCACCCGGCCTCACCGCCACACGCCAAGGCCACACGGAACTGACCGTCGCCCTCTTACTCATGGCCGGCCTCATCCCCGTAGGCACCGGCTGCGAAATGATGGGAGACACCGGCAAAGCACTCGCCAAAGACCACGCACACCAATACGCAAACGACCACCACCTCACCTACCTAGAAGGACGTGAGATCATCGAGGCATGGAACCAATGGTCACCGTAATGGCTACCGGCACCTTCGACCTCCTGCACATGGGCCACATCTTTTTCCTACGCGAAGCAAAAAAACTCGGCAATAAACTGATCGTGGTCGTCGCCACCGACGCCACCGTACGAAAACTCAAACACGAACCCGTCACACCCCAAGACATCCGCCTCAACCTCATCAAAGAACTCAAAGTCGTCGACGAAGCCTACCTCGGATCCGAAGACGACATGTACACCATCGTCGAAAAAATCCATCCCGACATCATCACACTTGGCTTCGACCAGTTCCACAACGAAACCGAGATCACCACCGAACTCAAAAGACGAGGACTGTCCGCCAAGGTCGTCCGCCTCCCCAAATACCCCGGCGAAGGCGACCTCAACGGCACACGCCGCATCATCCAAAAAGTCATCGCCGCCCACGAATTCCAACAAAAAATGAAGGAGGTCGAAAGCCACGCAGCGCATCGGCGTCGTTGACACCACCTTCGCCCGAGTCGACATGGCCTCAGCAGCCATCCACGAACTCCAAAGCCAACACACCGGCTTCAAGATTATTCGCCGCACCGTCCCCGGCATCAAAGACCTCCCCGCCGCCTGCAAAATCCTCTTCGACACCGAGCACTGCGACATCATCATGGCCCTCGGCATGCCCGGCGCCCAACCCATCGACAAACAATGCGCCCACGAAGCCAGCCTCGGCCTCATCTACACCCAAGTCCTCACCGGCAAACACATCATCGAAGTCTTCGTCCACCTCGACGAAGCCACCACCGACAAAGAACTCCACACCCTGGCGATAGCCCGGGCACGCGAACACGCCCGCAACACCATCGCCCTCCTCTACCACCCTCAGAGCTTAACCCGCCATGCAGGCACCGGCCAACGAGAAGGATTCCCAGACGCCGGCCCCGCACGACCCTAACCAAAAAAAAGAAGGAAGGAACCCTATGCCCAAAGACACCATCCGCATTGGCGCCGTCGTCGCCGAGTTCAACTACGACATCACCATGATGATGCTACAACAGGCCACCGACCACGCCGAATTCCTCGGCGCCAAAATCACCAAAACCATCCAAGTCCCCGGCGTCTTCGACATGGGACTCGCCGTCAAAAAACTCCTCGAAAGAAAAGACATCGACGGCGTCATCACCCTAGGCGCCGTCATCGAAGGAGAGACCGCCCACGACCAAATCGTCATCCAAAACGCCGCACGCAAAATCGCAGACCTCTCCGTCGAATACGGCAAACCCGTCGGCCTAGGCATCTCCGGACCCGGCATGACACGACTCCAAGCACAAGACAGAATCGACCGCGCCAAAACCGTCGTCGAAACCGTCGTCAAACTCCACCAACGCCTCAACGAATAAAACACCGCAAACTCACTTCGCCGCTGCCTTCTCAGCCTCCGGACGAGCCACCACCGACAACGACTCAATCTCCGGAGCACGCTCCTTCACACGCCGAGAGAACTCCAGACGAATCGCATCAAAACGCTCCACCGTCATCTCCCGCGGCACCGTCAACTCAATCTCACCAAAAAACACCGGACCCGTCGGACGCAACCGCACCACATGCGCAGCCGACACACCAGGAATACCCAACGCCACCTGACGCACCACCATCCCCAACGACACACACTCCCCATCACACGCATCCAACAACACAAACCCCGACTCCTTAATAGCAGCCACACCCACCGAATAAATAACCCCCGCCATAATGAACCCGACATACGGATCAAAATTAAACCCAAACGACACCAACACCAACGTCAACACCGTCAACGTCGACGTCGTCCCATCCTTCATCGTATTCACCGCATCCAACCGCCCCGAACTTAGCTTCAACCCCCGCCCCAACCGCCACTTATATACACCCAAACCCAACGCGACAACCGCACTCACCCCAGCCACAACCGCCCCCAACAACGGCGCCTGCACCGCCACCGGCGCCACCAACTGACCATACGACCGAACAAGAATATACGTCGCCAACACAAACATCACCATCGCAGCACCTAGCGACGCCAGATTCTCAAACTTATAATACCCGAAATGAAACCGCTCATTCGCCGGCTTCTTCATAAACAACAACCCCACCCACACAATCCCCGACACAAACCCATCCCCCACACAATCAATCCCATTCGCCGTCAACACCACACTACGCGACACCAACTCACCCAAAAGAATCTGCACCACACCAAAACCAACCAACGACAACGTCGTCACCGCAGCCAAACGCTCCATCCGCCGAGACGACACCACACGCTCCATAACCAACACCACACACCCAGACCCTGAACCCTTAAAAGCATTTCGACCACACAAAACTTTATATCAACCCGACCCCATGGAACCACCCCGACCAGACAAAAAGAGGGCACACTCACAATGGTAAAAATCAACATCAGCATCGAAGGAGAAAACATCGCAGAAATCATCGACGAACTTCTCCACGTCGGCCTCGACCTCATCAAATCCAACCACAAAGAAATACGCGAGGCACTCAAAATCCTCGCCGACGAAGCCTTCGAGGTCCTCGAAGAAAAAAAGACCCTGGAACGCGGCGCAGAACTCTACCGCAAAATCAACCAGGAAATCAACTGGACCTACAAACGCACCAAAGAATAACCCAGAAAAACAGCACCGCACACCGGGATCCTACCCACCCATACCACAACTCTTTTTTATCCTACCTCAGCGAAGGCCTTCACAGCCTTCGACAACACCTCACAACCCCGAGACGTCACTCGCACATCATCCTCAATACGCACACCACCCACACCAGACAAATACACCCCCGGCTCCACCGTAAACACCATATTCTCCTGCAACACCAGACTCGACTCCGTACTCAACCGCTCCCCATCATGCACCGCCAACCCCAGGCTATGCCCCGTCGAATGAATAAAACGACCTTTAAACGCAGATCCATCAATGACCTTTCGAGCAGCCGCATCCACCACACTCGAGGGCACACCCGCCGCAACCGTATCAAGCGCCGCCTGCTGCGCCCGCAACACCACCTCATACATCTCCCGCTGCTGCGACGACGACGAACCCAGCACCCACGTCCGCGTCACATCACTCGCATACCGCCGAAACTGCGCACCAAAATCACACAACACCAACTCACCAGACCGCAAACCCACATCACCATGACCATAATGCGGCTCCGCAGTATTCGCCCCACACGACGAAATCGTATCAAACGACGGCCGCTCCGCACCCTCCTTCAACAAACAATAATCAATCTCCGCAGCCAACTCATTCTCCGTCATCCCCTCACCAATGATATCAGGAAGAGCCTCCACCACACGGTCAGAAATCCCACACGCAGTACGAATCCGGTCCAACTCCTGTGCATCCTTCACCAGCCGAGCCGACGAGAACGCCGCAGACACATCGACAAACTCACTCTTCACCAGCTGCTGCTTCAACGAATCCCGATCATGGACCGTCAGACCAGCGGCGTTAATCCCAACCCGAGGCACAGACCCAAGAAGACGACCCAGGATATCCTTGAACTCCTGCCTCGTCTTGTACACGCTCACAGGCACGCCCCCTCGACGCGCGCTGTCCGCCTCAAGCTCCGAGACGATTGCCTCCACGCGCCCATCCGGGAACGCCACCGCAAGACACCCCTCAAAGACGCCACTGACGAAATCCGTCAGATAAAAGAAATTCTCATCCAGGATCGGTGCGGTGCCGTTCTTCACCATAATCGCATCCACAGGGCTTGAACAATGGGAGAAGACTGTTTTTACTCGAGATAACATTTCAACACCTCAGTAAAATAGAGAAAAAAATAGGCTGGAAACGCATCCTTGGGGCACAGAAAAGAAGGGGGTTGGTGGGTCCCCTACTTTTCCATGTTGGTGATAAGCTGGTGAAGCGAATCGAGGTCCATCCGGATGTTCTCCACTTCCTTCATTTTCTCTTTCTCGAAGCTTTTCAGGATCGTGGGGAGATCGGCGGTCAGTTTATACAAGTGGACGGGGCGTCCCTTGCCTTTCTTCTTGACGTCTCGCTTTTTAGCCCAGCCGCGGCGTCGCAGTTCCTGCATGGCAACGCTGACCTCGGGTTGGCGCAGGTCTGCTCCTTGTTCCACATCGGCGGAGCGGCATTCGTCAACCTGGGAGATATATAAAAGTGTCTTGGCTAGGTTCTTTGGCATCCCAAGTTCGGTGAACAGTTGGACTGCTTTGTAATCCTTGTCATCCAACACAAACGATTTCTTCCGTTTCATACGTTCTCCTCGAAAAATAAATCAATTCTGATGTATATATATTTTTCCAATTTTTCACGAAATTTTTATAGAACACGATATTATTTAAATCTTTTTATTTTTAGCCCGCTCTCCTCCAACATTTTCTTTGCCAACTCATCAGGATAGTCCCCAGAATAGACAATCTCTGTCACACCCGCATTGATAAGCATCTTCACGCAGACGACACACGGAACATTGGTGCAATACAGCATCGAGCCCTTGATTGACGTCCCAAACACGGCGGCCTGGATAATCGCATTCTGTTCGGCATGCAGGCCCCGGCATAACTCGTGCCGTTCACCAGAGGGGATCTTTAAGTCCTGCCGAAGACAGCCGACCTCTTCACAGTGCTTCATCCCTTTCGGGGCGCCGTTGTAGCCGGTGCTCAAGATATGTTTGTCCTTGACGAGGATTGCGCCCACGCGGCGCCGCAGGCAGGTGCTCCGTTTGGAGACGACCTGCGCCATCTCCATGAAGTACTCATCGTACGACGGCCTTGTTTCCATAACCCTCACTCCAGTATCCGACATCCTTTTCACCGTTTAAGACAATTCCGCCGAAGCCTCCGCCTCAAAGCCTTTGTTTCTTAACAATAAGCGAACGACCGTGGTCACACAGGAAAGTACCAAAATAAGTAGGAGGAGTATCGGTTCGGTGATTGGTTGGGTACCAAACACGGTGTTCACTCCAGGGACGTAGATTATGACAATCACCATAACAAAAGTGATAACGAAGAACGCTTTCAGAAGCAAATTTTTGCGAGTAAACTTTTCTTTGATAGTACCGGCTCGCAAAGCGAAGATGTAGACCTGGGGTGAAAGCAACGTAACGGCGAATGCGACTGTCCCGGACAAAGTCATGACGGTCTTGGAGAACGGTTCCATACCAAGTACGTTGACGAGGTAGAGCCAAGTGAGGATGTAGCCGAGCATGATGCAGACGCCGAAGAGGATGCCATCTATAATCATCCGTATCCGCTGTTGTCGTGAGATGATCGGCTCGGAGATCTTTGATGGTCGTTGTCGCATTTGGTCAGGGTCCGCGGTGTCGGTGCTGATGCCGACGCCGGGAAAGCTTTCCATGACGACGTTGGACCAAAGGAGCTGTAGTGGCAGGAGTGGTGCCGGGAAACCGAGTAGTGGTGTTGCGAGGACGCCGACGACTTTGCCGATGTTGTTTGTCAGTAGGTATTGGATGAGTCGTTTGAGGTTCTGGTAGACGCGGCGGCCTTCTTCGACGCCGCGGACGATAGTACCGAAGTTGTCGTCGGTGAGGATGATGTCGGCTGCTTCTTGGGCGACTTGGGTGCCGGCACGGCCCATGGCGATACCGACGTCGGCTTTTTTGAGGGCGGGGGCGTCGTTGACGCCGTCGCCGGTCATGGCGACGATGTGGTCTTTGTTTTCGAGTTTGTCGACGATGCGGAGTTTGTCGAGTGGTGCGACGCGGCTGTAGACGCGAAGTGATTCGACTCGCTGACTAAATTCTTCTTCGCTCATGGCTTCGAGGTCGCGGCCTTCGATCGCCTGGTCGATGGTGTCGGCGATGCCGACACTTTGGGCGATGGAGAATCCTGTCTTTTTGCTGTCGCCGGTGATCATGACGACGTGGATGTGGGCGTCTTTGGTTTCCTGGATCATGGTTTTGACTTCGTCTTTGGGGGGGTCGTAGAGGACGGCGACGGCGAGGAAGGTGCAGTCGGAGAGGGGTGTCTGGGCAATCTTCTCTTGGGTGGTGTCTGGTTTTTTGGCGAAGCCGATGAGTCGGTAGCCTTTCTCAGCGCGGTTGGTCAGGTCGGTGTGGATTTTTTGTCGGAGGTGGTCGGTGAGTGGTTCGATGCGGCCGTTGTTGTAGTAGGTGGAGCAGAGGTCGAGGATGGTTTCGGGGGCGCCTTTGAGGAAGATTTGTTTGCGTCCTCGTGGGTTTTGGGTGAGGACGGCGGAGTACATGAGGTCGGAGGAGAAAGGAAGGGTGTCGTGGGTGTGGTAGCATTGGAAGTCGGTGGGTTTGAAGCCGTTGAGGTAGGCGGCTTTGATGAGAGCGATTTCTGTGGGGTCGCCGACTTCTTTGGTGACGGTGCCGTCTTTTTCTTCGACGGTGGCGGTGCTGGCTTTGATGCTGGTGAGGAAGAGGTCGTGGAGGATGTCGGTTTGGTCTTCGGCGGCCATTTTGAAGATGTCGGCTATGGTGTGGTAGTGGGTGCTGAGGTAGAATTCTTTGACGGTCATGTCGTGTTTGGTGATGGTGCCGGTTTTGTCGGTGCAGATGTAGTCGACGTTGCCGAGGGTTTCGACGCTGCTGAGGCGTTTGACGATGACGCTGTTGTTAGCGAGGCGTTCCATGGCGAGGCTGAGGGCGATGGTCATGCTGGCGGGGAGTCCTTCGGGGAAGACGGCGACGAGGATGCTGATGCCGAGGATGACGGTCTGGCCGAGGTTGTCGTGGTGGGCGATGCCGATGAGGATGACGAGGGTGAGGCTGGCGATGGCTAAGGCGATGAGGGTTTTGATTTCGCGGTTCATCTTTTTTTGGAGTGGGGTGGTTTCGTCGTCGGTTTCTTGGATGGTGGTGGCGATTTTACCGAGTTCGGTGTGTGGTCCGGTGTGGGTGATGATGGCGTGGCCGTGTCCGTTGAGGACTTTGCTGGCGGCGAAGGTCATGTTGGTTTGTTCGTAGAGTTTGAGGTCAGTGGTGGGGAGGGGGTGGGGGTTTTTGGTGATGGGTTCGCTTTCGCCGGTGAGGTGTGCTTCGTCGATTTGGAGGTTGGAGGCGTGGGTGATGCGTGCGTCGGCGGGGATGATGTCGCCGGCTTCGAAGGTGATGAGGTCGCCGGGGACGAGGTTTTTGGAGGCGATGAGTTCGATGCTGGCGTCGCGGATGACTTTGCATTGTGGTGTGAGGATTTTTTGGAGTTCTTCGGCTGCTTTTTCGGCTTTGCCTTCTTGGTAGAGGCTGATGATGGTGTTGATGATGACGACGCCGAGGATGGCGATGGCTTCGAGGGGTTCGTGGATGATGAAGTAGCTGAGGAGGGCGGCGATGATGAGGATGATCGTCATGGCTTCGGTTAGGGCTTGGAAGATTTTGATGAGGAGGGGTTTTTTCTTTTTCTTGGTGAGTTCGTTGGGGCCGATTTTTTTGAGGCGGTCGGCGGCTTGTTGGGGGGTGAGGCCTTGGGGTGTGGTTTGGAGCGTTTTGTAAAGATCGTCGAGAGAAAGGGTGTAGTAGGGAGGGTTTTGGTCTGGTGTCATAGGTGTGGTCTAGGGAGTGGAACTGGTTCTTTGTATTTGTGGGTTTTCTTTTCGGAGTGGGGTGTGACCGTAAGTTTTAATCGAGGAGAGTGGTTACCCAGGGGTCAGGGAAGAGGTATGCTCGTATGGGACAGACGTTGAATATCGGTGTGTTGACGGGTGGTGGTGACTGCCCGGGTTTGAATGCGGTGATTCGGGCGATCGTGCGGAAGTCGTTGAAGCAGGGGTGGCGTGTCACTGGGTTTTTAGATGGGTGGAAAGGCGTGATCAATGGGAATATCATGCCGTTGACGGAGCGTGAGGTGTCTGGGATTCTGCCGCGTGGCGGGACGATTTTGGGGACGTCGCGGACGAATCCGTTTAAGAATCCTGGTGATGTGGAGAAGATTCAGCAGAATCTGAAGAAGTTGCAGATTGATGCGTTGATTGCGATCGGCGGTGAGGATACGCTGGGTGTGGCGTTGAAGCTGCATAAGCTGGGGATCCATGTGGTGGGTGTGCCTAAGACGATTGATAACGATATTTGTGGGACGGATACGACGTTTGGGTTTGACACCGCGGTGTCGATCGTGACGGATGCCATTGACCGTTTGCATACGACTGCAGAGTCTCATCATCGGATCTTGGTCTTGGAGGTCATGGGTCGGCATACTGGTTGGATTGCGACGATTTCTGGTATTGCGGGTGGTGCGGACGAGATTTTGATTCCTGAGGTGCCGTTCGATATGGATACGATTTGCAAGAACCTGGAGTGCCGGATGAAGAGTGGCAAGGGGTTCAGTATCGTGGTCGTCGCGGAGGGCGCGAAGCCGAAGAGTATGGCGGATTTCGCGACGATCTCCAGTGAGAAGGATGAGTTTGGGCATGTCCGGCTCGGTGGTATCGGGCCGTTGATTAGCAAGGAGATTGAGAAACGCCTGGGTGTGGAGACGCGGGTGACAGTCCTTGGTCATGTGCAGCGTGGCGGGTCGCCGACGGCGTATGACCGTGTGCTGGCGACGCGGTTTGGTGTCGCGGCCGTGGACTTGGTCACCTCGAAGAGTTGGGGTAAGATGGTCGCCTTTTGCAGCTATAAGATTGTGCCTGTGGAGCTGAGCGAGGCGGTTGAGAAGCTGAAGACCGTGGACATGGATCTTTTCAATCAGGCGCGGATTTTCTTTGGAGACCCGTGTGAACGAGTGGCGGAGAAACCGGTAGCAAAGGCGAAGAAATCATAGACCTTTTCGTTTCCTATGGTTTGAGTCTGACGTCGATTTCCTGGAAGTCTTTTGCGGCGTAGGAGTGTGGGAACTCTTTGCGAGCGTCTTCTTCGATGACCCTGGGGTCGAGGTAGCGTGGGCTGATGTGTGTCAGGAAGAGGGCTTCGACGTTGGCTTGTTTTGCTATCATCGCCGCTTGTGCGGCGGTCGAATGGCCGTATTCGGCTGATTCGGCGAAGCTGGAGTCGAAGGTCGCCTCGTGGATGAGGATATCCGCATCCCTGGCGAAAGCAACAAGATGCTCGTCATATGTTGTGTCACCGCTGATGACGACCTTGCGTCCACGGCGTGATGGGCCGAGGACCATGTCCGGGGTGATTTTCTTGCCGTTTTTCAAGGTGATGTCGTGCCCGTGTTGCAGTTTGCTGAACATCGGTCCTTCGGGGATGCCGAGGGAGAGTGCCTTGGGTTTGTCGAATTTGCCGGGTCGCAGGTGTTCTTCGAGGCAATATGCAAGGGATGGGACGTTGTGTTTTGTGGCCATGGTTTTAATGTCGTAGCCGTCAAACGGCAGGGCCTCCCCTTCGTCAATCTCGTGGGAAATTATCTCATATGCCGGGCGGAAGTATCCCAGGGTGAGCAGTTGGGCTGTGAGTTTGTTCATCCCGGGCGGGCCGTAGAGGTGCAGGGGTTTGTCGCGGTCGTTGAGCTGCATGGTCTGGATAAGGCCGGGGAGTCCGAGGAAGTGGTCGCCGTGGAAATGGGAGATGAAGATGTTGGTGATCTGCATGAACGAAAGGCTGGTGCGTTGGAACTGCCGTTGGGTGCCTTCGCCGCAGTCGAAGAGGAGGACTTCGCTGCCGCGATGTATCGCGGTTGAGGCGACGTTGCGTTGGATGGTCGGCCAGCTGCCGCTGGTGCCGAGGAAGAGGATGCGCAGCTGTGTCATAGGTGCAAGGCGCATCACCGCAATGGATGAAAAGCTTTTGGGCAGGAGGATTTGAGGCAAGATACAATCAAGAACTCGGGGGGGTCGGTTGAAGTGAGCGGTATTTATTTTTGAAAAACAGCAAAGGATCGGGTGAGGCTGCGGTGGGCGCGGATGTCGTAGACCGCTTGTAAACGAAGGTGGCGTTCACCCAGACTCAGCAGGTGTTTATCGGAGAGGCCGCAGACGGCGTATCGTCCGGGTTTCAATAGCTGGGCGATTGTCTCGAACGCCCGTTCGTACAAGGTCTCTCGGTGTTCGCCTTTGGTGGTGGTGGACCGTCCGTAAGGGAAGTCGGTGGCGATTCCATCGACGTCGGGGACGTATTTGGGGAGGTTGCCGATGTCTGTGGGAAATAATTGGAAGTGGTTGATGTGGAAATGTTCTAGGGTTTTGGTGCATCCGGTGGTCATCTTGGGTTCGATGTCGCCGCCGATGACTTGGGTGCCGATGAGTCCTGCTTCGAGGAGGATGCCGCCGGAGCCGCAGAACGGGTCGCAGAACAGCTCGCCGGCGCGGACGCGGGAGAGGTTGACCAGTGCCCGCGCCAGTCGTGGGTGCATGGTGATGCCGGTAAAGAACGGCCGGTATTGGGATTTGCGTTGTTCGAAGGCTGCTGTGTCGATGTCGGCGATTTTTCTGCCGACGGTGACGTGGTCGTCGGTTACGACGGCGCGGATCTCGTGGTCTGGTTTCTGCAGTTTGATGGGATGGTCTTGGGAGTAGACGTCTGCGAGGGCGTCGATGACGGCATCGGATTGATATCTGGTGGAGTGGTTTTTGACGCGGACGGCGAGCGACCCCGTCTGATTGAGTGGATGGTGTTGTGTTGCGGTGGTGAGTTGGTCTGGTGGGCAGGTGAACAAGAGTTCATCGATGACGGAGCTGTGTGAGAGTCGGCCTGCGAGCGTGTGCACCTGCGTCATCGAGGCGTCTGCCTCTACTGCGAGGACGTCGGTCGACCGATGCAGGATGGTGTGAGGGATGTGTTCGGCTTGCAGGCAGGCGATGACTTCGTCGCCGGGAAGCGGCGGGATGGTCTTGAGGAGTTCAAAGAGCAGCTGCATAGGATGTTGACTCTAGGCTTCCGGATGTTAGCCTTGTTTATAAAACACGTGGGACAGGGTTGTTTTTATTCGCGGTGTTTCCCTGATTTCCGGGGTTGGGTCTTCTTTTTGAGGACTTCGTCGACCTTGGTTTCGATGTTGTCTTCGCCGTCGAACCATTTCCCTTCTTTGTTCTTGTTGATCTTGCCGGTCATGGAGTCGAGTTTGAACTTCGCGTAGTCCGTGCCTTGGAACCATTGGTCGTATTCCAGGTGTTTTTCAGGAGGATGGTGTTGCACGTGTTCCTTTTCTGTGGTGATGACCGTGGTGTCCCTGCGCCGTTCGGATGTCGGGATGCGGATCTCCTCAATCTTCGACGGGCCGTGGGTGGGCGTGCTGAATTCCTCGGGAAGCGATCGGGTGCGTACGCGTACTGACGGCGCCCCGTCATCATCATCCTCTCCTTTGGTTCGGGTGACGCGGTGTGTCTGTCGCCATCGGACGAGGCCGACGGCGAAGATCAAGATGAAGACGGCGACGAGGATCGGCACGATCTGCGACATGTCGATGGTGAACAACAGGCTGTGGACGTTGCTGACGACGATGGTCCGGGTGCCGGTGACATACCCGTCTTTCGCCGCGGCGAGGACGACTTCCTGGTCCTGGGAGACCTCTGGTGCGCTAATCACCACTTGTCCCATGGAGTCTGTGGTCGCGACTGGTATGCCGCGCATCAGAATCTTGGCGTCCGCAATCGATGTGCCATGTTGGTCCATGACGCTGACTGTGATCTGTCCGCCTTCACGGACGCTGGTCGACGGCGTCGTCATATGCAGCGCCCCGCGCAGCACCGTGATCGTCATGTTCGTGGATTCATACCCTGGTTTGGAGGCCGAGATGACGAAACTTGGATAATCCTGATAGTTCGGCGCGGTGAACTCAAGGATCGGCGTCTCGTTCGTCGTCAGGAACGTCGTCCATGGCACCGTGATCTTCACATCCTGGAGAATCGGAAGACCACCGCTGATGCCCACGCTGATGGTGTACTGGTTGCCCTCGTACATCACGTTGTCCGCAAGCGTCGTCTGCTCCAGGTTTAAGACCTCAATCTGCAGTCCTGTCCCTTGTGCAGGAAGGCACGGTACCACCAGACAGGTAATCAGTGCAGCTAGCAAGACGACATATAGACCGTGCTGTACGGTATTGGAATACTGCGTGCTTCTCATCCACCAACCCAAAGTTGATTGAACAGGGAATCGGGTTCTGCGTATTTATGCCTAGCGCTTCTCCGCCAGACGGCGCTTCAGCTCCGTGACGATGTCCACCGGGCTGGGGTCCACCCCGCGCAGTAGCGCCAGGTAGTTGCTCGCAAAATCCCCCTGGCACATCAGATGCATCATCCGCGCCAGCCGGCTCTTGCCCTTGGGCGTGACTTCGATGACGTCCTTGGCGACGTTCTGCCCCAGGCTTTTCATGAAATCCAAGCGAGTGGCCAGCGAGATTGATTCGTTCTCTCGGTCTCGGAACAGGACATAG
>Ga0209777_10000350_pt1 | contig 77493 bp, 64 predicted proteins | sample FrelakmetHBP12HB_FD_187147 | JGI IMG/M metagenome (GOLD analysis project Ga0209777, IMG submission 187147) | Freshwater lake sediment microbial communities from the University of Notre Dame, USA, for methane emissions studies -HBP12 HB (SPAdes)... | ecosystem: Environmental > Aquatic >...
CGCTGTACCGGTTAAGCGGATTTGCCACAAAGTGATTTTGTGCATCCCCCATCGTAATCGACCAGAAGGCCTTGTTCGGTGGGAGTCCTCCCGGCGGAAAGTGCATAACGTAGTCGTGCTCTCCGGAGAGCGCATGGTGCGCACCATCTGAGTTCGTCCACCAATACATTGCCTCTTCTGGTGTGTTCACCGGGCCGGGAAATAACTGGGCGTGGGCGGCTCGCAGCAGCATCCCGTTGCCGGGCTCGCCCAATCCTAACATGCCGATCCAGCCGTTGACCTTCTTGGCCTTGACCCTGGCGTAAATCTGGGCCGTGACAAACGCCAGCCCGAAGCCGATCAGGACGCCTTGGATCACGTCGTTACGTATAATCCTTGGTTGGGGAAAGAAGATTGAATGGAGTAAGAAATAGGCGCATATCGCCCCGACGAGTGTCGAGAGGTAGGTCATTGTTTTGTTCATATTATTATTTTATCACTTCTGGTTCAGCGGCATGAGCTGAATCTGTTTCGCAATCCCATAAGCGGTCGATACGTCGCTGTCGATTACCGCGAGCACGCGTCCGATCACGAGCACCGAGTTGTTCGGCGAGGATATCTGCGTCATGCCGCTCGGCACCTGTCCTTTCCAACCTGGCCCCGTAATGAGATAGTCGCCCGCCTGCGTGCCAGTAGTGCGCGTACCGACGTAGGCAAAATCAGTGCCATCCGACGGATCCGTGAACTGCACGCTGTAGTAGCGACCGGCCATGTCCGGCACGTGCAAGACTTGCGGTCCTTTCGAGAGATTGAGCCAGCCGACCGTAAGGAGCGTGTCGCGGTTCACGCCAGTAGTCATCAAATTCGAACTCGTGGCGGACTGCGAAGCGAGGGGCTCTGCAAAGAGTGTTTGGGGCTCCGTATAGAGCGTATTGACCGGGATGGGGCCGTCGCCGAACCCTTTAACGAGGATCGCTCTTTCGAAGTGGTTGTACACGAGGTGTGGCCAAAAGTAGACGAAGAGGAACGTGCCGAGCGCCCATGCCACAAGCATGACCGAACCAAATGTAAGCAGATGTTTGTGCTTCATATGCGATGTCATTTCACTTCGACAACCGGCGGAACCTTGTACTCGCCGTCGAGAATGGCTGCTCCGGGCACATACACGCGCAGCCAGAGTATGAACTTGTCCGAAGGCGCGGGCAGCCAGTTGGATTCATGGCCCGCCGGAGCAGCGTTCTGGATGTAAATGTCGACGGAACCGTCGGCATTCGGAACGAGGCCGGAGCGATCGCTGGGATCGGCCTGTTTCGGCGGCATCACCCGTTGACATGCCTGCTCCCTTGGGGTATCCTTCCTCCGTCCGGGTGGGTCCGGCGCGGCGGAGCCTTCCGAACCCCGTCAGGTCCGAAAGGAAGCAGCGGTAAGGAAGTGTCTCCGGGTGCCGCCGGGTTACCTGCCCGGATATTTTTATTGCACTATAATGCCTTTATGTTCCTTCCAACCACCCCCGAAGAAGTCAAACGCTTGGGCTGGGATGAGCTCGATGTCATCCTGGTGACCGGCGATTCCTACATTGACAGCCCCTTTATTGGAACGGCCGTCATCGGAAAAGTATTGCTCAACGCCGGGTACCATGTGGGAGTCATCGCCCAGCCGGACCCCAAAACGGATGCCGATATCTCCCGTCTCGGCGAGCCGCGCCTGTTCTGGGGAGTGACCGCCGGCAGCATTGACTCGATGGTCGCCAACTACACCGCCCTGAAGAAGCCGCGCCGCAGCGACGACTACACCCCCGCTGGCGAGAACACCCGCCGTCCCGACCGGGCGACGATCGTCTACACCAACATCATCCGGCGCTTTACCAAACAGCTCCATCCCGGCCGGCCCACCTGCCCCATCGTCCTCGGTGGCATCGAGGCCAGCCTGAGGCGGGTGGCGCACTATGATTTTTGGTCCGACTCGGTACGCCGCTCGGTGCTGTTCGACGCCAAGGCCGACTACATCCTCTATGGCATGGCTGAGAATGCAACCCTGGAATTCGCCGCCCTCCTGCGGGATGGCCGGGACCCGCGTACAGTCCGCGGCCTGTGCTACATCGCTAAAGAGAAGCGGGATGGCTATCTTGAGCTGCCCTCCTACGAAACCGTCGCTGCTGACAAGCTGGCGTTCATCGAGATGTTTCACACTTTCTACAAGAACAACGACCCCGTCAGCGGGCGAGGACTCTGCCAGCAGCACGGCGACCGGTTCCTGGTGCAGAATCCGCCCGCCCCCTACCAGACTCAGGCCGAGCTGGACGCGGTCTATGCCCTGGATTTCGAGCGGGCCCAGCATCCCTATTATGAAGCGCACGGTCCGGTGAGAGCGCTGGAGACCATCCGCTTCTCAATCTCCACCCACCGCGGCTGCTACGGCGAATGCAGCTTCTGCGCCATAGCCGTCCACGAAGGCCGCACCGTGCGCTGGCGCAGCCAGCAATCCATTCTTGATGAAGCCGGGCGCATCATCAGCCGCCCCGACTTTAAGGGCTACATCCAGGATGTGGGCGGGCCGACCGCCAACATGTACGGCTTCGAGTGCGACAAGAAACTCAAGAACGGTGCCTGCCCGGCCAAAGGCTGTCTCTTCCCGGAAATCTGCCCGCTGCTGGAGGTGGATCACCGCCCGCAATTGGAACTCCTCCGCCAGGTGCGGCAGTTGCAGGGCGTGAAAAAGGTGTTCGTTGCCTCCGGCCTGCGTTACGACATGATCCTGAGAGATGCACTCTGCGGCGAGGCGTACCTGAGGGAGATCGTCGAGCACCATGTCTCCGGCCAGTTGAAAGTGGCTCCCGAGCACACTGAAAAGGACGTGCTCGACCTGATGGGCAAACCCGGCCCGGATTCGTTACTGAAATTCAAAGCCCGGTTCGACCGCCTGACCCGTCTCGCCGGCAAGCCCCAGTTCCTCACTTACTACATCATCGCCGCCCACCCCGGCTGCAGCGCGCAGGACATGCTGCACCTGAAACGCTTCACCAGTGAGAAACTGCATGTCAACCCGGAGCAGGTGCAGATCTTCACCCCCACCCCGTCCACTTACTCCAGCCTGATGTACTATACCGAACTTGACCCCTTCACCCACCGGCCGATCTTCGTGGAGAAGGAGCCGCGCCGCAAGGAACATCAGAAGGACATCGTGACGCGCAAAGCCGCCACGGAATTTTCGTGAGGAATCCACAAGGAACATCAAGTTTTAACCTGAGTTATGGATAAGGTTTCATATGTCGTTGCGAGGAGCCCAAAGGGCGACGAAGCAATCTCCCAGCTGACCGGGGGATTTCTCCGCCGTATCTATGCCCTGTCGGGGTGTGCCAGGGAAAACGCTGCTCGCTATGACCCCAAATTGTCTTTTTCCATATTCATATTTATGTAGGTTTCAGATCATCTGTTCGACGTCATAGATAAATAAATGGACTCATTCTTCGCCGTAACCGCACCCGGACTGGAACCCTTCACCGCACAGGAACTGCGCGGCCTCTTCCCGGACCCTGAACCTGCTACTTCTCATGACGGGATTAACCGCGCAGAGGCAAAGACCGCCAGGACCTTTGGCGGTAGCGAAGAATCCTCGAGGGTCCTTCCACGCTTCGCGGTTCAGGTTGAGCCGGGTGGGGTGACCTTCAAAGGCGACCTGTCTGCCCTGTACCGCGCCAACCTGCACCTGCGCACAGCCAGCCGCATCCTGGCCCGCCTGGGCAATTTTTTCCATGCCACCACCTTCCCCGAACTCCAACAACGCCTGGCCCGCCTGCCCTGGGAACGCTTCCTGACCCCCGGACAGCCCATCACCCTGCGCGTCACCTGCCACAAATCAAAACTCTATCATTCCGACGCGGTTGCCCGCTGCGCCCTCGCCGCCCTTGCCGGGCGGCTGGGACAGCCCTCCCCCGACCTCAAAGCTGACGAAGAAAGCGACCAGCCGCCGCAGTTGGTGGTGATCCGGTTGGCGGAAGACCGGTGTACCGTCAGTGTGGATTCGTCCGGGAGGCTGCTGCACAAGCGCGGCTACCGCCAGGCAGTGGCCAAAGCCCCCCTGCGCGAGACCCTGGCCGCTGCGCTTTTAATGGCCTCCGGCTGGGACAAAGTCTCTCCGTTGATCGATCCTTTCTGCGGCTCGGGGACGATCCCGATCGAAGCTGCCTTGATGGCGCTCGGCATCCCGCCTGGGATCAATCGCCGCTTTGCTTTCATGGACTGGCCGGGTTACGATGAGAGCCTCTGGCAGGCTACGGCCGGCAGCTGGCACAAGGCGGAAAGCAATCGCCCCCACATCCTGGCCTCCGACCGGGATGCGGGGGCGATTAAAATGGCACAGGCCAACGCCGAACGTGCCGGGGTGGTGGACATCATCGAGTTCAAATGCCAGGCAGTCTCATATCTAACGCCACCCCCGGGACCCGGCTGGGTGGTCACCAATCCACCCTATGGATTGCGCCTCAGCGAGGGCAAAGACCTGCGCAATCTTTATGCCCAATTCGGTAACATACTGCGCGAGAAATGCCCCGGCTGGAACCTGTCGGTGTTATGCAGTGACCCTGCCTTGCTCGGCCAGATGCAGATCCGGATGGATACTTCGCTGTCACTCGTCAATGGTGGAATCCGGGTCAAACTGGGGCGGGGAGTTGTCAGGTGAGGGCTTATTGAACGGGGAATATCGAAGGTCTTGCATCCTCGTGTATATTGTAGTAATATACAATTGTGATTGACCTAAATCAACTCACCGGCTTCGATTGGGATGCGGGAAACCGCGAAAAGAACTGGCAAAGTCACCACGTTTCAACTGGTGAATGCGAGGAGATTTTTTTTAACCTTCCCCTGCTCCTCCAGGATGACTCAAATCGCTCGTCAACAGAGCCGCGCTATCTGGTACTTGGGCAGACCAATGCAGGCAGGCTGTTATTCATAGCTTTCACTATCCGGCAGGAAAAGATTCGTGTTATCTCGGCACGGGACATGTGTCAAAAAGAGAGAGAACGATATGAACAAACCAATACCTGAGTTCAAGAATGAAGAGGAAGAGCGCGCTTTCTGGGCCGAAAACGACTCCAGTGAATTCGTGGACTGGAGCAAAGCCAAACGCGCCATTTTCCCTAACTTGAAACCGTCTACACGCGCTATTTCCCTACGCCTGCCTGAGTCGATGCTGGACGAGTTACGCCAGATGGCTAACGAACGCGATGTGCCATACCAATCATTGATCAAGGTATTCTTGCGCGAGCGTATGGATCAGGAATACAGCAGCCTGTCCAATTCGATAGTCGCGGAGAAGAAAGCAAAATATCGCACAAAGAACTAAGCAGATGACCTGACTTTCTCTACCTGTTATAATCCCACTGTCATAATTTTATTCAGGAGGAAACTGATGTCATTCAAAATCACATTCGGCACCGACGGCTGGCGCGGGGTCATCGCTGAAGATTACACCTTTGATAACGTCCGGCGCTGCGCGCAGGGGTATGCCTCATACATGCTCGACAAAGGCAAGCAGGGCCAGTGGATCGTGGTGGGGCACGACAAGCGCTTTGACAGCGAGTTCTTCGCGGCGGCCGTGGCCGAGGTGCTGGCGGGCAGCGGCTTCAAGGTCCACCTGACCGACAGTGCCACCCCCACTCCGGTGATCGCCTTTGCAGTGGTCAACCTGCATGCCTGTGGAGCGGTCAACATCACCGCCTCGCACAACCCGTCCACCGATAACGGTTTCAAGGTGCGCGAGGCCACCGGCGGGGCCATTGACCCGCAGGGCCTGCTCAAGATCGAGGCATTGATCCCAGATTCCATCGATAGCGTAAAACGTAAACCATACAAGGAGGCGGAAGCGGCGGGAGAAATCGTAAAATTCGATGCCCACACGCCCTACATTGAACACATCAATAAACTTATCGACCTGCAGCCGGTCAAGGATGCCGGTCTGACCGTGATGGTGGACGCCATGTGGGGCAACGGGGCTGGTTACTTCCCGCGCCTGCTGGCAGGCGGAAAGACCAGGGTGCTCGAGATCCACAACGAGCGCAACCCGTCCTTCCCCGAAATGATACGTCCCGAACCCATCCCGCCGAACATCAACGTGGGGCTGAAGGCCACCGTGGACAACCACGCCAACATCCTGCTCATCACCGACGGCGACGCCGACCGCTGCGGCATTGGCGACGAGAACGGTGAGTTCATCAACCAGTTGCGGGTATTTGCCCTGCTGGCTTACTACCTGCTCGAAATCCGCGGCGAGCGCGGCACCATCGTCAAGACACTTTCCACCACCACCATGCTCAACAAACTGGGCAGGATTTACGGCGTCCCTGTCATCGAGACCGCCGTGGGCTTTAAGTACGTGGCCCCCAAGATGACCGAGACCAATGCTCTCATCGGCGGCGAGGAGAGTGGCGGCTACGCCTTCCGCGGCAATGTCCCTGAACGGGATGGTATCCTGGCGGGCCTGTATATGCTCGACTTCATAGTGCGCACCGGCAAGAAGCCCACCCAACTGCTCGAGATGTTGTTTGCCCTAGTCGGCGAGCACTATTATGACCGGATCGATACACCCTTCAATGGCGACCGCCAGGACCGCGAAGCCATGATCCTCAAGGCCAAACCCAAAACCATCGGCGGCTTGAAGGTGACCGAACTGGTCACTGTGGATGGCTTCCAGTTCAAACTGGAAGACGGCGGCTGGATGCTCATCCGCTTCTCCGGCACCGAACCGATCATGCGCGTCTACTGCGAAACGACACACAAGAATAAGGTGCAGGCAATCCTGCAGGACGGGTTAAAGATCGCCGGACTTAAATAACGTTGACCTGTTGGTATATTGACAGATTATCACGTGCCAACGTGAAATGTGCGATGCGCACCATGCTTACTGACGCACACTGCCATCTGGACCTGGACAAATTCGACTCCGACCGGGAGGCCGTCCTGGATCGCGCCATCCAGGCCGGGGTTGAGCGTATTTTGATTCCGGGCCTCTCGTTGACCTCCAGCCTGTCCGTTGTCAAACTGGCGGAAAGCCACCCGGGGCTGTATGCCGCCATTGGCGTCCACCCCACGGAAGCGTCCGCTGTTGAACTCTCAATGTTGAACGACCTTCGAAAATGGTCGCAACATCCCAAGGTTAAGGCAATCGGTGAGATTGGCCTGGATTATTACTGGAACTCCACCCCGCACGGTCACCAGCAGAAAGTGTTGAAAGCTCAACTGGCCCTGGCTGCCGAACTCCAACTCCCGGTCGTGATCCACTTCCGGGAAAAGGGTGACGCCTCCGGCGGGGACTGCGCCTCAGACTTGATGAAAATCCTGGAGGAATGGATGAGAGGTTTGAGACGGGAAAAAAGTCCGCTGGCGGAAAGACCGGGGGTTCTGCACTCCTATTCCGGGACCCTGGAAATGGCGGGGGAGGCTATGCATCTCGGTTTCTATATGGGTGTGAGCGGACCCGTCACCTTTGAAAACGGCCAGCGGCGTCAGGAGCTTGTGTCCGCAATCCCGCTGGATCATATTTTAATTGAAACGGACGCGCCGTTCCAGACCCCACATCCCTTTCGAGGAAAACGCAACGAACCGGCCTACGTTCGCCTGATTGCTGATAAAATTGGTACCGTGCACTTCGTCACAACTGAACAGGTTGCCGCAGTTACCAGTGAGAATGCACGGCGACTCTTTGCCTGGGAATAACCGTTTGAATAATGCCTCATTCTTCACACCCGTTCTAAAGGGACTCCAGGAAGTCGAAACGCTCCTGCGTTCCCAATCCGACGGCGCTCACCCGGAACTGGGGGCTGCGCTGGAGCATCTGCTTACCTCCGGAGGCAAACGCTTCCGCCCAACTCTCGTTCTGCTGACAGCGCAGATGCTGGGCGCGCCTCACGAGAAACTTATCACGCTGGCCGCAGCGGTGGAACTGTTACATACCGCCACATTAGTCCACGACGACCTGATCGACGGCGCCATGCTGCGGCGCGGCAACCCCACCCTGAACGCGCGCTGGTCGCCACCGGCAACCGTCCTGACCGGTGATTTTATCTTCGCGCGGGCCGCCAAACTGGCAGCCGACACCGACCACCTGCCCTTGATGAAACTCTTTGCCGAAACCCTGGCGGTTATTGTCAATGGCGAGTTGACCCAGTTGTTCACCGCCCGCGGGTTGACCAGCCGCGAAAGTTACTACAAACGCATCTATGCCAAGACCGCCTCGCTCATCGAGATGACCACGCGCGGGGCGGCCATGATCAGCCCGGTGGACGAGACCGTTGTCAAGTCCATGAGGGAGTATGGTTACAATCTGGGCATGGCATTTCAAATCGTGGATGATGTGCTGGATTTTACCGGCGAACAGGGGGAGGTGGGCAAGCCGGTCGGTTCGGATCTTTTACAAGGTCTGGTTACTCTCCCGGCAATTTATTACGCCGAAGCCCATCCTGACGACCCGGATGTCATCTGTCTCACCAGCGGGTGTTACAGTGAACACGAGCGCATGGAACGATTAGTGCAGACGGTGCGTATGAGTTCCGGGGCAAAGAAATCCCTGGAAGAAGGACAGGATTACGTCAAGAAGGCTCTAAAATCGTTGGCGGGGATGCCGGAAGGAGTCGAGCGTCAGGCATTGGAAGATCTGGCGCGCTACACGGTCGCCCGAAAAATCTAACGAGATTGATCGTTTGCAATCATTCGTAAAAATGCATCAACCACCCGGGGGTCGAAGAGTTTTCCACTGTTCTCACGGACGTAGTCAGCAGCCTTCGCCTTTGTGAAGGCCTTTCGGTAAGGGCGATCGGAAATCAAGGCATCCCATACATCCACGACTGCAAATATGCGTGCCGCCAGAGGGATCTGTTCACCGGGCAGATGGCGCGGGTAACCGGAACCATCCCAGCGCTCGTGATGACCATAGGGAATATCGAGCGCATGACGCAGATAGGTAATGGGAGAAATCATCTCGAATGCGAATTCGGGATGGCGTCGCATGATGGCCCATTCTTCTTCGGTCAGCGAACCGGCTTTATGCAGGATGCTGTCAGGAACACCCATTTTACCAATATCGTGCAGGAGTGCACCGCGCCGGATATGGACAAGGTCAGTCGTACCAATGCCCATGATATCGGCCAGTTGTACGGTCATGTCGGTAACGCGCAGTGTATGACCTTCTGTTTCCTGGTCACGCAAGTCCAGCGCTTTTGACCAGCCCTCGATGGTCGCGTCGTAAGCCAGGGAGAGATTCAGGTTCGTCTGCTGGAGTTCTTCGAACAATACCGAGTTATCGATGGCGATGGCCGCCTGCCCGGCGAGAGTCTCCAGGAAACTCCGCCATTCCGAATCCGGTTCTATCGAACTGCGATGGAATGTTTCAAGAACGCCCTTGATCTGACCCTTGGCAATGAGTGGAACGCCAAAGTAGGTCACGAACCCTTCCTCATTCAGCAACTGTACACGCTGCAACAATTTACTGTCGCTCAGGTTGGGGATATGGACGGTCGTACGTGTACGGATCGCCTGACCGGCAAGACTATCGCCAATGTACAATCGTGTGCTCTTGAAAGCCTCGGAGCGGAACCCGGAGCTGGCTGCATGGTAAAGCATCTGGGTGTTCGGATTGATCAGGAGGATATTGACCGCATCCACTTTTAACTGGGAGATGATATGGTCGATGAGGATGCCAAGCGTCACCCGCAAATCGAGGATGGTATTGATTGCAAGATCAACCGCGCGCAGCGAAGCCAGACGCTGCAACTGGCGCTCTGTCTGCTCGTTAAGATCGGCGCGGCGGATGGCATTTCCGGCCATTTCACTCAATGTGACCAGCAGGTGGACCGCGTCTGCTTGAAGTTGGCGGGGTAACTCGACTGAGACGAACAAGACTCCGATGGTCTCCCGCACAGTCCGGATTGGAACGACTGCTCCGCCCCATCCAACCGGAAGTTGGTTCCGCATGCTTTCGCGAGTAAGAGGGTCGGTCGCGAATTCTTTTGAAACACATCCCTGCCCGGTCTTGAAGACGGTACCGGCAATCCCCTCACCAGGTTTGATCGGTGTTTCGTGTATGGCAGTGAACCAGCCGCGTGAAACTTTTTCTTTTAATACATCGGCTGCCGGGTCGTAGAGCCAGATCACCCCTGAGTCGGTTCCCAAAACCTGCAGGGTCTCCTCCAGAAGGCTGGGCAGCATATCGTCTACGGTTTGGGCAGCGCGCAAAGCTGTCGAAATACGGTTGACCGCTTCCAATTCTTTTAAACGCCGGAGGGTCTCGGCATAAAGCCGCGCATTTTCGATGGCGACAGCGGCGTGTGCTGCCAGCATCTCCAACAGGGCTTGATCATCGTCAGTATACGCGTTGGGCTGGTAGCTTTGGACTGACAACATTCCAATCACTTTTTCACCCAGGCGTAAAGGAACTGCCAGGATTGACCGTACCTCTTCTTCTTCACCAAAGTGAACACTGCCAGGAATGGGATCCACCATTAAATCGTTGGTGATTACCGGCTTGCCGGTCGAGATCACCAACCCGGATAATCCAACACCTGCAGGGGTGCGATCCGTCTGCCAGCGTCCACCCTTGTCCACCAGGTAGACACCAACTGTCTCCTGGCTTTGCTCATCCAACAAGGTGATGACAAATGCTTCTGCCGGCATCAACTGTACTGCAGCCCGATGGACCGCGGTATAAACTTGTTCCGGATGCTGGCTGGCCTGGGCAATCTCCTGACTGGCCCTGTGCAGGACGGCACTACGTTCCGCCGCCTGGATCGCGTCCTCGTACAGGCGGGCGTTTTCAATCGTCGTAGCTGCCTGGCTGGCAAATGCTGTGACCAACCGGACACTTTCTTGCGTAAACTGATCGGGTTGTTTACCATCTACGGTAAGTATCCCGATAACACGATCACGAACAATCATCGGAACACCCAACCATGACAAAATCTGGTTGTGTGGCTCCTGATGAAAAATGGCATATTGCAACGACGCGTTCCCCAAAATCACAGGAGAACGTTGCAGGACAACCTTGGTATTCGGGTTATCGCCGGGGATGGGGAAGCGCAGGCCCATGACAGCAGATGGGTCGGCCCAGCCTTTCCCACCGACGATTTCCAGATAGCCATTCTTCATAATCAATATTGAGGCGGAGTCATAGGGGACAACACGCGCGAGCTGATCAAGAATTAATTGAATAGCCCGATCCTGATCCAAAGTAGAAGCCACCACTGCCGCGGCTTCGCGGAGGGTTTCAGATTCCTGCAGGCGGGTATGCTCTGCATCAAACAAGTGCAGTTTTTCAATGACAGTTGCAAGGGTTCCGGCGATGGTAGTGAGCAGGCGATTATCATCTTCGCTAAAGAAGTTGAGTTGACGACTTTCTGCATTAATGACACCAATCAATTTTTCACCCACTTGGATCGGAACGCATAATTCAGAGAGCGTTTCAGGGACAGTGTTCAGGTAATGTGGATCATTGCGCACATCTGCCGTACAATACACCTCCCGCGTGGAAGCAACATGACCCATAATTCCTTCTGAAAGAGGAATTATGGCCTTGGCTTCGAAAGATTCGCCATGATAGGATGGATGAGGCCGCAACACCTGACGCTCCTGGTCAAACAAGGCCACACCGAAATCATCCACATAAACTGCACTGCCAATAACCTGGGTCACCTGCTCGATTAATTGGTCAATGCTGGAGGCCTTGGCAGCGGTCATTGAAACAGAATGTATAACGGTTAATTCCTTTAATTGTCTCTGCAAAGCGTCGTCAGCCTGTTTGCGGCTGATCGCAATTGCTACCTGCGTAGACACAAACTCAAGCATGTGCTGATCACGTTCGCCGTATGCATCCGGATCAGAATAATGCTGAACAACCATAACGCCGATTGTTTTCCCCTCAATTACCAGCGGTACGCCTAGCCAAATCGCAGATGGCACTCCAAGCAGCTTTACTGCACCTTGTCGCTCCAATTCGTCATGAACCGCTTGGGTACATAGCAAGGATTTACCGGTCCTCAGGACATAGGCAGTTAATCCTTGTCCGGGCTGAATCTCATTCAGATATGGCTCATCCTGGTCATCCTTGAAATAGGGAAATCGCATTACATTATGTTCTTCGTCATAAAGCGTGATGTAGAAGTTGTCGGAAGGCATCACCGACGAAATAATTCTATGGATCTGCGGAAACAGGTCTCTCAAAGACTTGGTTGTCTCGGTCGCAATGGCTATCCGGTATATTGCTTCCTGGAGGGCTTGCGCCCGCTTTCGTTCGGTGATGTCGCGAAAAATGACCAGCGACGCCAAAGAATCCTGAAAATGGATGGGTGCAGCTATCACTTCCACATCGATCGCAGTTCCGTCAACACGAATAAACTTTTCTTCCGTGACCGGAGCAACTTTCCCCTCGGCAATCTGCTGCCGTGTGCGCTCTATGACCAGTTTACGGTAAACCGGGTGGACGAAATCCAACATCTGCTTGCCAATGATTTCTTCCGGTGTGGCTGCACCCACGAGATTTAGTGCGGCTGCATTCGCCAGCAGAATTTTTCCACCGCTATGGACGGCAATCGCATCGGGAGAAAGATCAAACAACCGGTGATAACGCTCTTCGCTTTCCTCGAGAGCCAACTCGGCCTGTTTCCGTTCTGTGAGGTCAAGCATGATTCCCTGCCAGAACAATGGACGGCCGGATTGATCCCGCACCAGGACGGCTTCATCCCGGATCCATACAATTTGGCCCGCATTGGAGGTCATCCGATATTCGATAGTGAATGGCTCGCCTGTCTCAAATGTGCGGTTATATTCCGCCATTACGCGTTCACGATCATCCGGGTGGATGGCTTTGGTCCACAAGTCGTTGTTTAGTGCCCACTCATCCGGGTCATAACCCATCATCGTTTTAATTTGTGGGCTGATGTAATAAGTCTGACCAATTTGTTCTGCTGAATCTGTATAAACAATGGCGGGAATCTGCTCAACCAGAGTATGGTATTTTGCTTCGGCCTCCAGCATTGTCTGCTCAGTTTTCTTTTGTTCGGTAATTTCCACCATAACGCCGGTTAATCCGATCGCTTTTCCATTTTCCTGGATCGAGCGGCTGGAAGTATGCACATGAAGAATTTTGCCATTTCTATCAAGAATCCGAAACTCGTAAGATTCTGGATGACCAGCCAGAGTGCGTTTATAACTGGATGTCAATCCGGGCAAGTCATCCGGGTATATAAAATGCTCAAAAGGCTTGCCAATAACTTGATCCACTTGATATCCAGTTAGTTGTTCAATAACCGGATTAATGTACGTTATACGACCTTGAAGATCCACAGTAAAAACAACTTCGTGCAAATTTTCTATCAAAACGCGATTAATATCGCCGGATCCGCGCAGACTCTCTCCCCGCTTCTTCGACCGGGAACCTTCCTTCCCAGGACTCTTTCGGACAGGCTTTTTTACCAATCGGGAATCGGGTGAAGTTTTTATACTCATACTAAATGAGTATTATAGGTGATTCGGTCAAATTTTGCACATCGAGTTTTGTGCCAAGTGCTCCCTTCCAATAATCCAAAGTAAAAATGAGCCCTTGCGGACTCATCTCTAATAGAGGCGTCGACGGGATTTGCGAGGTCCCGTCCGGCGGGGAACCCGTGATGATGGCTTTGCAAAGGTTCTGCTTCTGCTCTATAACAAAGACGAGTCCTCGCGGACTCGTCTTTATCTAAGGCGTCGACGGGATTTGAACCCGTGATGAGGGTTTTGCAGACCCTTGCCTTGCCGCTTGGCCACGACGCCGGTTGTAGATTGATTATAAATTGAGGATTGCTGATTGACAACCTGCAATCCTCAATCTGCAATCCTCAATCTTGAGAGCGGGCGATGGGATTCGAACCCACGACCTTCTCCTTGGCAAGGAGACGTACTACCACTGTACTACGCCCGCAGGTGGCCTTGCTATCAGGCCGAGAGTGCCGAGAGCCAGGATCGAACTGGCGACACCACAATTTTCAGTCGTGTGCTCTACCAACTGAGCTATCTCGGCCTGGAAATGTTCTTTCAATTGAGCGGTTGAGATTTTACACGCAGAGAGGGAGATTGTCAAGCGAAGGTCAATTGGCGTTTTACAAACTTTTTACATCCACGCCATATGCCGGTTACTTGACAGAAATACAATGCAATCATCAAAACCAAATATAAAAGGAGAAAAAATGTCAAAGCTTATCCGGACCTTCAAGAAATTTGCCCTGGTAGCCCTGGTCCTAAGCATCGGACTGGCCGCCCTCCCCGCTGCCAGTGCCTCTGCAGCTGGTCTCCAGGATCAACCCACCCCGCCTGCCAACCAGCCCGCCAACGGGGTAGTCCCGGTTCCAGCACGGGACAATTCGCGCCTGGAACGAATCTGGGTCCGGGGGCAAACTGCCTACCTCCGCCAGGGTGAGCGGCTTGCCAACGCCAGTAATTTTATTACCAAGGTCCAAACTCTGATTGACAAAGCCAACCAAAAAGGCTGGGATACGTCCGCCGTCCAGGTTGCGCTGAATACCCTGGCTGCCGTAATCCCTGCTGTTCAGGCCGCCCATGATCCTGGTGCAGCCATTATAGCCAACCACGCTGGGTTCGATGCATACGGCAAAGTGATCGACCGCACCTCAGCGATCGAGACCGTCAAAGCTCTCAGCCAGGTCCTCAAAGATACCCGCACCGCCATGAATGGCACCGGTCAGGCCTTACGCGAAGCTGTCAAAGCCTTCCGGGATGCGCACAAACCAGCCCAGGCACCCACCACCCCGTAATAAGTCCATTCCCCGCTCGCCAATCATGGTTTCTAATAAATATAAAGGGCTGCCCCCATACCTTATCGGACAGCCCCTGCTTATCTTTTGCAGTAAAATCAACCCAACCCATTCAAAGAGAGGCAAGTATGGATAGAAAAGTCATTACCAGCGATAAAGCTCCCAAGGCCATCGGGCCGTACTCCGTTGCCATCCGGACCGGTGATCTGATCTTCGCTTCCGGTCAGCTTGGTCTGGACCCTGCCACTGGCAACCTCGTACCGGGTGGGATCGAGGCAGAGACCCGTCAAGCATTGACTAATATTCGTCACGTGCTGGCAGACGCCGGATCCGGGTTGGACCAGGTGGTCAAAACCACCGTCTTTCTGAAAGACATGGCTGAATTTGCAAAAATGAACGCTGTCTACGCCGAGTTCTTCATCGAAAACCCACCTGCGCGCAGTACTGTTCAGGCCGCGGCGCTGCCCAAAGGCGGAGCTGTTGAAATTGAAGCTGTTGCCATCTTGAAATGACCTCGGAACTGGTCCTGATAGTTGACGACGAACCGTCCATCGTCCAGCTCGCCAGCATGTACCTGGAACGCGACAACTTCCGGGTGGAAGCAGCCAGGGATGGCGAGGCCGCGTTGGAGTCTGTGAAGCGCCTGAACCCGGCGTTGGTAATCCTCGATGTAATGCTCCCCAAACTGGATGGTTTTGAAGTCTGCCGACGCCTGCGCGCCGGGGATAATCCGGTCGCCATCATCATGCTGACGGCCCGTGACGAGGATATCGATAAAATCCTGGGCCTCGAGCTGGGCGCCGATGATTACCTGACCAAACCCTTCAACCCGCGTGAACTGGTGGCGCGCGTCAAAGCGATCCTGCGCAGGGCCGAACGCACCACGCCGGCAGGTACGTCCATCCACATCGGTGACCTGACGATAGATGCCACCCGCCGCGAGGTCCATATCGGTGAACGGAGCCTTGTCCTGCGCACCCAGGAATTCGAGCTGCTGCTTATCCTGGCCGGGCAGCCTGGGCGTGTCTTCACCCGCGAACAGCTGCTCCAGCAAGCCTGGGGCTTTGACTTCTACGGCCAAACCCGCACCGTGGATGTCCACATCGCGCACCTGCGCAAGAAACTGACCGGTAGTTCGGTCAATATCGAAACGGTGTCGGGTATCGGGTATAAATTGGTGGATTAATGTTTTCCTCCCTCCGTTCGCGTCTCTGGTTGAGTTATGCGCTGGTCACCGCGGCTGCGCTGATGGTGGTGGCGATTGTCCTCTTCATTTATATTATTCAAAACCCATCCACTTATCGCCAGGCAAGCGCAAGATTGACGGTTGTAGCCGCCCTCTTGCGGAAGAATGAGACGGAATGGGCCAATCTATCCTCAGTTGATCTCCAGGCTCGGATCGAACAGGTTGATCAAGTCTACGTCACCCGCATCGTTATCTACAGCGCAAACCGCCGGTTGATTAACGATTCGGAGTCGGATCTGCAACCAGCGCTTTCGCTGCCTCGTTTTCCCCGCATGAGGCCGTATTCCATAATCCGGGACCAAAACGGAAATTATTGGCTTTGCATGCTCCGCCATTTAAGTGATGGCCGCTGGCTCCTGCTGGCAGTACCGCGCCCGGCAGCACCCTTATTGGCCATCTTGAGCGATGAATTGGTCCTCCCGGTGCTTGGAGCGGGCGTAATTGCCCTTATCATCTCCCTTTTGGTTGCGTTTTGGCTGGCGCGCTGGATTGGCAACCCGCTTCAACGGGTGGTGACCGCTTCACGGCGAATGCCTTCAGCGGAGGCGGTTCCCCTCGCACCGCGCGGCCCGCACGAGGTCCAGGAACTGACGCGGGCATTCAACGAGATGAACGCCCGCACCCAAACCAGCCAAAAATCCCAGCGTGAGTTTGTCGCCAACGTCAGTCACGAATTGAAGACACCCCTGACCTCCGTCGAAGGTTTCGCCCAGGCGCTGCTGGATGGCACTGTCAGCACACCTGAAGCACAAAAGCAGGCCGCGCAGGTGATTTTCAATGAATCCGGGCGGATGCATCGTATGGTGCTCGACCTGCTCGACCTGGCTCGCCTGGATGCCGGCACACTCGACCTTCAACGCACTCCGGTGGACATGACTGCTCTGCTCTACAGCATCGCTGAGAAGTTCACTCCGCAGGCACGCGCCGGCAACGTGGAAATCCGCGTGGAAACCTCCCCCCTGCCGGCCATCACCGGCGATGGTGATCGGCTGGCGCAGGTTTTCTCCAACCTGGTGGATAATGCCTTGAAATTCACACCTGCTGGGGGTAGCATCACACTCCGGGCTATGCAGGCTGGGTCCGGTGTTCAGGTCGAGGTGACAGACAGCGGCGCAGGGATATCGCCCGAGACCCTGCCACATATCTTCGACCGGTTCTATCAGGCCGATCCTTCCCGCCCGGGTGGTCGAAAGCACGGGGTCGGGCTGGGGCTGGCCATCGTCAAGGAGATTGTGGGGGCGCATGGTGGTAAAATAAGTGTTCGCAGCGAGCCAGGGATGGGCAGCACCTTCACCATCAGCCTGCCCCTGACAACGCCCGATGCAAGTTCAGTTGTTTCCAGGCGAAAAAAATAGCAACGATTTTGTTGTTACTTAAAAAAACTGCCATGCCTTCTGTATCCATTATTATCCCCTGCCTTAACGAGCAAACTACCATTCACAAACTGCTCGAGGCCATCTACGCACAGACTTTCCCACGCTCCGACCTGGAAGTGGTTATCGCCGACGGCATGTCCACCGACGGGACACGGGGGGAGATTGCAACTTTTGCCGATTTCCACCCGGACCTGCATATCGCCGTTGTGGACAACCTCAAACATCACATCGCAGCGGGGTTGAACTGCGCCCTAAAAGAAGCCCAAGGTGAATTGATTGTCCGCCTTGACGGGCATTCGATGCCTTATCCCAATTACATCGAGCAGTGCGCCGTAGACCTGGAAGATGGTCTCGGAGATAATGTGGGCGGCGTGTGGGAAATTCTTCCCGGTAGCGACACGTGGATCGCACAATCCATTGCCGTTGCAGCCGCTCATCCACTGGGCGTGGGCGATGCGTTCTATCGTCACTCTGGAAAATCTGCACTGGTGGATACGGTACCGTTCGGGGCGTTCAAGCGTGAATTGCTGGCATTGGTAGGCTTTTTCGACGAGACGTTGCTCACCAACGAGGATTACGAGTTCAACGCCCGCATCCGCAAGTCGGGCGGAAAAATCTGGCTTGATCCATCCATCCGATCGATATATTTCGCACGAACCACGTTGCCGGGACTGGTAAAACAGTATTTCCGCTATGGTTACTGGAAATGGCGTATGTTACATAGGTATCCCAACACCCTGCGCTGGAGGCAGGGACTCCCACCGCTGTTTGTATTCAGTCTCATCGGGTTCGGAATACTGGGGATTTTCCTGCCCATGATTCTGATCCTGCTAGCAATGGAAATCATTGTCTATGCGATCGCAATGATTGCCTCGGGGGTCCAGGCAGCGATTAAGCAGAAGAATTTTTCACTGGTTCTCGGTCTACCGCTGGCAATTGCCTCCATGCACATTTCCTGGGGCGTGGGTTTTTTATGGAGTATGATTAAGGGGATATTCACCGACCATGGCCTGGAGAAGAAATGATGAGACCGTTTTCACGTCCCAGACCGAACAACTGGCGCGTCCGCCCGAGCGAGCAACGTGCCATTCTGCTCAGTGGTGATCTGATTGTCTCGGTACTGGCTCTTTTTGGCGGTTTATATTTCTGGGGGCAAAAAGATGCCTGGTTGAGTTTCTCGTTGAATTTCCTGAAGGAACGCGTTGAACTATGGTTCTTCTTCTTACCACTCCTTTGGATCATGTTCCTCGTCGAACTCTATGACCCGCACCGCGCCAAGAGCTTGCGCCAGACAGCCAGCGGGATAGCCATTGCCGTGCTTGCAGGGTTATTTTTCTACGCCCTGATTTACCTCATTTCTCCAAAAAACTCATTGCCACGCTGGGGCATCGGCTTTTTCCTGATTTTCGCATCCATCCTGACTTTCCTCTGGAGGATGGCTTATATCCAGATTTTTACCGCCCAGGCTTTCCTGCAGAGGGTGTTGGTCATCGGGGCAGGCAAAGCAGGGGAAACGATCGCTCGGGTTTATAAAGACCTGCATCCCCAACCTTTCTTCCTGGTCGGATTCATGGACGACGACCCGAAAAAGATTGGGAAAAAGTTGGCTGGATTTCCCATCCTAGCTGGAAACGACCGCCTGCTTGAAACGGTTGACGAAGAAGCCGTCACTGAACTTATCATTGCTGTCTCTGGCGAGATGCAAGGAGGGACCTTCCAGGCAATCCTGGATGCCCAGGAGAGCGGGGTGGAAGTGGTGCCCATGCCCACTGCGTACGAGGAACTTCTCGGACGTGTTCCCATCCAGCACTTGGATTCGGATTGGCTCATCCGTTCCTTCGTGGACGAGGCGCGCGTCGGTGGGTTTTACGAGATGGCAAAGCGCCTGCTCGACATACTGGTTGCATTAGCCGGTCTGAGTATCTGTATCTTGCTCACCCCCCTTACAGCCATCACCATCCTGTTGGATACTGGTTTTCCCATCATATATAAACAGATTCGTTCTGGCAAAGGCGGTAAGCTGTACAATATCTACAAATTCCGCACTATGTTCCAGGATGCCGATAAAGACGGCTCTGTGCGCCCGGCCGAGGAGAACGATTCTCGCGTGACGCGTACCGGCATTCTGCTGCGCCGCCCCCACATTGACGAACTGCCACAGTTCTGGAATGTCCTGCACGGTGAAATGAGCGTTGTCGGACCGCGCGCCGAACGTCCCGAACTGATTGCCAAATATCAGAAGGAAATCCCCTTCTACCGGGCACGCCTGCTGGTCAAGCCGGGTATCACCGGTTGGGCACAAATCAACTATGGTTATTCCGCCACAATTGAGCAAACCATCGTCAAAATTGAATATGACCTGTATTACATCAAGCACCGCAATCTGATGATGGACATTCTCATCATTCTGCGCACCCTGACGCAAATTATCGGATTTCGAGGAAGATAGCAGTATGCACATCCTTGTCACCGGCGGGGCCGGGTTCATTGGCTCCCATATCGTGGAGGAACTCCTGCGGCGCGGCGATTCCGTCCGCGTGCTGGATAATTTCTCCTCCGGCACCCGCAAAAACCTGGAAGTGTTCCATGCCATTCCCGATTCCAGAATATCATCCCGAATCTCGAACGGAACATGGCAGGGTGATCTGGAAATCCTGCAAGGTGATCTGCGTGAGGCGGGCACCGTAAAGGCTGCAGTGGAGGATGCCGAGTTGGTTTTCCACCTGGCGGCCTTCGTCTCCGTCCCGCAATCCATGGCGGACCCGGAAACTTGTTTCGATGTAAACGTAGGCGGGACTGTGACGCTGCTGGAAGCGGCCCGCCGGGCAGGAACCCGCAAGGTGGTGCTGTCCTCAAGCACGGCGGTCTATGGTGATACCGATGTTTTCCCTACCACCGAGGAGACCCCGCTTCATCCGCTTTCCCCGTACGCGTTATCCAAACAAGTGAACGAGCTTTACGCTCGCCTCTATACGGGGACCCTGGGCCTGCCGGTCACAGCCCTGCGCTACTATAATGTTTACGGGCCGCGCCAGCGTCCCGATTCAGACTACGCCGCTGCCATCCCCCTCTTCGTACAGCGACTGGTTGCCGGTGAGCCGATTACCATTTATGGCGATGGCAAACAAAGTCGTGATTTCATTTTCGTCAAAGATGTAGTGCGAGCCAACCTGCTGGCCGCTGAGTCGGATGCGGCAGGTGAGTCCTTCAACATTTGCACCGGGCGCGAGACCAGCCTGCTCGACCTGTTGGAAGAGTTGAGCGAAGTCTCGCCGCACCAGCCTGAGGTTCGCTTTGAAGCGCCCAGACCGGGTGATATCTACCGGTCAGCGGGCAGTCCCGAAAAAGCGGCTGGTGTGCTGGGCTTCCGGGCAGAAACGTCCCTTGCAAAAGGCCTGGCTCAAACCGTGGAATGGATGAAAAGCAAATGAAAACAAAAGCTCGTTTTCAGATACGCAACATATACATGATCCTGGTTGACATCCTCCTGACAGTGGCTGCCGTGTTGGGCGCATTCGCCCTGCGATTGGACGAACTGTTTCGCCTTTACCTGCCTGTTGCATACTGGGTTATCGTGATTTGCCTGCTGGTGAAACCTGCCACCTACTATTTATTCGGCCTGTACCGCCGTTTGTGGGCCTATGCTAGTATAAGTGAATTGAAACTCATTGCTTTGTCGGTCACGGTCGCTTCAGTGGTTGTCACCGCTATCATCACGATACTCGACGCCTCCCAAGTGCTTAATGTCCCGCGGCTAATCCCACCAATTGATTGGCTGCTCTCGCTTCTTGCGATTGGCGGATTCCGCTTCTCACTGCGTCTGATTGCCGAGTCGAACAATACAAACACCAAACCGCTGCCCCTTAATGCCAGGCGGGTATTGGTCGTTGGTGCGGGGGATGCAGGTGCGCTGGTGGTACGCGAAATGCAACGAAACCCGCAGCTTGGCCTGTACCCCGTAGGCTACCTGGACGATGACTCCACCAAACAGCGCCACCAGATCCATGGCGTACAGGTAGTGGGCAAGCTGACCGACTTGGGCCGCGCCCTCGACCGCCGTCGCGTGGACGAAGTCATCATAGCCATCCCTAGCGCCGGCGGTAAGGTTGTCCGCATGGTGGCGGACATCTGCCGTTTGAAAGGTGTTCCTTTCCGTACAATGCCTGGGCTGTACGAACTGATTGGCGGTAAAGTCAGTGTTAACCGTCTCCGCGAAGTGGACATCACCGACCTGCTGCGACGTGAACCGGCCCAGATCCAGAATGAACTGATCGGTGCAGCATTAACCGGGAAACGGGTACTCGTCACCGGTGCCGGCGGTTCGATTGGAAACGAAATCTGCCGTCAGATTGCACGCTGGGGGCCGCAGATGCTCATCCTGCTGGGGCACGGCGAAAACAGCATCTTCGAAACCATGCTGGAATTGCAGGAGGACTTCCCGACCTTGCCGCTCCAGCCGGTGATTGCTGATATTCGCGACCTGCCTCGTTTGGAAAATATCTTCAAAAGTTTCCGCCCGCAAGTGGTCTTTCATACCGCCGCGCACAAACACGTCCCGTTAATGGAAAGCAACGTTGAGGAAGCCATTACCAATAATGTGATCGGTACGTGCAACGTTTGTCAGGCAGCCTGCGCAGCCGACACCGAACGTCTGGTGCTGATTTCCACCGATAAGGCCGTCCGCCCGGCAAACGTGATGGGCGCCACCAAACGTATCGCTGAAATGATCGTGCTGGATGCCGCCCATCGTACCGGACGGGCCTTCTCCGTGGTTCGCTTCGGCAATGTACTCGGCAGCCGCGGCAGTGTGGTCCCGTTATTCAAACGGCAGATCGCTCATGGGGGTCCGATAACGATCACCCACCCTGATATGAAGCGCTACTTCATGACCATTCCGGAGGCCGTTCACCTGGTGCTCCAAGCCTCTGCCATTGGTCAGGGCGGTGAAGTCTTCCTGCTCAACATGGGTCAGCAGGTCCGCATCTTGGACCTGGCGGATGATCTCATCCGCCTTTCGGGCCTAGAACCCGGCAAGGATATTGAATTGGTCTTTACCGGTATCCGTCCCGGTGAAAAAATTAGTGAAGACCTGTGGGAAGAAGGTACCGAGTATCAGAAAACAGCTCACCCGGATATCTTCCGCGTCGAGGCTGAGGAGTCCAATATCCCAGCTAACCTGTCTCGTATCGTCGAGGAACTGAATCAGCTGTCCCGCGAGAGTGAAACTTCTGCCATCATTTCCTTGCTGGATGAGACCATTCCTGATGGAAGCGTGCGAGCCACCCCGCCGCCAGAAATGAACTCGGTCGTATAATCGCGGATCTCCCCCTATGCCCGAGATCAGTTTCTCTGAATGGCATGCCTTCCTGACGAAACACTCCGCTGCCCATCTCCTGCAATCAGGCGAATGGGGAGAACTGAAGTCCGCTTTTGGGTGGGAGGCAGTGCGAATCGTCGAGGGGGAAACCGGTGCGCAAATTCTCTTCCGCCCCCTGCCCCTGGGATTTACCTTCGCTTACATGCCCAAGGGACCAGTAACCGTATCCACACCCGGATCCGGTTTCTGGTCTGCGGTGGACGTGGCTTGCCGCTCCCGCCGTGCTGTCTTCTTGAAAGTCGAACCGGACGGCTGGGAAGGGGAGGGTCAACAGTCCGTTTTCAGCAGGCAGGTATTTGTGCCCAGCCCCCAGCACATCCAGCCGCACAGCACCCTGGTCATTAACCTGCACGGCAGCGAAGATGATGTCTTCAACCGCATGAAGCCCAAAACACGTTACAACATCCGGCTGGCAGGACGCAAAGAAATTGTTGTCCATCCTTCGGATGACATCGAGAACTTCTACCGGGTAATGACCATCACCGGACAGCGCGAGGAATTCCACGTCCATTCAAAGGAATATTACCGCCGCGCTTATGCACTCTTTTATCCCAAAGGGATGTGCGAACTCTTTGTGGCCGATTTCCAAGGTCGCACGCTGGCAACGCTGATGGCCTTCGCGCATGGCAAGCAGGCTTACTATTTTTACGGAGCCTCCTCCGACGAAGAACGCAATCGCAAGGCGACCTATCCTCTGCAATGGGAAGCCATCCGCTGGGCACATGCCCAGGGCTGTGAAGAATACGACACGTGGGGTATCCCCGACGAAGCGACGGACATTGACGAAGATGAGGCCGAGGCACGCGAAGATGGCCTGTGGGGCGTATACCGCTTCAAACGTGGTTTTGGCGGTTCGGTCAAACGCGCCATACCTACCCTGGACCGGGTCTACATCCCCCTGCTCTACAAGTTCTACCTGTGGCGTTTCTCCGGGTCTGGCTCGGACTGACAGCATGATCCCTTTTACTGGCAGTCCCCAATCCTGGAACGAACTCATCGCTTCCCTGCCCCTCGCTCATCTCTTGCAGACCTGGGAATGGTCGCAGGTCAAGGCCAAATACGGCTGGCAGGCCATGCCGTTTGTATGGTACAGTCAGCCTTGCGAAGGTTTGGAACCTACGCAAGGATTAATTGTTGCCGCGGCAATGATCCTCAAACGGGGCATCCCGGTCGGCGGGTTTGCAAGTAAGATGTGTGTGCTGTACATCCCGAAGGGTCCTCTCATGGATTGGGATGATGCCTCGTTGCGCCTCCGCATATTGGATGATTTGCAAGCCTTCGCAAAACGTCAGGGCGCCATCTTTATCAAAATTGACCCGGATGTGGCGCTGGGGATGGGCGTACCCAGGACGGAGGAGGCGGTCGAGTTCAACGGTGGACAGGATACCAGGTCCGAATTGGAACGGCGGGGGTGGAAATTTTCGCAGGACCAGATCCAGTTCCGCAATACCGTCCAGATCGACTTGACCCCCTCTGAAGACGAGATGCTGAGGCGCATGAAACAGAAGACGCGTTACAACGTCCGCCTGGCGCAGAAGAAGGGCATCACGGTGCGGGTCGGGACGGTGGACGATTTTCCTTTGCTGTACCGCATGTATGCAGAAACGTCGGTGCGTGACGGGTTTTTGATCCGGGAAGAAGGCTACTACCAGACTGTTTGGCGTAAATTTGGAAGCGTCCCACTTTCCACCTTCGGCCTTCAGCCTTTCAGCGAGCCTTTAATCGCAGAAGTGGACGGCCAGGCGGTGGGAGCAGTTTCGATATTTTATTTTGCCGGGCAGGCGATTTATCTTTTTGGAATGTCTCGGGATGAACACCGCGAGAAAATGCCGAACTACCTGCTCCAGTGGGAAGCCACGCGGCGGGCGAAAACGCTGGGCTGCAAGATTTACAACCTGTGGGGCGCACCGGACGAGTTCGACGAGAGCGACGGATTGTGGGGGGTGTTCCGCTTCAAGGAGGGATTGGGCGGCTACGTCCTGCGCACCATTGGGGCGTGGGACTTCACCCCGAACCCGTTCTTGTACAAGATGTACACAGAAGTGCTGCCGCGTGTGATGGATATCATGCGGGCGCGCGGTAAGGTAAAAACGAAGCAAAGCATTGGCGGAGTTTAACCATAAAGGCTCGAAGACTCAAAGAAGAACTCGTGTTTTTGTATCTTCGTGGTAGAGATACCGGAGGTAAAAATGATTCCTCGCGTTCGATTTGCACATCTTCCTACACCCATTGAGGTGCTTCCTCGCTTATCCAAAGCTCTCGGTGGCCCACGTCTGCTCGTCAAGCGCGACGACCAGACCGGTCTCGCTTTCGGCGGCAACAAGACCCGCAAACTGGAGTTCCTGGTCGCCGAGGCCCATGCCCAGGGGGCAAACACGCTGCTTTCCGCCGGGGCATTGCAGTCCAACCACTGCCGCCAGACGGCTGCCGCAGCCGCAAAATTCGGTTTAAACTGTATCCTTGTGCTGGTTGGACAGCCTCCCGTTCAAGCTAGTGCCAACCTGCTGCTTGACCAGCTTTTTGGGGCGGAGATCGTCTGGACAGAAAAATCCCGGCGCGAGGCGGTCCTGCAGGAAACCTTTGAGAACACCTCGGCACAAGGCAAAAAACCTTATCTCGTCCCCTACGGCGGATCCAGCCCAACCGGAGTGCTGGGGTATGTGTTTGCGATGGAGGAATTTGTCGGGCAGAAGGTCAAAGCCGATTGGATCGTCTTCGCATCCTCCTCCGGCGGGACGCAGGCCGGGTTGGTGCTGGGCAGGCGCGTTTTTGGTTACAAAGGTAAAGTGCTCGGCATCAGCATAGACGAGCCACAGCGTATCCTGCAAGAGCGCGTGGCTAAGCTGGCGTCCGAAACAAGCGAACGGCTGGGTCCGCGCATCGAGTTCGCGTCTGACGAGGTGCTGGTCAATGATGAATATGCCGCACCCGGCTATGGGGTCCTGACCGGGGCGGAGCGCGAAGCGATTTCCCTGTTCGCAAAATTTGAAGGTCTCCTGCTCGACCCGGTCTACACCGGTCGGGCCGCGGCGGGACTGATCGACCTGATCCGCAAGGGATTTTTCAAAAAGGATGAAACCGTGCTGTTCTGGCACACTGGCGGTCAACCAGCGTTGTTCGCCGAGAAATATCAGCCCGAACTGGCCTAAAAAAGGAAGATGAAGGATTGAAAGAACAAGGATTTGCGATCTTCGCTCGCAAATCCTTGTTCTTTCTCAATCTTTATGGCTTCAATTGCAGATGCGCCTTTGCCGCGGCAGTGACGGCCGGTTCATCCCATAGCATCGGGTAATACTGAATATTGCGCCATAGATCCGCCATATCGATATAGTGCGGATTATAAGCATGACCGGACTCACCCGTGGTATGGACGGAGAGCGAATTACTCAGGTTGCTCAGATCCACGATCATGCGCATGGACGGCAACCAGTTCACCGTGTAACCCAGGGTCGGGTTCCACCCGGTGGAATTGACCATGTCCTGGCCTCCATTTGCCGGGAAGGGGCCGCGGTTGAACAATGCCTCGATCGGCGCGATGCCGGATTCTCCGAGGGTCTGGTTCACGAAGGTGGCGGTATGCAGGTCGCCCCAGTTCCACTTGGCCGGGTCCGTGCCCTGCAGCTTCTCGATCTCGGTCACAGCTTCGGTAAAGGCTTTGGTAAGGATATCGTCGCGCGTTTCCACCTTGTCCATGGTCGTCTTGTCATCCCAGAAGGAATTATCCGGCTGGCTGGCCAGGTTTCTCATGACCTCCATCCAGCGGGACCCGCCGGCGGGCCAGTAGTCTTTGGGCAGGTCGTCGTTGAAGGTATCAGCCAGCAGGTTCTTCCAGAAGACCTCGAATACGGCCGCCGGAGCGGAATCCATGCCGGCCTGGAAATCCCAATTCTTGAGGAGGTCCAGCGCCTTCGCCTGGTCCGGTGTGCCCGCCTGGAAGTTCAACTGCATCAGGAGCGGCACAAAGGTCGCCGCGTTGGCATCGTAATTGTCACCCTGGATCTTCTGGATGTAGGCAATGTCGATCGGGCCGGGAGCATTCTGGATCATATCCACGATGCGCTGCGCCCGGAAACCGTAATTCCAATCCCTGGTGATCAGGTATGGGTAACCTGCCCCGACCACGGCATTGTTGGCGGCGACGATGTAGCCCTTGGAAGGATTGAGAACGTTGGGCAGTTGATCAAAGGGGATATAACCGGTCCAATCGTACTCGTCCGTCCAGCCGGGCACGGGCAGCGTCCCGTCCCCGTTCTTGCGGATGGGGATATTGCCCGGCATCTGGTAGCCGATATTGCCCTGCACATCGGCATACAACAGGTTCTGGGCCGGGACGTTGAACTTTTGCGCCGCCTGGCGGAACTCCTCCCAATTAGTGGCTTTATCGAAACCCCAGATGGCCTGGAAGGTGGTGGAAGGCTCCAGCGCTGTCCAGCGCAGGGCAATGGCATAGTTCTCGGGAAGCGCGACGCCGGCCTTCGTGCTGAAATCGGCCAGCTTGCCGTAGGTGTCCGAGATGATCGGGCCGTGCCGGGTGGAACGTACGGTCAGGGTGACCGGGTCCCCGCCTCCGGTGGCGATCGTCTCGGTCCGCAGGGTCATATCCACCCACTGGCCGTTATATTCATACTGGTCCGGATTATCCGGGTTGATCTTCTCGATGTACAGATCCATCACGTCCGGGCCGGTGTTGGTTAAGCCCCAGGCAATGTTCTGGTTGTGACCGATCACCACGCCCGGCACGCCAGCAAAGGAGAACCCGGCGACTTCATAGGGGCAAGCCGCAGACACCGGGCGGCAGTGCAGGCCGATTTGATACCAGATGGATGGCATCTGGATACTCAGGTGCGGGTCGTTGGCCAGCAACGGCATCCCGCTGGCGGTCAAAGCACCCGAAACTGCCCACGAATTGGATCCGATGCCATCACCGGAGGGACCCAGCAGCGCATCCAGGGCGCTGAAACGCGCCTGGATGGAAGACCAGTCCAGGTTCGGGAGGCTGTACGCGCTAGACGGGGCCGCCGCGGCCTGTCCCATCTCGGGGACGATGACCGGGTGGTCGACCGGGTAAGCCGGGTAGAGTTCCGCCACCTGTTCCGGGGTGAGCGTCTTCAGCAGAATGGCGCGCTGGATCTCATCGTTCATGTTACTGCCCAGATCCCAGGCCATGGCCTTGCCCCAAGTCAGCGTGTTGACCGGGGTCCAGGGTTCGGGTTTGTAACCGGGAGTCAGGAGCTTTAAGATGCCGTATTCCAGGCTGAGGGCCGTACCCTGGTGGTCCGCCAGGTAGGCATTGACGCCATCGGCGTAGGCATTCAGGATGGCCAGAGACTGGGGGTCATAACTTGCAACTTCCTGCTCGGCCACCTGGCGCCAGCCCAGCGTGCGCAGGAAGGCGTCGGTTTCCACCTGCGCCTTGCCGAACATCTCGGAGAGGGTACCTGAACCGGTGTGCCGCCAGAAATCCATCTGCCAGAAACGGTCCTGGGCGTGGACGTATCCCTGCGCCATGAAAAGGTCGTGCAGGGTGGTGGCGTAAATTTGCGGGATGCCCAGGCTGTCGCGGTAGACATCCACGGGACCATCCAGGCCGGAGAGCTGGATGTTTCCATCCGTTTGCGGGAACGACCGGCGGACGGTATACTCGCCGAAGGCGGAGAGCAGGATGGCAAGGATCGCCAGTATGCTCACCAGCCGTTCAACAAAACGAGACCTTTTTTTCTTCATTGCTCCTCCAATTGGCGAATTGGTACTATCTACAACACACAAGTATGATAATAGAAGCGCAAGTTCTTCACCGCGAAGCCGCGAAGAGCGCGAAGTTTTTTAATGGGTTTTCTTCGCGTCCTTCTTTTCTTCGCGGTTAAGATTTTTTAAGTCCTATCCCAGCTTGACCCTCACATCCACCGCCACCGTCCCCTGACCGGGAGGCAGCGCCCGCAATGGATTGATCTCGATCTCGGCAATTTCGGGGAAATCAAAAGCCAACTGCGCCAGGCGCTGTAAGATCTCTTTCACGGCATCGGCATCGGCAGGAGGAATGCTGCGGAAACCGGCCAGTTTACGACCGGCCCAGGTGCTCTGCAGCAACCAATCGGATTCAGAGGGCAGCAGCGGGGCCAGGGCAAAGGCCACGTCCTTCAAGCCTTCCACTTCCACGCCTCCGGAGCCGAACATCATCAACGGGCCGAACTGCGGGTCACGCCGCGCCCCGAGTATGACTTCCTGCCCGGCGGGCACCATGCGCTGCACCTGAACACCTTCGAGGCGGGCCTCCGGTTTTGCGAGGCGGGCGGCTGCGGTCACTGCCCGGAAACCGAGGCAGGCCTCTTCAGCAGTCTTGATATTCAGCATAACCCCGCCCACATCGGATTTGTGGGGGATATCCGGGCTGGCGACCTTCAGCACGACCGGATAACCCAGTTGCGCGGCGATTTCGGCGGCTTCGGCCTCCGTCCGGGCCAGCCTGACGGGAGCGGTCGGAATGTTGCAGGCGGCCATTAAACGGTCAGCAGCCTCGAGGTCCAGGAAAGAGCCGGGCCGGGCTTCCGCCAGGGCGGCTTTTGCCGCGCGGGGGTCAACATCCTCCCAGAGGCGGGGACTCTCCTGCGGTTTCCCCAAAAACTCCGCCCGCCTGGCTAGGGCAGCCAGGGCGGAGACAGCCCGTTCCGCGAAACGGTACTCGGGGATGCGGGCTTGACGGAAAAGTTCGGCAGCCTTCAGGATCATCGCACCGCCCATCAATGCCACCACGACCGGCTTGGAAGAAGCCTGGATCAGCGGGATCATCGCCTCAGCATCCAGCTCGGCGGTATCCACGGGTGGCGGCGGGATGATGACCAGCACACCATCCACACCCGGGTCGGCCAGCAGGAGGCGCAGGCAACCTGCGTACATTTCGTGGGTGGCGCCCCCCAGGATGTCCACCGGGTTGTGCAGGCTGGCGGCCGCTGGAAGCAGGGCAGCCAGGCCGGCAAGGGTTTCGGGCGCCAATTCGGCCAGCTCCAGGCGATTGGCTTCGAGCGCATCGGAAGCAATGACACCCGGTCCCCCGGCGTTCGTCAGGATGGCCATCCGGCGGCCGCGCGGCAGCGGGCAGGAGGCCAGCGCCACGGCCCAGTCAAACATTTCTTCGATGGTCCCGGCCTGCAGGACACCCGCCCGGCGGAAGGCGGCCTCATAGGCAGACTCCGCGCCGGCCAGCGCCCCCGTATGGGAAGCGGCTGCGCGCTGGCCGCTGAGGGACCTGCCCACCTTCATGGCAACCATCGGCTTGCGGCGGACAGCCCTGGCCGCTTCTTCCACAAAGCGCCGCCCATCCCGGATGCTTTCGATGTAAAACGTGATGGCACGCGTATTTTCGTCCTCGGCAACGCCCGGGAGCATGTCGGCTTCGGTGATATCCGCCTCGTTGCCCAGGCTGAGCAGCCGCGAGAAGCCAAACCCCTGAGCCTGAGCCCAGTCGATAATCAGGCCGCAGACGGCTCCGGATTGGGAGATGAGCGCCAGATCGCCCCTGCGTGACGGGGGCTGGTTGATAAATGAGGTATCCAGCGGCAGGTGATAGTCGATCAGGCCGATGCAGTTGGGGCCGATCACACGCAGATTGTATTTGTGGGCAATCTCCAGACATTGGGATTCGAGGGCCGCGCCTTCCGGGCCGACCTCCCGAAAGCCCCCCGAGGCAATGATGCCAGCCCGGATGCCGCGCCCGGCTACTTCCGTCAACGCGGCGGGTGTGGCAGGCGCCGGGACGATCAGCACCGCCAGGTCAACCGGATCGGGAACGTCTGCAACGGTGCGATAAATGGGACGCCCGAACAGTTCGCCGCCTTTTGGATTGACAAAAGCGATCGCACCCGGATATCCGCTGCGGAGCATATTGCGGGCAGTGGACCAGCCAAGTTTTGCGGGGTCGGCGGAGGCGCCGACGATCACCACGCCTTTGGGGTGGAAGAAGGGAATAATGGAAGGTTCCATGAGAAGATTATACAGCAAGAGAAGGTCAAGAGATTAATCACGAAGGGCACTCAGGATCACGAAGGGAAAAGAGTTGAGAGTAGAGAACAGAAAGCAGGAAGCGGATTGCAGGGGGAGGAAGCGTTCTTCGGATTTGGGGGAGGAAGAGATGGGCTGAAATAACGAATAACCGTGACGGTGGTGACGGTCACGTTTTAGGGCGCAATGGGGAACAGGGTGGATTTGTTGGAACCGTGATTAGCCAGTCAAAGATTTTGAATCTGAAAATACCCCGACAGTTGTAATGGCTGATACTTTAAAATCACCAATTTAAAGTTATCCAGTTTTACCCCCATTGGCTTGAGATTACCCGTTTGACCAATGAACAGAAGCACATCTTGAACATGATCTCCACATTTGCCCAATGTTCTTAAGACAAACTCTAAATTCTGTGCCAGGCGGCTATCTGCTGGCGCCAGTTTATTACCCGGAAACAAAGTCTGAAAAGCGGTTTCCTGATCTGAAACAAATGTGGTCCAATCTTTCGGTTGACTCATCCGCCAAGTATTCAAATACCACCGCATGATCTCATGCCGGCGAGATTGCACGCTCTTGAGGGTGATCCAGTAATTACCAGCCTTGGAAGATGAATCCCATTTGCTCTCGATCAGATAGACGGCTTGTGGAGTTCCCAGGATAGCATCGAATTCGCCAAATTCGGCGCTCAATTGCTCCTTATTAGCATGGGTACCGATACTCCCCCGCCGACCAAAGCTTGGACGGTAAATAATAACTGTGGCAGAAGGATAACTATTATCGCCCAGAGTCCGTAATATCTCGTCAAGCTTCGAGGTAATCGCCCAATATGTGAGTGCGTCTTCACCATAACCAATTATTTGACTCATTTATCCTCCAATACCAAGTATTTGGGTTGATTAGCATTTGTCAGGCTGCCAGCTTGCGAACCTTTGTCAGGTATTTGTGTTCTCGCCTGCTATGACTTTTATGATCCGCGCCCTTGAAACAGCCGGCCTGGCAACCTTCCTATATATAGATAAATCTATTGTATAACATTTTAAAGAGAAACGCACAACGGCCCCCACCGGCCTACCCCGGCCCTCCCGGATGGATCCCCTACGGGGATGATATGCTTCGCGATAGGACTATAATGGAGACCAATTGCATCGACGCCTACCCTGCGGGTACGATGTCATGTCGTCGATGTGGATGATGGTGGCTTAATCTATTTTCATCTGTTGTTGTAGAGTCTGGTCGATAATGAAACCATACACTTTTAAAGGGAGATTCCCATGCTAAGTGTAAGGCGTGTTTATGAGTCCCCTGGAGCCAACGACGGGGCCCGTTTCCTAGTCGACCGGTTATGGCCGCGGGGGATGAAAAAAGAAAAGCTGACCATGGATGCCTAGTTGAAGGAAATCGCTCCCAGCGCTGGCTTACGGCGCTGGTTCAGACACGACCCGACCAAATGGGAAGAGTTTCAGCGCCGTTATCGGGCTGAACTGGACGCTAATCCAGATATCTGGAAGCCATTGCTAGATTCTTCCAGGAGGGGTACCGTGACCCTGCTGTACTCAGCCCGAGATACCGAACACAATAGCGCCATCGTGCTCAGGTCTTACCTGGAGGAGCAAATGACTATCTGAAATGGTTGTGTTAGAAACTTGATGGCAGAAAAGAAAATGGGGCCGCTGGGTATGAGCCACATGAGCATTAGCGGCTTCAGCCCTGAAGTTCGCCAAAAGGCAGAGCAGCTTTATGTGGATGGCATGAACCACTTGTAATATTATTCCATCTGTTGTATAACAAAATAGACCTCCTATGACTGGCTTTTTGCCACAGGGCAAGGAGGAGAACCCCGATCAATCATCTTTTTAAAGGAGTGGAACCTATGAAACTTAATCTGCCAACGAAAAACACATTTTGGGCTGCTGTGATCATCGCGGCCGTCGGCGTGGTTGTCTACGTGGTGCACCTGTTCGCGAAGAATGTAGCATATTTGCAGCCGGTGGCCTTCCTGCTAGTCGTCGTAGCCTTTGTCCTGCTTTGCCTGGGACTGACCATGAAAGGCCTCTAGGGTTTTTCCAAATCCCTGTCATCTGCCTCCTGATTGTCAGCCCTGCCAGGAGGCGGGATGAGGACCTCAGCCATTCGACTTCCGCTTCGACAAGCTCTGCGCGGCGGCTCAGGGCAGGCCCCGGCCCCTCTCCCGACCCCTTCTGGCCTCCCGGAAGAAAACCGGGACGATGTTCGGCCACCTCCCACAGCCCTACCCCAGCCCTCCCGGAAGAGCACCGGGACGATGTCCCCGTTTCACCCCGCCAAGAACACGGGGCAAGTCCACAAGAGAACAGAAACAGGGCGGGAGCGCGTCCCCGGCTCCGCTCGGGAAGTGTCCTTCAGATTTCCCTACGGGATACCCTGCGGGTACGATGTGCTTCGCGATAGAGGAGGAAGGGGAGAAGAGGCGGGATTATGATGGGGAGGGAGTCGTTAGATCAATGCTAGGTTTTGAAATACGGCGAGATAAATTTCTCTTTTTCTTCCAAAGACAGCTTCCCAAGCGACGATTCCAGATTAGAGATTTTGTCCTCAACATCCTTTTGGTCCGAACGGGCTATTTTCCCCTCGGTTGGCTCACATAAAAGGTAGTGACCCAGATCAGTATCCTGTCTCCAGCGATAATTTTCATCATATCCAACAAAAAGCCAGTTCCCATCACCCGGGAAAGGTTTCTTTGGGGATGGAAGAATGCCAGCAAGAGTCCTGTCCAGCTCTCGAACCAACTGCGAAAAGAGATATTCCTTCATCGATTCCCCGCTCAAACGGGCAAGTTCATCTGCATTCCCAAGATGGGCATGAATATTCTCCAAGGCAACCAAATTAATGACAAAGCGAGGAACTGCAACAACTGAAGGATAGCCCCCCGATTGTGGGAAGTAAGTGGCTTTCGAGGCAATCCTACCAGGTATTTTTTGATAATCACTAACTTCGTCCTGGAAAGCCTCCCTCAATGCATCGCTGGCGGCAGCTTGCTGCAATTCTTTCCACAATATTTTCTTTGCATTGGTTTCCTTGAATATTTTAAAACCCTGTTCCAAGGCTACTTTCTCGATAAGAGCCTTGCCTGGTTGCTGCGCCCATTCTTCGAAGCTCTCATTTTGGTCGATCTTCCCCGCATACTCCAAAGCTTTGCCTGAAACTTTAATCCATGCCATGGTCAGCCTCCTTTGCATAAATATAACTTTGTGTCTTGTTAATAAACCGGGGAGCGGGGGTGTGCAGGCGGCTCCGCCGCCTGCACACCCCCCATACACCCTTAATTATTGAGATGTTACAAAACTTATTTATGATAGGCATCCAACTATTGGTCAGCCTACCCACTTAATTGCTTTTAGGCTGCAATCTTGCAGGAACTCTTCTAGAGTATAGCATCACCCGGGAAAAGACAAAAGGGCGACGCATGCGTCGCCCCTCCAGCACCAACCCTGGGAGAGTGGAGTAAAATGGATTGAGATGGATACAGACTTCGTCAAACCCCGCTACAATTCGGGCGGTTTCGCCTCCCTCCCGCAGCGCGTCATCGGCTTGTTGTCCGGGCCGGATAAATACGACGCAGTCGTCCTGTTCCTGCTGGACGGTTTCGGCTGGCGGTTCTTCGAAAAATTCCAGGAGATACCCTTCCTGAAAACCGTTGCCCGGAGCGGACAGGTGGAGAAACTGATCTCCCAATTCCCGTCCACCACGGCCGCCCATCTTACCACCCTGCATACCGGGCTGCCGGTGGGCGAGCATGGCATCTTTGAGTGGATCTATTATGAGCCCCTGCTCGACGCGGTTATTGCCCCGCTACTCTTTTCTTTTGCCGGGACATACGAGCGTGACACGCTCAGGCACATGGGGGTAAAGCCGCACCGTCTCTTCCCAAACACCACGCTTTACCAGTCGCTCAAGAAGCAAGGCGTAACCAGCACCATCTTCCAGCACCGTGAGTACACTCCGTCCTCCTTCGGGGATGTCATCTTCTCGGGGGCAAAACCCATCGGATACAAGACCCTGCCCGAGGCGCTGGTCAACCTGTCAGAGGCGCTGGAGAGGTCCACCCCGCCCTCCTATTTTGTTTTGTACAACGAAAAGGTGGATGCCATCAGCCACGAATACGGTCCCGACTCTCCCCAAACCGCCGCAGAAATCCAGATCTTATTCATTACGCTGGAAACCATCTTCCAGAAAGCGCTGAGGGGCAACCGCAGGAAAATCCTTTTCCTGCTGACCGCCGACCACGGCCAATCCGAGACCGACCCGCAGACCACGATTTACCTTAACCGCGACCCGCGTTTTGCAGGCATCGAAAAATTCCTGCGCAGCGACCGGGCGGGAAGGCCCATCGTCCCGGCCGGTTCGGCCCGGGACTTTTTCCTTTACATCCGGGAGGGGCTGGTGGATGAGGCTCAGGCGTTCCTCACTCCCCGGCTGGAAGGCCGGGCAGAGGTGCGGAAAGTGGCGGATCTCATGTCCGAGGGGTATTTCGGTCCGGTGCTTTCCCCCAGGTTCTGTGCACGGGTGGGTGACCTGGTGATCCTGCCCTATCGCGGCGAGTCGGTCTGGTGGTTCGAGAAGGATAAGTTCGAGCAAAGGTTCCGCGGCCACCACGGCGGGCTGACCCCACAGGAAATGGAAATCCCGCTGTTGACCTGGGAAATGTGATGTAAAATGGAATTGTCACACTGTCCCCACCGCGCTGCGGCGGGTCCTATACACTCAAAAGGAGATCCCCCATGTATCAAACCATTATCATCGTAGGCAACGTAGGCCGCGACCCGGAAATGCGTTACACCCCCTCCGGCCAGGCCGTCACATCCTTCTCGGTGGCCACCAACCGCCAGTACACCAATAATAACGGCGAAACGGTCAAGGAGACCATCTGGTTCCGCGTCTCGGCCTGGGGTAAAACTGGCGAGACCTGCAATCAATATCTTAAGAAAGGTTCGAAGGTGCTGGTGGAAGGCCGCCTGACCGCCGACCCCGCCACCGGCGGGCCGCGCGTCTGGACCGGGCAGGATGGCTCGCCGCGCGCCTCTTTCGAAGTCTCCGCCGGGACCGTGCGATTCCTGAGCAGCCGCGGCGAAACGGAGGGCAGCGGTACGGGCAGCACTCCGGCGGCGGAAGAGGGCGGCGCCCCAACCAGTGACGAGGATATCCCGTTCTAACCATAAAGCGAGGCCAAAGTGGCACTCCCACCTCCCAAACCACAGACCACCATCCAGATCGAAATACCGCCGGACCTTCATCCGGCCTACGCCAACCTGGCGCGCATCGCCCATGCCCCGGCGGAGTTCGTGCTGGATTTTGCGCGGCTCCTGCCCGGCGATACCAAAGCGACCGTGACGGCGCGCGTGGTCATGTCGCCGGTGGCACTGAAGTTATTTGCCCAGGCGCTCAACGAAAACCTCAGGCGTTATGAGGACACTTTTGGAACCGTCAACATTCCCGTTGGCGGCCCGTCGCTGGCCGATTCGCTCTTCAAACCTTTGCACCCGCCTGAACCACCCAAAGAACCGCCTGAGGAACCGAAGTAGAGACGGCTCCTCGCCCAACAGGCCAGGAGCTTAAACCACCCAGGCACGAAGGAGCCAGGTTTTATGGGAAAACCTCCTGGATATTTGTGGCTCACCTGCACTTCACCACACCTGCCCTGGCGGGCGGTGCCAGGGAACGCACATGTCCCGGTGTCCTTCCGGGAGTGCGGTGTAAGAGTCGTGTCTTTGTGGTTACATTCTCAGCAATAGGGTTCGTCACTTACAGGATCACTGTATGCAAAAACTCGAAAAGATTGCCGAACAAATCCGCCAGACCTTCGATGCCCAGACCGCCATCCGCGATAAAGCTCTGGGGCAGGCACGGGCCTTAACCCGCGCATGCGCCCTGTCCATCCGCGCCGTCCACCGCGATGAAACCGAGGTGATGCAAGCTCACCTGGACGAGGCCCGTCAGCTTGCTGAGGCCCTGCGCACCGGTCTGGCTGAAACCCCCGCGTTCTACTATGCGGGGTACACACAGGATTCCCTTAAAGAATTTGCCGAAGCCAGCATCACCTGCGCCCTCATCCGCCATCAAGCCCTGCCCACACCCGAAGAACTCGACCTGTCGCCCAACACTTACCTGAACGGGCTGGCCGAGTCGGTGGGCGAAATGCGCCGCCGCTGTCTGGATATGCTCCGCCAGGATAACTCCGCCGAAGCCGAACGCCTGCTTGGTCATATGGACGACATCTTTGCCATCCTGGTGACGATGGACTATCCCGACGCCATCACCAACGGGCTGCGCCGCCAGACTGACATCATCCGCGCCATCATCGAACGCACCCGCGGCGATGTGACCTTCAGCCTGCGCGGCGAAAAACTGGAACGTTCCATCTCCCGCCTGAGCGGTCAGATCCACGGGTCCGAATCGCGGCAGGAGGGAGCGCGCATGCCCCTGCCCCCCGAAGAAAAAGGGTAGCCCCCATGGCTCACAGTGGACAGCGGCACCGCCTCATCCTGTACACTTATATTCTCGACCGTTGGTGGCGGACAATCCTTGGCATCGGTGTTGCCCTGCTGGCGCTGGTAGCGGCGTTAGCCTGGCTGCCCACCGTCGTGCTGCAATATACGCCTCCCCAGGTGGCGGATCGGATCCTGTGGCTGGCCGGTGATGTGGGCATATTCTCTGTCGTTCTCGCCATCTTCCTGGTTGTCATCCGCAAGTCAGCCTACGTTCAACCGTTTGACACCCATTTGCGGCTGGCTACACCATTCCTGCGAATGAACATTTCTTACCGGCGATTCATCCAGGCTTCCAGCACCGATATGGGACGGCTATTCTCGCTGGAGGGTCTCAAAGGCCAGAAGCGTGCTTTCTTACTCCCATTAGCCACTCAGACAGCCATCGTTCTGGAGTTGAAAGGCTGGCCCCTGCCGCGCCGGGCGCTCAACCTGTTCCTTTCCCCTTTTTTCTTCCCGGACAGGACTGCGCGCCTGGCACTGCTCGTCCCCGACTGGATCAGATTCAGCACTGAACTGGAAAGTTATCGCAGCGCCTGGCTTAATTCCATCCAACACCCGGCCAAACCATCACAATCCGACCTGCCTGACAGTCTCTCTGGGAAACGATGAAGATCTACTTCGCCTGTTCCATTACAGGCGGACGGGATTTTGAATCCATCTATCGAGCCATCACCGCGGCCTTGATCTCTGATGGTCACGAGGTCCCAACCGCACACCTGGCTGATCCGAGGGTGAAAGAGTTCGAAGGACGGGTGCCCCCGCGTGAAATCTTCGAGCGGGACACAGCCTGGATCCGCACATGTGAGGCGATCGTGGCTGAAGTCAGCACACCCTCGCACGGAGTTGGGTACGAAGTAGCCTACGCGTTGGGCCTTGGCAAGCCGGTCCTGTGCATTTTTCGGGAGGGGCAAGCCATCTCCAAGATGTTGAGCGGAAACTCGTATCCAAATATTTCTGTAAAAAGCTATCGCAACGCTGAAGAAGCGATTGCTGTAACCCGCTCTTTCCTGCAGGGTACTATTCAATTGTGAAGTTAATCACGAATTATGTATGACTTTTCGCCCTAGCCCCTGTCAGACAAGTGTACTATGATTCTGTTTGGAGACGGAAGCATTACAGCTCCAACGTTGAATAGCACTGTCTCCTCCTTTGGCGAACGCCTCCGCAGGTAGCTCTATCTGCGGAGGCTGTTTTTATTAAAGAAAAAAACGCAGAGAATTCCGTCTCTGCGTTTCTCAAAAGGGATGCTTTTCGGAGGATGAGGAAAAACGACTTTAAAAAAATTGCATTTCTAGGCCGGTTGTGCCACGGTCTGCATATAGATCGGTAAAACCACCGTAAAAGTTGACCCCTGCCCGAGCAGGGAATCAACCCACACCCGGCCCTGATGGTTATCCACAATGGATTTGACAATCGCCAAGCCCAACCCCGAGCCCCCCACCCCTTTGGGAACATTGCTGGCACGATAGAATTTTTCGAAAATATGCGGTTGGTCGGCAGGGGGAATGCCTGGTCCTGTGTCCGAGACGCGTAAAATGACTTGATCGTTTTGTCCTTCCACTTCGATGGTAATCTCGCCACCTTCCGGAGTGTATTTAATCGCATTCCCAATCAGGTTATCCAGCATCTGGCGCAGGCGAATCGAGTTGCCGCGCATCTGGGGAATATCCACTGGCAGATTGAGTTGAAGATTCAATTTTTTATCGGAAATCTGGCCACTCAGGGTTTCCAATGTATAGCGGATAATTCCCTCCAGAGGGACCACTTCCTTCTGGAAATCAAATCCGGCTTCGATCCGACCCAGATCAAGCAGATCATTGACCAGCGAGGTGATGCTCTGCACACTAATCTTAACACGATGGATGAATTCCTGCTGTTGCTCATTGATCGGGCCAACCCGCTCAAGTAAATCCACATAGCCGAGGATGGCTGTCAGCGGAGAACGCAGGTCGTGCGAGACGGTGTGCACAAATTCGTTCTTCAAGCGGTCAATTTGCTTGAGATAGGTAATATCCTGCATGGTAATCGCCATACCAATCTTTGGGATGGGTGTACATTGTGCTGAAAGTACGCGACCGTCTTCAAACGTGATTTCATTATGCGGCATGGGATTATCGAGGCTTTCGCTCAAAAGGATTTTCAAATCCGGATGAGGCAACACTTCCATGACCGGTTTCCCATTCACCGCGTCATCCTGCCAGAGGCCGAATGCCCTGCGCGCAGCTGGATTAATCAACAGGAGATCTGAGTGTTCATCAAGGATGATAACCCCATCCTCGATATGCTCAACAATCGAATCGAGTTTTTGCAACTCGTCCACGCGCTGCTGGAGCGAGGCGGTCGTGCGTCTGACCTCCCGTCTGGTCCAGTCACCGATCCGGTCGGCGCGTTTGATGCTATTCTCCACGGCAATCATGATTTCTTCGATATGCAGCGGAGCATATAGACAATCGCTTACTCCAACATGGATTGCTTTTTTAACCTTCTCGGGGGAATCCTGGATGAGGAAGAGCAAAACTGGCAGGGTCGGAAAACGCTCCAGCATCCCGGCAGCGATCTCCAGTTCATCTGCCCCATCGAAATTCTGACTGATGATCACCAGGGCTGGCGAGGATTCCTGCAATGCCTTATCAAGCGCGAGGCGATCCCGGGCGATGGCAACGTGATACGAAACCGCGGTTAACGCCCGGTCAAATAGTTGAAGGATTTGCTCGTCATCGAGAGCCAGTAAAACCAAATCCGATTTTGGCATACGCCAACCATTACCTATTTTTCAGCTTCGCATGCGGATGTGAGGGATACTCCGTCGTAACCGGTTGCCAAGTACCCTGCAACACCGATCGGATCGACTCCAATGCCTGTCGCTGTTCGTCCGTTAACTTTCCCATTTTACCAGTAAGCACCAAATCAGTGGGATAGATCACTGGTTGGATAAAGGAAGGTTGCAGGTATTGTAACACTTTTAGCACAAACGAAGCTTTCCTCGTGTAAAATAGTTCGAATCAATGATCACTGAGGAGTATCAAATGGAAAATTTCCTGTGGTGGCGCGACGGTGTCATCTATCAAATCTACCCGCGCTCATTCTCCGACAGCAATGGCGATGGATTGGGCGACCTGGCGGGTATCATCTCACGCCTCGATTACCTGTCCGATCTGGGCATAGATGCCATCTGGCTTTCACCGTTTTACCCGACCCCCGATAAGGATTACGGTTACGATGTCAGCGATTATACGGATGTGGACCCGCGCTTCGGCACAATGGCCGACTTCGACCAGCTTGTAGCAGAAGCCCACCGCCGCAATATCCGCATCATTTTGGACCTGGTCCTTAACCACACCTCCGACCAGCATTCCTGGTTCCTGGAATCCCGCTCCAGCCGCAACAATTCCAGGCGAGATTGGTATATCTGGAAAGACCAGCCCAACAACTGGCAAGCCTGTTTCGGCGGAAAAGACTGGGAATTCGATCCGGTTACAGACCAATATTACCTGCACCTGTTTACCAAAGAGCAGCCAGATGTCAACTGGCGCAACCCGCAGGTCCGCAAAGCCCAGCTGGACGTTTTCCGCTTCTGGATGAAGCGCGGCGTGGACGGTTTTCGGCTGGATGTATTCAATGCCTATTTCAAACACCCTGACCTGCCCGATAACCCGCCAAAATTTGGTTTGCGCGGCTTCGACCGCCAGCGCCACATCTACGACATTGACCAGCCGGAAATGATGCCTTTCCTGAACGAAATGCGCCTCCTGCTGGACTCCTACCGCGAGCGCTACGCCGTTGGCGAAACCTATTTCGCCACGCCCCAGAAAACCGTATCCTACTGCGGGCCCGATAAACTGCACGCTGCATTCAATTTCGATTTTACTTCCACCAATATGTTTTACCCCATCTACCCCTGGAATCCCCGGTGGTTGCTGGAACAGGTTATCAAACGTGAAAAGACCTTCAACGCCGCCGGTGTCTGGCCAACGACAGTGATGAGCAACCATGACCTGCCGCGCGCTGCCAGCCGATACAACAGAGGGGAAAACGATTCACAAGCATTTCTCGCCATGACACTCCTGCTCACCCTGCGCGGAACGCCGTTCATGTACTATGGTGAAGAAATTGGTATGCGTGACATCCACCTGCGCCGCACCGAAATCCTGGACCCACCCGGTAAGAAATACTGGCCCATCTACAAAGGCCGCGATGTCTGCCGCTCCCCAATGCAATGGAACGACTCGACTTTTGCCGGATTTTCGACTGCCAAACCCTGGCTGCCTGTACACCCGAATTATATCTGGCGCAATGCCGCCGCCCAACAAGCTGATCCGGATTCTCTATTTAACTTCACTAAAAAGCTGCTTGCCCTGCGCAAGGGAATTCCCGCTCTGCGCAGTGGTGACTTCGTCCCGCTTGGGGCCCCGCGCGGCGTGCTGGCTTACCTCCGTCAAACAGAGGAGCAATCAGTGCTGGTGGCATCGAATTTCAGCAGGCGAAGCATGAAATTCACTTTGCCAAATGGACACTGGCGCGTGTTATTGACGACCGCCAATAGTTCGCCTGGTATGCTCGCTGCTCATGAAATCCAGCTGCTCATCCTGGAATGAGGGACGCAACAGAGGATTTTCCTTAAAACCAGGAGAAAGGCGTCCCGTCGCCATCCGGAAATTAGAAAGAACTGAAATATTGCGAGCTTTGCTCGGAATAGTTCAGTTCTTTCAATCTTTCCACTTCCCTGGGGAAGGGGAAAAGGGGGATGAGGCTTCAGAATATCGACTTTATCACCCAGGTGCCTCACATTTTCAGGATTGTATTTTTCCTCCAAACCGTTATACTTACATTTAATGGATGGATTCGCATACCTCCCCGGCGATGAACCAAAAAAAAACGGCCCCCTGGCACGCTATCTTCCCCTTGCCGCGGACGGGATTGCCACTGCATTCCTGAGGCGACATTCCAGACCTGGCGACTGGGTACTGGACCCATTCGGAGCCGCCCCTCGAACCAACCTGGAAATGGCCCGCCTCGGCTACCGCGTGCTCGTGGCCGTGAACAACCCGGTGACACGCTTCCTGATCGAGGCAGCCGCCAACCCTCCCTCCCAGGTTGACTTACGCGCCGCCCTGGCCGAGCTGGCGTCCGCCCGGAAAGGAGAAGAGCGCCTGGAGACCCATCTGCAATCCCTGTATCTGACCGATTGCACCAAATGCCATCGGCAGATCCCGGCGGATGCTTTCATCTGGGACCGTGAGAGTGGGGGGTTGGCAGCGCGTATTTACCACTGCTCGTGTGGAGACAACGGAGAATATCCCGCCACCGAAGCAGACCAGGCCCGGGCCTCCAGTCTTGCCGCTACAGATAGTCTGCACCGCTCGCGCGCGCTCGAGCGCGTGGCCGCCCCGAACGACCCCGACCGTGCCCTCGTAGAGGAAGCACTGGAATGCTATCTGCCCCGCGCTGTCTACGCGCTCGTCACCATCATCAACAAACTGGATAATATTTCGCTACCGCCCGAGCGCCGCCGTGCCTTATTGGCACTTGTCCTGACCGCCTGCGACGAGGCCAATGTCCTCTGGCCGCACCCTGCCGAGCGCCCGCGCCCGAGGCAACTGACCATCCCGCCGCGCTTCCTCGAGAAAAACATCTGGCTGGCGCTCGAGCGTGGCCTGGAATTCTGGTCCGATGGCGGGCAACCCGTCGAAGCTACGACCTGGCCCTCGACTCCGGGGGAAGCAGGCGGATTGTGCCTGTTCGACGGTCCGATGCGGGACCTTGCTCCGAATCTGAAAGATGTGTCTCTTGGGGCAGTCGTCACCGTCCTGCCGCGTCCCAACCAGGCTTTCTGGACGCTTTCGGCGCTATGGGCCGGCTGGCTGTGGGGACGGGAGGCTGCCGCTCCATTCAAGTCAGTTCTGCATCGCCGGCGTTACGACTGGACCTGGCATGCTGAGGCCCTCCACGCCGCCCTGAAAAACCTGCCTGACCACCTGCCGCTCAACGCACCGGTCTTTGCCATCGTTCCTGAACCGGAATCGGCCTTTCTCTCAGCCGCGCTGCTGGCCGCCGCCGAATCCGGGTTCGACCTGACCGGGCTGGCCCTGCGCACCCGCCACGACCCTGCACTGATACTCTGGCAGCGGCGCGCCTTCAGTCATACAGATAACAAGCCGGCCGGGATTGACACCGAGGCCGTCCGCCGGGCAATGATTTCTGCCCTGCAGGAACGCGGCGAGCCGGTCCCCCTCATGCACTTGCACGCCGCCGGACTGGCTGCCATGGCCGACGACTATTCCCTGCGCTTGAGGCCCGAGGCACTCGCACAGATAAACACTTCGATCCTGGCAGCACTGGCTGGCCCGGAATTTGTCCACCACACAGAGAGCAAGAACCCGGAGATCGGCCTGTGGGGGTTGGCTGACAGGGGCACCGCGACCGATTCTCTGCCCGACCGCGTTGAAATGATCATCGTCCGCCTTCTGCAAAAGAATCCCAGCGTGACACTACGGGAACTGGAAACGGCCTTGAACGCCGAACTTCCCGGGCTTCTGACTCCTTCACTCGGATTACTGCGCGCCGTCCTGTCCTCCTATGCGGTTGAGACGGATGGGCGCTGGAACCTGCGTCCGGAAGATTCTCCGTCCGCGCGCCGTGCGGACCTGGAAGCTGCCGCACAAGCTCTCACTTCGCTGGCGCCGAGGATGGGAGTCACCCTTGAACGGAAGGAGAGCCCCCAGCGGCTTATCCTCTGGCAGGAAAAGAGCGAGACAGTTTACGCCTTTTACATACTGGCCTCCGCTGTTGCAGGGAGAATCCTGCAGCAAAACCCATATCCGCCAGAACGCAGTCTGCTGGTGCTTCCAGGCGGACGTGCCGGCCTGCTGGCTTATAAATTGGATCGTGACCCGACCTTGAGATCCCTGGCGGAGCGCTGGCGCGTTGTCAAGTTCCGGGCCTTGCGGCGGCTGGCTGAGATGACCGGTCTCACCCGCGAACGCTTCGAAAAAGAACTCAGCGGAGATCCGATTGAACCACCCGAACAGATGAAACTGTTTTAACCCGATTCCGGATAGCCTCTATGAATTGTATCTCCCAATAAACTTGGGGGGCGAAGGCTCCATCCACCCTCACTTATTGAGACGAACCAATGAATATTATCGTTTGCTTGCATTCCGGCTCTATAAACTCTATAATTGACCCATCATGCCCAAAATTACACTCAAACGCATCGGAGCAGCATCGAAGTATCTGGTCATCGCTGCCGCCCTTCTGGTTTTTGTCGGTTGGTTCATTAACACTCCACCAGGTCTCTTCGGCAAAGCGGACGCCATCGGGTATTCCGTCTGTCATCGCATCGGCGAACGGTCGTTCCACATCGGAAATTACCAGTTACCTCTGTGTGCACGTTGTTCCGGCATGTACCTGGGCGCGGTGACCGGGCTGGTTTTCCAATCCGTCATAGGCTGGAAACGTTCGAAAATCCCACACTGGAGCATCATCGCCCTGCTGGTCGTTTTCGTGGTTGCCTTTGGGATTGATGGATCCAATTCTTACCTATACCTGCTGAAACAAGTCTCGCCGGGCATCCTGCCGAATATCCCCAATCTCTATGTGCCCAACAACACCCTGCGCCTGTTGACCGGCAGCGGGATGGGATTGGGTATAGCCGTCATGCTTTTCCCGGCCTTTAACCAGACCGTCTGGGTTGACGGTGAAGATAAACCAGCCATTTACGGCTGGAAAACCTTCGGCCTGCTGGTGGGTATCCAGGTCATCTTCGACCTGCTGGTGCTCACCGAAAGCCCGATTGTCCTATATCCGCTGGCAATCATCAGCGCTTTGGGCGTCTGGCTCCTGTTGACCATCGTTTACAGCATGGTCTGGGTAATGATCATGGGGCAGGATAACAAGTTTAAGAAATTGCGGCAGTTGTGGCTGCCATTTCTGGCTGGCCTGACAATTGCCATGATCCAAACCGCGGCCATTGACGCGCTGCGGTTCTGGTTAACCGGAACGTGGGGAGGTTTTCCTCTCGGCAAGTAGCGGATTGGAGCTGCATATGGATGCACTATTCGGAATTATGACTGCTTTTGGACTGTCGGCCAGTGCCGGGCTGAACGCCTATATTCCGTTACTGGTGGTCGGCGTCATCGCCCATTATACAGATTGGATCAAGCTGAACCCGCCCTATGACACACTGGCGAATCCCTGGGTGCTCATTGTGGTTGGCGTCCTGCTCATCATCGAAATGCTGGCTGATAAAATCCCGGCCGTCAACCATGTCAACGACATCATCCAGACGGGTATCCGGCCAGCAGCCGGAGCGATCATCTTTGCCGCCAGCGCTCATGCCATTACCAATGTCCATCCGGTGATTGCCATCATCTGCGGCTTGCTGGTGGCCGGGAGCGTTCATGTGGTCAAGTCAGCAGCAATCCGTCCGGCTGTGACTGCCACGACCGGTGGAGCAGCCAATGTTCCGGTCAGCATCGCCGAGGATGTGGTTGCAACAGGGGTTTCCATTCTTTCGATCGTGATCCCGGTTCTGGTGCTCGTGTTCCTGGTCGTCTTCATTGCACTCATTATCTGGTGGGTATGGCGCCGCGCCAGAAATTCAAGAATAAAGTAAAATACCAACATACACCAGTAAGGAGGAATAACACATATGGAAAAACGATTTAAAGCGCTTCGATTTATTGGCACGGTTTACAAGGTAATCGGTATCATTTTGGGGGTCATAACGGTTATTGGAGCAATAGGTTTTTGTGCCCTCAGCGCAATCAGTGGTTCAGCGTTGAGCAGTCTTGGCAACAGTTATGGGTACTCTTCGGGAGTAACCGGATTGTTCAGTGGTCTACTGGGCGGAGTATTAATAGGAGGATTGATTTTGCTTTATGGCGGGATAACAGCAATCACATTGTACGCACTGGGCGAAGGCGTCTATCTCTTCATCGGCTTGGAAGAAAACACACGCGCCACAGCCGCACTGCTACAACAGCGAGGCAGTTAACAACCAAACCAAGAACAAGGCAACAGGTGTCCCACTTCCGCCATCCGCGGCCGTCCTAGAATAAAAAGCCAAACCCCTGGATCATCACTATAGTGTTAATTGTGGTTGTCTGATGTGGCTATTTTGGAATGATCGGACTGCTCTTCGATTGACTCTGCTGACCATTTTGGCGATCGATTTGCTTCCCGCTTTCTTTGGGCAGCCTGAAGACCTATTTTGTGCTCCAGGGTGTTCTCACCTTGTTAGGTATTATCTTCGCGGTGATAATGCTTTGCACCTTATTCGTACTACCACTGCTCGGATTCACCTTGATCCCGCGGCAGAGAATTATGAATAATATGCCCTATCTGTATTAATCCAACCGGAAGAAAATCTCGTACAACCTGAATTCTACAATATCCATATCATTGAAAAGGAGATAATAAGAAATGAATCAACCTTATGCGCAACTTCCACCCACCACCCGTACCAGCAACCTGGCGATTATTAGCCTTATATCAGGCATTGTTTCATGGTTTCTCTTGCCCTTTATCGCCGCTGTCGTCGCCGTCATCACAGGCCACATGGCCAAGAGTGAGATCAAAAAAAGCGGTGGCCTGCTCACGGGTAATGGCATGGCAACTGCCGGCTTAATACTGGGATATATCCAGCTCGGTTTGGGGTTGTGCGCGTGCATCGTGGTGGTCGTGATGTTGGCTTTAGGCATGTCCATTCCCCTTATCAATAACGTCAGTTACTAATCCATGACCGAGGCAACAGGTTCACCACTTCTGCCACCCGCGTCTTCTCCCCAAAAGACCAACCCCTGGATCGTCGCCATCGTGGGGATCGTGGTAATCTGTTGCGGCTGTTTTGGAGTGATCGGGCTGCTTTTCGGGTTTTGGGACCCGATCCGGCAAGCATTTGGTCTGCATGTCCTGCTGCCGGTACTGAAGGTTCTGCCATAATCATCAAAACCCCGGTCTCTTCACGAGAGATCGGGGTTCTTGTTATCGGAAAAAAGTTTCTGCAATTCATCCAGCGCAGCCCAGGCCTGTTGACGTGTTTCCGAATCCATTTCGAGGACGGCGAATTCGTCTTCGTCCAGCAACGCCTGCGTCCCGCCGGGGGCCACACACAGGTCAAGCGCCAGGTCCACATACGAAATGACGTCCTCAGCTTCCATCACCGCTGGTTTGCCAATATTGCAATACCAGCCCTTGAGCCTGTCGTCGTCACGGTCATGGATCTCGAAGAAATTGTACCAGCGGTCTGTGAAATACGTCTCAACGAACCGATCGCCAGGATTGATAAATGTACCCAAGAACGGCGTTTCCGGACCGTTGAAGTAGGCCTCCAAGTGCAGCGCTTTCCCAGCATGACGTGTCAGGATACCGTTATATCGCCAAGTTTCCTCCCCTCGCAAGTTGCACTTGATGACAGTGATGGGGTGGTTCATCCCAGGCATTCCACAGCCGAAACCGGCACATGCAGGCTGATCTCTTCACCGATCCGGTAGGCGATGGGGAGCCGGAAATACAGGCCGTTCTCCAGTGATACGCGGAAAAATTCATTTTGGAAGAGGACATCGGCAACACGGCTGGTGAAGATGTTCTCCCCCACCCCGTCCGAGGCGGCTCCCGGGCGGATGAGCAACGATACAGACTCCCCGGCCGCGTGGGAGTGGCGGCAGGCAGTTTTCAGTATCCCAAACTTTGTCTCCACTTGCCCGTGCGTGAACATTTTCCCTGCGAGGATGTTGCCCAACCCCAGGAAGCGCGCCACCCAAGCCGACCCCGGATCGCTCCAAACCTGCTCTGGCTTTCCACTACGGACAATACTGCCGTCGTGGAGCAAGAGCACACGATCTGCCAGGGCAAAGGCTTCCTCCTGGTCGTGTGTGACGTAAATCGCCGGGACACTGCTGGCGTGGAGAATGTAGCGCAGTTCGTCCATCAACTGCTCCCGAAGATTATGGTCCAGGGCCTCCAGCGGCTCGTCGAACATCAGCAGCCGCGGGTTGGGAGCCAGCGCACGTGCGAGCGCCACGCGCTGCTGCTCGCCACCCGAGAGATCAGTAACCCGGCGATCGCTAAAGCCTGTCAAATTGACTATTCCCAAAATGTCGGCTACGCGCAAATTAATTTCCGCGCGGGTCAGGTTTTGCATCTTCAAGCCAAAAGCCACATTCTCGGCCACGTTCAGGTGCGGGAAGAGAGCATAGTCCTGAAAGACCAATCCAAAGCCACGCCGATGGACCGGGACGGGAGCCAGGTCCTCCCCATCCCAGCGAACCTGGCCCTGGTCAGGAGTTTCCAGCCCAGCAATAATTCGCAGCAGAGTGGATTTACCGCTGCCCGAAGGTCCGAGCAGACAAACGGTCTCGCCCACCGCAACGGTGAAGGTGATGCCGCAAAGGAATGGCTGACTTTCATAAGATTTATAGATGTCAATCAATTCGAGCATGGTTATATCCTGGAGAGGCGGATCGCAATCTACCCCTCTTAAAATTCTCCCGCGCCAGGCAAACGCAGGCGCTCGATCAGCAAAATCCCGACACCGCAAACCACCATCAATATGGTCGCCATCGCCATCGCCTGGCCGTAGTTCATCCCGCCGGGCTGGGACAGGAACCGGGCAATCGCGATTGGCAGTGTCGGGTACTCCGGGCGGACAACCAGCGAGGTGGCTCCAAACTCACCCAGCGAAATGGTAAAAGCAAAAACGGCTGCTGACAGGGTCGCGCGCGCCACAATGGGCCAGTCCACAGCAAACCAGACCATGCGAGGCGAGGCTCCTAGCAAAGCTGCCGCCTGACGCAACCGGTCAGGGATGGATGCCAGGGCAGGCTGTAAACTTCGGATGACGAAGGGCAGGGCGATCAGCGTGTGCGCCAGCGGGACGAGCAGCGGCGAAGTGACCAACGCCAGCGGCGGCCGGTTGAACGTAATGATAAACCCCAGTCCCAGCGTTACGGCTGAAGCGCCAAGGGGCAGCATCAGGAACGGGTCGAGTATCCGCGCCACTCGCCCGGGCCGGACAAGCGCCGCAGCAGCGGGAAAGCCAAGAATCAGGGACAGGACGACGGTTAGCGCGGCATATCCGAGCGAGTTCACCAGCGCCTGCACTGGCGGAACGTAGAACAGCGAATCGGTCCGGTTGACGAACAGTTCGGTGTAGTAGTTTGCCGTCAGCCCATACTGCACCTTCCCGCGCTGGCCGAGGTTGGCTTCAACGCGGGTCAATGAACGCAGCGGCAGTGAAAACAACGGCAGGATGAACAAAGCCAGCAACAGCAGGACCATCCCTCCGAGGAAGAGTTTCTGACGAAATGTGCGGGCCCTGTGCAGGTTGGTTTCGGCAGCCCGCGGCGTGCTGGTAACGATAGACCGCCTCACGATGCGGCTGTACAGGATGGAAAACGCCAGCGTGCAGAGCAACTGGATGAATGAGAGCAATCCCGCCAGTGGCAGGTTGAACATCTGGGTGGCCTGCCTGTAAATCTCCACTTCCAGTGTGGAGAAACCCGGCCCGCCCAGGAGCAGGATGACGCCGAACGAGGTGAAATCGAAGATGAAGACGAGCACTGATGCTGCCAAAATGGATGGGCGCAACAGTGGTAGAGTGAGGCGGTTAAGAACCCGAAGCGGGTCCGCACCCAAGGACCGGGCAGCCTGCTCCAGGCGCGGGTCGAGGTGGGAGAGAGCATTCCCGACCAGCCGGATGACAATGGTTGTATTATAAAAAACATGGGCCAGCAGGATCACTCCGAGCGTCCCGACAATGGAGATGGGTGCAGCTTGAAGGTGGAACAGGTTCATCAGGCCAAGGTTGACCCAGCCGCGCGGACCTAGCAGGGCATTGAAACCTGCCGCAACCACCACTGTTGGCAGCATGAAGGGAATGGCCGTCAGGACCCGCAGGAGGGACTTCCCGGGGAAGGTAAAACGGGCAAACAGGAAAGCAGCGGGCAGGCCCAGAACAAGGGTAAGAATGGTAGAGAGGACAGCCTGGTAAAAAGTAAAAACAAATGAGTGGAAAGCAAGACGGAGGGAGGCCAGGTCGAGGGTTTTGAGCGCAGCGGGATTCAATCCCAGCCAGAGGATGCGGGCGATAGGATAAAAGAAGAACAGGCCTAGGAAAATGGAGACACCCAGCCAGGGAAGGGCGGGTTTTAACCACGAAGAGACAAAGACTCTGAACTTCGGGATACCTTCTGCCTGTGCGCCTTCGGGGTCGATGGACATGCTTTTTTTGCTGATCTTCAGAATTAATGTCGGATGTTCCACATCGTTCCGCAGGTTCGGGCAGAATGCAAGCCTGAATTACAGGAATCTGCAGGATGTTTTACAAGATGAAGGTTAATGTAATACCGCTGCAGTCCAGTCGGCAATCCATTTATCGCGGTTAGCAGAAATCGTCGCCGGGTCAAACGTGGCGGGCTGGTCCGCCACTCGTGCCCATTGGACGAAGACCGGCGGTAATTGTGCATCCAGGTTGACCGGATACATGAACATCTGCAGAGGGATATCCTGCTGGAACTGTACGCCGAGCATGTAGTCCACGAATTTCTCGGCAAGAGAGCGGTTTGACGTACCTTTCAGGATGCCGACAAACTCGATCTGCCTGAAGCAGGTTCCAGGTCCGAGGATGGAGGCGGTGGGAGAGGTGTCCACAGGCGGGTCAGCATAGAAAACTTCCGCTGCCGGGCTGGAGGCGTAGGAGAGAACCAGCGGCTGGGAGCCATGTCCCGACGAGCCTGAAAAATTGGTATAGTAGGCCGTATTCCAGTCGTCCACCACCACCACGCCGTTAGCGCGTAGAGACTTCCAGTAATCCAGGTAGCCAGGATCGCCGAATTTGGCGATAGTGGCCAGCAGGAACGCCAAGCCGGGGGAGGAAATGGCCGGGTTCTCGACAACCAACAGGCTCTTGTATTCGGGCCTGGTCAGGTCTTCGAGTGTAGCCGGGACAGGTAGGTTGTGAACGGCGAAATAAGCCTTGTCATAGTTGATACAGATATCGCCGTAATCCACCGGCAGGGCACGGTTCTTCGGGTCGAGTTGGAACTCGGCGGGGATTTTCGCCAGGAGCGGCGAGGCATACGGTTCATAAATCCCGGCATCGAGGCCGCGGGAGAGAAAGGTGTTATCCACCCCGTAGAATACATCAGCCAACGGAGCATCCTTACTGAGGATGGCCTTGTTGAGCGCCGTCCCGGCATCACCACTTTGCAGGAAGACAACTTTAACATTGTTGGCCTGCTCGAAAGCAGTGATGACCGACGCACTGACGGCAAAGGAATCGTGAGTCATAACAGTCAGCGTGACGGGACCTTTGGGAGAGCACGCAGAAAGGATCGCGGCAGTCACCAGGAAGAAAACTATCAGGATACGTTTCATGGGAACCTCCAATCCCGAAATGGAACCGGGACAAACAAAAATCAAGATTGCCGATGGCGGCTGTGAACGATGAGCAGTAAACCAGATTTCAGGGAGATGGATGCTGTCTCTCCGAGCAACTCATTACTGATGCCGCGCGTTTTGTAAGGACAGAGCGTATCGCCCCGCAATGGCCAGCGCAAACCGTCGGTGGCAACGCCGGTGACTTTTCCACTCCACGGAATCAGCGAGACAAGGTCACCGGGTGTACCCCGGACCTGGCAACTGCCGCGCGTGAAAAAAGCTTCTTCCATTCCGTCGTCAAGTCGAACGTCAAATGTCGAAAGCCGAGGGTCAGTTAACAGGGCAAGGTTTCCCAGAGTCTGATCCAGACGGTCCCCCAGTGCGCCGACAACTAGAATCTCGCGGTATCCAGCTTCGACGGTAAAGTGCAGAGCCAGTTCGAAATCTGTCTCGTTTTTATCCCGAGGAGAGCGTTGGATTTCTGTACCAACAGCCACCAGCTTATTGAGGTTATCGTCGGTCAGCGAGTCCAGGTCGCCGATGATGGTGGCAGGGACCAGTCCGAGCGCCAGGGCATGACGCGTGCCGCCATCGGCGGCAAGGAGCGTATCGCCGGGTCGGATCAATAGTCGGACCGGCTCGAGGTCCGGGATGTGGCCATTCACAAAAATGACTGCGCGCGGCATAAAAAACCATCCTCCCCGGGGAGGATGGTTGGTTGCAAACTAAAATCCCTCCGCCGGTATGATCCGGATCAGGTTCTGCGGGTCAAGGCTCTTGGCCTCCTCTCAGCCCGGAACACGGGCTCCCCGTTCAATTATCGAATTGAGTATACGGCGGCGTTAGCTGCCTGTCAAGATAAAAAATTGCTATTCGGTTTTTTCGCGTCGGAAGTCCACAAACCGGTAGCCAACGCCGCGTTCGGTCAGGATGTACTTGGGGTCAGCAGGATCCTTTTCCAGTTTTTGGCGGAGATAGTTGATATAAAGCCGAACATAGTGCGGCTCGTCGCGGTACTCGTAGCCCCAGACTTTGGAGAGCAATTGGTCGTGGGAAATAACCCACCCGGCGTTCTGTACCAGGTGATACAGCAGGCGATATTCAGTGGGGCGCAGTTTGACGATTTTTCCTTCCAGCCAGATTTCGCGGCGGTCAAAATCTATCTTCAGGCGTTCGTCAATTTCGATCAGACCGTGCATCCCGCCAGTGGCTCCTTCGGTGCGCCGTAGGACAGCCTTGATGCGGCTGACCAGTTCACGCGGGCTGAACGGTTTGGTAATGTAATCATCAGCGCCCTTTTCCAAGCCATGGACACGGTCGTCTTCTTCGCCTTTGGCGGTCAACATGATGACCGGCACGCTGCTAATCTCGCGGACCATTTCCAGAACTTCAAAACCGTTCAGATCTGGCATCATTACATCAAGCAGGATCAGGTCAGGGGTTGCGTCACGCAGGCGCTGAAGGGCCTGTTTTCCATTGAACGCTTCGATTACGATAAAACCATCGTGTTCCAGGTTCAGGCGGACGAAGCGCACCATGCGCTCTTCATCATCTACCACCAGTATCTTGCGTCGTTTCAAGGAATCTTCTTCCATGCTTAATCTCTCACAAAGCCAATGATGCGTTCTTCGCCCTCGCCGGGCATCACCTCAATAAAAGAAATTTGATTAATGGGCCATATAACCGTGATAACATCACCGGCCAAATAGGGGACATCTTTGCCGTCACGCCGGCGAGGGTTATGGACTGTTATTACAGTATCACCTGCTGCAGGAAGTTGATCCAATTCACCGCAAATTGGATCTTCGTTAGGTAGATGGAGGACAACCGTATGGGCCATTCGAATCGACCTTTTCTACTCAATCAGCATTTGGATTTTAAGTTTGCCCAGATTAACGACATCTCCATGAGCCACCGGCGTTTCAACATAGGGCGGTAACCGGTTTCCGTTCAAATAAGTACCGTTTGAAGAGCCTAGGTCCATGATAATAATTTGTTCCTGGATCAATTTCAGGACTGCATGGAGACGCGAGACGCCATTGGCATAAGCATTATACGGCGACAAGTCCACATCCGGGACAATGGGCTGGCCTTCCGCCGACCGTCCCAAGGTAAACTCGGTGCGGTCAGCCAGAGGCAGGATTTGACCGCTTTCAATCATATTCAGGGAGATCCAGGATTGCAATTGCGCAGGTGGGGGTGGCTGGGTCCGGTTGGTACCTTGCTCGGCTTCCAGACGGGTTTCAGCAGTGTGAATTTTATGGGTTGCAACGGTCATATCTATCAGTTGTGCGCCGCATTTGCTGCAATAGATGGCGCCACTCATTTCTTTGTGTTGACAATTCGGACAAATGATCATAGGTCCTCTTTACTCCTCCCTGACGTCAACAGGGCACGTGTCCCATATTTTATCTCTTTTCGGCCTTGTTGTGAAAAGGATTTATTCTGCTGGATTTGCTCAGCCTCCAATAGTGCTGTTCGCGCCAGGCCGCGCTCGCCCTGCGAAAGCAGATGCGTTGCCAGACGATGCAAATGCTCAGAAGCCTGGTCATACTCGCCAGCTGTAACTTCCAAGCGCGCCTGCTCCTGGAGGCGATAAAGCTTTAAGTGCGAAAGCGCCTCCACAATCTCGACGGATGGAATGTCTGTGCTGGCTTCATCAGTAACCGGACGACTCAGGCGGATGGGAATCGGTCTTGTAGGAGAGGGTTCATCCGCTGGAGTAACCGATATTTTTCCGTCCAAAAGTGTAACAACCTTTTGCTGAATGTTCTGAGGCTGAACCACAAATTCCATCAGGACCCTGAGACTGGTCTCAGGGACGATCGGTCCCAGCATCATCGGGCTTTCACAGGAGAGCACCCCAGCCTCCGGTTGGATCCGGAAAGCGTAACGCAACTCTATGCCCTCAGGGATTTTAAAATCCAGGCGGGTTTCTTCAGCATAGGCATTGCCAAGCCGGGTGAATTTGTCTAGCAGGCTCTTCTGAATATCTTGGGGGCGGGAGACATACATACTGCTGCCCCCCGTGCAAGAAGCCATTTCATCTAATAAATTATCGTTCCATTCAGAACCAATACCCAGGCCGCTAATTCCAACGCCCTGTTCTGAAGCACGGTGGGCAAGGTTAATACATTTATCCTCGTCACCATAAGTACGCCCGTCGGTAAGTAAAACGATATGGTTAACCTGGGTAAGATGTACGTTACGGATAATTTCATTGTACCCCATTTCGAGACCGGAGAATATTTCCGTTCCACCAGAGGGCTGCAGCATATGGATGCGGGCTTCCAGTTTGCTCAGCTCTGTGTTGCGGCTGGCCGGAATGATCTCCTCTGCCCTGTCACTAAAAGCAACCACCGATAAAATATCCTGGGGCTTCATCTTGCGCATGATTTGAATCGCCGTGGCCTTGACAACATCCATGTTCGCGCCCTTCATGGAGGTCGAGCGATCGAGCACCAAGCATAGGTTCAGGGAAGGGGCAGGAGGAGCCTGTAAATTAGCTGGATGGGAAAACTCCACAAGGACGTAAATCAGTTGCGGTTCCGCCAGACGTATCAAACTCTGACGACTGAAAAGCACACGCTGATCCAACAGCTTTTCAACCGGTTTCTCAGGCGGTAAAGTCGAATCATACCTGACACGTTTTTTAGGATTCGAAAGAACTTCGTACGCTTCCTGAATACCGAGGAAGAATTCCGTATCACCCGGGGCTGTATTTTTATCCGGGTGAAGACGCCGCGCAGCCTCGAAATACGCCTGGCGAATATCTTCCGTGGAGGCGTTGCGCATCAATCCAAGAAGTGCATAAAAGTCAGGCTGGTTTGTCATTAACCAATCATTTGTACCAAAACGACGCTGATATTATCCGGCCCCCCTGCATTGTTAGCAGCGGTAATAAGGTTCTGGCACGCACTGTGGAGGTTGGGCGCAGAGGTAACAAGATTGCACAGGTTATCCTCGGGAAGCACGCTCCACAATCCATCACTGCACAGGAACAAATATCCAGGCTGCGGGAAGGGAGTCGTAAAGATATCCGGTTCAAGCGTTTCCCCCTGACCGAGAGCGCGATAAAGGACATTTCGTTGCGGGTGGGCGGCGGCTTCTTTGGAAGAGATTTGGCCGAGTTCTTCGAGGCGTTTAACCAAGGAATGGTCACGCGTCAAAACCTCAACTCGTCCATCCGTGTGGAGTGCGTAGGCGCGGCTATCTCCGACATGGCCGATGGTCATTTGCTGACCAAGCACCAGCACAGCCGTCAGAGTAGTACCACTGCCTGGTGCGGCCTGGGTTACGGCCCGCTGTGCTTCGGTGATGGCAGCCCGCATCATTTCCTGGAGTGGTTCTTCCATCCCTTCAGAAGGATTAATCAAATAGGTATGAAAACGCCTCAGCAGGTAATTTGCCATCGCCCGTACAGCTGTAGAACTGGCTACTTCGCCATATTGATGTCCCCCCATACCATCTGCTACAATAAACAGCCCCAGTGGGGCACTACTGGTTTCGCCACCCATCGTGGCTGAAAATGCGAACAGACAATCTTCGTTATGATCACGCTGTTTGCCAATTGATTGTCCACATCCAGAGATGAATTGCTGTGGCTCAATACGCGAACTATGCGTAGAATCCAGCGCTAGTTGATCGCTCGAAAGGGGAATAGTACTCACATTAGCTTGTGGAATGAGAGGTCCGGTCTTTTTTCCACGTAACCGATCAAAGAAGGATTTCACAATAGTCTCCTTGAATAAATGCCATTATGCAAGCAGAGTATATAGAAAGTGGTCAGTGGAGCCGATATAAATAATATCATCATAAACCAGGGGCGAGCCGGTGATTTGGCCTTTTGTGGCAAATTTCCAACGCAAGCGACCGGTACGGGCTTCGATGCAGTAGATATTCCCGTCTGCCGATCCACAGTAGAGTGCGTCTTTGTAAACAACAGGTGAACTGCTTACTTGATGTTCCGTTTTGAAACGCCAGGTTTCCTTGGAAGTATGAGCATCGATAGCATATATATGACCATCGGCAGAACCAATGTAAACCAATCCTTCCGCTTTACAAGGCGAAGAGATGGAACCCTTGCCCATGCGGAACCGCCAGATGACCCAACCCGCGCGTGCATCCAGAGCATAAAAACTGCTGTCTAGTGAACTGAAATAAACCACTCCATCAGCTTCAACCGGGGAGGACGTTACCCCCATTTTGGCCTTGAAGTGCCACTTCAAATCGCCTCTGAAATCCACACAGTAAAAATCGCCGTTCTCACAGCCGGCAAAGACGGAATCATGGGCTACAAAAGGAGTGGAACGGACAGGTGCGGTTGTTTCGAACCGCCATGCGGCCCGTCCATTTATTACATTAACAGCATGAATGTGCTGATCATCAGAACCGAAGAAAATATGCCCTTCCGCAATGCGCGGCGACGAATGGACCCGCCCTTCAGTGTAATATGTCCAATTCACTTTGCCGGTGCGAGCGTTGACAGCATGCAATCGTTGATCCTCAGAGCCGATGAAAATATCGCCCTCAAAAACCGCCGGGCGGGTCACAACACCACCTTCGGTGGCATATTTCCAATTCAACTTACCATCAGCAGCATTCAGGGAATAGAGATTATGATCATAAGACCCAATATAGACAGAACCTTCATGGTATAGCGGTGCACCACGGATCTCATCCTCACACTGAAAAACCCACAAGGGTTTTATTCCGGTGGATGATTGGATGCTGGCAGTCCCGGTGGTACGATTCAATATCCCCGTCTTGCGTCCAGCAGCTACGAGAGCGTCTTTCATGGATGCGGCATTGTGGAACCGGTCATCAGGATTATATTGGAGCGCTGAATTGATAACGGCTTCCAATTCCGCAGAGACGGCCGGGTTTATCTTGCGTAAGGGGCGCTCTCCGAAAGAAAACGGTGGTTCCAGGCGCGGATCGCGGCGGGAGAGGGCATGGTGAATGGTAGCGCCCAAGGCATAGATATCAGCCAGAGGTCCGGCCTCGCCCCGATATTGTTCGGGCGGAGAGTACCCCTCCGTACCAATCATAGTCCCTTTTTGCCCGACCTGAAATGTTTTGGCAATCCCAAAATCGACCAGGATGATGTTATCGGTTGGATTCACCATAACATTGGAGGGTTTCATATCCCGGAAGATAATCGGGTCTGGCTTGTGGGTATGTAGGAAGGAGAGCACATCGCACAGTTCGATGGCCCAGCCCAGGACACGTTCCTCCGTCAGGAAGCCGCTCGTCTCGTTAATAATGGCTTCCAAATCTTTGCCATGGATAAATTCCAAGATCAGGTAAGAACGATCTACCTCACTAAAACAATCATAAATCCGGGGAATAGAAGGGTGGTTGAGGGTTGCCAGGAGATTGGCTTCACGCTCGAAGTTCTGGATGACGGTTTTCCTGACCAGCGGGTCCGGGGCGCGGTTAATCATCTCTTTTACTGCGACTAGTTTGACAACGCTTGGGAAATGCAGGTCACTGGCGCGATAAACCGAACCCATGCCTCCAACGCCGATGACATCCTGGATCACATAGCGGTTAACAAGGGTTGTACCTGAAGTCAGTTGTACATTTGATGCAACGTCTTGTGACTCGTTCCCATCTGGCGTATCGATCTTTTGAGCCTCCAGAGCAACCTCCTGAGAATCATTAGGCTGATTGCATTATAGCCATCCCTGCCAGGAATGGCAACCTATCTGGCCGATTCTTCGGGAACTGCCGGTGAAATGGATGGCGGACGGGTAAAGCCCACCAAATATCTTCGAGGCTTGTTGCTCTACCGCCAGGAATCCCAAAAAACGTCCGGCCTTGCGCGGAATTATACTTTAGGGCACAATACAGTTGGAGTTGTCTATTGAAAATATTGGCCGTCAGTGATTTGGTGGTTGACCGTTTATACTCTGCACAGTTCGCAGAGCATTTCCGCGATGTGGAAATTATAGTAGGCTGCGGCGACCTGCCGTATGAGTATCTGGAATTTCTAGTCTCAGCACTGAATGTGCCTCTGCTATATGTCCCCGGAAATCATGACCCGCAATATGACGAGCAGAACCCGTCCGCGCACGCGAACGGCTGTGATCTCCTCGATAAGTGCGTGACACGGGTCAAGGGTCTGAACCTGGCTGGGCTGGGCGGGAGCATCCGCTACAAACCCGATCCCCCCAACCAGTATACACAGACAGGGATGTACCTGCGTCTCATTTCGTTCCTGCCCGGCCTTCTAAGACAACGTATCCTGACTGGTCGTGTTTTGGATATCATGATTGCCCATTCGCCACCGCACGGTACCCACGATGACGATGATCCGGCCCATGTCGGTTTCCTGGCTTTTCGGGATTTCATCCGGATTTTCAAGCCGCGCTATTTCCTGCATGGACACACTCAGGTTTATAAAAGTAATCTTTTATCTCCGGCGACACAGATAGGGACAACCACCGTTATTAATGTTTACCCTTATAGACTACTGGAGGTGGAACCGCATGTTCGATGACAGCCCCAGCCACGTTAAGACCGATTTTGCACATGCCCGGTTTAAATCCTTTTGGAACCGCATCCTCAGCATCCTGGGCGGACAGCCGACCACGTTGCTTTCATACGATGAAGTCAAGGAAAAATTACACGTCGGCGGGCCAATTTACCGCGGCATTCGGTCTGTAGAAGTAAAGAAAATCATCGGCAGTTTGAACCGCTACCACCAGTTCGACCGTGCTTTTTTACCCCTCGAAGACCAGATCGCCAACCGCTGGCAAAGCATTGACCGCGCTTTCTACCAGCAGGTCAACCTTCCACCAGTTGTCCTGTATAAAGTCGGTGAAGTCTATTTCGTGGTGGATGGTCATAACCGCGTCTCGGTGGCACGCGAACAGGGGCAGTTGGAGATAGATGCCGAAGTACGCGAGTGCTCCACCAAGGTCAACATCACTGCCGACCTTAAGCCAGAAGACCTGGAAATCCTCGGCGAAAAAGTGGACTTCCTCGAACGCACCGAGCTTGACCGTATCCGTCCGAAAGCCAACATCAAACTGACCATTCCAGATGGTTTCGACCGCATGCTCGAACACATTGCCGTTCATCGTTACTTCATGGGTCTCGACCTGAAACGTGACATTTCGGATGAAGAGGCCGTGGCGCACTGGTACGATAAAGTCTATAAGCCCATCGTCAGCTGCATCCGGCGCAGTGGCATCCTGAAAGAGTTCCCCGGCAAGACCGAAGGCGACCTGTACCTGTGGGTGCTCGACCGCCAACGCTATCTGCACTCCGAGGGCCAAAAACTCGCCAGCCCCCAAAAAGCCGCAAAAGATTTTATCGAAGAGGTCAAATAATGCATCCACTGGCTGGTGTGTTTGCTGCAGCTGTCACCCCGCTGAAAGAGGACTTTTCTCCAGACCTGGAGGCTTTTCCGTCCCTGCTGGGCTTCCTGGCCGGGCGCGGCTGTCACGGCATTTTGCTCCTGGGAACGACCGGCGAAGGGCCATCCTTTTCACCGGAGGAACGCCTCGGGATTTTCCGCGCCGCACTCCAGGTCCGCGAAATGCAACGGACACTTCAAGGCGGGACCTGTAAACTGCTGGCGGGGACCGGGACGCCCAGTCTCACCGAAACCATCTCACTCACCCATTCCGCTTTTGACCTGGGCTACGATGGAGTAGTCGTCGTACCACCCTACTACTTTCGCAAAGCCACGGATGAAGGCTTGTTTCGCTACTTCCGCGAACTCATCCTTAAGGCTGTCCCGGCGGACGGGTTCCTCCTCGGTTACCACTTCCCCGGTGTGGCCGGGATCGGCTTCTCGATCGACCTGCTGGCCCGGCTCAAAGACGCCTTCCCGCGCCAATTCGCAGGCATTAAGGATTCCTCGCATGATGCCGATTTCTCCCGCCTGCTTGGAAAACGATTCGGCTCCGATCTGCTGGTACTGACCGGTACCGATTCTTACCTGCAACTGGCGCTGGAGAACCAGGCCGGGGGTTGTATTACCGCTCCGGCCAATCTAATTTCACCTGACCTGCGGCGGGTCTGGGATGCCTTCCAGCGCGGCGAGGAGATGTCTGCATTCCAGGCGCGTGTTACTGAAATCCGCCACATCCTGGAGAAATATCCGCCGTTCCCGCCAATCCTGAAAGCACTGCTGGCGAGGCAGCACGGCTTTCCACACTGGCCTGTCCGACCACCGCTGGAGGAGACCCTGCCAGAGACAGTGGAAAAGTTGATGAAAGAATTACAGGGTACTGCGTAAATAACTGAACCTAAATCTCGAAATATTCGAGCCTTTCGATACAGGAAAATTCATTTTATTATGCAAGAAGCAGTAATGGCAGCCTCCGGATGAAAGATATCTGGCGCCTGCTCATCACCCCTCCTGCCCAGGGCGCATGGAACATGGCTGTGGATGAAGCCATCCTCGAAGCTGTGGGCCGCGGCGCCTCGTTCCCGACCCTGCGCCTGTACGCCTGGGAACCGGCCTGTCTCTCGCTCGGCTACGCTCAGCCTTTTACCGACGTGGATTTTTCCCGTCTGCAAGCGCGCGGCTGGGGGATGGTTCGCCGTATCACCGGCGGGCGGGCCGTACTGCATACCGACGAAATTACATACTCGGTCATCGCTCCCATTGATGAGCCGCGTGTAGCCGGGACAGTTCTTGAATCCTACAGACGCCTGGCAGCGGCTTTGGTGGAGGCATTACGCCTGCTCAGCCTGCCGGTGGATGTACAAGAACACAACAAGAAGAGCAACAAGACTCCCAACCCGGTCTGTTTCGAAGTCCCGTCTACATCTGAGATTACCATCGGCGGGAAAAAACTGGTCGGCTCAGCGCAGGCCCGTCGCAAGGAGGGGTTCCTCCAACACGGTTCCCTGCCGCTGACCGGCGACCTGAGGCGCATCCTCCAGGTTCTGGTCTTCCCCGACGAAGAGGCGCGCACCCGTGCCGCCAGCCATCTCCTGGAACGGGCAACGACCGTGGAGACTGCCTTGGGGCGCGTTGTCTCCTGGAACGAGGCTGCGCAGGCTTATACCGCCGCTTTCCGGTCCGTGCTGGCCCTGGACCTCCAACCGGGTGTCCTGGCCCGGGAGGAGGAGGCCCGCGCCGGAGAATTGTCAACAACCAAGTATGCGCACCCGGAAGGGACGCACAAACAAAAGAGTTGAAGACCTCGGTCTTCAACTCTTTTCATGACCAAAGGTTCTTTCTTTACGGTATCGGTGCGACAAAATTTATCTGCTTGTATCCCAGGGTTTCGAAGAACCAGCGCAAATAGGTCTGGGCGTTGGTAGTTCCCTGGTCTAGGATACCGTCTGCAATGGCGGCCTTGAGAATCTCCTGCTCGGCCACCTGCCGGACCTGACTCTCCAGGGTCGGGTCACCCTGGGTGAAAAGGCCTGTCTGCCGGTCATAAACATAAGACTTGTCGTTGTCGAGTGTGGCCACCAGGACTTCCGTCGCCGGCAAGCGGACATTGAGCATCTCGCCTGCGAGCCACAAGTCTTCCGGCTTGATCTTGCTCATGTCGATCCCGGCGATGACATAACCGTGCGCAACGAACAGCAACCGGTCGCCGAAAAGCGGACCCAGAACACCCTGGTTGACTTCCGCCGTAACCACTTTCTCGACCGTATAGCGGATCGTTTCGAGCCGGGCAAGCGATTGAACTTCATTGATAATTGTTACCGGGTCCGGAATGATCGTGGGAGTGGGGTGCAACAGGTTGGCAACCTGGGTGCCCAGTTCATGGTTCGCCTGTTGTAAAGGATTAAGGGTGTTGTTGATTCTGCTTGTGACAAGACTCACCAGGAACCAGATGAATGCAATACCCGCCAGGATCAGGATGATCTTGACGATTGATTTGGAAGATTTCGAAGGATTAACGTTAGACACATTCTGATTATACCGGAATTATGAGACCTGTCACTTGCCATATTTGTTAATTCGAGATATTATCAAACTGTCATTGGGGAACGTCCCCTAAACCCTAATTTCATGAGAGGAGAAGAAATATGAAGAAAGTTTTTGTGTTTGTTTCCTTGATGGTTGCGACCGTCATGCTGCTCACAGCATGCGGACCGGCCGCGACCGCCGTGCCGCCGACTGCTGTCCCGCCGGTCGTTATACCGCCGACCGCAGTCCCGCCCACGGCTGTCCCGCCGACAGAGGTTCCACCGACCGCGACCACAGCCCCCACCGCCGTCCCGACCCCAATTCCGCCCATTTGCACCAAACTGGCTGACGCTCCGGCCGCCCCTGCGGCAGGCAAGCTCGGCGCGTCGGATACCCCGATCACAATGGCTTTTGTTCCATCTGGTGAATCTGGCGTCATCGCTACAGCCAGCACTGCCATTGCCGATTGCTTGAACCAGATGACCGGGTTGACCTATGCAGTCCAGACCGGTACCAGCTATGCTGCCGCTATCGAAACAATGGGTGCAGGCAAATCCCAGGTTGGTTTTCTCAATACCTTCTCAATTCTTATTGCCGAAGCGAAATACGGGGTCATACCGGTTCTGATCAACCTGCGAAACTACCAAACCAATGACCTCGATCCCGATAAGGCGCTCGGCGGCAAGTTGGAACCGTTCTACAAAGCTCAATTCATAACTACTGCCACTTCGGGCATCAAGACCTTTGCCGACCTTAAAGGCAAAACTTTTTGCTTCGTTGATCCGCTTTCCACCTCGGGTTATATCGTTCCGCGGATTATTCTCGCGGCGAACGGGGTCAACCCGGATACCGACTTTGCGTCTACCGTGAATGCCGGTTCCCACCAGAATGTTGCTGCCGCCGTGTACAAGGGTGACTGCGACGCGGGCGTGACCTTCATTAACGTGTTGACCGACGCTGGCCTGAATACGACCTATCCTGACATTCAGACGAAGCTCGTAGTATTTGCGGACTCGGATCGCATCCCGAACGATGGCGTCCAATATATTAAAACCCTCGATCCCAAACTTCAGGCGATCACCACCGAAGCTCTTCTGGCGATGGCCGCTGATCCCGGCGGCAAGGCTGTGTTGGCCAAGCTCTACACCATCAATGCCTTCCAAAAACTCGATTCAACTTCCACATATTATTCTGACTTTAACAAAGTCCTCGTGGCAGCTGGTGTCGATGCATCATCGTTAATTAAATAAAGCTTCGTGTCAGCCTGGCGGGTTTGGTAACCCGCCAGGCTTTTCTTTTATTCTCATAACGATCTGGATAATTTCATATCATCATGTTAAAAGTCGAAAACCTCACAAAAGTCTACCCAAATGGCACCCAAGCGTTAAAAAACGTCAGCTTTGAAGTCAAGGATGGCGATTTTTTGGCGGTGATCGGATTAAGCGGGTCGGGAAAGTCCACTTTGTTGCGTTGCATCAATCGTCTCATCGAGCCAACCTCTGGAAAGATTTTTTGGGATGGCGAGGATATCACCTCGGCGTCTTCCAGTGAAATGCGAAAGATCCGCCGCCAGATAGGCATGGTCTTCCAGCAATTTAATCTGGTGAAACGCTCTTCCGTATTGACCAATGTGCTTACCGGTCGGCTGGGGTACGTCAGCACTTTTTCAAGCGCACTGCATCTTTTCTCTTCAGCCGATAACAATAAAGCCCTCGCTAGCCTCGAACAGGTCGGCCTGGCAGATAAACCCCATGTGCGTGCTGATTCCCTTTCCGGTGGACAGCAGCAACGCGTAGGCATAGCCCGTGCCTTGATGCAGGACCCGAAGCTGATCCTTGCCGATGAGCCGGTCGCTTCGCTGGACCCGGTCTTATCGCATTCCATCATGAAATATCTTGAGCAGCTTAATAAAAACGGTATTACGGTGATTTGCAGTTTGCATTTCCTTGACCTGGTTCATCGCTACGCCACCAGCGCAATTGCCCTCAAAGATGGCGAACTGGTTTTCCAGGGGCTGCCGAAGCAAATTGATGATGCTGAATTTAAAGCCATCTATGGTCAGGAAGCCGAACGCGTCTCAATCCTTTGATCCTTGGATCGACTCTTGCTCCTTATTTTCGATATCATCAGTTGAATAAACTAACTCTGAAATAATAAAATCATTCATGGCAAAAGCAGAACCTCCCGCCAAGACTGCCACAATCTCAACTCCGATTGTATTAGCTTCCCTGATCCTTCCCGGGTTGGGGCAGTTCCTGTCCAAAAAGCGTACACGCGGTTTGTTGGTTTTAATAACGACCGTGGTCCTGACTTATCTGGTTAATTGGTCGCTGGTTCACCAGAACATCGGAAAGGTCTCCCTTGGCGGCTGGATTACCAGTTGGTTATGGTTGCCGCTGATCCTGTTTTGGATCTGGAACGTGCTGGATGCCCGCGCCCAGTCAGCTCATAAGGCTTTCAGCCTCCTGCCTGGGATCCTGTTCGTGCTTATTGTCCTCTATGTGATCTCCTGGAACGTCACCTCTGTCAAGCCTAACCGCCTGATCGACCGTTTCGGTGATGCGCGTAAAATGGCAACCACCCTTATCAATCCAGACATCATCACGATGAATGCCAACGGCCAGGATACGGTCTGCGCCTGGAATTGCATGTATATTTACATTGGCGACAAGCTGGCAGGGCGTCCGGTTGCCGGGCCAATCCGGGTGAGTGATACTTTTCTGCAGATCATCGGCAACATGAAGCTCCTGACGGCTCCCAAGTGGCAGGTTAGCCTCGGCTTGGCAACGCCAGGCAGCAAAATCAAGACATTTGTTGCTGGTTCAATGATCCAAACCATTGCCATGGGCCTGTTGGCAACAATATTTTCCACGATCCTGGCAATCCCGATCAGCTTTTTCGCCGCCCGCAATATCATGGCGCGCCTTCCGGGTGGAACGGCCATTTATTATTTTGCACGCGGTATTTTGAATGTGGTGCGCGCGATTGACACGATCGTATGGGGGTTGATCGTCGTCGTCTGGGTGGGTCTGGGGGCTTTCGCCGGGGTGATTGCCCTGACCATCCACTCCGCGGCGGCATTGGGCAAATTATTTTCAGAAGAGATCGAGCATATCGATCCGGGCCCGGTTGAGGCTGTCACCGCTACAGGCGCCAACCTGTTCCAGGTCATTCGTTATGCAATCATCCCACAACTTGTGCCTTCTTTCCTGTCCTATTCGCTCTTGCGTTGGGATATCAATATGCGCTCCGCTACGGTCATCGGGTTTGTAGCTGGTGGTGGCATCGGCTTTTTTGTAATTGAAAATGTCCGTATGGGTGGATATCAGCAATATGCAACCGCGTTGTGGGCTGTGGTGGTCGTTATCGTTCTGGTGGATTATATAAGTGGAAAGTGGCGCGAAAACATCTTGAAAGACCAGACACCAAAGGAAGCAAAAAAGAAGCATCCGGTTTTGAACTATTTGCGGTTGGCATTTTATGTCATCCTGGGATCGCTGGTCTTCATCTATTGCTGGAATCTGAGCGAGATCAGTATCCGCAGTCTATTCAGCCCCGGTTCAAACTTCGGCCAGCTCATCAAAGATTTCGTGATGATCGATCTAACCTCAAGTGTGGTACAACCTGTCATCCAGCAAATGATCGTCACGATATTCCAGGCATTCCTGGCTACCACTTTGGGCGCTTTATTTGCCTTGCCTTTCAGTTTCCTGGCCGCCAAGAATCTGACCGGTCGCAGCCGGCTCTCGGTTTGGATTTATTATCTGACCCGGTCGATCTTCAACTTCCTGCGTTCGATCGAAGCCCTTCTCTACGTGGTACTTTTCATCTTTTGGGTTGGTGTTGGGCCATTTGCCGGCATGCTGGCACTGGCAGTGACTTCCTTCGCGCTGATCGGAAAGTTGTTTTCCGAAGCCATCGAGAATATCGAGACCGGCTCAATCGAAGCCGTCAATGCCACCGGCGCCAACCGCTTCCAAATGATCGTTTATGCCATCCTGCCACAAATTACACCACCTTTCATTTCCTACCTTCTCTACCAGTGGGATATCAATGTCCGCATGGCAACGATTATTGGTTTTGCTGGCGGCGGCGGGATTGGCTTGACCCTGACTACCTTCTTCGGCTCGCTGCAATACCACAAGGCAGGAACCGTCGTGTTCTTTATTATCATAGTCGTCGCATTAATGGATTTCGCCAGTGCAAAACTGAGGCAGACGCTGGTTTAAGGCCGCGCCTCGATCCTCGAATAGCCCCCCTTCATCGCACATTCTGCAATCTGGTTTCTGCCCAACAGCAGGTTTCTTTTTCGCATGGTACAATCCCACCCATGTTTAAGCGAATTGCCAAAATGCTTCTAAAACTCGCCCTCACCCTTTTTATCCTTAGTTTGCTTCTCCTGGGCATCGCCCGTCTGGTGACCGGGTTGTATGCGCGTCCGAAAACGTATACGGCCGCAGATGTCCCGGCCCGCCGCGTCGCGATCGTCTTCGGGGCGGGGCTTTGGAGGAACGGCACCGCCACCCCGGTCCTGCAAGACCGCGTCCAAACCGCCGCCAACCTGTATTTCGACGGGAAAGTCGAGAAATTGCTAATGTCTGGCGACAACCGTTTCGTGGACTACAACGAACCGGCGGTGATGCGCGCAGTGGCGCTCTCTCTCGGCGTCCCGGAGGATGCCATCGTTCTCGATTATGCCGGCCGGCGCACTTACGACACCTGTTACCGGGCGAAGGCCATTTTCGGCGTGACCGAAGCCATCCTGGTGACCCAAGCCTTTCACCTGCCGCGCGCCATCTATCTGTGCAACCAGCTTGGCGTTGACTCGGTCGGTGTGGATGCCGACCTGCGCGTTTATCGCAGGTTGTCCGTGCTCTATTGGAATGCGCGCGAACTGCCCGCCACTGTGGCCGCCCTGTGGGATGTGAACATCGGGCGCCCTATCCCCGTGCTGGGGGACCCGGAGCCGATTTTTCCGTGAACAAGTGAGGATACTATGACCCGCGACGAAGCCCTTGCCATTGTCCGTGAATATGTTAAAAACGACAACCTTGTCAAGCACATGCTCTCGGTGGAAGCCGCCATGCGTTTCTACGCCGGGAAATATGGCGAGGATGTTGAAAAGTGGGCCATCACTGGCCTGCTGCACGACTTCGATTGGGAGATTCATCCCACCCTGGAAGGCCATCCGCTGGCGGGTGAACCTATCCTGCGCCAGCGCGGCGTTCCTGAAGATATCATTCGCGCCGTGATGAGTCACGCCGACCATACCGGCGTGCCGCGCCAGACTCGCATGGAAAAGGCCCTTTATGCCTGTGACGAAGTGACCGGGCTGATCACCGCCGTGGCTCTCGTCCGCCCGTCCCGTTCCCTGCTGGACCTGGAGCCATCCTCTGTCAGGAAGAAGTGGAAGGACAAGGCCTTCGCCGCCGGCGCCAACCGGGACGAGATCCAAAAAGCCGCGGCCGAGTTCGGCATCGAACTCTGGGAACACGTTGGCAACGTCATCACCGCCATGCGCCGCATCGCCCCCGAACTGGGATTGGTTGGAAACATCCAGGCCTGAAGAACAGGCACTATTCTGGCAGGATCAGCTCCTGGTTGAGTTTCATCGGGATGATATCCCCTTACGGGGATGATATCCCGTAAAAGCATCGGGACGAGGTGCTTCGAGAACGCCGCCTTGACTAGCATCTGCGGTTCGTCCCACGGGAATGCTTCCCGGAAGAACACCGGGACGATGTCGCGAACGCCGCCTCGCCTTGTGGGGGCTTGTTGCCCCCTCGGCTAGTCGGCGAGTCATCCCGCCTACCAGCCGATGTAGGCTTGAGGCCCACTCGGCTAGTCGTTCCTGAGGAACGAGTGAGGAACGAATCGCTCTTGATGTCCTTCTATATATTAGTACCATGCTGGGTAACTCGTTCCTCAAAACGAGCCCAAAACGAATATGGTTCTCATCGAAGGCGTGAGATTGCGATATAACGCCGGTGTGTGCTCCTGAATTAAAGTCACTTTTTTCGCGAATTTCGCGGAACGAATACCATAACCTACCCTCCTGGGGGGTTGCCGTCGGGGAGGATATAACATCCCGGCCTGAGGTGCTGTCTTCCTGAGAATGTTCGGTTTTTAAGGTGCAAAGAAAATGCAGCAAGGAACTCCCTGGCACACGGTGGGTACGATGCGCCGTAATCTTATGCTTCGCCAAACCTGCCTCTGTGAATGGCACGGCAAGAGACGGCGGGCTGGCTGTCCCTGCTCAGTATTATAATAGAACAAATGTTCTATTATGTCAAGAGTTCCCACTCTCTTCTTCCTCCACTAAATGCTGCTCTTGCATTTGAGGGAGGACGGGTGGGGGCATTTCTTTACTTCTTTTTCTTCTTCTCTTCCAGCTTCACGAACCGCTCCACCGCCCAGCCCTCGGTCAGCCCGAGCAGCATATCCCCGGCCTTAACCTCCACCACCGTCGCGCCGTGCAGCGCCGATCGTTTTCGCAGGGGTGCCTCGTCAAGCCGCGCCATCTTCGGGGCGGCCTTGAGCAGGTGCAGAGTCACAATGGAATTGGGTTTGCCCATCCCCAGCCCGGCCAGCTTGGCGCCGCGCGGCAGTTCCCAGGCGATCACGCCCTTGCCGTAGCGTCCCTGCGCCGGGAAGTCCTTCACCTCCACCCGCTTTGCTTTCCCATCTGACGCGATCAGGAAGAGTTCACCCGTTCCAGGCAGCACTTGCACTCCCACCACTTCATCCCCCACCCCCAGTTTGATGCTATTGACTCCCGCCGCGGCCAGCCCCATCGGGCGGACCTCATCCTCGTTGAAGCGGATCGCCATCCCAAGCGCGGTCGCCAGCATAACTTCCTTCTTCCCATCGAGAAGGGCTACCCAGCCCAGGGTGTCACCGTCGTTGACATTGGCCAGCCGGAATGTCTGCGCAGAGGGACCGGGCAGTTCACTGACGAGGCTCTTCTTGATCATCCCGCCGCGCGTGACCGTCAAGACCGTGGTCTCTTCGGGGAGTTCGGATTTCCTGGGAGGCAGGGCAAAAGCCACCACCGGCATCTCGTCAGCCTGGAGTGGAGACTGTTTGTTGAACGGGTTGCCATCCGCCAGCTTTTCAGCTTCCGGCAGGGTATGCACAGCCACTGCCGCCGCCAACCCGCCTCCGCTAACCAGGTAGAGCGTATCGGTGGCGTTGGCTTTGACCAGCAGCTTGGGTGCCTCAGCACCGGAGAGACGCGGCGGTTTATCGTCGCGAGTGCGGGCAATCGTCCCATCGGCAGTCATGCCAATCCAGACCACCTGCTCACCCACCAGTTCAGCGGCGGTCAGTGGGGCTTTTTTGGCTTTTCGACCTTTCATGCTGACAATTTGCGTCCGCCGGCGGTCACCATAGGCGGCCTTGACCCTCAGCAGTTCCTCGGCGGCCACACCCCGCATCTTCTTTGGCGATTTAAGCAGCTTTTCCAGGTCCTTAATTAACACCAGCGTCTCTTTATATTCGGTCTCGATCTTCTTGCGTTCCAACGCAGCCAGGCGGCGTAATTGCATTTCCAGGATGGCATTGGCCTGGAGTTCCGACAATTTGTAGCGTTTCATCAAGCGTACGCGGGCTGTCTCCACATCGGGCGAGTTTTTGATGACGGCGATGATCTGATCCAGGTGCTTGAGCGCCACCATCAGGCCCTCAAGGATATGCGCCCGGGCGCGTGCCTTTTGCAGGTCGAACTCGCTGCGGCGCTTCACCACGGCCAGCCGGTGGTCGAGGTAGACGCGCAGGGCCTGTTTCAGGTTCAACAGGCGTGGCTCATTGTCCACCAGCGCCAGCAGGTTAATGCTGAACGTGGATTGCATTGGCGTGCGCTTGTAGAGATCGGCCAGCACCTTCTCCGGCTCGACGTTCTTGGATAATTCAATGACGATGCGCAGGCCCTGGCGATCGGATTCGTCCCGCAGGTCGGTGATCCCCTCCAACTGCCCGTCACGCACCAGTTCCGCGATCCGCTCGATCAGGCTGGACTTGTTGACCTGGTAGGGTAGTTCGGTGACGATCAGGCGGCTCTTGCCGCGTTCCATCTCCTCGATGTGGGCATTGGCCTGGATTGTGACCCGCCCGCGGCCCTTGCCGTAAGCAGCCTCGATTCCTTCCTCGCCCTTCTGCTCGATGATAATGCCGCCGGTGGGGAAGTCGGGTCCTTCGACGTAATCCATCAGGTCGCCAGGTTTGATATCGTCAAGTTTCTCCCATTTTTCGAGCATATAGACACAGGCGTCCACGATCTCGCCCAGGTTATGGGGTGGGATATTAGTGGCCATGCCAACGGCAATACCGGTGGCACCGTTGACCAGCAGGTTCGGGATTGCCGAGGGGAGCACGGTCGGCTCGGTAAGTGTGCCATCGAAGTTGTCAATGTAGTCAACCGTATTCTTGCTGATGTCCGCCAGGAGGTCCAGCGCCGGAGCGGCGAGACGGGCTTCAGTGTAGCGCATGGCTGCCGGCGGGTCGCCATCCACCGAGCCGAAGTTGCCCTGCCCGTCCACCAGCAGCGTGCGCATCGAGAAGTCCTGGGCCATGCGCGCCATTGATTCATAAACGGACTGGTCGCCGTGCGGGTGGTACTTGCCGAGCACCTCGCCGACGATGCGGGCGGACTTGCGGTAAGGGCTGTCGGCCCGGATGCCCATATCGTACATGGCATACAGGATGCGGCGCTGGACGGGTTTGAGGCCGTCACGCGCATCCGGCAGGGCGCGCGCCACGATAACGGACATGGCGTAGTCGAGGTATGCCTGCTGCATTTCCTGGTCAATGTCAATTTTGCGGACGAGGCCGAGTTCCATTGGTTACTCCACGGAAATTACCACAGAGATCACGGAGTTTATAGAGCAAATAATTTTAAAGGACTCTATATCCTCAGTGTTCTCTGTAGCGAATTAATGTTCTACGCTGCTTATCTTACGGGGAAAGGGGGAAAGCGTCAAGGAGAAAAAGACCGGGGCGACCGATTGGCCGCCCCGAAGGAATTTACAGGATCTGAGGAGAAGGATCTAGTCTGATGCCCCGGCATCCGGGATTTCCGTCCACTGCGAGGAACCAGCCTGAGCAAGCGCCTTCTCGACCGCCTGGAAGCGTCCATGGACAAAACCAGTCCCGGCCGGAATCAGCTTGCCGATGATGACGTTCTCCTTCAACCCATAAAGAGGGTCGGTGGACGAACCGATGGCTGCACCGGCCAGCACCTTGATGGTATGCTGGAACGAGGAGGCCGAGAGGAACGAGTCGGTACTGAGGGAGGCTTTGGTCACACCCAGCAGCAATTCATGGAACTTGGCCGGGGTCTTCCCCTCGCTCAAAAGTTGTTCGTTGACTCGCTGGACTTCCAACCGCTCCACAGCGTCGCCTGGCAGGTAACGGGTGTCACCTGGACGAACGACTTGCACCTTGCTCAACATCTTGCGGATGATGACCTCGAAGTGCTTGTCATGGATGTTCTGACCCTGCGAACGATACACCTTTTGGATTTCGGTCATCAGGTACATCTGGCAGGCTTCGCGTCCCTGTACACGCAGGACCCGGTGGGGATTTAGCGAACCCTCGGTCAGCGGTTGGCCGTCCTCGACGTGGTCACCCTCCTTGACCAGCAGGCGCAGGGTGGTCGGGATTTCATGCTCGATCTCTTCGTGCTGTTCGCGCGAGACATAGACCTTGCGCTTTTCGACGCGCACCTTTCCACCGTGTTCCGCGGCGATGGTGGCATCCTCCAAAGTCGCGATAATATCGCCTGCCTTGATTTCGCTTTCATCCTTGACCTGGATCTTCCATTCCTTGGGTACATCGAACTCATCATGGATCATTTCGCTTTGTTCGACGCGGACGAGGCGCATATCAGCATACTTGTCCGATTGGATGATGCGCACCGTGCCCTTGATCTCGGCGACGACTGCTTCACCCTTCGGTTGTTTTCGAGACTCGAAAAGTTCTTCCACACGGGGCAGACCAGTGGTGATGTCACCGCCCGCGGCCACACCGCCTGTATGGAAGGTACGCAGGGTCAACTGCGTGCCAGGTTCACCAATAGACTGGGCAGCCACAATTCCGACCGCCGACCCCATTTCGACCATCGTGCCACGCGCCAAGTCGACACCGTAGCATTTGGCACATATCCCGTGGGTCAGTTCACAGGTCAGCGCCGAACGAACTTTTACTTCAGCAACCTCGGCCACTGCAATCTTGCGTGCCAGATCATGATCGAGTATATCGTCCAACTCGGCCAGCACTTCACCTGTTTTCGGGTCGAGGACACGTTCGGCAACCAGGCGTCCATACAGCCGCGAGGCCATGGATTGACCGGCCACATCGTCCTTCCTGCGGATCCAGATACCATTGTGGGTACCGCAGTCGGGTTCATTGATGATGATATCCTGGGCGATGTCCACCAGGCGGCGCGTCAGATAACCGGCGTCAGCAGTGCGCAAGGCGGTATCAGCCAGGCCTTTGCGCGCGCCGTGCGTCGAGATAAAGTATTCCTGGGCTGTCAGACCCTCACGGAAGTTCGAGCGGATTGGCATCGGGATGATGCGTCCAGACGGGTCGGCCATCAAGCCGCGCATACCAGCCAACTGTGAAATAGGGCCGAAGCCGCCTTTGGTCGCGCCGGAATTGGCCATGGTGGACAGGTTACCATCCGGGTCCAGAGCCTCGCGGACTGCTTTGGCAACATCATTGGTGGTTTGCTGCCAGATCTGGATGATGCGTTCGTTCTGTTCCTGCTCGGTCAATAAACCGCGCCGGAAGTCACGCTGCACCAACTCCACTTCCTTGAGCGCCTTTTCAATAATTTCCTGCTTCTGCGGTGGGACGGTAATGTCAGAGACTGCTATGGTAGTGCCGGAACGCATGGCATATTCGAACCCAATGCGCTTGATTTCGTCGGCGGTTTCAGTCGTCACATCCTGGCCGTAAATCTCGTATACTTCGGCGATCAGGTCTTTCACGCCGCCTTTTTCCAATTGGCGGTTGATGAACTGTACCTTCTCCGGCAGGATCCGGTTAAAGATGACGCGCCCGACCGTAGTCTCAATCAGGCGGGTTTCCGCCTCGGGCAGACGATTGTTTTGCTCATCATACCAGGTGGTCAGACGTACTTTGATCTTGCTGTGCACATCCACCTGACCCAACTGATAGGCTAACTCAACATCATCAGTATCGGAGAAGGCGCGCTTATCACCCTTGTGCGACCGGGTGTGCAGCATCGTCATATAGTACACGCCCAGCACCATATCCTTGGATGGACCAATGATGGGCTCGCCGTCAGCAGGCTTGAGCAGGTTCTTGGAAGCCAGCATCAATCGGCGGGCTTCCTGCACGGCCTTATCAGACAGCGGCACATGCACAGCCATCTGATCGCCATCAAAGTCAGCGTTGAAGGCGGTACAAACCAGCGGATGTAACTGAATGGCCGAGCCTTCGATCAGGATCGGTTCAAACGCCTGGATGCCCAGGCGGTGCAAAGTAGGAGCGCGGTTCAACAGGACCGGGCGGTCCTTGATGACTTCCTCGAGCGCTTCATAGACCTCTGGCCGGTTGCGTTCAATGAAGCGTCGTGCGCCCTTGACATTGGCAGCATAGTTGTGGCTAACCAACCGGGAAATCACAAACGGGCGGAACAATTCCAGAGCCATGCTCTTCGGCAGGCCACACTGATAGAGTTTCAACTGCGGGCCGACCACGATCACCGAACGGCCGGAGTAGTCTACGCGCTTGCCAAGCAAGTTGCGGCGGAAGCGGCCTTTCTTGCCCTTGAGCATATCGCTTAGAGAGCGGAGTTCACGCCGGCCGCGGCGGCTGAGCGCCTTGCCGCGCTGGCTGTTATCAATCAGGGAATCCACGGCTTCCTGCAACATCCGCTTCTCGTTGCGGACGATCACGTCTGGTGCGCCGAGTTCCAGCAGACGCTTGAGACGATTGTTGCGGTTGATGACACGCCGGTACAGGTCGTTCAAATCCGATGTGGCAAAGCGACCGCCATCCAACTGCACCATCGGGCGCAGATCCGGCGGGATGACGGGCAGGACAGTCAGGATCATCCATTCCGGGCGATTGCCGGAACGGCGAAAAGCCTCAACCACCTTCAATCGGGAAGTTGCCTTCTTGCGCTTTTGCTTGGATTTAGTCGTCTTGACTTCGTGCCAGAGTTCTTCAGAGAGTTTATCCAAGTCGAGGCGGCGCAGGATATCGTAAAAGGCCTCGGCGCCCATATCGGCACGGAAGACCTGCCCCCAGCGTTGTTTCAGCTCGCGGTAGCGAGTCTCACCCAGAAAGGTAAATGGACGCAGTTCCAGCAGTTCGTCACGTTGGCGGGCGTTGGCGTCGTGACTAGTGGAGGTCTGATCTTCCAGTTGGCTGCGCAGAGCATTCATCTGTTCGTCGGCGCCTGCCTTGATCGTGGCGGCTTCCATCTTGATGGCTTCCAGGGCCCGCAGTTTTTCATCCTTGAGTTCATTCTCGATGGCTTCCAACCGTCCCTGGACGAACTTTTGTACTTTACCGAGATGCGTCGCGCCGACTTTAATGCCGGCATCAACGATCACTGTACCTGTGCCGCCAAAAATGACAGCCTCTTTAAGCACCTGTCCTTTATTATCCTGGAGAAAGCGTTCCAGCCGTTGGCCTTCCTGAATGATCGGCTCCAGCTTGGCAGCAATTTGTTCATCGTACTGGCGCTCCATCTCAACCTTGCGGGTTTGGAGTTCAGCTTGTTTCTTATCGCGGGCGGTCTTGATTTCGGCAATCTTGGAATTTATGACCGCCGCCTGCTCGCGTTCGGAAACTGAGATTTCATCTTCCAGGCGTTTGAGGGCTTTCTGACGGGCATCCTCGTCCACATAACTGACGATATATTGGGCGAAGTATAGCACCCGGTCTAGGTTGCGACGGGAGATGTCCAGCAGCATGCCCAGGTACGAGGGAATCCGCCGTGTGTACCAAATGTGGGCCACGGGTGTTGCCAGCATGATGTGCCCCATGCGCTCGCGGCGTACCGACGAGCGGGTCACTTCAACGCCGCATTTATCGCAGGTGATGCCTTTATAACGGGGGTTTTTATACTTACCGCAGTAGCATTGCCAGTCTCGCGTTGGGCCAAAGATAGCCTCACAGAACAGGCCATCTTTCTCCGGGCGTAGACGGCGATAGTTGATGGTTTCGGGTTTCAGAACTTCGCCGTATGACCAGGTAAGGATGGTTTCCGGAGAAGCAAGACTGATGCGTAACGAAATGAGTCCCTTGGTTTCCACTCGGCCGTCTCCTCATCTTGCAAACATGACACCTGCGACTGACCGCCCTTGCTCCAACATTCATTTGATGCCAGAGACACACAAAAGCAAGCGCTTCGAAGCCTTTCGCTTCAAGCGCTCGCTGAACGTCGCAGATAATGGTTATCTCTCAATGAAGGCTAATTATACTTGTCCGGTCTAATTACGTCAAGAGACGCAGAGCAATCTTGCATGAACAGTCTCCTGCCCCAGCTCATTCAAATTTTAGCAGTTGGAGTACATCTAGCAATGCAACGTCGAATACCTCCTGCATCGTCTCTTGCGGGGCGCGGTAGCTCCCCCCGAAAGATCCATCGCCATAAACTTCCCGGGCTGTCCGCGCATCCATGATGTCGGATGGCACATGCGGAGGGGTTTTTTCGTCCTCCGGCAAGTCCGCAACGATGTTGAATGGGAACGCCTCCAGCCAGTTGGCATGGTTGGGTTTGAGCTCGTGACGTATGGCGACTTCCTCCACACTGTGAGCCATCCACCAGGCATACCACTGCATTTTCAGTTCCGGCTGATCGTTGGCGAGTTCAGTCAGGCGCGCTTTAAGGCCGCTATTGCCACCATGACCGTTCAGGACGAGGATCCGTTTGAAGCCTTGTCCATACGCCGAGCGGACGATATCCTCCACCGCGTCCATCAACGTGGACAGCCGCAGGCTGAGCGTCCCAGGGTAGGTGAGAAAATATGGGCTGGAGCCGAAGTTCATCGGCGGCGCGACCAGCACCCCGGTCTGTTTCGAGGCAGCGTCCGCCAGAGCCAGCGGGGTTTTAACGTCCGAGAGCAGGGATAGATACCCGTGCTGTTCACAAGCCCCTACCACCAGCATCAACCGGTCATCTTGCTTGAGATATTCCTCCACATCCATCCAATTCAGGTCTTCGATTCGCATAACGCTATTATAATCGTCTTGTGCCTGAGACTGTCCCCATCCCGCCGCTTTTCCTCGAACGCATGTCCCGTTTTCTCGGTGACGAATATTCCACCTTCGCCGAGTCTCTGGCGAATGGTCCTGTGCACGGACTGCGAGTAAACACATTAAAGCTATCAACAGCCGAATTCCAGAAAGTTTCACCATTCCCACTGGGAGACAAGGTGGTTTGGTGCGATTCTGCTTATGACCTCCTGCCTTCTGCTTCGTCCCCCGGACTCCATCCTTACCACCTGGCTGGACTGTACTATCTGCAAGACCCTTCTGCCATGTCGGTGGTGGAATTGCTCGGTCCCCGGCCTGGCGAGAGAGTCCTGGACCTGGCCGCCGCCCCTGGTGGTAAGACCACTCATATCGCCTCCCTTATGCAGGGGCAGGGTTTACTGGTATCCAACGAGATCAAGACCAAGCGCCTTAATCATCTGGTAGTCAATGTGGAGCGCTGGGGTGCGGCCAACGTGGTGATCACCAACGAGACCCCCGAACGGGTGGCCGACCATTTCGGTGCCTATTTTGACCGCGTGCTCGTGGATGCTCCCTGCTCCGGCGAAGGCATGTTCCGCAAGGATATGGGGGCACGCCTCGCCTGGTCGGAGGAGGTGGTAACGGGCTGCGCCATCCGACAGACGAACATCCTGCGGGTGGCAGCCCACCTGGTCCGTCCGGGAGGCCACCTGCTCTATTCCAC
>Ga0209777_10000351_pt1 | contig 77416 bp, 74 predicted proteins | sample FrelakmetHBP12HB_FD_187147 | JGI IMG/M metagenome (GOLD analysis project Ga0209777, IMG submission 187147) | Freshwater lake sediment microbial communities from the University of Notre Dame, USA, for methane emissions studies -HBP12 HB (SPAdes)... | ecosystem: Environmental > Aquatic >...
GCGAAGAAGGAGGGCGCCTCCTTTATCGCGCACGGCTGCACAGCCAAGGGCAACGACCAGGTGCGCTTCGACGTTTCCATCGGCGCGCTCGCGCCGGAGATGGGCATCATCGCGCCGATGCGTGAGTGGGTCATGACCCGGGAGGATGAGATAGAATACGCCCGGGTGAACAATATCCCTATTACAGTGAAGAAGGAGAGCCCCTACTCCACCGACGAGAACCTGTGGGGAAGGAGCATCGAATGCGGCGTTCTGGAGGATTCCTACCAAGAGCCGCCGGAGGATGCCTTCGAATGGACCGTCTCTGCGACCGCCGCCCCGAACAAGCCGGAGTACGTGGAGATCGGGTTCGAGAAGGGGATACCGACGTCCTTGAACGGCAAGAATATGGGCGGCGTCGAGCTGGTGACCAAGCTGAATATCATCGCCGGAAGGAACGGGGTCGGCAGGATCGATCACATCGAGGACCGCTTGGTCGGCATCAAATCCAGGGAGAACTACGAATGCCCGGCGGCGACAGTCCTCATCAGCGCGCACAAGGACCTGGAAAAGCTTGTGCTGCCCAAGGACGTCATCAAGTACAAGGCCAAGGTCGACCAGACCTACGGGGAGCTAGCCTACGACGGGCTCTGGTTCAGCACGTTGAAAGAAGCCTTGGACGCTTTCGTGGAGAAGACCCAGGAATACGTCACCGGCACCGTCCGGATCAGGCTGCTGAAGGGCACCGCCCAAGTTGTCGGCCGCAAATCGGAATATTCGATGTACGATACAGGTCTCGCGACGTACGCGAAAGGGGATCAGTTCGATCACACCTGTGCCAAGGGTTTCATTTATGTGTGGGGTCTGCCATTGAAGACCGTCGCTGCGGCGCACAAGGGCAAGGTGGAGAAAGGTTGAGCAATCGGGTGATGTGGTCAGGAAGGTTCAAGGAAATCGCAAGCGATCAGACGCTGACGTTCAGCTCCTCACTGTCGGTCGACCGCCGTCTGGCGTGGTACGACATTGTCGGCTCGATAGCGCACGCTCGAATGCTGGCTAAGCAGGGCATACTGCCTAAGGCAGACGTGCATTCGATGGTCAACGGGCTGCACGACCTGATGGAAGAGCTGGAGACCGGCGATTTCCGCTTCTCGGACAAGTTGGAGGACGTCCACACCAACGTGGAGTTCCGTCTCACCGAGCGGATTGGCGAGGCCGGGGCGAGGCTGCATACCGCCCGCTCGCGCAACGACCAGGTGGCGACAGATTTCCGCATGTTCCTCCGTGATTATACCCTTGAGACGTGCTCGTTGATCGCCAACCTGCAGAAGGTGCTCATCGCGAAGGCGGAAGAGCATGTTGACACCATCATGCCAGGATTCACTCATATGCAGCACGCGCAGCCAGTCACGCTGGCGCATCATCTGCTCGCCCACGTGGCGCGCTTGCAGCGCGACCTGGAGCGCTGCCTCAATTCCTATCAGCGGCTGAACGTCTGCCCCTTGGGCAGCGCCGCGCTTGCGGGAACGACTTTTCCCATAGACCGTGCGTACGTAGCCAAATCGCTCGGTTTCAAGGCGGCCTGCGAGAACTCGATGGACGGCGTCAGCGACCGCGATTTCGCGGCCGAATATGGGTTCGTTGCAGCATTGTGCATGATGCACCTCAGCTCGCTATGCGAGGAGATCGTCATCTGGTCGTCGCCTGAATTCGGATTCATGGAAGTGAGCGACGCCTTCGCCACCGGCAGCTCGATCATGCCGCAGAAGAAGAACCCCGACGTGGCGGAGCTAGTGCGCGGCCGGTCCAGCATCGCTTTGGGCGAGCTTACGGCATTATTGGCGATGCTCAAGGCGCTGCCGCTCACGTATAACCGTGACCTTCAGGAGGACAAGGCGCGCGTCTTCGCGATCGCGGACACGCTCACCTCCTGCCTGTCGATTACGGCGTCGATGATCTCGACGTCGAAGTACGACAAGGAGCGGATGTTGGCGGCCTGCCAGAAAGGATATTTGAACGCCACCGAGCTCGCCGATTACCTAGTGGTGAAGGGGATACCGTTCAGGCACGCGCACGAGATCACCGGCAAAGCGGTCCGCTACGCCATCGAGAAGAGCGTGAGCCTGCAGGACCTGACGATCAAGGAGCTGCGCGGCTTCTCAACCTCCATCCAGAAGGACGTTTTCAAGACGCTGTCCGTCAAAAGTTGCGTCGAGCGGAGGACGTCCCACGGCGGAACGGCGCCGTCCGTCGTGCTTGAGCAGCTGCGCAGGGCGAGGTCCGCTTCGTTGGAAGCGGAGAAGAAGGCAGACGTCGAGAGCAGGAAGCTCAAGGCAGCTTATTCGAAATTGCTGGCGCCAGCTTAGAGAAAGTTACGCAATTGCCACTCTTACTTGGACATGGACCGGATCTTCTTCATTCTTCGACCGACGAAAGGGCGTTGTATTCGATCTCGTGATCGACGCCAGATTTCGTGAGGATAGAGCTGATCTTCTCCGTTATCCGCACGACCTCGCTGCTCCGCGCCGTTCCGCGGATGTAGAACTCCTTTCGCGTCAAAGGGAAGACGATGCGCATCCGGCCCTTGCGATTGTAGCCTTCGGGCTTGCCGTTCTGCTCCAGCTCCACCTGATTGAGGTAGATGAACATGCGTAAGACTTCCTCATCCTCCGGCATCTGGTCCGTTTCCTCGAGGAAAGTGGTGAGCACTTCGGGAAAAACCTTAGCGATGTCGCGGTAGTCCTTCTTATTTTTCAATACAAAGTGACCGCTGATCGCCTTCATCGTTTGTTTTGATGAGGACGTCCATATTTAAATTTTCCTAGCTTAACGTCAGAATGAGTAGGGCCATCTTTTAGCTGGCCGAGACAATCGTAAATGAGCTTCATTCGTGCATTCGATATTGATAGAATGTCATCGAATCGTGACGAATGATGGCATCCTCATGGTTTTCTGATCCTCCGCCCTCGATCCCTCGCTTGGGATGACTCGGGATCGCTGATCTAGTAACGGACGAGCGTAACACGATGAGATTAAAGACCATTAGACAATATCGACTCATGGTCGTTGCGTTGTCCATTGCCGGGTCAGATCCGATCGGGGGGGCCGGTATCCAAGCGGACCTGAAGGCTTTTGCATCACTTGGCGTTCATGGAACGACCGTCATCACCGCCATCACATCGCAGAACACCCAACGGGTCAGCGCCATACTTCCTGTGCCGGTGGAGCACGTGACGTCGCAGCTCGAAGCTGTCCTGGATGATACCAAGGTGGCAGCGGTGAAGACCGGGATGCTCTATTCCGCGGAGATCGCCAAGGTCGTGGCAAAAAGGTTGAATGGCTGTAACCTTCCGCTTGTCGTCGACCCGGTCCTCATCGCCGGCGTCGGGGATGATCTCTATTCGGGCGATCTGGTGGCCATATTAAAGAAGGAATTGATGCCGATCGCTTCGCTCGTCACCCCTAACCGGTTCGAAGCCGAGAAACTGGCCGGTATTAAAATTAGAACTGGCGCGGATGCGCGCAAGGCTTGCCGGCGGATTTCCGAACTGGGGGCGGGGGCGGTGCTACTCAAAGGAGGTCACTTCCAAGGGGATGAGATGAAGGACCTGTTGTTCGTCGAAGGCGACTTCGTTGAGGTGCACGGACCGAGATTTGATGTCAAAGCCCATGGGACAGGATGCCATCTCTCTTCGTACATTACCGCCTATCTGGCCAAAGGAATGGAGCTGCAGGAAGCGGTCGTCCAGGCAAAGGGCAACATCACCGATGGGCTGGGTATGAGTTACAGCATCGGAAAGGGCTTGAAGATCATCGATTCGCTGGCGACCATGGAACGCGAACTGCTCCGCTATCCAGTTCTGGTCGAATTGGACGAGGCGGTGAAGGCGTTGGAAGGCATGCTATGCCGCGATTGGGTGCCAGAGGTGGGAATCAATTTCGCCTATGCTCTGCCCCAAGCCCGATACTATGAGGACGTATGCGCGATTAAAGGCAGGATCGTCGGCCTGGGGGATGAGACAAGGCACGTCGGCTGTCTCGGATTCGGTGCCTCAAGGCATGTTGCCAGGGTCGTCCTTGCTGCCATGCATTACGATCCAGAGATGCGCTCGGCACTCAATTTAAGATACAGCGCTGACAATTTGTCAAAGCTGGAGGCGGCGGGGTTGGAAGTGGTGAGCTTCGACCGCAAGAGAGAACCAGAAGGGGTAAGGACCATGGAATGGGGCACCGCCGTGGCCATCAAGAAGGCTGGCAAGGTGCCTGATGTGATCTTTGATGAGGGTGGGATAGGAAAGGAACCGATGATCAGGGTCCTCGGTCACAATCCATTCGAAGTACTGGAGAAGATCGACCCCGCCATGTCATTGCGGTGATGCATTGAAGATCGCCATGTTCACTGACACTTACCTTCCTTCCAGGGACGGCGTCGTCACCTCGATCCTCCTGACTAAAAGGGAGTTAGAAAGGCTTGGACATCAGGTATTCGTCTTCGCTCCTGAACCGGGCAAAGGTGAAGCGAGGGAGCCAGGTGTCTTTTATTTCCGCTCAATCAGCTTCAAAAGATATGCTGGATACCGCATACCAATATTCCCAACCAACAAATGCGAGATACTGAAGGGGCTCGAGGTCGATGTGATCCATACCCATGGGCTATTATTCATGGCGTTGCGAAGCATGTTTGCCGGTCGAACCTTGAAAAAACCGGTGGTCGTGACTTTCCACACCATGGTCACCGACGCGGCGAAGTTCTACAACTTCACCCCCTTCCCTGACCAGATGGTCCAAAGATTGATGTGGATCTATCTTAAACGGGTACTGCAACGATCGGAGGTGGTGATTGCACCCACCGAAGCGATCAAAAAGGAATTGATCACCTCGGCCCCAAGGATGCGGCGGATAGAAGTGATCCCGACCGGAGTCGATAGCACGAGGTTCCACCCAGGATTGGACGGGACCAGCGTTCGCAAGAAATATGGTCTACTGGACAAGAAGATCGTCCTGCATGTGGGTAGAATCGCCTGGGAAAAGAATCTCGATCTGGTTTTAAAAGGATTTGAGATGCTCGCGAAGCGTAATCACAATGTCAGGTTGATGATCGTTGGGACAGGACCGGCGAAAGAGCATTACGAAAGAATGGCCGAGGAGTTGGGGATGGGGGACCTCGTCACTTTCACAGGATTCTTGCCAGACGATCAGCTCCCAGAGTATTATGCGGCCTGCGACGTTCTGACGCTTGCCTCGAAATTCGAGACGCAAGGCTTGGTCGGATTAGAGGCCATGGCAATTGGAAAACCGGTGGTGGGAATCAACTTCCGCGCGGTTGCTGAGCTTATCGATGATGGGGTAAATGGCTACCGATTCGAAGAGAATCCAGAATCCTGGATGAAGGCGACCGAGATGGCCCTGGCCACTGCGAAGGAGATGGGGCCGAAAGCGATCAAGCATGCATCGAGATTCTCTCTGGCAGATGAGACAGACCGATTGGTCGAGCTATATGGATTCGCGATCAGCGCAAAGGCTAACCGGGTCGGAAGAAAGGATTAAGAGTCCACCAATCCTAACTGGATGAGATGGTAGACATAGGCCAGGAGGTATACCACTTCTTCTCTGGATTAGGGCCTTTGGGCTGGCTTGCAGCTATATTCATTCTATTCTACATCGATGCCATCATTTTCCCGACGCTGCCAGAGCTCATCACTGTCATAATCTTCATCGCTGGACTGCAAACGACATCGGCCTGGGTCCTCGGAGGATTGATATTAGTCACGATCGCCATCGCAGAGTTCGCCGGTCTGACCACATTATATTTGATCGCGAAAAAGGTCAGGGTCCCAAAGATGATCCGACGAGTGGTCTGCAAGTATCAGGATTTTCTTATCGTTAAGGACGAGAGGATCATCCTGGTGAATAGGATTGCTCCCGTCCTTCCCTTCCTGGGGGCTTTTGTCGCCATCCTTAACTGGTCCTTCCGCAAGGCGGTGATCTACACTCTGGCCGGCGGGGTCGTGAAATACGGCCTGATACTATTGCTCAGCGGTTGGTTCTTCGAACTTCTATCAAAGGGAACGGCGGAGCTTGTCACCTTGGCAATGGTTATCGGAATTCTCGTAGCCAGTTTCACTCTGTCCATAATTCGCAGAAGGAGGATGAAGAGGAAGAATGCGAATTGTCCACGTTAATCCCTATCACTATCCATACATGGGCGGGATAGAGCACAGAATCCACAACCTCTGCAAGAGGCTCGCGGCGAAGCACGAAGTGACCGTGGTCACTAGCCGATTGCCTGGAACGGAAGAAAGGGAGATCATCTCCGGTTATGAAGTAAGACGCCTTCCTTCGCGCTTCATCGATATTTACAACCCACCATATGTCTCGACCAAAGGGATCCTCGCGACATTGCAGAGCATAAGACCGGATATCGTCGATTTCCATTATCGCTGGTCGCCCTCCTATACCAGGGACGTGGTCCGATACGATGGCGCGAAAGTCCACACCTCGCATAACGTCTTCGGGGAAGGGGTCGGGCTGGTACGGTATCTGAGTTATCTTAACGATGCGAATTTCCGCCGGAAGGTCGGTCATTTCGACCAGGTGGTTTGCATCAGCGAATTCATCAAACGCGAGTTGCTTCGCCGCGGCTATGACGAAAAGAAGATGACTGTGATACCGAACGGCGTGGAGATGCCAGGCCTGGTCCGGGAGGAAGATGATTACGTCCTATCTTTGGGAAGATTGGTTCGCACCAAAGGATTGAGAGATCTCATCAAGGCCATGCCAGAGGTGAATGGCAAGCTCCTTGTCGCCGGAGCTGGTCCAGAGAGGAAGGAATTGGATAGATTGCGCACGAGACTGAGGCTGGAAGATAAGGTGCAATTCCTAGGCAAGGTCAGTGAAGAACGCAAGGCCGAGCTGTTCGCTGAATGCAAGTTCTTCGTGATGCCTTCGACCCAAGAGGCTTATGGGATCGCTGCGGCAGAAGCGATGTCGTTTGGAAAGACGCTGGTCTGCACGAATGTCGGTGGTCTTCCCGAGGTGGTGCAAGATTGCGGCTTGCTGGTACAGCCAGACGCACCTAAGGAAATTGCATTGGCAATGAACCGGCTGTTGGATGATGCACAATTACGGTCACTTCTCGGACAGAAAGCGAAAGAGAGAGCGAGATTGTATACCTGGGAGCGTCTGGTGAATCAGACGGAAGAGGTCTATGAACTCGTGCTTCATAATAGAAGAAAAAACGCCTGAGCCATTTGGCTCAAAAATGGCAATCACACAAACGCGTACAAGGTCACAGTGAAGTATATCGTTACCCCAACCAGCTCATTGTTGTAGTTCTTCCGAGCAGTGCCATTTGACGGATCGACATTATCGATGATAAAATAGCCATATTGATCGACTCCTTGCACCTTTCCTACGTCCGATGTTGTCAGCGCATGTTGGACCAAAATGATGCCCGAGCCACCATTGGCTGTCGAATCGATCGAGACCACATCCGCATACCACCCAGTTGGAATTGCTGCCCCGGGATTGCCGTCAATTTCCAGGCGGTCACCAACACTTGGCATGTTCTGCACTATCACAAGATCGGCATTCGTGTCGGCTTGGATAACGCGAGCTGACCATCCCCAGGTCGGATCGGTGACTGTCAAACCAACTTGCGGCGTCACGCCATATATCTCGGAAAAAGATACTTGGCTCAAAGAGAAGTATATTGGCGCGCTTTCGGTAAGCGTAAAGGTACGTAGTTTTGACAGGTTCATTGCCCCATAACCCAAAGCCGGCGGGATCGCGATGGTCTTGGTCTGGTTCAATGACATTCCGAGTACGCCCGATTCGAATCCCTTTATCAAGCTCCCGCTTCCAGCTGTGAACTGCAATGGCTTGTATGAGGTATTCTCCCTCAATCCGAAAGATAACGATTTTGGATAGAGCGCGTCATTGGACGCCACTGAATAGATAGAGGTATCAAAGACCCTGCCATCTGCGAGTGTCCCAATATAGTTGACTTTGATGGTGTCCCCGGATACCACCGTTCGTGATGGGGTCGCGGTCTTTCCGATGGTCAGCAATACCACGACGCTGCTTGCGCTCAGAAGCAGAACGACGATGAGGACGATGACTAGGACGTCTGTGACTGCCTTTGCGTCCCTTCTTAGCTTGCGGAGATTCATGCTGATACTTTCCTGCGAATCCCTTTTCCCATAATAAACAATTTGGTCGATTTTAGAATTGGATATCAATCTTACGATGCACTAATAAATCATCCTTTTCCATTATTTTGGCTATAATACCAATATTCAGGGGGTTTAAAACTGTTTATAATCCGCGATGGGCTCTTCCAACCCCACCAAGAAGTTGAAAAATACGCTATTACTTACATAAATGGTGTAATATTTTCCATGAATTTTAATAATATCCAGTAAGTTTATTCTCTTGAAAAATGAAAATAATAAGACAAATATACTCATACATCATTAACTGAAGGCAAGAGGGAATTGGTGTGTTCCTTGCTAACCAAGGATGTGCCAAGTTGAGGTGAAGAAATGAAGAAGGATGTCAAATTTGCGTTATGGATGATAGCTGGTGCGGCGGTTGTAACAATCGTAACTGCAGCGGTTGGATTAGCATTCCCATAGAATCGTATTAATAATTTTCAGATTTACTTCAAATTCCTTCTAATCATTTTTTTCTTTCCCAACATATCAAAACAAATCGGAAATTGAATATAATAACCCCAAAATAATAAAGGAGAGCATCCTAGTCTTACAAAGTACAGGTTTCTAAGACCTCAAGAGTTTAGAGAATGACAATTTTAGATTAATCGAAGGCCTGATACGATATCTTATGAAACCATATTCTCGAGAAAGGATCAATTAATAGTAATTTCAAATAATAGACAATCTGCGTCCAATTAACAGATGGAGAATAGTCGCATCCTTCAATGCTGTTATATAGATTAACTGACTTCAGCCTTTTTGATAAAGAATGCCATTATCGAAAGATCGGATAAGATTTATTTTGGTCGGTACTGCATTCGTTATACTTCTTGTGGCCGCTGTAATCATCATAATTGAGGACCCTCAGGTTCTTTCTCAAGTTTTTTCCACCCCTGAACAACCTGCACTGCAAATCATTTCGAGAAATTGTATCGACGGAAGGAATGATAGCGGGACTAGCAATGTAAACGCCTCGTTCACAGTGGTCGTCAAAAACACTGGTACGTCAAACGAATCGAAAATCCTTGTTTGTTCGGTCACCTTTCAACCCGAATCAGGAGGTTCTCTAACCTATGACAACAGGACACTTGTTTCTCTCGCACCTGGTGAAACACGAACATATCACCCCGTTGTCAATCTGCCAGAAAGCGCTAAGTCTGTTAAGCCTTGGAATCTTGGCACAGTTTTTGAATAGGGATGATTGTTAAATACGAATTCTTCATTAATTAAGGACCTTGATATTTCCTATTGTTCGACTCTTGAATTCAAGTTAATAAGTGATAATTCACATTCCCGCGATTTCAAGTTCAGGTAGTGCTAGCTCGCATTTTTACAATAGAATCGTAAACATTCTCTACATAGGCTAATGAATCGATTAATCAATGTTTTCAGTCATCCCTAATTTGCGGTGTAATTATGTCCAACCAACTCAATCCCGTATCATGGAAAAGAACCCAATGAAGTTATTCAAAGAAGAGTTCCCAGAACTGGCGTCGCGATTCAACACCCTGGTTGATACGCAGGCAAACCTAAGGGATTGGATGCGAAGACGAAACAATTGATTAACATTGCTATCCAGACTGCGAATCGGAATCCTCATGGGGTCTTCTTTCATTCGATGATGGCGAAGAAATCAGGAGCAAGCCGAGATGAGATCCTGGGAGCGGTAGTTCTGAACCTGCACAAATGTGGTCTAACATGTGTCCTCGATTATTTGCCATCGGCCGTTGAGGGAAGCGATAAAGGATGAGTAGCCCATTCTATACCAATGCCCTTGGAATCTCAGCAATCGAGTGTTCCGCAATCGTCTAGGTCAGACGGAATCCCGACGAATCGCACCTAACTTAAATATCAGGCACTTGTTACTTTCGCATTCGATGAGGACCCTCTATATTCACGCGGATTTCATGGAGTTCGAGGTAAAGAAGCCAACCCCAGTGGCAGAGGAAATCACCGAGGAGCAGAAGAAAGGCCGCCTTGAAGAAGTTCTGGTAGCATTCATTACGGTTGAGAAGCGGGACGAAGGCAAGATACCTCTGGTGGTGAGCGAAGCTGCCTCAGACCTTGTTGTAACTCTTGAGAAGACCGGGGCTCAGAGGGCAATGCTCTATCCCTATGCTCATCTGAGCTCAGAATTGTCCGACCCCCAGACGGGGAAGGAGATGCTCAAGGCTCTGGAGATGGAACTCAAAGAGAGGAACATCGAGGTCCTTAGAGCTCCCTTCGGCTGGTACAAGGCATTCCGCATCAGCTGCAAGGGGCATCCTCTCTCCGAGCTTTCAAGGGAGATCGTCGGCAAGGAAGAAGCCAAAGTGCCAATTGGAAAAGAGAGTTTCGTTGTCCTCACCCCAAGTGGTGAGGAGCTTGCCCCAGAGGATTTCAGTGATGGATCAGACTGCTTCCGAATCATGATGCAAAAGGAGGCACTAAAGAAGGAGCAGCCTTTGGCCGGGGAACCGAAGTACCTACGACTCTGCCGCAAGTTCGGCATCCAGTGGGAATCGATGAGTGATGTCGGTCACATGTGCTTCTCACCCAAGGGAGCCTTGATCATGGACCTGGTGGGCGACTACTCCTCCAAGATCGTCAATGACATGGGATTGGCAGTTTACACGGTCAAGGGAACCAATATGTTCTCGGTCGACGAACCCGCGGTGAAGGAGCACGCGGCGCTGTTCGGAGACCGACTCTATCTCATTCCGGGGGAGAAGCGGGACTTTATCATGCGCTATGCTGCCTGCCATCAGCAATTCGCTATGATGCGCAACTGGAACATTTCATACAAGCAACTTCCGTTCGGGGCGTTCGAAGTCGCAGACGCCTATCGCTTGGAGCAATCCGGTGAGACCATGCTGTGCTTCCGCACCAGACGCATGAACATGCCCGACCTGCACGTGGTCTGTAAGAACATCCAGGAGAGCGAAGAATGGTTCAAGAACCTGGATGTCAGGATATACGAAGAAGCGAACAAGATCGACCGCGACTATGAGATGCTTGTTAACTTCTCTTCTAAGGAAGCGTATGCCAATCACAAGGGGATGATGATGGACATCCTACGGAAGCACAACAAGCCAGCGTTGTTGCACTTCTATCCGGAAGGCATCAATTACTATTGGACCGTTAACATCGAATACCACATCCTTGATGACATGAAGCGAGCCCGAGAGATTGGAACCGTACAGATCGATATCGGGAACGCCAACCGCTTTGGGATAACCTATACCGACGAGAAAGGACAGAAGGTGCATCCCATCATCCTCCATACGGCGATCATTGGAACGATCGAACGGTATATCTACACCCTACTGGACACCGCGGTTCAGATGGAAAGCGAGGGTAAGATAGGCACCCTTCCCGTTTGGGTTAATCCAGAGCAGGTCAGATTCCTGACCGTCTCCGAAAGCCACCTTCCGAAAGCGAGGGAACTCATGGAAGCAGTTCAAAAAGCAAGCATTCGTGTCGGGCTCGACGACAGAGGGGAAACGGTCGGCAAGAAGGTTAGAGAGGCAAAACAGGACTGGGTCGCATACGTCGTCGTGATCGGGGACAAGGAGTTGCAATCAGGAGCACTTTCGGTTTACGACAGGAGCACCAATAAGAACGTTGAAATGACGGTCGGGCACTTAATAGAAGAGGTAAGAAAAGGCATAGGCGACATGCCGTTCCGGCCGATGTATCTGCCAAGAGAATTAAGCAGGCGAGTGGACTTTTCTGATTAATAATAGACTAGAATTTCGATTAACTTCAACTTGATCGCAGATACCAAAGCCTGTAAAGGAATGGCTAGCATACAGAGCAAATGTCGTACTATCTCGATTGTTAATCATGCAAATGTTAATCTTCTTGACATAAAAATAGATATAATGCGCCTGCCCAAGTTGGATCGATTCTCCATTTTGCTCTTTTCGAACAACTTCTGTTGATAAATGATTCTGCAATAAAATTATATATTTTAATATAGATGTATTTGAGCCAGATGATGTTTTGGATCAAATAGAAATTACATCAAAGAATTATCCATGTTTGAATTGCAGAGAATAGAACAGGCCGTAAAGCTCAAAGTTCAACGATAATCGTATAAACAGTATAAGAAAATAGCAATTCAAATCCGATTTTCGAAAATCCCTGGATTTCCTTTGGAAGTTTATTCCTTTTTTACAAAGAATTGCGTAATCTTCCACCATCGTGTTTATATCAAAAGAAGTGATTGGCCTTGAGCATTGAGGCGGGGATTTCAGAAGCGCTAGCGATGAGTTAGGGGGCTCGAGTCGCTTCTAGAATTCCGCCTTATATAAATCAAGGGAAAGGTGTAACATGTCTCCTGGGGAAATTGAAAGCACCTCGCAAGCGGGAACCGGCACATGTCCAGTTCCTACTGAACAGGTTGAGGGGACGCTGCAAGGGAAGATGAGTTGGTGGTATCTCTTCGCAATGGCCACTGCATCCATTCTTGGGCCGTGGGTTGTGATGAGCCAGTTCTGGTATTCTGTATCTGGACCATCGATCGCCTTGGCGTTCGTGATTGTTGGACTTATTTGTATTCCAATAGGGCTTGTATATGGTGAATTGAGCGCGATGTTCCCGAAGACGGGGGGGTCGTTCCTTTTCATAAAACACGGATTGGGCTCAGAGGTATCATTTTGGGTCTCTTGGGCATTGTTGCTCTCATACCTCGCCTTGATGTCCTACATGGAAAGCTCGTTCGCTGTAATCATACAACAAATGTGGATTTCGTCTATGGATGTTGCGGCCATTGCGATTTTATCGCTTGCCTTGACCGTTGTAACCTTTGTTCTGACTTGGAGAAGAGTCGACGTATCAGCGACGGTCCAGTTCTTCCTGTTCGTCTATACAATATTGGCAGGTTGCATTTACCTCATTCTGTTGATCTTCTCTAAAGACTTCAACCCAGCCGTCAATTGGAATCCAGGCGCACCATATTCGGGGTATTTCGCATTTGGGACCAACGGTTTCCTATCCGGTGTGGGATTGATGATCACGATGTTTTTCGGGTTCGAGTTGATCCCGCAATTCGCAGAGGAATGCGATTACCCACACAAGAAGCACTGGAAAGTGATGTTATATTCAGTCGTGGCAGCCATGGTCATATACGTATCGATATGCTTAGTTGAGACGGCAGTACGCCCATTAGATGCCATCTTGAGTATGCCGAATTTTGTGGGTGCGATCGAATCGAGACAGATCTATGGAAATTGGCTCGCCTATCCGCTCGTGTTCGCATGCATTGCAACATTGATCGGCTGCATCATTGGATTCTGGCTCGGCGCCTCAAGGGTCATGTACTCAATGGGTCGCGAGGGGATCATGCCCCATATATATACGCGAACCAACAAGCACCACCAACCCTATATCGCGAACATCACCATTTTCGGCATCACTGTGTTCCTTACATTGTTCTGCTATTTTGAATCGACAAACTGGGAACCTGCATTATTCACGATGATGGCCATAGGGGTCGCGATCGCCTATACCTTCACCTGCATCGCTTATGTCCGGTTGAAGTACATAATACCGAATCATAAGAGAGAGTGGAAGACGCCAGGCGGAGCGGCGATGGGAGTGGCAGCGACACTTTGCGGTGTGTTCATCACATATTGGGTCTTCTGGAGCTTCAGCACGCCATCGTTCACATGGAGCAACACCTGGGCACTGTTCTGTATGTTCTTCGTGATTGTCATCGTACTCAGACTGTACTTATGGTACGACAAAAGGGCACACGCAGACAAATACTACCATTTGAAGGATGAGGTCCAACTGGAAATAGAAGCAGAAAGGGCCACAAAAGCAAAGTAAGCAGCTGAGGAATAGAAACTCCTAAACCCTTTACAAAATTTTAATTTTTAAATACCAGAAGATGCAATTGTGCGAGATGTGATTCTCATGAAAGCAATGAAATCGAGGGACAGGATCTTGGCTGTTCTCGAAGGAAGCGGGGTGGACCAAGTTCCGCTCTATCCTCCATTCCAAGGGTATTGGGCATTGGGAATTGCGAACCTCCCTGTTCCTCTTACAATAAGGAAACCCAAGTTAGGCGCCGAAGCACAAATCAAAGCGGCGGAGAGATTCGGATTCGATGGCATAGAGGCAAGTGGAGATTGCTTCATGCCACCAGTCGAAGCCCTTGGTTGCGAAGTGAAGCAACCGGATATCGGTTCTGGTTCGACTACTTTCCCAATAATCATTGAGCATGGGGACCTTGATAAGTTAGAGATACCAGACATTCGCCTTGATCACAGGACGATGTCACATACAATAGCTACTGAATACCTCATGGAAAAGGTAGGAAAGGAGAAGTTCATTCAGATGAGCACCATCGGGCCATTCACACTTGTAGGGGAGCTACGGGGTGTGGAAACCTTCATGCTTGACACCCTCATGGATGAAGAATTCGTCTATGAGATGCTTCGGTTCACCACAGATGTGGTAAAAATGTACATCGAATATATGGGCGGACTTGGTGTGGAGGGCATCTCCCCTTGCGACCCGACCGCATCGGGATCTCTGATTTCCAGGGAAGACTTCGAACGCTTCTGCTTGCCTACTCTCAAGGAATGCGACAAGGTGATCAAAAAGAGTGGAGCGAAAGATATACTCCACATATGTGGGGATACATCGAATCGTTTGGACCTTGTCATGTCCGCAAAGGCCGATATATTTTCCATCGATTATCAGGTCGACCTTAAAGTCGCTTTCGAGAAGGTCGGCAGGGCCCAGGCAATTCTTGGAAATGTCAGACCGCCACACGCCCTATTCTCCGGAACTCCAGAGATGGTCTTGGAAGAATCTTTGGCCTGCATCGATAAGTCCAAAGGATACCGCTTCTTCCTAGGAGCTGGCTGCGATATCCCGCCAGGCTCTCCGGAGGAGAACGTTATGATGATGAGCAAAGCGGTAAAGATGAGGAAAGGGAAGGCCTGAAGCCTTCTCCAAATCCCTTTTTCTTTTCATTTGCGGACAAAAGCCGCGACCATATCGCCGACCTCATGAGTCTTGGCGCTGCCACCAAGGTCCTGAGTGAAGACTCCTTTGTCGAATGTCTTTTGAACCGCGTCCTCGATCTTCTGTCCCAATTCCCTATGGCCCAGATTGTCGATCATCATCTTGGCCGCCAGGATTGTCGCGACGGGGTTGATGATATCAAGACCCCGATATTTTGGAGCGGAGCCATGTACCGGTTCGTACATGCTTATCCCATTCGGATTGATGTTGCCTCCCGGCGCTAGTCCAAGGCCGCCGGTCACTTCTGCCAACATATCGGTCAGGATGTCCCCGAACATGTTGGGGGTGGCCACGATCCGGAATTTGTCCGGGTTCTTCACTAGCGCCATAGACATCGCGTCCACAAGCATGTAGTCGATCTGGATGTTGGCTTGCTTGCCCTTCTCGCTCCAGACCTCTCTCCACAGATGATAGATGTTGCTGAGGACGTTCGCCTTGTCGACCACGGTGATCTTCTTCTCGCCCTTCACCTTCGTCTGGGCGATAGTATAGTCTGCGAAGCGCTCGATATTCTTTTTAGACATTATCCCGATCTCGAAGGCGTAGTCGTCGGTATTAGAGGCGTTGGCCTCGATGTCGATGCTGAGATCGTACAATTCCCTCTCGATGTCCAGGGTCATCTCACCTGCACCCTCCCTAAACCGGCCTCCTGCCCCGATGTAGAAGTCTTCGGTGTTCTCCCGATACACATCGATCTTGAAGTCGACATCCCTCTTCAAACGGCCAAAGGGGCGCCATAATCGGGCTGGGCGGTAGTTAACATATTGGTCGAAAGCGAATCTTGCCTTCAGAAGTATGCCCTTCTCGAGAATACCAGGTTGGATCCGGTCATCACCGATCGCTCCCAAGAAGATGGCATCGAACTTCCTCAGCTCATCAATGTCCTCATCGGTGAGGAGCTTCCCCGTGCTCAGGTATCTGTCAGAGTCGATGTTGAACGAAGTGAAATCGAACTTGACGGAATGGGTTTCCGCCAAAGCGTTTAGGACCTTCAGACCCTCGTTCACTACCTCTGGCCCGATGCCGTCTCCGGGCAACACGGCTATTTTGTGCATCTTTTTTCCTCCTTTATTTTTGCCATCAGTCCGCCCTTATCCATCAGATTTCGCACGAACGGCGGGAAGGGTGCGAACTCGCTCTCTGTTCCTTTGGTCTCATTGATGATCTTTCCCTTATCCACATCGATGCTGAGGACGTCCCCCTCATCGGCCTGGACCTTACTTTCGACCGGAAGCAACCCGACGTTGATAGCGTTCCGGTAGAAAATCCTTGCGAAGCTTTCCGCCACGACCGCCACGATTCCAGCTTGAAGCAACGCTCGGGGTGCATGCTCTCTACTAGAGCCGCAACCGAAGTTGCGCCCGGCGATGATGATATCACCCTTTCCGACCTTGGTCGACATTCCTGGCCGTACCTTCTCGAAGAGGAAGTCGCCTAGCTTGTCATTGTTGTCGCTCGTGAGTCTCTCAGCGGGGATGATCTGGTCGGTATCGACATGATCTCCGAACCTCCAGACTTTCCCTCGATATATCTTCATGTGCCGTCCCCCTGCGGCGCCACTATCTTGCCCTCGACGGCGCTCGCCGCGACGACCGCTGGACTGGCGAGATAGACCTCCGAGTCCTTGTGACCCATCCGTCCGATGAAGTTTCGATTGGTGGTTGAGACGCATCTCTCGCCCTTCGCCAGCACACCCATGTGCCCTCCAAGGCAAGCGGCACAGGTCGGGCCTGAAACGAACGCTCCCGCCTTGGCGAATATCGCTATTAATCCTTCCTCGTCCGCCTGCCGATAGATCAGGCTGCTGGCCGGCACAACGATCATCCTTACGCTCGGTGCCACCTTCTTGCCTTTGATTATCTCGGCGGCGATGCGCAGGTCCTCGATGCGGCCGTTCGTGCAAGAGCCCAGGAACGCCTGGTCTATCTCCACGTCCACCTCGCTGACCGGTCTTCCGTTCTCAGGCAGGTTGGGCATCGCCACCATGGGCACCAGGTCGTTCAAGTTGTAGTCTCGCTCATCGATATAGTTGGCATCTGGGTCCGGATCCACCTTCTCCCATTTGCCCTTGGCGAACTTGCGAACGAAATGCAGCGTCTCCGAGTCCGCTGGGAAGATGCCTGCCTTCCCTCCTGCCTCGATCGCCATGTTGGAAACCGTCAATCGATCGGAGACGGGGAAGTTCGACAGCCCCTTTCCCCCGAACTCCAACGTCTTGTAGTTCGCTCCATCGACCCCGATGTCGGTTATCAATTTGATGATGAGGTCCTTGCCGGAGACGTACTTGCGCATCGCGCCTTCCAGCTTCACCTTGATCGACTCTGGCACTTTGAACCAGAGCTTGCCTTCGGCGAACACCGCTGCTGCCTCCGAGCTGCCCACGCCCGTTGAGAAGGCGTTGACCGCACCATAAGTGCAGGTGTGCGAGTCCGCCCCGACGATCAGGCGACCGGGGGCAGCGTATCCCTCGTCCACCATTACCTGGTGGCATACCCCTCCCCTGCCGACCTCGTAATAGTTGTCGATCTTCCAGCGCTTGGCGAAACGGCGCATCTCCGCTGCCTGTTCCGCTGAAGCGATATCTTTGTTTGGCACGAAGTGATCTGGAACCAGAACGATCTTCTCCCGATGGATATCGCAACCGAGCGCTTCGAACTCCTTGAATGCCAGCGGCGCGGTGACGTCGTTCACCATGACGTAATCCACCTCCGCCTCCACTATATCGCCGGCGTAAGCGTCCAATTCGGATTTATTCGACAGTATCTTCTCGGAAATGGTCTTCGCATCGGATCGTTTCATTTCGAACACTCCTTGCCAGCATTCTTCTTTCTCATGTACAGACGGTCGATCGCCTCGATGGTCGCTTCCACGGAAACGTTCACGATGTCAGAGCCGACGCTCTTGCCTACCGAGACCACCTTCCCATCCCCGTCCATCCTGACTTTGACGCTCACTTCGCAAAGCGCGTCGCTCCCGCCAGTGATGGCGTTCAGCCGATACTCCTCTAGCGACACCTTGTCCTTCAGGACCGACCGGATGGCGTTCAGGGCGGCGTCGACCGGCCCGATGCCCATCTGCGATCCCCTTCTGACCTCGCCGTCGAAATCCAGCGCGACCACCGCCGTCGGCGTGATGTTGACGCCGGTGAACACCGCGAACTCTCTCAGATTGATAGATCTCTTCTCTGACTTATCATGGCCGATCAGGTGGTACGCTAGCGCCACCAGCTCGGCGTCGTCAACATGCTTGCCACTGTCCGCCAGCTTCTTGATCTGCTCGAGCAGCTTGGCCACCTGTTCCTCGGAAAGCTCCACGCCGTACTCGATCAGCTTCTGCTTGATGGAGTGCGCCCCGGTATGCTTCCCGACGATGATGGAACGCTGCATGCCGATGAGTTCGGGGCTGAAAGCCTCGTAGGTGCTCGGCTCCGTCAGCACTCCGTGGACGTGGATCCCTGATTCGTGCGCGAACGCGTTGTTGCCAACGATCGCCTTGTTGTCGGGTATAGGGATCCTGGTCATCGCGGAAACCAGTTTGGAAATGTAACCGATCTTGCGACTGTCCACGTTAGTGCGCGTTCCATAGAACGCCATCAGGCCCAGCACCACTTCCTCCAGTGCCGCGTTCCCCGCCCTTTCTCCCAGGCCGTTCACGCAGACGTGGACCTGCCTCGCTCCGTAGCGTACACCGGCGAACGAGTTCGCCACCGCCAGCCCGAAATCGTTGTGGCAGTGCAGGCTGAGCGGGACTTTGGTTATCGGCATCACTTCCCTGACCAGGAACTCCATGGCCGGCGGGGACATCGTTCCCACGGTATCAGGCATATTTATCTTGTCCACCTTCGCCGCTTGGACGGCCAGGTGCATCTCCTTCAGGAACGGGAGCTCGGTGCGGGTGGCGTCCTCGCAAGAGAATTCGACCGTCAGCCCGTGCGATTTCGCGTACTCGACCGACTCGACCGCCTTCGCCATCACCTGCTCCGGCGTCATCTTCAGCTTGTGCTCCATATGGATCTTGGATGTGGCGATGAAGGTGTGAACGTAATCCAGGTTGCAGTCGATGGCCGCGTCGATGTCCTCCTTCCGGCATCGGGCCAACCCGCAGACGCGCGCCTTGAGTCCCATAGCGACAATCCTCTTGATAGCGGCCCTCTCCCCGACCGATATTATCGGGAATCCAGCTTCGATGACGTCCACGCCCAGGTCGCTCAGCGCTTCGGCGATGCGCAGCTTGTCCTCCGCGGACAGCGCTATTCCTGGGGTCTGCTCTCCATCACGGAGAGTGGTGTCGAATATCTCCACCCTTTTCGGCAGAGAGTCCAAGCTCATCATGGAGTTGAATTGGCTGGTGTATATCCCCGCGCGCCCGGGTTTTTCTCTTTCAGTCTTTGTCGACATTCAAGATCACCTTGGAAACAAACGGCGCAACAAGCGCTTTTCTTCCGGGGCTCTTGAGCAATGAGATTAGAGCAGACGCAAAATCAAGTTCCAATCAAGAACGTTAATGCTCATTGCTTGGGCCTCAGGATGCTCCCGCATAATGATTGGCAATATTTGAAGGTTGCTAGAGCCTAGCAGGGTCAGGAGATAAGAGGAGATTGAAGCCAAGAGGTGATCGATCAAACGCCCTTGCGGTCTCCCCAGATCAGCTTATGGAGCTGCGGCAGCACCCTGGCATTGAGCTTCCTGGAAAGAACGAATCGCGCCACGGGCTCGAGCTCCATCCCCCCCACGGGTGTGAAGACGACGTTGCACCGGACCTCGTGATTCTTGAGTACGTCTTCGGCGAACATGAGGTCGGCGAGGTCCGCGACGATGAACTTGAGCTGGTCGGCCGGTGAAAGCAGGTCGATGTTGGACATCAGCATGCGTTCTTCCATACCGGACGATGGGCACTTGATGTCCATGCTGATGAGCATGTTCTCGGAGCACGACACGTCATCCAGCGGCAACGAGCCGTTCGTCTCAAGCGTCACATGGTAGCATTTGTCGACCAGCTTGTCCAAGAGCTTGATGACGTCCTTCTGCATGAGCGGCTCTCCGCCAGTCAGACAGATAAATTGCGTCTTGTGCTTATCCAGCTCTGCCATTATCTGTTCGATGGAGAGCTCTTCGCCTCCTTCGCGTGCGTACTCGGTATCGCACCAGGAGCATTCGAGGTTGCAGCCGACGGTGCGGATGAAGACCGTCGGCGTGCCAATCAACACCCCCTCGCCCTGCAATGAACGGAAGATCTCTGATATCCTCATCGAAGCACCTCATACTCAATCCCGTCCTTAAATCCAGCCTCCTGAAAGCCTTTGAGGCGGAGTAGGCATGAGTCGCACCGGCCGCAGGCTTTCTCGCCCCCTTCGTAACAGGACCAGGTGAGCTGGAGCGGGGCACAAAGCTCTTTTCCCAAGCGCACGATCTCGGCCTTAGTCATTCGAAGAATCGGATGCTCGATCCTGATGCCTTTCCCTTCCACGCCGACCTTCGTCCCTTTGCTGAGCGCTACTTCGAACGCCTCGAAGAACTCCGGCCGACAATCTGGATAGCCAGAATAGTCGATGGAGTTGGCGCCGATGAATATCTCATCGGCATCTTCAGTCTCAGCCAGACCTGCTGCGATGCTCAGAAAGATTATGTTGCGCGCCGGCACGTAGGTGACCGGTATCCCGTCTCGTATCTCGGTAGCGCTATTCCGCTTCGGTACTTTCACCTTCTTCGATGTCAAGGCATTGGTATGGAACGCTGCCAGGTCCAGATCGATGATAATGTGATTATTCAAGCCATAGTGCTTGGCGACCGCCTTCGCCGCCTCCAGCTCGCGCGAATGCCTCTGGCCATAGCAGAAGCTTAGGGGTATGACCTCGCGACCTTTGGATAGCGCATAGGCGAGAGTGACCGTCGAGTCCAATCCGCCAGAAAGAAGGACCACCGCTTTTTTCATTGGATCATCTCAGCTTCTTGGCGACCCAGGCGCTTTGCCCCAGCTCCTCGTCCACCCCGATCTCGATGTCATTGACGTTCGGAGGCATCGGTATCCGCTCCAGTACCATCTGGAGGATCACCCGGGCGATCTCCTCCGCGCTCGACTCCTCCGCGTCCAGGATGATCACGTCCTCGAGCGGGAACACATAGCGTTTGCCTTGCGCCTTAATGACGATCTCCTCGCCCAACGACAGCTCCATGTACTTGCAGTTGCCAGGTATCAGGACGCGATGGTCGAACTCCTCGGCGATCTCGCGCAAGGCCTGCTTCAACGGAACGAAGTCCATTATCATGCCCCGCTCCCCCTTCTCGCCATGGAGCACCAACCGGATGATGTAGGCATGACCGTGCAGCCGTCCGCACTTATCGTGCCCTGGAATGAAATGGCAAGCGGAGAACTTGATTCCGGCGTCACGACCGTCTATCTCTAGCCTCATATTACGAGGCACACCATCGCCATTATTAGATTTTTCTAATGCTTGACGACCGTTCTCGGTCCGAGCGGAATTGCAATTATAGGCAATTCCAAAAGTTAAGGGCTAATGGCCTAGCTTCGCACTTCCGACCATGGCTGAGGCCATCGCGATGGAATCCACATAGCTGGATTTGGCCCTTGAAGTGTCTACGAACACCCGATCGATGTTCAGGACCACCGCTCCGAGAGCTTTACCGTCGCCCAGGAAATGCAAGGTCCGGAAGATGAGATTGCCAGAAATGCCATCTGGGGCGATGATCATGTTGCATTCCTTGGCAGCTTCCTCGATAAGGATCTGGTAATGCTTCGCGTTGATCCCCAACGACGACAGGCGGGCCACGACCTCGTCCGCTTCCTGCAGCGACCGGTCCACCAATGGGTCCCGGCCTTCGTCTCCTTTCCTCCCACCTGAAAGGATGCCCACCTGGGGCTCGACCCCGATGCGGCGCATCAATGCCGCGCCAGAGACCACCATCTCCACCTTCTGCGCCACGGTGCGTCCCTCATCGACCCCCACCGGGGCGAAGAAGAACATGTGCCCGTTCCGCGGCTGGAGTATGGCCATTCTGGAGACGTGGTCGACCGCGAACTCACGCTTGATCGTCTTGAGGGTCAAATTCGCATCCAAGCTGCCTCGGATCGCGGCATCCAATTGGCCGTTGCGAAGCTCCTTCACCATCTCCTCTACATTGGTGAACAATTTGACATCACCGAACTTGGAGGCTTTGGCGATCGAGACGCTCGCTTCCACTTTGTCCATATCTCCCGCGACCCCGATGCCAATGCGCCGCTCCGGCCCCTTCGCTTTGGAGAGTATGAGCTCTATGCTGAGCATTGCCCCGATATCGCCCACCAGGCTAATCTAAGTTGCCGCTATCCCAGAAAGCTGTCGAAGATGTAATTATCCCAGCTCCTGCTGCCAAGCGCCACTTCCAGCTCGATGGGCGTGAGCATCGGTTTCCGATAGCGGAGATAGTCGTCGATCGCCAAGCGAGGACAGGCGGTGGAAACGAAAGCATCCAGCTGGAAGGCCAGCAATTGGTCGGGGGTGACGTTGTCCATCACGATCAGGGAAGCTCTTTTTCCCTTGCTGAGTATCATCTCCTTGAGTTTGTCGGCAAGCGCCTTCCGCTGTTGACCTGGCTTGCTGGAGATGATTATCCCGAAGCTCTTGGCCTCGGAGGCCAATGAGATCGCTCCATGCCTTTGGCGAAGGATTTTCTCCTTCAGTTGCTCGACATCCCTGACTTCCTGCATCAATGGGTCGAGCACGATGACCGGTTTGCCCGTGGCCAACGAGACCGCCAGGGGATGGAAGTCCCCCGAACCGAGGTAGAGGAACTGATTCACTTCGTCCCTGATGCTCGATGCGGCGGTGACGTTGCATCCCAGCACCTGACCGGCATTCTTGACCCGCTTGTCCCCCTGACCGATCAGGACGGTCCGGCCGTGGCGCTCCAGCCATTCCTTCAGAATGGGAAGTTGATGAACGTGCTGCACGGTAGTGACCAATCCTACCCGGGCTGCCAAACGGTCCAGGGTCGCTTGCAGAAGGTCTGTGAAATCATAATCGAGCTTGACCTCAACGAACAGCACGTTATCGTCTGCTCTCATCGAAGGCATCTCGCTATGCCCGAAATGCACCAGAACGTCCGCGAAGGAGCGGTATGAGGTGTTCAGATCGCAAGCCCCGTAGCATGGATCTCCAAGGATGATGCAGATGCATCCAGTGATTCGTTCGATCTCATCCGCCACTTCCACCGCCTGCGGCTTCAGCCCTTCCGGGAATTGAAGGGCCACACGATGGGCCCCTTTCGTCCGAAGGAAGTCCGCCACCTCGGCTAGGTGAAGTTCGAACATAGAAAACAGAAGAGATGAAGGTGTTTAAGGTCTTGACTATACCAGCAGTTCCTTGCCCTTATCGATAACGATGTAGCAGGGGGTGGGCAACTTCAGAGAAGCGCTCCACAGGGCCTCCTTGGCCGCCGCGACGGCGCTCACTGGGACCCTTAGGGTGATTATTGGCTGGCCCGGGTGGACCCTGGCCGCTGTCCCTACCGCTTTCCCGAAGGCGGCGCGCATGCCGCTCGAGATACGGTCCGCTCCGGCACCAGTGGCGAGCTTGTTCTCGCGTAATACCTGATGGGGGTAGATGCGGATATTGAAGTAGAAATTGTTCGCTCCAGCTTTCTTGGTCAACAAACGGTTGGCGGTGATACGTGCCGCCTCCAAAGCGATGTGGCGGACCTGGCAAAGCTCCTTGACGTGGAGGGTCATTACCACAGGAAAATCCCCATTAGGGTTACCTAGGTTGAACGTGGTGATACGTGGGGCTGGAACTCCTCCCATATACTCTTTGCGACAGTAAGCTTGACCCCTAATCTGGGTATACATTCGTCCCGGCTTGCGTGACATGTCATTTCACCTTTGGATTGTGACTATGAGGTTGCCTAGATTATGGTTGGGGTATATAACCATAATGGCATCGCCCCAGGCTGACAAGCCGACTTCGCTGGGGACCACGCGAAAGCCTTGCTCGCGCATATTGGCGAATCGAAAAAAATAGGTATTGGAACGAGCCATCGCAATAGCGATCGAACGGCGCCTTCGTTGTGATGCAATGCCGTAACCTATTATACAAGGCAGGCTTCTATGGCGATTGTTCGGATATTTAAGAGGTAACACCACGACCAAACGCAGGATATCTAGCAGGGCGAAGCACGGGATCGCTCAATTTCGGATGGAGCGATTACTCGAGATGATGAGGGAGGAGATGCTGGCGGGGAATGAGACCAGGGGCAAGCGCTACTTGGAACATGCCAGACGGTTAAGCATGCGTACCAAGACCCCCCTGCCCAAAGGATATCCCTATTGCCGGGCGTGCGGCAACCCGCTGATCCCTGGCCGCAATTGCCGGGTGAGGCTTCGCTCACAGCGGGTGGTGTACCATTGCTTGGCCTGTGACGCCAAGAGACGAGTTCCATATATCCTGGAGAAAAGGGGTGCAGAAGATGGCGAACATCGAGAAATTCACTAAAGAGGAGCTGAAAGGGATCGGGGTTGGGCTCAAGCCCACAGTCCGTGTCGGAAAGGACGGTCTGACCGAGAACGTCGTTATCGAGCTGAAGAACCAGATCAAGATCAATCGCGTGGTGAAAGTGAAGGTCTTGCCCTCCTCGGTGGAGAAGAAACGGGAGATCGCCGAAGAGTTGGCAGAGCGGTCCGCCACCAAGCTCATCGAAATCAGGGGGTCCACCATCCTGCTCTGCAACCCACGCCACTACAAGGGCGATTAGAGCGAACGAGAGCATATCGATCCTGTGTAATTCATCAAACCTTGCGTGATAAAGCATGTCAGAGAAAGCTTCTGAGATCGAGGGACTGGTGCTGAAGGCGCTCGCCGCCTCCCGTCGCATGACCTTGACGCAGATCGCCAGCGGACTTCCGGAGGAACTGCGGGGATGCCCGGATGAGGTCGCTAGGGTGCTCGCTCGCCTTAGAAGAAAGGGCACGATCACCGGCGAGTTCTCCGAAAAGGATTCTGCCTGGGTCTATTGGAAATAGGGCGCGAATCTGACATTCCGATCCGAGCGACCCGGAACCAGGTTTTGGATGAGGCTCGTGCAATCCCCACCGAAGTCCTTATCAAAATATAGATGGTACCTGCTGAACAGAGTGAGGAAATGCTGAACATCGATCTTATCAGGGAGAATTCCGAGTCGATTCGCGCTATGCTCACGAATCGTAATTATCCAGAGGACGCGCTCGACTCCTTCCTGAAGGTCGATTTGGCATGGCGAACCTTGGTCGAGGAAGGCAACCAGCTGCGCCGGCATCGCAACCAGGTGGCGGAACAGATCCCCAAGCTTAAGGACGCGGAGAAGAAGGAACGGATCAAGGAGATGAAGACGGTCGCCAACCGCATCGCTAAGATCGATGCGAGGCTGGCAGAGCTCGAGATCGAGAGGAATGATATCGTCCTGGTCATCCCTAACATCCCACATGAGACCGTCCCGATCGGAACTGGCATCAATGACAACATCGTCGTCCGCATGGGCGGAGAGGAGCGCCAATTCGACTTCAAGCCCAAGGATCATATCCAGATCGGCGAGGACCTGGACATCATCGATTTCAAGCGCGGGGCCAAGGTGGCCGGGAGCGGCTTCTACGTGCTCAAGGGGGACGGCGCACGCCTCGAACGGGCGCTCATCAATTTCATGCTCGATCTGCATCGGCACCAAGGTTATACCGAGGTCTTCCCGCCAGTGCTCGTGAACCGGGCGGCGGTCATCGGCACTGGCCAGTATCCAAAGATGAAGGACGATATGTACTGGTGCGAGCGCGATGACCTTTGGCTCAACCCGACCGCCGAGGTCCCGGTGACTAACCTGCTGCAGGATGAGATCATTGAAAGGGAGCAACTTCCCATCAGCTTCACCGCCTACCTGCCCTCGTTCAGGAGGGAGGCTGGAAGGAGCGCCGAGATGCGCGGGATAATCCGGGTCCACGAGTTCAACAAGGTGGAGCTGGTCAAGTTCGTGCATCCTGACAATTCCTACGCTGAACTGGAGCATCTATTGGTAGACGCCGAGGACGTGATACGCTGCCTCGGCCTGCCATATCGGATATTGCTGCTCTGCACCGGCGACATGGGATTCGCCAGCGCTAAGACCTACGATATCGAGGTCTTCGCCCCGGGAAGCGACCAATGGCTTGAATGCTCCTCCTGCTCCTGCTTCACCGACTTCCAGGCCAGGAGGGCGAGGATCAAATTCCGGCCAGAGCCTCATCTCAAGAGCGAGTTCGTGCACACCTTGAACGGTTCAGGGGTGGCTTTGCCCCGGACTATGGTGGGGATCCTCGAGAACAACCAGAACTCGGATGGGACCATCACCATCCCAGAGATCATCCGCCCGTACATGCAGGGGCAAGAGCTGATCGAATAGGTCATTTCATTCTTGATTGTTGCCAGGAAGAATCCCGACATTCTTTGCCCTCGTCCATGATGCCAATAAGCACCGTCCTAAGCAACGGTTGAGTGAGCAAGGTGGTTAGGATGCCGACTATTATTTCTCGATGATCAGGGGTTGCTTGAAACGCCTGACAACGAAGTGACTAACGACGGCAAGCGCTAAAACCAAGGTTAATTGAAAGAGCAATGTGTCCGTCGGCATCCCTATCCCCCCAGATATCCTAAGCGCAAGAGATAATGCTTACTGTTATCCCATGCGATTCTGGATTCTACTTAGGCAAAGGTGTGCCTTCGACGGTTTGCAAGGCATCCTGAATGCGCATGACAAGATCGGACCGGGTTTGATCCAGTTTCGAGATACTATTGGCATAGACCCGGACCTCGTAGACGATCTTGTCAGCGTGGAAGCCGCGAGCCAGGACTTCTGGTCTCGGTTCCTTCACGAGGCCTTCCATCTCGTCCGTCACCTTCAGTATTATCCGCTCCACTGTTTCGTGAGGGACGCTTGAGGCGACCTCCAGCCTTACTGAGACGCCGTGCCGTGCGGAGCGGTTGAAGTTCAGGATGCGCCCGCCGATTATCTCGCTGTTCGGCACATCCACGATCTCTCCCTCCTCATTCCGTATCTTGGTGAAGACCAGGTTCTTCTCCAGCACCTCACCGATCAGATCGCTCCCAATTCTGATTCGATCCCCCACATCGAAGGTATAGCTGTTCATCAGGGTGAGCCCGGAAATGATGTTGTGTGCCGTTGTGTACGAGAGCACTATGCCCAGGAAACTGAACATCAGTATCAAGGCGACCAGGATGATCCCAACTACCTCCAGACCGATTATCGAGAATATCATGAAGATCGCCGTCAGGAAGGCAATGATATAGAGCATGTAACGAACGACGTCCTTCAGCAGGTCGATGACCTTGGGATTGAACTTCTTGGTGCGGAACTTGTAATCCTCGAATATGGCCTCCACCAATCTTATAACGATGAAGATGGCGATCAACAGGACCAGGGTGGTTCCGATCTTTGCTCCGTTCGCAGTGACGAACTCGCTCAACTGATCGACGGGACTAACGCTCTGGACGAACGACAGCAATATCAAGACCACGATGGCGCCGGCGGCGATGTAGACGATATAACCAGCCAGTAGACTAGTGAACTCAACAGCACTTCCATGAAGGGCTTGGGTATCTATCATTGTCATTCGTGCCCGACGAGAGATATGGCGCAGCTCCTTCACGATCAACATGGCCACCAGGATCGTCGCTATCATGATCACGATGTCGATGATGTAAGCGGCCACCGGGGTCCAAATGGCAGTATTGAAATCCGCCCAGATCTGGCTAATGACATAAAGCCCCAATAGTGCCAGAATTATTATCATTATCAGCTTCACCATTCGGCTGACGAAAGTGATGACCTCGGCGTCCCGGTAAGTGGTGTCGTGTGCCTTCATCAATTCCAGGTTCTTTGAAAGGTAAGACCAAAGGTACAGTGATAATACGAAGATTCCTAAGAAAAGCAACGCTGCCCAGCCCCAGTTGGCGATCCAATCCATATCTGAGGCGGCCAGAGCCAATGAGCCTTCGTATATGACCATACCCATAGTATTTGCTGGTAGTACTAAATCGTTTTCCCGAGGTCCCAGACTCGATCAAGCCCTCATAGGTAAGGAAATTGAAGGGTTTAGATCGCCACTGTGTCTCCATTTTTCGACCCAGCATGAATTATCGCCTTGAACAGCCAACAGTCTGCGCTCTTGTCCGCATCCACTGGATAGAGGGCATTGAGCAGTCTACCCGGTACTTCCTCGAACAGCACTCCGAAACTCACGCTCCAATTCTGTTGGCCCGTTTCAGGTGTGATGAAAGAGGCTAGGTTCACCTGAATGCATCCAGCCAGACGGAATTCGGCGTCTGGGAGGGCATCGGCTAGAATTCGAGGCAAGCCAGCGGACCCGTAAGCGCTGAAACGGACATAGACGTCATCCAGGATTGTATCCAGTGGGCGTTTTCCCATGGTTGCTTGAATGGGGTTGGTGATCCCCGATATCGCCTGCTGCACGGCCGAAGATACCCAGAGCAATGCTTCTCTCACACCGTCGCCGGTTATTACCAAGGACAAACGGATGCCGCCGCTGAACGATTGGGAATAATCATGCAAGGCTAGTTCGATGAACAAGCTCATCTCAACGATTAAACGTCCCAGGATCTCGGCAATGATCTGCACTGTCTCGATGATGATGTTCTTGATCAACGCCGCAAGATTGTTGAGATCGAATGAGTCCTGCCCCATTTTTGCGAAAGCGCGGATTGTGGCATCATACAAAGTGTTGTACCATACCTCGATATCTTCGGCTGGGAACGGCTTGAAGGCGTTCGCGCGACCCTCTGACGCCGACTTGAAAACCCAACGTTCTGATGCATCCATCGAACGTTGCCAGGTTCGGTAATCATTGTAGTAATCAGTCAGGAAGGAGGTCGTATCTATCTTCCTTCCCGTGGAATCAGTCAATACAACCGATTCACCGGCTGGCAACTGGCTTTCCCCGCCATTATCCAAGAATTGATCGGTGAAATAATGCACGTAGTAGGATTTCGGTGCGATTGCGTGATCGCCAATGATCTCGCTCATCTGCCGGCCATGGACGGTTTCCAGGCTCCATCCAGAAATATCGACCGCCTCATTGGTGGGATTGTAAAGCTCCACCCACTCATTTCCCGAATCCGAGCCGGGCGGATTGAACTCGACCTCGTTCACCACGACGTGGTCCCGTTGCGGATCATCGTATTTGACCTCGAAACCTGCATCGACAGATGCCAACAATCCTGGGATGGGGGTGGGTATCCTACTTAGGAATGCACCCACCATCGGAATATCTGAAAGGCGGAATGATCGCTTTTCATATTGCACGACCTCTGGAGCCTTGAGCTCGAGCGAGAAAGTTGGGAAAAGGCCTTCCGCCTCGATCATGTGGTCCTGGACTAGCATCAACGGGTCTACCAACACTTCCGCCTGCCAATCTTGACCAGCCATGCTGCAGAATCCGATGATGTCCAAGCCTGAGCGGACCATTTCCACTATTCTAACTCCGAAACTCAGGTTGGAATACACCAGAGGGATGCATATCGTCCATTTGAGCAGATCTCGCGATCTGCCGAACTGCATATCGGGGATGCAGGTCTCCAAGATCATCTTGAGACCTCCTATGGAGAAGCAACATGTTATCTGCCCCAAGGTTGCGGTGACGGTGGTCGCAAGGCCTTTGATGATGGACCCAACAGCCCCTTGGACCAAATCTCGGAGTCCTTGGGCAAGATCGATTAGAAAATCGGAAAGCGCTTGGACCGCTTCCATGCAATAGGACAGCAGTTTGGAAAGACAATCCTTCAGAAAATTGAAAACCTGGGTGCAGGCGTCTCCGATGAGCTGTAGCGTATCCAATAGGGCATTCCATAGCTCATCTAGGAATTGAGCGATCTGCTTGCTGAGCGTCATTGTTGGCCGGTATTCGACGCCTTGCAAAGGCCATCCAGAACTGCAAGAGTAATTGGACCGGAACCCGAAAGGCAAAGAGAGGGTCATGTTGGCATCTGCCCGAGCCAACAAAGAATTCGGGTTCTGAACGAGCCTTAGTTCGACTTGCATGATGCCGACCAGATCATATGCAAACCCTGATTCGAATGGGCTCATGCTGCAGTTCATAGGATCCGTCAAATGATGGTTTGGGTAATCCTCCGATTGTGCATTAAAATCCTCTGGGCGAGAGATCGCTACCCTGATTGCATTCGGGTCGCTGATCCAGGGGGCTTCAAGATGGACCTCAAGCGATTCGCAACTGACCATCCCATTCTCGGTAACGAACGAGAATATATCCGAACCGGTTAATTGAATGAGGATCTTATCTGCGCGAAGACGCGCTTGGTCCCTAAGATCGCTGATTTGGCGCTCCATTTGGTTGATGACGATCCTCTTGATTCCAGGAATACCATCGATGGCGTCTCCAGCTAGATTGATAATCGCCTCCTGTAACGCCGTCGATTGTCCTTCCCAGGGAATGTTACCGAACACTTGATCGAACAGTTCCAATCTTGGTGTGATGTCTTCCTCGAAAATCGAATGGATTGAAGCGTCCACCCCCCAGCTAGCATCGTCCTGGATTGCCTTCTTTACTTCAGCGATTTCATTGACCATCCCGCTATCGGATACAAAAGAGGAGGCGGTAATCGCCTCTTCAACTATCGATTTGGCCAAATCACTTTCAGCCCGATCGACAGAAGAATTCAATTGAAACAGCTCTCTCCAATTATTATTGGCGAACTCAGCCAACGCCTGTCCGAGTGGGTCCTTGATCACAAATCCCTGGTCCGCCTTTGATAGGGCTTCTTCGAACCAGTCTCTGTTTGGGTCCATCGCAGTCTGTACAACTGAGACAAGCTCATCCAGGTAATTCTCCGAGTCCGTCGGATCCAACTTCAGCTCGATCTCAGGCAGATTCGTATTCGAGGCAACGTTCATTGCAACGGATTTCACGAAGAGCCCTAGATTCTCTGCCAGCTGACAGGTATTGCTTTTATATCCGATCAGAAATTCTTTCCAAACGGGAGATGAAAGCACATCGAACGAAGGAAAATCGATGTCGTAATTTCCTTGGATAACCACCTCGATGTCATCCCCAAAATGGTTTTGAAAATCGAACGACTTCGGTGCTATCGGGATATACGAATCGGAATAGCCATAATGCAACCAACGATAATTATAATCATGAATCCCAGCGTCCAAGAAACGTTCAGACATCCAGCTGACCATTGACTCTTCTATCAAATCCACGCCAGATAACCAATCAAGCACATCGGAGACTGTCATTTGATAGTCATATTCCACCTGTTCAACGAATTTTGCCAAGTCGATTATATGCAAGTAGTCAAGCCAACGCAAAACGATTGCATCGGCCGAAGAGAATATCGATTGTGCCAGTATCTGACGCAATGGATAATGGCTACCGTCATTGAGTAGAAGGAATAGATCAGCTATGTCAATCTGGACATCAGAGTGCAATATTTTATCCGCGATGAGCTTTTCTTCCTCTGGACAAGGGAATTGACCTAGAGTCTCCTCGAGGAATTTCTCGTCATAAACTCGGAACACCTTCATCTGTTCGACCAGAATCGCCAGTTTCATGGCATTGCGGACGTCTTGATCCGTTATCACGGAAATGGAGCTTGAAATCTCTGTCAAGGATCCAGATCCAGCTCCGGCAAGTATCCGGTCTTGAGATAAAGCGGCGAGCTGATAGCGGACGAGATTCTCGATCTCGTTCTTGCCCCCCTCAAACATGGACTTGAATGTCTGTAAACGATTGGCAAGAAATGGGGTTGGGTCGTAGATCGATCTTTGCATGTCGAATACTTGAGTAATTGAACCATGTTGGGACTCGATTTTCAAGCTATAATTGCCAGCAACCTCAACGTACACAGGGAGGGTAATTGACGGGGTGCCCAGCTGATCCTTTAGTTCGCTTTTCTTTACCATATCGGCGTCATTCATGCTCAGATGGAGAAACCTGATCTCGAGAGAGGATCGGACCAGTCTAACCGTAAGATCCCCGTGCCTCTCCGGATAAGTAGATCCGATCGCGTTTAGCCATAATGTTTGGAAGCGGGATCGCAAATCGGACTCGTTCCTCATTCCGTTCGACCGTGTGACCTCAGAAGCAACATCACTAGCCAGTTGGTCCAATTCGGTCGATTCGAGAATTGCGCAATTCTGCAATTCCTGCAGTTGGGAGAGGTCCAGTTCACGATCTGATCTTGATTCCTCCACCCCATATAGCAAAGCCGCTCCAGCCCCTGCAAGAATGAGCAGGATAACCGCAATCATGGAGAATGGCATCTGCCCTTTGCTCGGTAGAATTGATAGACCGCTCCTGCAATCGCCTTTGGATCGCCCCCTCTTCTCAAACCACATCGATTTTTGGAGGTCGCTTGGGATATTTCCGAGATGAAGTTACTTGCAGACTTCACGTCGTGGATTTGCAGAACGATGTTGCTCGTTCGTTCTTGCTTCTCAATTTGACTGGTGTGATTTCGTAATAGATTTCGTAAGCTCTATTTGGGTACCATCCAATTTTTCCAATACAATGCGCATGAAATTCTCGAGATGAGAGCTGATGAATGGATTATCAGAATAACCGCATAAGGTCAGGTCGGGAGAGGCGATCATCGCCGTGATCCCATCGCTTATCACATCGGTGGCGATGAGATCCCGTTTTCGATAGACCTTCGTGGCTTCTGGCACCTTGACCATTGGCTCGGCGATTACGATCACCTGTACCCCTCGCTTGAGCGCTTCTTTGAAACCAGGGGCGAGTTCCTGGCGAACCTCTTGGATGGCCGGGGTCGATATGATGAAGCGCCTCTTAGACGCTTCCAGCATCTCACCGATCTTGGCCAGTACTGCTTTTTTCCCAGCTAATGTGTAAACCAGTTGAGGCGTTCCCTTATCGCTCAGGCTTCCCTTGACTGCCTCCAATTTATCGAACATGTCCTCAATCTCGTTGATCAGGCGGGACTTCGTTTCCAAAAGCGGCTCGATATGAAAGACGGTCGGTCGGCCCTCGCTGAATGAAACGAATCCCTTGCTAGCGAGGCTTCGCAATGCTTTGTAGGTCGATGTCCGCGGTATCCCAGCCAGATCTGAGATGTCATCGGCGGTGCCGTGATTCCTGACCACTAATGCAACAAAAGCCTTCGCTTCGTAGTCCGACATGCCGATCTTGTTTAGAACAGCAGCAATCATTCCATATTCTTTTTCAATCGAATCGATATCCAGCTTTAATACATCAATTAGGTTCATGGTACCATTTGTAGCTATCATCGCTACATAAGTATTAAATTGTCGCTTGTTTTACCAATTGGGCAAGGTGCAACTATGATTGCTAAGCCAAGCACTCTACAGAAAGGTCTGCCGAAAACAACGGGGTCCCTCTGCCCAGAATGCAAGAAGATCATTACAGCTACGCTCTTCGAATCCGATGGTAAGGTAATGATTGAGAAGACCTGTCCAGAACATGGGAAGACCAGCGATATCTATTGGTCCGACGTCGAGCTCTATCTCAAGGCGGAAAGGTTCGCATATGACGGGGTCGGTGTCGAAAACCCGGCGATTCCTCAAGCTAAGGTCTGCCCGAACGAGTGCGGACTGTGCCAACTTCACCTCACCCACACCTCATTGGCCAATATCGATTTGACAAACCGCTGCAATTTGAAATGCCCCATCTGCTTCGCCAACGCGAACCAAGCGGGCTATGTCTACGAGCCGACCTTCGAGCAGATCACCCACATGATTGAGAACCTGCGATCGCAAAAGCCGGTGCCCACCGCTGCCGTGCAGTTCTCTGGTGGAGAACCGACCATTTATCCGAGGTTCATCGACGTGATCAAGAAAGCCAAGGAGTTAGGCGTCTCTCAGATCCAGGTCGCGACGAATGGTATCCGCTTCGCAAAAGAACCAGAATTCCTCAAGCAGGCGGTCGATGCTGGCCTGAACACCATCTATCTGCAGTTCGACGGTCTGAAGGAAGATATTTACGTTGCTGCGCGCGGAGCACCTTTGCTGCAGATCAAGCTGAAGGTCATCGAGAACGTTCGGGCGCTGCAAAAGCGGGCGTCCGTGGTGTTGGTTCCGACCATCGTAAAGGGCATTAACGATGACCAGGTCGGCGAGATCTTTAGTTTCGCGCTGCGCAATATCGATGTCATCCGAGGCATAAATTACCAACCAGTGGCGTTCACCGGTCGCATAGATCAAGAAGAGAGGAAGAAGGGCCGCTACACCTTACCGGACCTGGTGAACGACCTCGTCAACCAGACCGGCCAGATGGACAAGTCCGATTTCTACCCCGTCCCTTCAGTGGTGCCGATCTCCACTCTCATCTCAGCTTTCGTGGGCGAGGCGAAAGTCACGTTCACGGCACACCCGCATTGCGGGCTGGCGACCTATCTGTTCGTCCAGGATGAGAAGACGGTCGTGCCGCTAACCAGATTCGTGAACGTTGAGCCGTTATTCAAGGAGCTCTACGACCTATCGGTAAAAGCGGAGAATGCCACGGTCAAGTTCCCCTATAAGGCAAAAGCATTGGCAGCTTTACGACGCAACATCGATAAGGAGAAAGCGCCGAAGGGAATGGACACGGTGAAGTTCCTGAGGATGCTGAACTCGGTGTTCAACGACTCCTCCAAAAAGCATATGTCGGAATTCTCATGGAACATGATGTTCGTTGGAGGCATGCACTTCCAGGACAGTTACAACTACGACATCGAGCGGGTGAAACGCTGCGCCATCCATTATGCTTGCCCGGACGACAGGATCATACCCTTCTGCGCCTACAACGGCGGTCCGACGTACCGGACCGAGATCGAGAAGAAGTTCTCGGTGCCGATAGAAGAATGGCGCAAGACAAGGGGAGCGGAATTCACATGAGCGCCGCTGATTGGATGATCGTCAACGTCGACAAATGCTTTCATTGCGGGGCATGCGTCGGCTCATGCCCAGAGAATGCAATCTACCTGGCAGAGGTAGTACTGGAGTTCAACGACAAATGCAACCGATGTGGGCGCTGCCTACATCTCTGTCCAGTCGGGGCGATCACCATGGAGGCCAAGAAATGAAGACCGATTACGATATTATCGTGGTAGGAGCGGGTCCGGCGGGAAGCGTGACCGCTTGCCATGCGGCCAGGAAGGGCGCCCGCGTCCTCATGATCGAGAAGAGACAGGAGATCGGAGCCTCTCTTCGCTGCGCAGAGGGCATCTCACGCGAGGGCCTGGCAAAGTCGAAGATCGTAGTGGACCGGACCTGGGTGTCCGCGGAGATCTCCGGCGCGAAGCTGGTCTCACCATGCGGCAACTCCCTCCGCCTGAACGAGCGCAATGCAGGCAACGAGGTCGGGCTGGTGCTGAACCGCCACTTGTTCGACAAGGCGTTGGCAGCAGACGCGGCGAGGGCGGGAACGGAGATAAAGCTGAAGACGTCCGCCACCGGCCTGATAAAGGAGGGCGGGGTGGTGAAGGGCGTCGTCGGAACCAGCTACGGCGAGCCGTTCAAGGCGACCGCGAAATGCGTCGTTGGCGCCGATGGCTACGAATCGCAGGTGGGGCGCTGGGGGGGTCTTGACACGACGTTGAAGGCGAGCGATATCACCACCTGCTTCCAATACCGGATGACCAATCTCAAGGTCGAACCGAACTTCTGTGAGTTCCTGCTCGGTTCGGTCGCTCCAGGCGGATACGCATGGATATTCCCTAAGGGAGGGGACACTGCTAACGTCGGGCTTGGCGTCCTTGGTTCCAGGTTAAAGAAGAAAGGCGAGGTCAAGGCCTACTTGGACAAGTTCATCAAGAATGACGAGCGGCTCAAGCACGGCCAGCCGCTGGAGGCGTTAGCGGCAGCGGTCTCTGTATCTCCACCAGTGGAGAAGTCGGTGGCGGAAGGCTTGTTGCTGGTCGGTGATGCCGCTCGGGTGATCGATCCTATCACGGGTGGCGGAATAGCCAACAGCTGCATACAGGGCGTTTTCGCCGGCCAGGTGCTGGGCGAATGCGCCGAGGCAGGGGACTTCAGCGATGCGGCGCTGCAGAGATACGAGAAGCTCTGGCGGGACGAGTTGGAGAACAAGCTCTGGCGGAACTGGATGGTCAAGGAGAAGCTTATCACTCTATCGGACAAGACGCTTGACGACATCGTCAATGTGCTGTCCGAGAGCGACCTTAAGTCCATGTCCGTCTACAGCCTCCTCGCAGCCTTGAAGGAGAAACTGCCAGACCTGGTGAAGGAGTTCGAGCAGTTCATTTAGATCGAAACCACTTCCCTCTTTCCTCCTTCTTCCCAGCGGTCGCCATAGGACAGGTGATCCATCATTCCTTCGGCTCGACTCGGGCGCCATCCGCCCCGATCTCGACGACATATGGGATCGCGCCCTTCGCTCGCAGTACATCTGAAACCTTGGCTGGATCATCGGTCAGCGCGATCATACTGCCCCCGCCACCCGCCCCGGTCAGCTTGGCACCATAGGAGTAAGGAAGCGCGGCCTTGATCAACTTGTCCAGCTCTTTAGATGAGACCCCTAATATCGCCAGCAGCTGGTGGTCCTTGGTCATGAGCTCGCCCAGTCTAACCTGGTCCTTTCGCTTCAAGCACTCCTTGCCTTCAAGCGTCAGGCTTCCGATCTCTGCCACCACGTCCTTGGCGAAGCCGCTGCGTTCGACGAAGCGCTTCACCTTGGCCACTAGCGGTCCGGTGGCCGCGTTTATGCCTGTGAACCCAACCACCAGATTCAATGGGGGAACGTCGCAATGATGGACGTACCATTCGCGGACATCCTTCTCGATGCGCCAGAGGAGCTGTTCTCCTGCTTGCCGATCGACGAACACGCCCTTTCCGTGCGTGCTCACCGAGGTATCGATGGGGCTCGCCCTTCCCTGGACCTGGGATTCCACTTCGAATGCCTCTAGGGAAATGACTTTTTCAGAGATCCCATCGCGCTTCATTTCGTGCAATGCCTTCAAGGTCGAAACGGTGACCGCTGCCGACGAGCCCATTCCGGAACCGGAAGGTAAATCCGAATCGGTCTGAATTGCCAATGGCCCATCTTCCCAGGCGTTGGAGATCGCTCTGGACACGTAGGGATGCGCCTTGTCGTTGAACGGTAGGCCATTCAATGAGGGTGCATCTGCCCTTTCAATGCGACATCGGATGCGGAGATTGATGGCGACGGCGATTGCTGGTTGGCCGAATACTACCGCATGCTCGCCAAGGAGTATCAATTTGCCAGGTGCCGACGTCAAGACCATGCGCTGCTCAATATGCTTTGGCGGTTTAAACGGTTTGCTTGCCAGGTCGAGATCTGTAATAATATATCCTCGACCTGGCCTGCGTATTGTTGCTGAATCGGGCGATCGTTCATCAGAGATTGTATTTCTGAAGCTCCTCTTCCACGGCCTGGTTGGGGGATTTCCCCTTTAGGTCTTTTCGGGGCGAGTCCCAGAACTTCTCCTGGAAATCAATCAGCGCACTTTGCAGCTTCTCTTCGTCATCGAATTGCTTACCCATTTGTTTGACGAACTCCTCTTGGAAGGACTTGAGGACGTCAGTCGAATATTTCTTGTTGACCAGTGTTACCGCCAGGTAATCATCCAGGTTCTCCGCCAAGATCTCGACCAGCTCCTCGGGCAAGATGTCCATCATCATGTCCATCATGGCATTGGACAACGCCAGGAAAAGCATCTCGCGCTTCTGCGGTTCTGGCGCGATCTCTTGATCTACCAGCTCATTGAGACTATCCGACCAAAGGTCCCTGAGCGCATAGGCTCTTTGAGGGTTCATTTCCAGGATCATTGTTGTTGGGTCCTGGCAACATCCGTCTTCATGGACCTCGCCGCATTCACATTTCTCATCCACTTTATCGGTCTTCGCTTCCTTCTTCGGCTTCGCCATGCTCTTGACCTTGCTATCTTGCTTCTTCACCATGAATGTCATTCCCGGGCGATAAGTCCATGCGCCTTATTTGGCGGCACTGTTTCAAGACTATTTAAAAGAGGGGCGTATTCGAATTATTAATCATGGCAGGACGCTAGATTCGATCTTCTGAAGGACCATGAAGGCCGCCTGTCTTTTTGCGAGCGACTTAGTTGCGCCCTCTCCCAACTCGTCATAAACGGAAATGGTCAGCCTGCATCGCCAGGTGCCATCTTCTTTCATCTCACAAGGAGACTCTAGCGGCCACTTGATCCCTTGTCTGTCGCACCAGATCTTCAGTCGGCTGGTCCAATCGATCTCGTTTAGGACCTCTTCCTTGATCCCTGATTGAAAGAACCATTTATCCACGAAGGCTTCCACCGCGTCCAGCCTTTCCTTGTCGCTTCGATATATTGCCCCGATGATCGCTTCGACCGCATCTGCCACCATTTTGTCGGTCACCCCGTTCCCGACCTTGACCGATTTGCCGACCAATAGAATGTCGTCTGTTCGTAGACCCATGCGATCGCCCACGCGAGCTAGAGTGCTGTTCTTGATCAGATTCTTCCTCAGCTCGGTCAGGACTCCCTCCCCTTGCCAAGGCTGATCCGAGAACAATTTCTTCGTGACCACAAGATAAAGGACAGCATCCCCCAGGAACTCCAATGTCTCACCTGACAACTCATTCTTCTTCGTATTCGCCATTGACGAATGTTCGATCGCCCTCCTCAACAGATGGACGTTCTCGCCGAACTGGTAACCAAGTTTGCGTTGCAGTAGCTCCAGCTTCTTTGCTATTCGTACATCAACGACTGATGGGATTCGAACGACGACCATTCAACGCTCACCCTTCTCGATCAATGCGACGAGCAACATTGGCTCTTAGTTTGTATGCAGTATGAACTAATGTGCTTTCCTCCATTCAATGCTCGATTGACCAGGTTTGGCGCTTTCTATCATTATCTTTTTCGATAACAAAGATGGCCTTGGGTCATGAAATCGGGTTTTTGGAACCAAATGAAATCGATTCTTTGACGTCCTGGATAAGAAGGTTCTGGAACTATATTTTATATATCATCAATTCATAATGATATTCATTCCGCTATATCTTCAAAGGTATGGAGGAAAATAGCTAACATAGGTAGAATATGATGTACGGAAAACCGAGAAGCGGTGGATATAGGGGCGGCAGGCGAGACGACGGACCAAGAGAAATGCACGATGTGACTTGCTCTGAGTGCGGAGTTCAAACACAGGTACCATTTAAACCGACCGAGGGCAGACCGGTCTATTGCAAGGACTGTTACCAGAAGCATAAACCGAAGAGAGAAGGGTTCTAAGAACCCAACTTTTTCCTTTTTTCTCGTTATCTTTAGATTTGAAAGATATTATTGATCATTCGATGCTCCTGATCGCGTTTCCGCTTCGCATCGAGAGAACGATGATTTCGGTTCGTATATCCTTGTTCCGCGGACCTTGTTCATGAATGAATCATTATTGAGCTTAATCAGAAAAAGACGAAAATATAGTGAAAAGGGTTGGACAAATAGTGACGAACTCAACCCGCAAAATATCCAATGCCCATGCAGATCAGGGTAGTCAAAGCAGCGAATCCGACCATTATAACCGATTTCTTTTCCTCTGAGCCCATTTTTTCACCCCACATATATTGATGTTCGGTAATGGAGATCGCGCGCAATCCTGCGGTATAGGATTGCGCTGCAGTCCCCATCCCCCTCTCAAGAAGCCAATGCCGTTCAAGCTGTCAGCTAGTCCATAATCATCCGATAATTTCCATTGAACCTCCCGAGGAAGGGGTCTTCGGGTCGGGCTGTTTGAAAGATCAGTGACAGGCAAGAGTCATACAGACCCTCCCCTCAGCCTTTTCCCAATTTGCAATTCTAGAACTTCACGACATATAGAAATTTACTCGAATTCCAAAAATTAATCTAATTTTCAGATAAATTTAATGAAGATTTTCTGCGTAGATATTCTTAGAAGATTTCGATGAGATTTATTCGTTATCGAACTGACCTGGCATCAGGCGGAAATCACTTCATAAGAGATATATTTATTCAATAGATTACAATAAATAAAAACGCTCAAATATGAAGAGAATTCTTGACAGATTGATTGGTTTTTCTTCAAATATAAGGCATGATGAAATCATTTCATCTTCTTAAGATAATAATTTACCAATTTATGTTCTGATCTCCGAAGGATTTCGGAGAGGGTTGAGGGGGTAATTCTCAAAATATTAGAAAGCTCCCTCGCATTGATCCGGCTTGGGTAATCATAATACCCAAGCTCAAATGCTTTCTTTAGAACGGACTCCTGTCTTCTGGTCAGGAGAGAGCCTGAATCGATCTCATGCTTGCTTACAAGACGAACGTCAGACCCAATACTCTCAAGATTGTTAATCAAATCTGAGAGGGTCTCTTCATTTGGAGCAAAAATGGTCCACTCAATTCCTTTCGAGGATATTATCGCTTCTTCGAGGTAGCAATCCGATCTGATTATCGTTGCGCAGGTCAACCAAGGTCTTGCAACAACTGAACCGATTATCTTATTGTCTTCCTTGGAGATCGTCACGATCTTAATGATATCTGGATGAGCAAGTATCTCCTGCAACACCTGATGGCTATTCTCAGAATCAAGCTCGAAAAGCCCTTGTGTGCCATAGCTCTTGCCATAGGGCATAACGTTATGGATGATGATCCGGGTATCATGCTTTACGGATATTGCTGATTCCCAACTTCCCAGCAATTTCACACTCAGCACTACTTCGAGCACCTTTGTCCGCCGTTAGCATATTATTTTAGGAGCATAAATCAAGTCGCTTCGGGGTTTATCATCACTATCTCAAAATTACAGGCATTTCATTCTGTTCAAAAGTCTAATGATTCTTGTCAATTTACTGCAAATGCGAATAAATTCGAGAGATTCGAACATAAAAATAATAATTACTTTGAAAAAATTGCTTTCCTAGCTAAAGGTTCACTAGCTAGAACTTCAATCGATGGCGCATGTCTGCGGTAGCTCGGCCTTCTTACCCATCAGGTCCTCATGGATGACCTTCGCTGCTTTCCTCCCCGCGCCCATGGCCAGGATCACTGTCGCTGAACCGGTCACTATATCCCCTCCTGCATACACGAACGGAATGGTGGTACGACCGTTCTCGTCGGCCTCGATGTAGCCCCATTTGTTCAGTTTGAGCTCTGGCATCGTGGCGGTCAGCAGCGGGTTGGAGCTGGTACCGATAGCGATTACGACGGTATCGACAGCAAGCTCGAACTCTGAACCGCACATCGGAGATGTCTTGCACCTTCCATCGGCACCAGGCTCTCCGAGCTGCATCTTGACGCACTTCAAAGCCCTGACTTTTCCTTTATCATCGCCCAGTACCTCCAACGGGTTCGTCAGGAGCTGGAAGTTCACACCTTCCTCCTCCGCGTGGTGGACCTCTTCGGTTCTCGCCGGCATCTCCCGCTTCGACCGGCGGTAGACGAGATAGGCGTTTTTCGCCCCCAGCCTCAGCGCTGTCCTGACGCTATCCATCGCGACATTACCGCCGCCTACGACCGCTACGTTCTTCCCCATGATGATCGGGGTGTCGTACTTAGGGAAGAGATAAGCTTTCATCAGATTGGAGCGGGTCAGATATTCGTTCGCGCTGTAGACACCGCTCAGGTTCTCACCTGGGATGTTCATGAATACCGGGAGCCCAGCGCCGATCCCGATGAACACCGCGTCGAAACCCATTGCACCATTCAGGTCGTCAACTGTGAACGTCCTCCCGACGATCGTGTTCATATGGATCTGCACTCCCATCTTCTTGAGCGCGGCGATCTCGTAATCGACGATGTCCTTCGGCAACCTGAACTCAGGGATGCCGTAGACCAAAACGCCGCCTGCCTTGTGCAGCGCCTCGAAAATATGGACCTCATGGCCGAGCCTGGCGCAGTCGGCCGCAACGGTCAGCCCTCCCGGCCCGGAGCCGATGACCGCAATCCTCTTGCCGGTCGGAGCTGCGACCGCAACGTGACATTTCTCAGTCGAGGCCCTTTCCAGATCGGCGATGAAACGCTCGATCCTACCTATTCCGACGGCCTCGCCGCTCGTCTTGCAGTGGGTGCACGGTTCCTCGCATTGCACTTCCTGGGGACAAACACGGCCGGTTATCGCGGGGAGCGCGTCGTCCTCCTTAATTATGGTCAGCGCTTTCAGGAACTCGCCGTCGGCGACCGCTTCGATGAACTGCGGGATCTTGACGTGCACGGGGCAACCAGAGGCGCAGGGAACCTTTTGGCAGAGAAGGCAACGCCTCGCCTCGGACATTGCCTGCTCAGCCGTGAAGCCGAGGTTGACCTCGAAGAAGTTATTCCGCCTCTTTGCCGGGTCCTGCTCAGGCATCTTCTGGCGCTTGACCTTCGAGCGTTCCTTGAACTCCGCCGGGGCCAACTTCCTGGGCTTGATCACTCCTTCCATGCGTTCGCCCCCTTTGCATACCAATCCATTGATTCCTTCTCCTGCTCGAGGTATGTCCTCTGCCGCGTCATGAAAAGGTCCCAATCAACCAAGTGACCATCGAACTCGGGTCCGTCGACGCAGCCGAAGAGCGTCTTTCCACCGACGTTCACCCTGCATACGCCGCACATGCCAGTAGCATCCATCATGATCGGATTGAGGCTGACTATGGTTTTAACGCCGAAGGGTTGCGACGTCCTCGCGCAGAACTTCATCATTATCGGCGGTCCGATCGCAATCACACGCTTCACGGACCTGTCTCTCTCGAGGATTTCCTTAAGCGGCTCGGTGACCAGCCCTTTCCGGGCGATGGAACCATCGTCTGTCGTGATGATATGCTCGTCGCAGACCGTGGCCATTTTATCCTGCCAGAAGAGAAGGTCCTTCGTCCGCGCACCTTGTATCGCTATGACTCTATTGCCCTTCGCCTTCAACGCCCTTGCAATCGGAAAGATTGGCGCTGTCCCGACCCCGCCCGCGACAACTGCAACCGTGCCGTAGTTCTCTATCTCAGAGGCATGCCCCAATGGCCCTGTGAGCGCCTCGAACCTATCCCCTATATTCATCCTCGCCATCTTCTGTGTCGAAGCCCCGACGACCATGAAGATGAGCGTGATCGTCCCCCGCTCGCAGTCCCAATCCGCGATGGTGAGCGGGACCCTTTCGCCAACTGAATCGGGTATGACGACAACGAACTGACCAGCCTTTGCCTTCACGGCCACGTTAGGAGTGAAAACCATGTATTCAAAGATCCCTTTGACAAGCTCACGCTTCTCGAGAATCTCCGGTGTCAGCTCTTCGCTCAGCTTTTGCACAGTCGAAAGGCTCCGGCATGAGTGGCCGAGCGGGTTCATACTCTGGCTTGCTTCTTTCAACATATTACCCCCAAGATGTCAGATGTAATCCTTAACATTAGCGCGCGCCATATTAAGATGGAAGTTGAACGAGTCTGGAGGCCTCGCATTTGGAATTTGCATATGGATACTCCTCCCGCACTACCGCGACCATCAATCTTGACGTGCGGGAGGAGCGAATTTGTTTCGGATTTCCGACCTCCTCGTCCTTGGTTGTGCTCAGACTATGCCTTGGTCCAGCATTGCGTCGGCTACCTTCACGAAGCCGGCGATGTTGGCGCCGATCACGTAGTTGCCTGGGTTGCCGTACTTCTTCGCGGCCTCGGCAGCGCTCTTATGGATGTTCACCATGATCTGGTGAAGCTGGCGATCCACTTCCTCAGCGGACCAGGATAGGCCGATGTGGTTCTGGCACATCTCGAGGCCAGAGGTGGCTACGCCTCCAGCGTTGGCAGCCTTGCCCGGGCCGAAGAGAACCCCGTTCTTGATGAACCGTTCCACGGCCTCAGGTGTGGACGGCATGTTCGCGCCCTCAGCGACGGCGATGACGCCGTTATCGATGAGCTTCTTGGCATCGTCCTTGTCAAGCTCGTTCTGGGTGGCGCAGGGCAAAGCGATATCGCACTTTGCCTTCCAGGGCCTCTGCCCCTTCCAGAATTCGCACTTGAACTTTTCAGAGTATTCAGCGATTCTGCCACGCTTGACGTTCTTCAGGTCCATGACGAACTCCCACTTCTTCGCATCGATGCCGCTCGCATCAAATATCGTGCCATCGGAGTCGGACAAGGTGATGACCTTGCCACCGAGTTGGTTGACCTTTTGAACGGCATATTGCGCAACGTTCCCAGAGCCGGAAATAGCGACAGTCTTTCCCTTGAAGTCCAGCTTCTTGGTCTTAAGCATCTCCTCGCAGAAATAGGTGCACCCATAGCCAGTAGCCTCAGGTCGCACTAGCGAGCCACCCCAGTTGATACCTTTTCCGGTAAGCACGGACTCGAATCTGTTGGTGAGCTTCCTGTATTGTCCAAACATGTAACCGATCTCTCTTCCGCCCACCCCGATATCGCCGGCCGGAACATCAGTGTTCGGCCCGATATGACGATATAGTTCGTTCATGAATCCCTGGCAGAACCTCATGACCTCTGCATTACTCTTTCCCTTAGGATCGAAATCGGACCCTCCCTTAGCCCCCCCCATCGGTAGACCAGTAAGAGAGTTCTTAAACACCTGTTCGAAACCGAGGAACTTTAAGATGCCCAGATTGACAGACGGGTGAAGGCGCAGGCCGCCCTTATATGGACCGATTGCGCTGTTGAACTCGATCCTATAACCACGGTTGACTTGAACAGACCCCTTGTCATCTGTCCAGGCCACGCGAAACATTAGTTGACGATCGGGCTCAACAATCCTATCAAGTATCTTGGCTTCCAAATATTCGGGACGCTTCTTAAGCACTGGCTCCAGAGATTCCAGGACCTCACTAACTGCCTGGTGAAATTCCTTCTCCCCTGGGTTTTTTGCTATTACTTTTTCCATCAAATCCTTAGTCAGCATCTATTGACGCTCCTGTTGTACCGCTCGATTTCGATGCGGTGAACGGTCAATGAAATTTGCCTTATAAAGGATGTGTATCTGAAATGACGCAAAACTGTGTCCTAAAAGAAGTTAGATAACAATGTTAAGCCTGTCCTAAATAATTCAACTGCCAGTCAAGTAGGCATCTATCCAGATAAATGAGAACTAATTGGTTCAATCTTGATGTAAAAATCGCGTCAAACGCTCTACCTTTTTTTAAATAACTGTTTATATATCTATTTTTTTAACATAGATAATAGATTTACTTTCGAGGTCGATTCTTAATGGTATATCATGTTCGTCTGACTAGAAAATTCTTCACCCTATAACATTCGATCATAAAACAAGGTCTGATATTTAGATATCGAGGCAATCTTCGCGAGAATGTCATCGATACCGTTCGATCCCGATTTGAATTGAAGAGATGGTAAAGGGTTTTACCGGTCAGCCTGCCTCAAGTCGTTGGCGCAACCGCAGCCGCATCCATTCTCGACCTTTTATCCCAGTAATAAACGATTATCAAGGCGATCGTGGACAATGGCAGAGCTATCACTATGGGATCGATTATCGACCACGGTTTGGAAAGAAGGCTGTCCGTTCGGAACAGTGCTTTTGATATGCCGAAGACCGTCGAATCCTTGGCGAACACGAACAATGTCCATGCGAACCAGGTCGATGTCCCGACGGCCAGCGATATCCGGGCGGCGGACTTGGAGGGCCTCTTTGCAAACAGCGTATGCACGAACAAAGGCAGGAACGCGCTCGCGCAGACGCCGAAGAACATGGCGGTGGCGATGGCGATTACCCCTCCTTTCTTGGGCATGACCAAAGCCAATGCCAGCGAGATCACGATCATTATTATCGTAGCGTATCGATTGATCCGCAGCGAGGTCTTACCGGATTCCTCCCCTCGCCATTTCTGAGGTATGAACTTCGCTTTCTTGAAGGTGGCCCAAAGGTCATATCCAGCGGCGGAGCCCATGACGTGGAAGAGCGAGGAAAGCGTGGACATGGCCGCCGCCAGCAGGGTCAGCATGAACATAGTCACGATGGTCTGGTCCATGGAGGTGTTGATGTAGAGCGGAATGATGGAATCGATATCCTTGCCTGCTGCCAGGAAGGAAATGGTGTGGAAGTCCGGATTGTTCCAGAAATAGACGTTCGACCATGCTCCGATAGTGAAGGCGAAGCCGGTCATCATTATGAGGAATATTCCTCCGACCGGAACCGCGCGGTTCAAAGTCTTGGCGTTCTTGGCCGTCATGAACCTCACCGCCAGTTGCGGTTGCGCCAGCACCCCGATGCCAACGGGGAGGATGATGGTCGCGACCACGCTGAACCAGTTCTCGGACAGAAAGGACGGGAATGCCGTCCAGCCGTTCATCCCTTGGTCCTTCAAGGCTTGAGGGATTTGGGGTGCTAGATCTGTCAACTGCTGGTTGGCGCTCTCGACCCCGCCGAGAGAGGTGATGGTTATTGCAAGAATGACTATCATTCCAATCACCATCAGCGCGCCTTGCAGGGCGTCGGTGTACATCACCGCGCGCAATCCTCCAGTGATGACATAAGCAGCCGTGATAATCGCGAATATCAAGAGAGCGTCGCTGAACAGCAGCCCGGGGATGGTGTTGGACATGAAGATCGCGCCACCGATCAGGACCGCTGCGGCGTAGAGGGGCATCCCGATCAGGATGACCAATGCGACGAACCATCTGATGAACTCGGAATTGTAGGACCTGCCCAGGAGCTCCGGGAACGTCTGGCACTTAAGCCTCTGCCCGATCTTGCGGACCCTCTTGCCGAAGAAGACGAAAGCCACCAAGACGCCGACGGCAATGTTGAGGGCCGCGAGCCAGATTATCCCCATGCCATATATTGCGGCATAGCCCCCGAACCCGACTATGGCGGAGGTGCTGATGAAGGTCGAACCATAGGAAAGCCCGATGATCCAGGATTTGACATTCTTACCGGCAAGAAGATAGTCCTCTCCGCTCTTGGTCTTCTTCCAGCCGAGATAACCTAGGTAGATCATCGCTGCGGCGTAGACTATTGTTGCGCCCCAAATGAGTGCGGAATCGACCATAGCCTCAGTCCTCCTCAGAATTGCGCTTCATCCATCCATACACCACGCAGGCGATGGCAGAAATGATCAACACGGCATAGCCCAAAATGATCCAAGGATCCTCGATTCCCAGCATTGTCTGTCCCCCTACTCATCCATGTTCTGAAACATCCCTTGAGAAGTAGCGACCCCCACCGTTACCCATTTCGCAAGGTGTTCTTGCCAAACTGGCAGACGTCATCTTTTTGTGCGTATATAAATGTTATATGTTATCCCGCATCATGCTAGCAGATGACACATCATGACCTATTGATGCACATCGATAAAACTCTCAGGGTTGCGACAACTCGCTCAGCCGCAACTAGAATTTTCGATTATCCACCACGCGCTTCGCCTTTCCCTCGAAACGAGGCAATGTGCCAGGTTGGACCAGCTCCACGCAGGCGGAGACGTTCAACGTGGAGCGGAGCTTGTGCTCGATCCTCTCCCTGATCTTGTTTAACTCCGCTATACTATCGGTGAAAGCCTCCGGCTTCAGTTCCACCTTCACCATCATGCTGTCGAGCGCGCTCTTCCGTTCAACGATGATCTGGAACTCGTTCCCTACCTCGGGATTGGTCAATAGCGAGTACTCCACCTGCGACGGGAAGATATTAATCCCTCGGACAATGAGCATGTCATCCGCCCGGCCGGTGATGCGCGCCATTCGCGGATGGGTGCGACCGCATTCGCACTTCTCGTCATCAATGGAGGTGATGTCCCCTATCTTGTACCTGATCAGCGGGAAGGCCTCCTTCTGAAGCATGGTGATCACCAGCTCGCCCTTCTCCCCCGGCCCGAGGGGTTCGTGGGTCTTGGTGTCAAGTATCTCGAAGTAAGCGAAATCGCCCCAGATATGAATCCCTTTCTGATGGAAGCATTCAGACCAAAGCGGCCCGGAGAGCTCGGACGCACCAAAGCAGTTGATGCCTTTCACGCCTAACCAAGCCTCGATCCGGTCCCGCATCTTTTCGGACCATGGCTCCGCGCCAAGCAATCCGGTGCGTAGGACGGTGTCGTTCTTGATGCTGACGCCCATCTTCTCCGCTATCTCGCCCAGGTACATAAGATAGGAAGGAGTGGCCGCCAATGCTGTGACCCCCAGGTCCTTGATCAGCTCGATCTGCCTTTGGGTATTGCCGGTGCTGGCCGGAATCACCGCAGCACCAATCCTCTCCGCCGCGTAATGAAATCCCAGGCCGCCGGTGAACAGCCCGTAAGTGTTGCTGACCTGGATAACGTCCTCGGGGCCCAGGCCGATCGACGTCAATGAGCGCGCCAACGATTCGGTCCATGCGTCGACGTCGTTCCGCGTGTAACCAACGATCGTCGCCTTTCCTGTCGTCCCGGAGGAGGCGTGGTAACGGATGATGTCCCTTTTTGGTGCGAGGAAGAACTTGTCGGGATAGAAATCCCTCAGATCCTTTTTAGTCATGAGCGGGAGCTTGCCGATATCCTCTAGTTTATGGATGTCATCGGGTGCAACGTTGGATGAGTCCATGCGTTGCCGGTAGAAGGATGAGGAGTCATAGACCTTAGACACCGTTGATCTCAGCAGTTTGAGCTGTAAATCCCCCAGGTCCTTTTTCGTCATCATCTCGATCTTAGGATTCCAGCAAACCGGTGTCTCTCTCACCATAACCATCGCACCTTCGAAAAGTATGGCGGATGATAGCATGCAGCATATATTATCCTTGCTCGAGGATGAATCGAAATAAGAATATGCCAGTTCATTATCTAATTAGATAATACTCAGAAGTAACTTGACATCATTGTTGGCGGTAATAGGATTCGATTCTCATTACCAAATCCTAACATTAAAAAAACGATTGGTGCGAGGGGCCGGATTTGATACACGACCCATCCAGACAATTATTTATTGATTTCAATCAAAAAGAAAATGCCTAAAAAGGGGCCAGCAAACCTTTTACTTTTTTCTTTTTTATCTCGTACATATCAAGAAATATATTGAAATTCAGTTTTCTTAAGTATCCAGGTCAGTTCTATAAGGATAGCATATGTTCGGTTCCCGCCGGGGAAGCACCCTCTGCCTTATCCAGATAATTATTTTTTTGCTTCAATCAAAACCAAAAATGCCCTAATTGATTATTCCGGTGAAACCTTTTCTAATTTCTTTCTGTCTTTTGTTCTTAGATAAGAACAGCCTAGAAGATCGGACAAGGAAAATTCGATGATTTAGCCCAAAACCTTTTTTAATATATTGTGAAGCCGCTCCGGTTCTGACCTTCCATTCAAATTATTTATATACCTGTTTAGTACAATAAAAGTCATTATTATTTATTTATGGAGGGAATTTGTAACATGGTAAAATTTGCTGATGTTCCAGATGAAAAAAAGTTCTCCAAATTGAGGCGTTTCAACCTGATCGCAGGTTTTTTGCACCTCGTTCAGGCGATGGTAATGCTTATGATCGCGAACTATAGTGTGAAGATGTACTTTACAACTTCATATTACGATGCGACGAACGGATTTCCACCTGTCGTTCCATCAAATCCCAGTCAGTTCTTTTCTGTACCTCTTGGCCCCATGGTGGCGGCGTTCCTGCTAATGTCTGCCATTGCGCATTTCTGTGTATCGACGTTCGGTTATAACTGGTATGTGAAGAACCTCAAGATGAACATCAACAAGGCAAGATGGTTCGAATATGCGGTCTCCTCTTCGTTCATGTTGGTTGTCATCGCTTGGCTATGCGGAATGTGGGACTTCGTCTCCATAATGTTGCTGTTCTCTCTGAACGCCTGCATGAACCTGTTCGGTTACATGATGGAGCTGCATAACCAGACAACGGAAAAGACCAATTGGACCTCCTTCATCTTTGGTTGTTTCGCCGGTCTGGTCCCCTGGATAGCTTTGATGATGTACTTCACTGGCGTAAAGGGAGGGAGTCCCCCGATATTCGTATATGGAATCATTATATCCATCGCCTTCTTCTTCAACATCTTCGCTGTGAATATGCTGCTCCAGTATAGGAAGAAGGGGAAGTTCAAGGACTACCTTTATGGCGAGTACCTATACATCGTCCTGAGCTTAGTGGCAAAAACTGCCTTGGCTTGGCAAGTGTTCGCTGGTACTTTGCGAGGCGGTTGAAAACCTCTTTCATCCTTTTTATTCCAGCTGCCTTGACATCTTCCTCCCCGATACCAAGGATGGCAGCAGGCCTACGCCGTTGCAGCCGAGGTTGTACCAAAGACCCTCCATCTCAGGATCGGGACCGACTAGCCTGAGGCCGTCCATAGGCATATCGAGATGCGATGAGGCTCAAGCTTTTAGAGGTGAGCTGGAACTATTAACCCCAAGCCCATTAATAATTAACCAAGTGGTGATTAGCCGACTGCTCAGGCGATTCTTTTGCGCACATTCGGACCTGGGCTCTGGTCAAATACGGTCTCGGGCTCCATGAACCAAACGCCGGTCACGGTGATGCCGAGTGCCTTGACCTTCTGGTTCATCAGGTCAAGGGCTGGGCCGGATGTCTTGAAATCTTTGATAACCGCATGGACCTGGTAAGCTTTCTTGCCGTTCACCACGAGGATCGCCGGACGCTCGCCTTTCTTCTTCATCTTTTCCAGATTATTGTGCGTCTGCTTCATGAACACCACGCCGAACATTATGGTGTTCGGATCTGGGGCCATCAGGCTTCCTAACGCTATCGCATGCACCACTCCTTCAGGAGTCGTCGTCGCTAGCATCTTTACGCTCGCCGGATCGTTAAGCACTTTCATGACCAATTCAGGCAAAGCCACCATATCGTCCACTTGTGGAAGCATTGCAAGTGAGGGGCATGAAGCTTTGCACGTAATGATCCAATAATAGGACTATTGCTTTGATTTCAGAATGTTTAGGCTGCACACTCTGAATAAAAACACCTAACCCTTTCTTTCATTTTCTTAACATGGAATTATTAGGACGCGGTGAGGTTCGGACTTTTGTGATCCTTGCCTGTTAGTAAAATAAGATAGCAGTCCGGTTCCATCCGGAAGTATGCTAAAGAAAGAAAAGGAAAGGTAGAAATATCGCGATCTGACAATTGTATTCCGTTCATTGATTGGAGTAGGTCTAATTGTCCAATGTAATAGTTGAAGTGAAAGATCTGAGAAAGGTGTTTGCTCCCGATATCAAGGCCGTGGATGGCATTTCATTCCAGGTGCAAAGAGGCGAGATATTTGGCTTCTTGGGCCCTAACGGAGCGGGAAAGTCTACCACTATCAAGATATTAACTACCCTGTTGGCCAAGACATCGGGCTCGGCCACCATAGACGGACAGGATATTGATGAGGACCAGAAGGCAGTCCGGCGCATCATTGGCTACTCTTCACAGGAAGTAGGGGTGGACGATGATCTCACCGGTAGGGAGAACCTGATACTGCAATGCCGTTTCCATCATATGAGTAAGGCGAAATCAGAGGAGAATGTGCAGTCTCTACTTGAAACTGTGAAGCTGGTGGAGGCAGCCGATAGAAGGCTAAGCACATATTCCGGGGGAATGAGGAAGCGACTTGACCTCGCCTCCGCTTTAGTTTCAGACCCAAAAGTACTTTTTTTGGATGAACCAACTACTGGCCTCGATCCCCAGAGTCGTCAGGATATATGGGAATATGTAAAAAGACTGAACCAGAAGGGTGTTACGATCTTCCTAACCACCCAATACATGGAGGAGGCCGATCGACTGGCCAATCGTCTTTGTATCGTCGATCAGGGCAAGATCGTTGCCGAGGGCACACCGAAGGACCTGAAGGCAAAGATAGGAGCTGATGTAATCAACCTTCGATTCAAAGAGGCGAGCGCCGACGCTTGCTCTAGGGCCTCTCAGGCGATCAGGGGATTGGCAGGGGTCAAGGAGGTAGGGATCTGTCCCGCGGATCTCACTTCTGAGAGCGGGTTGACAGTTCTAGCACAGGATGGTGCATCTTTAGTGTCACAGCTCGTAAAAGCAGTGGATGGCGCTGGAGTGACGATCGACCACCTCACTCTCTCCGCTCCAACCCTGGATGAGGTCTTCCTTAAGTTGACCGGAAGGACTTTGAACGTGATTGAGAGAAAAGAGACCGTCAAATCCCGTGGATGGGGAGCAAGGAGGCGAGCACGATGAAGATGGAATGGGGGTCGGAGGTTCTGGTGATCTTCGGCCGATGGAATACCAAGCTCCTGCGTCAGCCAATAGTCATCTTCTTCTCTCTGATCAACCCATTAGTCTGGTTCCTATTGTTCACACAGGCGTTTTCTGCCATTGGCGGATTGCCGAATTTTCAGGGGCTAACGGGCACCAAGGACTACACCACCTTCTTCACTGCCGCGGTTATTATACAGACAGTCACTTCTTCCGCCTTGCAAGCTGGAATCGGACTCGTAAACGACCTGGACAGCGGGTTCATGGACAAGATGAGAGTAGCACCGATAAACAAGTCCGCCATTCTATTCGGAAAGCTTTTCAGCGATGCCATCACCACTGTGGTTCAGGTCATAATCATCCTTGCGATTGGACTAGCCCTAGGGGTACAATTCGCATCCGGCATCGCTGGCGTTGTATTAATTCTGGCATTCGCCGCAGCGTTCGGGATCGCCTGGTCTGGGCTTTCGCTGTTCGTGGCTTTGACGACAAAGAGCACACAGACTACACTCTCAGTTGGACTGCTGACTACATTCCCGCTGCTGTTTCTCTCCGCAGCAGTGCTTCCAGTCAAGCTCTTGCCTAATTGGGTTCAGAGCGTGGCAATCGTAAATCCGTTCACCTATATCGCTGAGGTGTTCCAATCCCTGATAATCAGGGGCTTCGAATGGGGAGTAATCGGCAATGCCTTGGCCACCATCCTGATAATCGGAGTCATCACCTTGACAGCGAGCATTACGGTATTCCGGAGGAAGATATCCTAGGATTCGGTAAGGAATTTATTATTAATCGTGCTCGATCGAGAGCATCATGACGGATACGGTTCGTTTCCAAGTAGTCAAGACCGTTGAGCAGATAGAGATTCGCAGGTATCCGAAGCTCATCCTTGCGACGATGGCAGGTATGGACGACTCTGACTCCTTCAAGATACTATTTGATCACATGAGCGGTAAGAAAGCTGGTTAAATAATACGTCACTAAAACTAAGCACTTAGAATGCACAAAGTCCTAAGCGCAATAAATTCGCATGGATTGCGTATATCGGCCATATTGTGGCAATGATCGATTGGCAATCCTATTCACCGTGAAATTAGGCCACGCTCGTCCAGATTGAAAAAATCTAGGTTCAATTGAATTCTTCTACTCTATGGACTTGATCTTTCTGCTCCCAACCATCAGCAATATCGAGCCAATGCCTAAGCTTAGCAATAATAACGCTAAAATCCCCCATGTCTCTCCAAAAACCACCATGCATACGACATAGAGGAAGAACGATATTACCAGGATAGAAATTGCATTCCCTATCATCTCTATCGGTTTCTCGCTGAATGCAGGTGAGAGCAGGAACAGGCCAATCGACATTATAACGTAGGCTGTGGCGATCGCCACAATCGCTATTGTGAGGACGATCGTATCCACCAAAGGGAATTTCGATGGAATGAGAACGATTAAGGCAGAGATGGCTGCCACTGGCTGAACGACGATGCATCCTTGTATGATCCTTGCGCCGATTAGCCTAGATTCACCTCCTGGTGCCTTACGGTAGATGAAAAGGTTGTCTTTTCCCCTAGCCGTAACTTCACCGACCACGAACACACAAAGGAAGGCCATCATCCAGGTGATGGTTAGGAGGGCGATGCTAACGTGGTTTCCTTGAGGCAGGGAGCTTAGCATGAACAGTTCCATCATCGATACTAGGCCGAGGATATAGATGATCCTTGAGATGTTCTCTAGTCTGCGCCCATAATCCTTAGTGACTGTGACCACAACTGTGGCTAAAGAGCCTCTAGCACTCAGTAATCGAACGTATTTGTAGAATACACCTTCGGGTTTGGCTTTGGCGGATGAGAATGAGACTGGTTCGAGGTCGTATGCCCTTCCAGAGAGTTTAATGCCCACAAAGATCGAGCCGAAGAGGAAGGCCAATAGGCCGAAAATGCCCAAGACCATTGAGAAAAGATCAAAACCAACGTCGCCAGGATGGCGAAGGAATCGGAGGATCACATCTGCCCCCCAAGAGCTTGGTAGCATCAAGAACGGACCTGAAATTGTGTTACCATGCCCTTGTAGCGCATCCAGCATGTCACCGTTCATCGCCGAATAAATCACCGCAAAGAGAGGCAAGGAGATGAGCATTGCCAGAGCCTGGCGTGCTTCCCTTCCCCGCACGCTCTTTCCTAGCCATGCTTTCAGGATAGCTGCAATAAGCACTCCAATCCAAAGTGCACTCATGACGATCAGTATGAACACCAAAACAGCCAGGAGCACCTGGTCCATCGTCATGCCGAAAGGAATGAACAGAGCCAGGAAGGTTCCAGCAATGACAGAGACAACTATGGCATATAGTGGCAAAGAGCCGAGATACTTGCCTAACAGCATGTCTTTTGGTTCGACTGGTGCAGAGAGAATTGTCTCTAACGGAGCGATGTTGGTATCCTGCAATGTCTGCATGATGGGGATTGTCAGAATGCTGATGAAGATAACGAACAACATGACCTGCATGAATGCCAGCGCAGCGTCGGACAGTAGGAACGTCTTGGTGAGATCCGATGCCAAAGAGAACATCGCCGGTGCTACGAAAAGAACGTAAGCCATTACTGCTGCCGACGCCAAGAAAGGGAATATTCTACGGTAACGGCGGAAGCCGCTGGTCTTAAGGAGGTATTCGTTCTTTGCGATGATAAGCCATTTAGGTCGCCTCAACCTGATCCCTCCACGCAAGGAGATCTTTGCTTTCCTTGCCACCGGTTAGCTCAATGAACGCTTGCTCAAGATCGATCGTCCCTGTCTTCTCGATAATCTCTTTTACCGTTCCTATCGAGACGATTCTTCCCTGATTGATTATCACCAAGCGGTCACAGACGTCCTCCAACAATGAAAGGAAGTGGCTGCTGACGAAGACTGTTTTATTAGCCTTGGTTGAGAGATCCTTAATCAGGTCCTTCACCACGATCGAGGCTCGAGGGTCCAGTGCGGACGTAGGTTCATCAAGGAATATTATTGGGGGGTCATGGATCAATGCGGCAGCGATGAGAACCTTCTGCTTCATGCCCTTTGAGAACCCTTCGATGAGGTCGTTCCCTCTGGAACTAAGGCCAAACATGATGAGTAGTCGGTCCACCCTCTCCGACAATATGGACTTATCAACGTCGTAAAGGGCACCGACGAACTCTAAATATTCGCGTGGGCTGAGCCGTTCATAAAGGCCTGGGTTTTCGGCGAGCAATCCGGTGCTCCGTTTGACGTAATCTTTTTCTTTCAGGTCATGACCATTCACAATGGCAGTACCAGACGTCGGTTTGAAAATGCAATTGAGAATCCTAATGAGCGTCGTCTTACCGGAGCCGTTCGGACCGAGAAGCCCGAAGACCTCGCCATGGTTGACAGAGAAGCTGACATTATTCAGCGCTGTTATTTCGTTCCTCTTGCCGAATTTCTTGGAAATGCCGTTGACAGTGATTATTGGGGCGTTTGATGTCATCCAGAAAATGGCAATTTTCGCGTTGCTATTTAGACATGCCCTATCGAAGAACTGATTTGATGAACCAATCGTTAAGCGCTTGTTCTTGGATAAGCAAATATCGCGGGATGGACTCCCATACGTGTGGCAAGGTGCCTCTTACTATGCAATAATAAATCGGATTCATCACTCGGTAGGTTCTTCCGAGGTATTCATTGGAGAATTTCAAATTCCTTTGTTACCTTTTCCCACGCGCTCTTTGACGAAAAGCATTATTGGATTGTAACCGATAGTCGAAGTCATCTGGTCAGATACATCACCAGGACAACCAATGCAACCGCAATTATTGCGCCGATCACTTTGAGCAGCAGCGCAACCGGGAACGATAGTTGATCTTTTGGTTTGGGGACACCGTTATCAATTGATGCGTTCATATCTTGGTTTGGAGTGAGAACAGCGACTTAATGCTTTGTGAAGATGCTTTGGATTAGATCAGTAGCTCCTATATTGCCAAAATCGAGTGATACAACTATTTTCTTCTTTTCCAATACAAATTCTTAATAAATTCCCATTTAGGATGAGAGCATCCCATCATCTTCTTGAATTCGCTATCGCCGGGGAAGCACCCTCTGCCTTATCCAGATAATTATTTTTTTGCTTCAATCAAAACGAAAAATGCCTTCTTTGATTTTTCCGGCGAAACCTTTTACTCTTTTTTTCATCGGTATGCGGTGAGGTTCGGGCTATAAAACCGAAACATCACTGTATAGAATCGAGGCTCGGCTAATGTATTATGACCTATGTTTATCTTCCAGATTCTGGCTACCTGGCCTTCACGCACCAGCTTTTTGATCTCGTTGGGATCTCCAATTTGATTGCTTCCTCATTATTCAGCCCCATCAGCAAGAACTTCCATGGAGACCAGTTTCGACAGGTGAGGTTGGGGACAAATGGCTATCCATTTTCGTACTCGCGAGTTCCTTGGCTCTGGCCAACCCATCGACCAATAAGGACAACGTCCCCCCTCGTGATTCCCATCTTAGTTCCATCTCTCTGGCGAACTGCTGGGAGAGGTCTACGAACTCTTGGTCATCACCGAGGTGATCAGCGATGAACAGTATCCTTGAATAGCCATCGAACAGCTTCTCCAGGAACCAGTCGAGGTCTATGCCCAACTCTTCATAATTGGGCATCTTCTTCCTAATGTCCTTCTCAAACCATTCCCGACCCATCTTGGCGAAGTAGGGGGTGTGGTATAACGTCCCGGCGCAGAATTTCCGTTCCTTATCGTATTCCTCGGGGGTGATGAGCACGCCGACGCAATCGTCGGCCAGCAAACGGACCGTTGGCACCTTCATTTGTCCGGTCACATCACGCAGGGAGTTGCATATGCCATAACCGAGAAGAACAGCGTCCACCTTCCCCTCTAGCAGGTTGACCTTCTCGATGACCGTCTTCTTCAGGTCCTCAGGGTACTCGTGCAGTCCGAACTGCAAATACTCTTTGTGGACGATATCTGGGTCATCCTTAGTTAGGAACTCAAGACCCCTTTCGAAGGTCTCGCATGCGACTATACCAATCTTCATTTTTGGACGCCTCGTGACTCGATAGAACGGTTGGTAGTTGATTCAAATCGACAGTTCTCCTAAGGAGCTTGAATATATTTAAGTATTATGAAGTCATATTATTCTATAACGGTGGTAGTATCCAGAACGACGATATACAGAAACAGCTCGAGGTCCTATCCAATCAAGTCTGGCTACTTAGCAGGTCGGTCATCCACCTCCGGCATGATGATTTCCGGCTGGTGTTTGGTGAACAGATCAAACCAATCCTGATGGAGAGGATTGACCGCTTTTTCATGGAAATAGGGAAGAACGATACCCCGGGGATCGAGGACCGAAACGAGCTTAAGGCTCAATTGAACGACCTGGTCGAGAAGGTCGTTGCCTCATTCCAACAGAACGGGAGTGAGACGGCATCGCACCTCCTTGACGAGTTTGAAGGTGCACTCCCCAGCAAGACCATGTCCTTCCGTGAATCCAGGCAGTCAGTATTTATCGCCGAATTGGCAAAGCAGATGAGAGATTATTTCGCTGTCTCGAACAGTGTCTCTCAACCGGCCAAACCTCAAGCGGTAACTGAAGGGCTCTTGGCCACAAAAGATGTCCATGTCTCACCGGCGTTGGTGGAACGAACGTTGGGTCCTTTGGCAAACGCCTGGAGAATCGATATTTTATCGCGTCTGAACAAGGATAGCGACAGTCTGGCGGGTCTCAGTAAAGCATTGGGTTTGAAAAAAGGGCATCTCCAGTTTCACCTCAATACGTTGCTAGACTCTGGATATATTCATTACGAACGCAAGAGTCATCTATATTCGATCAGATCAAGCGGATCCATTGCCCTCGACGAGATAGCCAAGTTGATTGATCGCTTGAGCCCTATCGACCAACATAATATTCCGGTGACAGAATCCAAAGGAAAGGACTTGCCAAGTTAGTGATATTCATACAGACGCACTAATTGAGAATTACCAACCGTATTGCATCTTTCTAACGAAGGCACGATAGAAGACCCTGAAGTCCTCGTTCTTCATCAGCTCCCCCATCATTCTGGTCATGCTCATGCCATATCTGAAAGGTTCCACCAACTCTCTCAGTTCTTCGTTGGTCTGGTCTCTTATGAGCAGATATGAGTTGAGGAATGTGAGGTCAGCTTGGTGGGATTGATCCCACATCTGCTGATATTTATGGAGGTCCCCCGCGGTCATGGCTTCAGGCCGACCACCGGCAGGTAGGTTTGCTTGTTCAATGAGTCAGATCCTGCCCCTTTCGATGTATCCACGGCATTGCAATCGCCGGGAAGTTAACCCATGCTCATCTAGTTTAATATCTTTAGAATTCAATTAAATTCATTTTGCACCGGAGCCTTCGGACGACGAAACCTTTTTGCATCTTTTCTTTTCAGCATAGAGTCCGAAGTTTCCTTTAAATCGATTCTCGAATCTGGAGGAGGCGAAATTTGGGACCCGTTCCATGGATCACCGAGCGCCAGTACAACGACGCGACGGACCAGAAGAGGAGCTCGCACGAAGCTCGACAAGTGGACCCTGATCACCATCAAGAGGGACATCTAGATTCTCGAACTGACCTTGTCATTTACAGCGAGATGCTGGATGCTGAATAGAATATCACTTCGATACGTCTCACATGAGAGTTAGTTAATGAGCCAGAGGATAAGTAGTAGGGAATCGCTTTCAACCTTTCATAGCGAACGGACCTGATTCGATGATTGACGCTGTGGGCTTGACGAAGAAGTTTGGCGAGCTGACCGCAGTTGACAATCTGACGCTTCACGTCGACGAGGGCGAGATATTCGGTCTGCTCGGACCGAACGGCGCGGGAAAGACGACGACCGTCCGTATGCTTTGCTGCCTGATCTCGAAGACAGCGGGCCAGGCGAGTATAGCTGGGTATGATGTCAGTAACGAGGCAGACGCCCTGAAGATCAGGAAGCTGATCGGCTTCGTGCCGGACAACGTCGGTCTCTACGAGGCGCTCAGCGCCTACGACAACCTGGACTTCTACGGAAAGCTCTACGACGTCTCTGACGAAAAGAGGAAGGAGAACATCGAGAACCTCCTGAAGATGCTCGGGCTCTGGGAGAAGAGGGACGTGATGGTCGGCACCTTCTCCAAGGGGATGAAGCAGAAGCTTGCTCTGGCTAGAGCGCTTGTTCACGAGCCCCAGGTCCTGTTCCTCGACGAGCCTACGGCGAACCTCGACCCCGAGGCGGCGAAGACAGTGAGGGACTTCATTCTTGATCTCAGGGAGCAGAAGAGGACTGTTTTCCTGAACACGCACAACCTCGACGAGGCGCGGAAGCTATGCGACCGCATCGGCATCCTGAACACGAGCCTGAGGGGTCTCGGATCGCCCCAGGAGCTCGAGAATAACGTCGGTGGGAGAGCGACAGTCATCCAGCTGGAACGCCTGACCGACGAGGTGCTGTCCTCTCTCAAGTCTCTTGACCTCGACATGATCGTAGGCGAGAACAAGGTCACGATCAGACTGACCCAGCCTGAGAAGGAGAACCCGGCGATCCTCGATGCGATGTTCCGGGCTGGGGGAAAGATACAGTCGGCCACGATCGTCGGGTCGACCCTCGAAGATGCCTACCTCAAGCTCGTCAGGAAGGAGGCGAAGGAATGAGGCTCTCGAAGTCCTGGGTCATCGCACGGAAGGACTTCAAGACCTTCAGGCGGAAGAAGAACGTCCTTTATTCCCTTCTGATCGCTCCGATCATGATATCCATCCTGCTGTCGGTTGTGCTCACGGTTAAGGATATCCCAGCCACGACACTGAGCTATCTCCTACCTGCCTTATCCTTCCTCTACGTGATACTGGCAGGGGTCGTGCCGACGGCGATTGCCTCGTACACCGTCGTCGGGGAGAAGGTCGAGAAGACGCTAGAGCCGCTCCTCGCTGCGCCAGTTACGGACGGCGAGATACTGCTCGGGAAAGGCATATCCGCGTTCCTCCCCTCGATCCTCGCTATCCTAGGAGGCTCCGTACTCTTCATGGTACTGTCGGACGTTGTGACGTTCAAATCATTTGGCTACTACTTCTTCCCGAACCTGAACACCGCGGTAACCCTATTCCTGATGGTGCCCCTCGCGATCCTGATGAGCGTCGAGTGGAACGTCGTGGTCTCGGGACGGGTCACGGATGTACGGGTAGCGCAGCAGCTAGGCGGGCTGATCGTCCTGCCGTTCGCCGCAATCTATGTCCTCGGTGAGATCAACGTGGTTCCGCTCGACGTTACGAGCAATCTGCTGATCATCTGTGGCATCCTGGCACTGGTCGACGTCCTTCTATTCTCGATAGCCAGGGAGACGTTCCAACGGGATGAGATATTGACGAAATGGAAGTGATCTAATGACCGATGAAGAGAGAACGGCCGGCCAGAAGAGGGCTGGTGGATGAATGTGGAACTGGAAGCTTAGGTTTACGCTGGGTGGCGTGATACTCTCGATACTGAGCCTGGTCCTGATAGGGGTCAAGGGCTACAACATCGGCTACCTGGTGCTGCTCATTATCGGAATCGTGGTGCTGCTGATCGGCGTTTTCATGAAGAAGAGGCCGAAAAAGTGAGGCCGGGTCTGGCACTTAAGAAAACCTCTTTCCATTTTTCCATTTTCAAACTCATCTAGCCCTGCTTCGTTTGCAGGGTAACCAAAGGGATGCGGTGAGGTTCGGGCTCCATTCGGGAGCACTCCTCGATTGTCCATTAGCTTTTCTATAGATCTATTCTCCTAAATGCTCAAAATGAAATTGGGGCCTGCATGCCTAGTCCCGAGCGGAATTCTCAATGCGGCAAGAATCGAAGCGGGGCTTGTAAGTAGATCCCTGGTGGAACAAGTGAAAAACATTTCAATCGAATTCGTTGCCGAATGATGAAATTTACTATCAAAATGGCCTATTGACATTAGCGTGGGAAGCTCATGGCGGAAAGTCTCTCAGAAACGAGGAAGTATTGTCTCTGGCATGCCAAGGAAGGACGATGTGCTAGTTGCAAGGCCAGAAAGATACGCCTTGACGTCCTCCAAATCAAGGACTATGAGATGTGCCGAGGCGAAGAAGACTACTCAGTATGCGAGTTTTATAAGGAGAAGCCAGTCGCTCCTGAAAGGAATAAATGACTCAATTCCAAAAGGTTGTCACAATAGACACAGGTGCTACTATACTACGGGTTACCCCTTTTACACGATGGACAACTCTTTTACTTTATCGAGCCGAATGGGAACGGTCTTCCGCATTTCTGACATCTCACCGCAGAATCGTCCGCAGTGGCAAAGCATATTGAGCATTCCTTCATTATGCGCCTCCGATTTACTTCTTACCCTCTAGCTTCTTCAGAACGACCTCATAAAACTTCTTTATGAACGGTGGCGAATGGTCCTCGAACTCCCGAATCCGGATGACTTCGTAGCCCACGGCTAATCTGCGTATCTTCTCCTTTGAAAAGAAGTGTACCACGAAGCCCAACGGGTTCTCCCACATATCCTTTCCACGAGGAATGAACTTGCCATAGTGCGGGTCATGATCGTTCCGTACCGAGTAGATGTTGAGGCCGTTAGGCTTCAGCACTCTCAGGCATTCTCTCATCATGAATGAAAGCTCCTCCTCGCTGAACTCCATCGTGAAGAGCATGTGCGAGTAGATGGCATCGAAGGAATTATCTGGGAAGGGAAGTGGAGTTCTCGCATCATGCACTTGAAGGATGACCTTGGCCCCGCGATCCTTGGCTCTTTCCTGCATCTGGCAGATGCCTGCTTCTGAATAATCCATGGCAGTGACATCAAAACCCTGCTCAACGAAGTACCAGGTGTCCATTCCTTGACCGCAGCCCAGCTCGAGCATGGACTTTGTCCCCTTATCGCGGAAAGTAATCAACGTATTTACCGCCAGCTCGCTCGGATCTTTGCCAAAGAAATCCTGTTGGCTAACGTAAGCTGAGTCCCATTGCATCTTTTGGTTGGTCTTTTCTGGTTTTGGCATGCTTTCATTCTCCTGATTACGTGAGTGAAATATTGAGGAGGGGGATGCACCTTCCCTAGCGTTCTATTTTGCTCTAGATTTTGGTATCGCCCCGACGGCCATTTTCTTGACCGCTTCCACCATTCCAGGCAATCTAGGCATCGAGATCCGACGAGCAGCATAACGCGGCTGTCACCTCATCTTCAAGCGGATCGGTAGGGTAAGGAGCACCGAAGAGATATTGAGAGTTCTGGGCTGATCGGAGTCGAGCTGCACTTAGATGGGCTCTCAAAACAACGATTTTGAGATGGAGCTTGGCATCACGGCCTGGTCGACACCCGACGCCGAGGCCGGAAGGTCCCGACCACCACCGCCACGAGCGCGATGGCGAAGAACAGTAGAAAGGTCGTGTGGAGACCGCTCTCGAATATCACCAGGGCTTGCGGGCTTATTCCTCCACCATAAAGGAAGAGCTTCATCATGTCGGCCGTGGAGATGCCGCTCAGCACCAGCGGGAAGGCAAGGGCCAGGCTGAACATCTGGCCCGTGTTCATGAGCATCATCCTGGTGCCGGCCGCCGTGCCTCGGCACTCGGGTGGCACGGCATTCATCACCGAGCTGCTGTTGGGCGAGCTGTACAGGCCGCCCCCCACGCCCATCATGACCATGAACAGCACCAGCCACCAGTACGGAGTGGTATGGTCGATGAACGCCAACCCCAGCAGGGCGACGGCGGTGAGCACCAGCCCAAGGATGGTAAGGGTCCTGGGCCCATATCGATCGGAAGCTCGGCCGGAAAGTGGGCCGACCACGATGAAGGTGACCCCGAAGGGAATTAGACTGAGACCAGCGGTGAGGGGGTCTTCCCCATAGGGGCCCTGGAGGAAGAAGATCAGCAGGAAGAGTGCCGCTCCCCGGCACAGGCCGTTGAGCATGTTGGTGAAGTTGCCCACCGCGTACTCCCGGCTCCGGAACAGGCCGAGGTCCATCATCGGCGATCTCGCCCTCCGCTCGACGAAGAGGAACGCGACCATTCCTACCACACCGATGACGAACAGGGCATCGACCACGTCCGAGCTCACCAACGGGAATGCATACAGCGAGACCGCCAGCAGCAGCCCCAGCAGGCCGATCAGGAATGTCACGCTCCCCGGCCAATCGAAGCGTTGGGCCTTGGGCACCCTCGACGGCTCCTTCAGGCGGATGATCGCCCATATCGTCCCAGCGACACCGAAGGGTACGTTGAACAGGAATATCCACTGCCATCCCAGCGGGGAGAGGATGCCGCCCACCACCGGGCCGAGCACGATGCCCGCCCCGGCGGCGACCATGTTGACCCCCAGCCCGAAGCCCAGGCGCCTCGCCTCGAAGGCGTCGGCGACCATCGCCGTGCCGTTGGCGAACAGCAACGCTCCTCCCATGGCCTGGATGATGCGATAGCCCACCAGGTCCCAACCATCGAACTGAGGCTGGGATAGGCTGGCGAGCAGCGAACCGAGGGTAAAGAGTGCGAACCCGAGAACGTAGAACCGCTTCCGTCCGAACATGTCCGAGAGGCGGCCGAAGATCGGCACCATGACCGTGGTTATGAGAAGGTAAGATAACAGGACCCACATCACCGTCAAGAAGCTCATGTGCAGGGCGTTCATCATGTCTGGCAGCGAAATGAGCAACGCCGACTCCTGAATGGAGGCCAGGAGCACTCCCACGGTAGTCACTGAGAGGACGACCCACTCGTACCCTTTCTCCTTTCTCGAATGGTCCGTCTCAACGGCGTCATTCGTTAACGTTTCGCTTCGAGGCATTCGGTCACCCTGCAGGATGTCCTCATCTGCCTGCCCGGTACGAGGTTATTAGATCAGCCGAACGCAGGAAAACGAGCACCCAGGATTCAATCGGGATGAACGCTCCTCTACATGAGGTTTTGCTGCTGCCTCAGGCTACCATGAATTCAGTGATTAGAGTCGTGGTCTGAGCAAAGATACTTATGATGGGCGTTCATTGGTGCGATTGCTTGGCTATGTTCCAAGAGATGGCAAAGAAGGCAGATAGCGGATGATGGAAGATAATTGGGTCTGGAGATTGATATCCGGTCTCATCCTCGTGGTCCTGGGCGTATTGCTCCTGACCTACACCGGGATCACCATCCTGATCCTCATCCAGCTGTTCGGGCTGTTCATGCTCTTCTTAGGGATGTTCGAGATCCTGTTCGGGATCCACACGCCGAAGGGCAGCCCGCACAAATGGCTCTTCGTGCTCAGAGGCTTCTTGAGCCTGGTGATCGGCCTATTAGCGATCCTGTTGCCCGATGTCACCCTCCTCGTTACGATCTATCTCATCGCCGCCTGGGCCATCCTCTGGGGGATGTTCGAGCTGGCCGCCGCCTTCACCGGGGCAGAGGATCATAAATTGCACGTGTATGGCCACAAAGGAAGGTGGTTCGCGGTGGCCGCTGGCGTCTTTGCCATCCTCTTAGGATTTGCCATTGTTACCTATCCTGACGCGACGTTGGACGTGATCGTGCTATCGTTCGGCTTGGTGATCATCGTGGTCGGACTCTTCACAGCGATATCAGGATTCCATTCGAGGAACAAGAAGAAGGATCTGGTCCAGGACGAACAGAAAGTGCGCAAGATAAGAATCGATAGAACTCAGTGATTGTAGCGGATTCGATCTGCCATCATTCATGTCGAAGAAAGGAAAGCAAAAGGTTTAGAATGCTCAATTCTCGAAGCTGATGCTGATCTTCTTTGAGGTCTCTAGCCTGTTAAGGAATTCTCCTCCCCAGTTGTGGAGCATCACCTTGCGCCCCAAGTCAGCGGTGAGGTTAACCCTTCCAAAGCCGTTCAGGCCATGGTAGTATGCGATCACGATGTACCTGCCCTGGGCGAGCTGGAACTCGACCTGGCCGTTAGCATCTGTGCGTTGCTCCGCCACTCTCTCAAGCACTATGGTCGTGGTGTTATCCGCCTTGGTCACATTGACGGAGTAGACAAGCACCAGTGCACCTTCGATCGGGATCTTCTTCCCTTCGACATTGGCGCCAACGGTAATCGTGAAGTTGTGCATCGCCGGACTTTCGTTCAATGGGGTCGATCCTATCGAGGTTGGAGCGGCCTGATAATTAATGCTCACCTGGGGGGTCTGATCGTTGGCCTGCGCATCAGGCGCGATCATCACCAATGCTAGTCCTGCGACAAGCAGGACCGCTATGGCGGCGAGGATCCCAGTTATCATCCATGAGGAATGTTTCATTTCTATGCCTCGATTCAGTCTAAGCTCGAGTGCTTATATCCGGCTTAGGAACACATCGTCTGGACGAATCATTCATAAATCTAGAGGCTCTTCCGGCCTCTGACCGATATGGTGCTCAGATGCTTCCGCCCCGATGGTTCCTGCCTTACGACAGCATAATCCAGATATTGACCGCAGTGATAGCGTTAGCGGTATGTTTGTACGCACACAGAGGATACAAATGGACCCAGGATCGGACCTTGCGAGGGCTCCTTATTGCCTTTCTCCTACTGGCACTCGGATTCTTCATAAAAGGTCTGGCCTTGGGTTATGCCTGGGGATATGGCGTTGGCTATGCCGAGAATGGGACCTTGGTGGGGGTCCTTGAACTTGGCTTCTGGGCCTATTATATTCTGAGCATCGCAGCTTATGGGATCCTGGTTTACGCTTACTCGAAGAGATTGGCCGCACCGGGGCTGGCGATGGCAATGGCGGGCACTACTCTGCTCTTGGTCAGTCCTTTCTTCGAGCTGATTTGTGTGATCCTGCTGCTGGTAATCCTCATTGCCCAGCTGATGCACCTCATGGTTAAGAGAGCGTTCAACGCCGAGGTCGTCGTGATGAGCTTCACCCTATTGCTTCTCAGTCACGTCTTTTTGATGTTCAGCCGGGCCAGCGATCTCCTCTTCATGATCGGCGCGATCATACAGCTGATGGCCTTTGCGTCGTTACTTCTGGTGCTCTACCGCTTGCGAGGAGAGAAATGAGCGAGCCTAGCCAGAGATACCGGTCAAAGGGGCGCATCTTCGCCGACATATTGCGAGCGGTGCAACGAGACGGCCAGGCAAAGGTCACTCACATACTCTATGAAGCGAATCTGTCGCATGAGCGCTTGATAAAATACCTCGGTCAGTTGGAATCATCGAATCTGATCCAAAAACACGACGATAATGATAGGCTGACCTACTCGATCACCAAACAAGGTGAGACCTTCCTGACGGAGTTTCGCAAGATGGAGCAGTTCGCCGAGGCCTTCGGTCTGGACCTGTGATGGAGATTCGACCTAATCCTTGGGCATGATCACCTAGAATAGAATTATGGCTATGGAACCGGTTGGGTCTGAGCATGAGTGGGTCCGACCAATATCGCAATCCTATCACTTCGAGCGGTTCTAGCATCCTCGACGCCAACGAGCTTCTATTGACGAAGAAAATACTGTCCTTGAGGGAGCACTACGATATCGGCGACCGATCGGGCAATATCCTTGCCGTGGGGGAAGGCAATCTGATCCAGATCCCGGCTAACTTCAAGGTAACTGACCCGAGAAATGGCCAACTAATCATGCAGATTGAGGGAAAGATCCTCACAATTCGCCATCAGTTCACCATGAAAGATAGTTTAGGCGTGGAGCTCGGGACCATAAGGAAGAAGTTGATGAAGCTCATCGGGGAGGAACTCTGGGTTGAGAAGGATGGGAAAGAGGTGATGCGCATTTACGGCAACTTCCTGGAACACGATTATACCATGGAGATGAACGGAAAGATCGTGGCCCAGGTGCACCGGAAATGGGTCACAATAAGGGACCAATATGGCATATCGATTCTCGGTGACGTTGATCGCCGCCTCGTGGTCGGAGCGACCATCGTCTTGGAGCACATCGAGGTCGAGGAACGGAGATCGAGGTCCTAAGATTCCATACCTTGAAAGACGCCATCATTTGATATAATTGCGATGATGCGCGAGACTATTTTTAACCTAAATCGATCCTAGCCGAGATCTGTGGTGACTTGACAGTGGCATGACAACCCATCTCAAATCTAGGTATGAGCGGAGAGGCGCAGCTCGAACGTAGTCCACGGCTCGCGCAGAAAGATAATTCTCTGAGTGGCTAACCATGACAAATTGTCGCTCAATGGCTACTTCATCCCTTTCGGGCAGCTTCCAAAAAAGTTTTCGCACATTTCTTCAGTTACATCACCCGAGGAAGTTATACCCCACAACAAGCCACGATTTGAGGAGTTGCGCAGCGTTCAAGTAATTAACATCTGAACGAGCGCTGGCGTATTGTGCAACAGTTACATGTGTAAATGAGGGCAGTCTCCGATTGGAGTTTGATCCCTCATCTGTAAGTGAACCCTTACCTGAATTCAATTGACTCATTTCTCCCTCCATCTGGCCTTCTTCGCGCCAATCCAAAGGAATAACATGGTCAGGCTCAACAGCACTGCCCAATCGATGATGAGAAGGTCCGTCGGGACACTCAAGAAGCCTATAAGATCGTGCCCAATCTCGGCCGCGTAGGTGGTGGGCGAAAGATAGGCAAGGTATCGCCAAGGCATTGGTATGTAGGTGATGGGGTAATAGACCGGGGCCAAGGTGGTGAACAGCAGGGAGAGCAGACGAGTGAATGCGAAGCTCTGCACTATGTCTGAGGAGAAGGTGGCGAAAGCGAAACCCAGCGAGATCGACATGAGGAATATCAACAACATGACGATGACGATGCCGAGGACCATGGCGAGTTCGACGTGCACGAAGAGAGCGAACAAAACTGCCAAAATTGTCAGGGCAGGCGAGGTGTAGATCAGCTCCGATATGGCCATCCCGACAACGTAGACTGAGGCGCTGGTCGGCGAGCCGACCACCATGTCCTGGAGCTTGAAGTCGTTCTTGAGGTGAGAAAGGTCCGCCTGCAGCGAAGTCCCGGCGGAGAACATTGTCATTATCAGTCCACCCACGATCCCCACACCCAGCAGCGTGCCCCCGCTGATGAAGAAGATCAGAGTGAGGAAGGAAAGTGGGGAAAGCACCGTGATGATCAGGACCGCAGGGTAGTTCTTCATCTCGTAGACCGCGTTCACGAGGATGGATGCCAGCAGCTGGCTTCCCAACCGGCTCATTCCTCGTCTGCCTCCTTTTCCTCCCTAATCTCGGCGTCGATGTTCCCGACGGTGTAAGTGAAGATGTCGTCCAGCGTGATCGGGTTCACCGAAAACTGTGCCTTTGTCCCGATCAAATCCTTCGATATCTTCAAGGCTTCTTCCTGCGTCGTAAGTATCTGAAACTGGCCGTTCCCCAGTTCTACGGTCTCTCCTGACTCGACGTGAAGGTCGATGCCCGCGGGGACCTTTAGACTATACTGGTGTTTGAGCCGCCCTCTCAGCTCCTGCATATTGCCGATGGCCATCAGCCTGCCGTTGTCGAGGATCCCGATGCGGTCGGCGACGCGCTCCGCTTCCTCCAGGTAATGGGTGGTGAGGAGGACGAATCGGTCTTTCCCTAGCTCGATCAGGAGCCGCCATAGCTGCTGCCTTGAGATAGGATCGAGGCCAGTGCTCGGTTCGTCTAGGAAAATGAATTCGGAATCGGAGGCAAGGACCATTGCCACCAGGACCTTGCGCTTCATGCCGCCTGAAAGGGTACGATTGAGGCGGTCCCCCTGTTTCTCCAGACCGATGCGGGCGACTGCCTCCTCCGCACGCTTGAATGATTCCTTGTAGCCGACTCCTCGCCACAATAGATACGCGGAGACGGTCTGGATGGGCGTCATCCATGCGACGGTCCTTCCCTCCTGAGGCACCACCGCCATTCGTTCCCGGAGCCTCTTGGCGTCCGCCATTACATCCAGGCCGTCTATCGTCGCTCTACCCGTGCTGGGTTCGAGCAAAGTCGAGAGTATCCTCGCCAGAGTAGTCTTGCCCGCGCCATTTTTCCCTATTACCGCAAAGATGCCGTGGGAGGGTATTGTGAAACTTATTGACGATAGCGCGATCTTGCCGCCGATGTACTCCTTCGAGATGCCTTCGCACAATATCTCACGGGTTTGGCTAATACACATCACCTTTACCGTTCGACTTACAACTAAACCGCATTGGAGAAGAGCCACAAAATCATTGTCATTTTCGGGGAAACTCTTTGCCTTTCAAACTGTCTTCTGTCAAGGATGCGGTGAGGTTCGGCCCTTCCTAGTTCTTATCGCGATTCATCTCTTGCGCATTCTCCCTTGCTTTCAAGAATTGGAAATAAAAGCCCAGAGACCCCAAAGAGACGGCCGGCACATATATTAAAAGAAAAATCACTGGACCGCCTGCGACCAATGCCACGATTGTGGTTACTATTCCAACAAAGATTGAAAGTTCGAGATAAATTTGGAATTGCTTTTTAGTCATTATGATCGTTCGGAGCAAAACCCAGGAGGACCGATCATATACCACATACGGCTCATTGTCCCATTCGTCATTGGAGAATGGGCCCAAATCATCAGGAATTTCGTCATCGTGGCTCAAGTCACACCCTCCCCTGATTGGATTAGGGCTTAGGATATTAAGGATTGGACTTGAGATGCGGTGAGGTTCGGGCTTTGGAATATGCGCAAATCCTTTCTTTGCTCACTTAGCGAGGTATTGATCAATTTTATCGAGTTGGAGCAAAGCAATGGCTATCGTTGCATTTTTCTGCCAAGTATAATTAGAGAAGGATTGGGTCTGTACCCATGCCAACGTGTTTGACCTGGTAAAAATCACTCCTGGCAGCGACGTTCCCTGTGGATAGTAGACCGCCTCATCTCCAAGAGTGATGTTCTGATAACCACCGATGAGACCAGGCAGTAGTTTTAGAAATGCTGTGCAGCTATCATTTGAGGAGTTGAATACATCAATCCGGAGATAGAGGCCTATCGTGCTATTGCCAAGCTCCGCTCTGCAGATTGAGCTTTCATTCACTTGGTCCATTGGGAACTGAGGGGTATTGCTCGAACTCCATCCTGGCCCGATATCGCCGGGTTGGAGAATCATCTTTTCAGAAATACTCTGCTCAGGCGTCTGATTGGACAGGATGAAGGCAGTGCCAGCTAGGATCATGATTGCGATTACTGTAACTGCAATGACCTTCTGCCTCTTGCTGACCATTCCAACTCCCTATCCCATTCGGGCCTGGGATATTAAGAATTGGCATCAGGGATGCCCCAAGGGCACAGAAATATTATAGGACCTTACCGACTAATGCCGACTGTGTAAGTGTGAATTGTACAGAATGCGGTAAGCCTATGGAGCATGGATTCGTAAGCATCGATGGAGGTGATTATGGAATTTCGATAGACTGGCGAAGCATCGATTCACCGCGCATGCAAAAATTATATGACACGATGGAAGTTCCAGTGCCCGAAGTTCTACTAATGGTTCAGCGACGAAAAATGAAGCTCGAGGGCTATCTTTGCCGCGAATGCACGTTCTTGGGGTTGAAACTGAACTTAAAGGTGAACAAGGTATCAACATCAATACCAGGGGTTTCCCCGTAAGGCTCCAATAGATTGCCTCTTTTACGTAATGTTCCAAGTATGGGGGATGCGGTGAGGTTCGGACTCTGAGATTCACTTCGATTCGACTGGCATTGCAATCTTACAATAAAGTGTAGTAACGCCATCGATGATCTCGGGCTTTTTGGAATAGATTTCAATTGACGGTCCGCTGATGCGATAGCCTTTGGCCTCTATCCATCGGGCCAGATCTTGGTAGGCCTTCTGAAATTCGGTGCCTGGTCCTTTGAAGGAGACGGTTGCGACCTTCATCGTTGGCATAATTCGAATCTTAATGCCTCCTCGTTCCTGAGCGTTGCCTTTGAAGGTGATGCCGATGTCGCTTCGACATTGCTCCTTGATCACTTGATGTGGGTCATCATAGTAGATCCCCATCGGGTGGAATCCAGGCATAACCTTCTGTTGCTTTGCCCATCCGTACAGCTTAGCTATATATTCGTCCCAAGGCACCTTATCATAAGGTCCATGATGCTCGATGAAAGCTAGATTAGCTTCCTTCCTCTCCTCAAATTTAGGTTTGTTCATAATCCCACCTTTAAATACGTAATTCTTAGGAGTTAATAATGATTTTTCGGTAGTCGCTGAAAACCTCTATTATCAAGCCATTTTTTAGAGGATGAGACTTCGTTGTTTTTCATTCCGCATTCGCCAAGCTTGATATCGGCCTAATCATCGACATGCCATCGGGATGGGGTGAGGTCCGGTTTTCGATAAATGAATTCGGTTTCGAAGCAACTAATAAAATATTATAATACAAATTTAAATAATCGACCGAAATGGCCTCTATCGATAACTATAAATATGCGACATTTTCAAGAATTGTATATATCCCCTGCACCACTATCACGTAGTTCAAAATAACAAACCTCGCAAGTAATCTGTTATCAAAAACAAAGCCTCATATATGCAAGACATGCAGTTATTTTGATGAATATATGTCTGAAACAAGGCAACTTCAAAGGAGAGAAACGACCGAAGCCAACAAGGCGATGAAAAAGAGTGGTTCCCAGAGAGTCGAATCTGCATCTCGACTGATAGACGCAAGAATCCGGGAGCTAGGCGACTGGCGCGGAGAGTTGCTCTCTCGCCTCCGCGCTTTGATCAAGCAAGCCGACCCCAAAGTCGTTGAGGAAGTAAAGTGGATAAAGCCAACCAATCCGCTAGGCACCGCGGTTTGGTCCCACGATGGGTTGATCTGTACTGGCGAGATCTATAAGAATATCGTAAAGATGACATTTCCCAGGGGGGCCTCATTGGATGACCCGTCAGGTCTCTTCAATTCTAGTCTCGAGGCTAAAGCGTGGCGCGCCATCGATTTCCGCGGGGGCGACAAGGTCAACGAGGAAGCTCTGAAATCTCTTATTCGCGCCGCCGTGGCCTTGAACACGTCCTTGGGTGATGGGTAGTACCATCGCTGGGGACGCTACCTCGGTTTATCCCGATTGTTGTTTATTTGCCCTAATCAAAACCAAAAATGCACTCTTTGACTTTTTCCAATTCCAATGTGATTCGGATCGACTATCGTGGATAAAATCGAATCATAAGATTCGGCAACCGATCTTCCCAAGAATTTGACGAGACGGAATTGCTGTGTGAGATTCTAGAAAACATTTGTGATTTCTTCTGATTTTCCGTGAACCGCATATTCTCGATAAAACTCTCAGGATAATCCTGAGATTCTCTCGGAAACGATATTCAAGAGGCTTCAGATAATTCGTGTAAAATCGCCAACATCATCTCAGGATATGATCCGGGGTTTTCCATCAAACTGGAATCAGTTTCATATACCTGGATTGTGCTAGACTCTTTATCATACCTCGGGATGGTGATGCTAGGGCATGCATAGCATGAGTCCGCGGATGGGAACGAGCTTGAGCGATAAGGAATGTATCGACAGATTCAAGAAAGGGGGCGAATGGGGCCTTCTCACCTCCATCGACCTCAGGGATTGCGATCCCCAGAAGATTCGAAGCAAGGAAGTAATAACTCAATTCTCAATCGATCTTTGTGACCATATAAAAATGAAGCGGTTCGGCGATCCCATCGTGGTGCGCTTCGGAACCGATCCGCGTGTGCAGGGCTATTCCCTCGCTCAGCTCGTCGAGACCTCCCTGGTCTCCGGACACTTCGCCGAAGATACCGATCGTGCGTTCATCGACGTCTTCTCCTGTAAGGAGTATCCGCCCAAGAATACCGCGGAGTTCTGCCAGAAGTACTTTGGGGCTCAGAGCCTGAAATACTCGGTGGTCTTCCGATCCTGAGACTCTGCATCGGATTATCAGCTCAAGTTAGGCGAACTTGGGCCTATCCCAGGAAAAGCGCCCGGCCCTAGGTCATTGTTCATAGGTCTTCTTGAGGGGGGGCGGAGAGGGGCTTCGGCGGAGGCCATGCCACTCTTGGGCGTGGTTTCTCGACCGACTCTGCCGACGCTCTGGTCTTCACAAGGCTCAACTCCGCCCCCTATCCATTCCATCGCAGGGTGATTCCCCGCAAGCATAGCGGGACGCATTGCGGCCACTCCGAGGCGGGCACTCTTGCATGATCCGCTCCGTCTGTCCTTGAGGAGGAACACTAACTTCGTCTTGCCATTGTTTCCCCAATCTCGTCAATCAACGGGGGATCGAACGAAACCCGCTCCAACTTTCAATAATACTTCTCGATGCGAAGAATCATTTATCCAGTTGAGGTATTCGGTTCCGAGCTAGCTGCTCAGAGAGATCACTATCGATGATGAAGTTCGATGGCAAGGTGCTGATAATTGGATACGGCTCTGTCGCGAGATGCACGCTCCCCATCCTGCTGAAGCATGTAAAGATGCCATTTGGCAACATCACCATAATCGATTTCGAGAACAAAGCTTCTGCGCTTAAGGAATGGACTCTCAAGGGCGTCGGGTATTGCCATCACAGGATAACCATGGAGAACCTCGATTCCGTCCTCTCGGAGCACCTGTCGCCAGGCGGGCTCCTAATCGACCTGGCCTGGAGCCTCGACACCTGTGCCTTGATCAAATGGTGCCACGAGCACGAGGTTCTATTCGTGAACACGTCGCTGGAGGTCTGGGACTCCATCGGTGAAATAGAATCCAAGGGCCCGGTCGAGAAGTCGCTTTACACCAGGCAGATGCGCCTGAGGGAAATGACCAAGGGATGGGATGACGGGGCGACCGCGGTCATTGACCACGGTGCCAATCCAGGTTTGATATCCCATTTCGTGAAGCAAGCCCTTGTCGACATATCCGAGAGGTTGATAGCCGACCAGAAGGTAAGCGGAGAAGAGGCCGAGCACCTCAGAGCCCTGGTGAGAGCGCAAAGTTTCGCCGAGCTGTCAATGACCCTAGGCGTCAAGGTCATCCACTGCTCCGAGAGGGACACTCAGATCACGAACAACCCCAAGAAGGTCGACGAGTTCGTAGGGACCTGGAGCATCGAAGGCCTGAGGGAAGAAGGAACAGCTCCTGCGGAAATCGGCTGGGGGACGCATGAAGCCACTTTGCCGCCTTTGGCGTACGCACCATCCACCGGACCAAGGAACCAGATCATGCTCGCCCAGATGGGAATGAACACCTGGGTGAGGTCTTGGGTCCCCGACTGCGAGATAGTCGGGATGGTCATTAGGCACGGCGAGGCCTTCGGGCTCTCGGACAAGTTCACCGTGTTGAAGGAGGGGGAGGTTGTTCACCGGCCGACGGTCTGCTACGCCTACATGCCGTGCAATGACACCATAGCCTCCTTGCACGAGCTGAGGGGTAGGAACTACGAAATGCAACCAACACTCAGGATCCTACGCGAGAGAGAGATCGTTTCTGGAGCTGACATACTCGGCGCCCTCCTGATGGGACATGAGTATGGCTCCTGGTGGTGCGGGAGCATCCTCACTATCGAGGAAGCCAGGAAGCTCGCTCCCGGACAGAACGCTACCACCCTTCAGGTTGCATTGGGCGTCGTATCAGCGATCATATGGATGATCGAGCATCGCTGCGAGGGTCTATGCACCCCCGAAGATCTGCCACACGACTACGTGCTCAAGATCGCCAAGCCGTATCTGGGCAAGTTCCTGTCCGTGCCATCGGACTGGACCCCGCTTAAGAACAGGAAGGTCTACTTCAAGGAGAACCTCGCCAACCAACCTAACGAGGACATTTGGCAATTCAGGAATTTCGTCTTTGTTCCTTGATCGTTGAATGTGTTCCGTGCACCAGCAAACCATTCGCATCGCCATTACCGATGTTCGCCGCCGATAGGCCGCACGCTCGACCGGATCACCGGTCTCCAAGTGAGAAAAGATGAGGGCATGTTCAGGTGCAAACCCTATTCGCTGAAAATAGCGAAATTATCAGAAGAACAGACGTTGATATGCTTCTGAGTCGAGCTCCAATAAACGGATTTGCGGCTTATCCAGGTTGATTTTGGCCATTGATTGTTGTCGGTTCCCGCCGGGGGACGCTACCTCGACTTATCCAGATTATTATCTATTTGTTCTCATCAAAACGAAAAATACACTCTTTGAGTTTTCCGGTGAAACACTTTCGATTTTTCCTTTATAAATAACTGGACCTTCCCGGGATGATATCGCAATTCGATCGACATAACGGACAAAGAATGAGGAGAGTAGCATCAATGTTAAGTAGCAGCGGCTATGACTATTTCCTCATGAATACGGATCAGGCAACCACATCTGCACGGATCAGAATGGTCTGGGGTACATCAAGGATCCTGTTAGGGTGGCTATTTCTATGGTCTTTCCTGGACAAGCTGTTTGGTCTTGGTTATTCGACGTTGGCAGCACAGTCCTGGTTAAACGGCGGGTCGCCGACCGCAGGATATCTTAAGTATGGAACAAGTGGAATATTCTCAGAATTCTACAACAGCATCGCTGGCAACCAGGTTGTGGATATCCTGTTCATGCTCGCCCTATTGGCTTTAGGTGTTGCTTTGATTTTAGGAATAGGCTCTAGATTGGCCACCTATGGAGGGACACTACTCCTATTGATGCTCTGGTCTAGTAATCTTCCACCCGCGCAGAATCCATTGATCGACGAACATATCATCTTCATCGTACTGCTCTTGGGTCTATGGTGGGTAAAAGCTGGGAGGATGTATGGTCTTGGAGAGCGATGGAGCAAGACGCCACTGGTAAAGCGATTGCCCTGGCTTGAATAGTGTAGCCATTCGGGATTGCACCTCGACCAATCCAACACCATTTCCTTCTGTTCAATTATCCACATGCTTCTAACAGAATGTAAACACCGATCATTAATTCACCGGTTTAGCCGTTACCATGTCAAATCGGCATAATACTAAGTCGTGCTGATTGCATTTTGGGACCATAAAATAAGCGAGGGGATCAAATGAAGAAGAAACTAGGGGCAACGAACTGCCTATATCCGATGCCCGTGACGTTGGTAGGAGCGAACGTCAAGGATAGGCCCAATTTCCTGCCAATTGCGCATGTCGGCATACTGAATTTCGCAAATCCTCAGTATATTTCGATCGGGCTCAGCAAATCGCATCGCACTAACGAGGGGATTCGAGAGAATAGGACTTTCAGCGTTAACATTCCCTCCGAAGACCAGGTGGTTAAGACGGATTATGCTGGCATTGTATCAGCCAGAACTACAGACAAATCGAACCTCTTCAACGCATTTTACGGGGAATTGAAGACAGCGCCAATGATTTCCGAGTGCCCGGTAAACATGGAGTGCCGACTTTACCAGGTCATTGACTTTCCAACCCATGAAGTATTCATAGGCGAAATCGTGGCTTCATATTGTGATGATGGAGTAATTACCGATGATAAAATCGACCTCAAGAAGGTTAAGCCGATGCTCTTCGATATGTATTCAAGATCATACTGGAAATTGGGGGAGGCTTTTGCCAAGGGTTGGAGCGTTGGCAAGCAGCTCAAGAAGTAAAGCCCAACCGAATTGTGTAAAGAGGAGTTCGTGCCAATCATCTAATGCTCAAAATGAAATTGAACGTTGCTATCGCCGGGAAGCGAACATTGGCCTATCCAGATTACTATTTATTTTGTTCAATCAAAACCAAAAATGCCTTCTTTGATTTTTCCGGCGAAACCTCTTCTTCTCTTTCTTTTAGGTGTAGAATGCACCCTTTGAGCGTTCTTGACATTCTCAATAAGTCGCTATGCTAACCTGGCCTCTTTGTTAGAATCCAACTGGTCAAACATTTCTTTTTCGATCGTGAGAATCGTCGGTTGCCGATGTCCCATTAGCAAATCTTTATCGTTAACCACGTTAACGCGATTTCGTTATTGTAATACGAAATCCGTTTTATGATTTCTCAAGCGATGACAAGGAGGGCGATAGGCAACAATATTAGTTAGGAAAGAGGGGCAAATGAAGGGGGATTGAAAATGAAAACAAAAAAAGACAATAAAAGATGGTTCGCACACTGGGGGACGTTAATCGTCTTTTTCGTGGCGATTGCAATGATTTCAATCGCGATCATGCCTTCGGTGATGGCTGGGAAGCCGGACAAGCCGCCGGTCACTAGCGACTTCAATCTTACAACATTGGACT